>Ga0209123_1001641_pt1 | contig 21326 bp, 21 predicted proteins | sample BarGraIncu00431A_FD_184500 | JGI IMG/M metagenome (GOLD analysis project Ga0209123, IMG submission 184500) | Arctic peat soil microbial communities from Barrow, Alaska, USA - Barrow Graham LP Incubations 004-31A (SPAdes) (version 2) | ecosystem: Environmental > Terrestrial > Soil > Wetlands >... | reverse complement strand
CACGTGCGTTGCGGTAAAGCTCACGGGTTCTGGCAACCTCTGCCATCAGCTTCTTGCCAGTTTCACCCTGAACCAATGTTTCCAGCTGTTTCTGGGTGTCAGCAATGACCTTGGATGTGGCGTCCATGTCCGTTTGAAGTGCATCAATGTAGGCCAGATCAGTCGCCCTGAGCGAGGCCGCTGCCCTGATCCAGTTGATATTGACGTTTGCCTCCCAACGCTGCGCCAGAGAACTCCGTTCCATTTGGGTCGTTGCCATCTCTTGGCTGGCTGCCTTCAAGGTGCCAAGACGCGATATGCCGACTGCGGCGAGCAATACAGTGATTAACAGCACCAAGCCAAAGGCCAGGCCCAGGCGGGTACCGATTTTTAGGTTGTTCATGATGATTTTCTTGGGTTGTCGTTGCAGGGTTTGCAGGATCGGGCGACCAGCCCGACTCGGACTGCTCCCTGCGAAGTCCTGTGTCGTGTTCTCTCTAAAAACTTTCCCAGTCGCCACCACCCGCATTGGCTGTTGGCAGGGCGCCAACAGGGGCTGCAAGCGAGGCAGGTTTGGTGCGGATGGCGGATTTCGTTGTGGTGCTGCCCGGTTTCCTGGATGCTGGCGTAGGTGCGCGGCGGGCACTGATCTTCTGCTGCGGCGCGCTGCCGTGCAACATGCCCGCGCCATGGGCCTGCGCCAACTGAAACACCGCCACCGTTCCCACCAGATCCTGCGCCTGCGATTTGAGGCTGTCGGCCGCGGCCGCCATTTCCTCCACCAGCGCTGCATTTTGCTGCGTGACTTGGTCCATTTGGGTGATGGCCTGCCCTACCTGCGACACGCCAGCACTTTGCTCGTGGCTTGCTGAGCTGATCTCGCCCATGAGGTCCGTGACGCGTTTAATCGAACTCACGACTTCGGTCATGGTGGCGCCGGCCTGATCGACCAGCGCCGTGCCCTGCTCAACCCGCTCGACGCTAGCATTGATGAGGTTCTTGATTTCTTTGGCGGCATCGGCGGAACGTCCGGCAAGTGAACGTACTTCTGTGGCCACCACCGCAAAACCGCGCCCCTGCTCGCCGGCGCGCGCCGCTTCCACGGCCGCATTGAGCGCCAGGATATTGGTCTGGAAGGCAATACCATCGATCACGCTGATGATGTCGGAGATCTTCCTGGACGCATCGTTGATGCCTTTCATGGTGTCGACCACCTGACCCACGACATTTCCCCCTTTGATTGCAACGGCGGATGCGCTCTGAGCCAACTGGTTGGCCTGTTTGGCGTTGTCAGCGTTTTGCTTGACGGTGGCGCTGAGCTGCTCCATGGAGGCCGCAGTCTGCTCCAGGGCGCTGGCTTGTTGCTCCGTGCGAGCCGAGAGATCGTGGTTGCCTTGTGCAATTTCGGAGCTTGCGGTTGCCACGCCTTCCGAGCCCATACGGACATTGCCCACAATTTTCGCAAAATTGTCACGCATGGCTTGGATTTCATGGAGCATGCTCGACTCATCCCCGGGTGCCAGGCTAATTTCAACAGCCAGATCGCCGGAAGCGAGCCTCTTTGTGACCTCAACGGAATAGTTGGGTTCACCCCCGAGCTGCTTGAGCAGGTTACGGGTAATCACAAGGCCCAGGATTAGCAACATCGCGGAAAGTAAAAAAGTGCCCGCGCTTACGGACAAGATGCGTCCACCAATAGCCGTATCAATGGTGTCCACGTAGACACCCGAGCCAATGATCCAGCCCCAGGGGGCAAAACCTTTGACATAGGAGACTTTTCCCACCGGCTTATCACTTCCGGGCTTGGGCCACATGTAGTGCACAAAGCCTGCTCCACTGGCTTTAACCGTGTCCACAAACCCAACAAACAGGCGCTTGCCATCGGGGTCCTTGTTGTCGGACAGGTCGGAGCCATTCAGTTCCGGCTTTATGGGATGCATAACCATTTTCGGCTGCATGTCATTGATCCAAAAATACTCGGACCCGTTGTAACGCAGGGCTTTAACAATCTCCAGCACCTGTTTCTTACCCTCTTCCTCTGTCATCTTCCCCTGGGTGACTTGATTCTGAAAATAGACCAGGAGCCCGTGCGTGACTTCGACGTTCTGCCGTACGCTGTTCTCCCGTTCTTGCACGATCATCTCTTTTTCGGAGATCAGAGAAAGGGCTGCCATGATCAAAATGCCTACCACGGAGGTGCCCACAATCAACCACAACCGTTTGGAAATACTCAGTGAATTGATAAACATATTTCTCCAACAATCAAATGTGAATAAGTTTTTTGTTTGCTAAAAGGTCAGTGCTTGTTTTTGAATATTTTTGATGTATTGTATATCTTTTCCGCGTATAATGTCTACAAGAATAATCGGATATTGTGAGCGATGCGCGTAAAATTAAGTCCAGATACCTGTCCGCGCATTCCCCCTCTTAGGCAGGCTGGAAAAAGCAGAATGATTTACGACATCATTGGGGACATCCACGGCGAGGCCGGCAAGCTCAAGGCGCTCCTGACTAATCTTGGCTACCGTCATCGAAATGCCGCAGGTGTATGGCGGCATCCCGAGCGCATGGCTGTTTTTGTCGGTGACCTGGTCGATCGCGGCGCCGGGCAGTTGGAAGTCATCGATATCGTTCGTCGCATGATTGATGACGGTGCTGCCCGCGCCGTGATGGGGAACCATGAACTCAATGCCATCGCGTTTTATATGCAGCATCCGGACAAGCCCGGGGATCACATGCGCACTCGCCAGGGGTCGACCGGCAAGAAGAATCGCGATCAACATGAAGCATTTGTAACCGCGGTTGTCGAGGATTCGGTATTGCACCGTGAGACCATCGATTGGTTTACCACGCTGCCCCTCTGGCTTGACCTGCCTGGCACCGGTGATCGCCCGGGCATCCGTGTGGCGCATGCCTGCTGGGACCAAAAATCAATAGTTGAGCTCAGCCCCTGGCTGGCGCCGGGGAATACTCTGACCCTCGATCACATGGCGGATGCAACGAAACCGGGTCACTGGGCTATGGATGCGGTTGAGATTCTCACGAAGGGACCGGAGTTTCGACTTCCCGTTGGCCACTTTTACTTTGACAAGGGTGGCAGCAAACGGACCAAAAGTCGCCTCAAATGGTGGGATGACAGTGCCCTGACTGTGCGCGAGCTCGCAGTATTACCGGGAAACGAGGCGGCCGCCCTTCCCGATATCGTTCCTGAAGGCGTCTACCGACCGGTTAACGATAAGAGCGTGGCCACGTTTTTTGGGCATTACTGGATGCAAGGGCTTCCGGCACCGGTAGCTCGCACGATGGCATGCGTTGACTACAGCGCCGGAGTTGGCGGTGACCTGGTGGCGTATCGCTGGAGCGGCGAGATCGAGCTCAATGTTGATAACTTTGTGTCGAGTGCGGCACCGGAGATGAACGCTCGGCGCCGGATGTCGGGTCGCATTTGACGCCGGATTGTTTCGGCCAAAAACCCGGCAACTTGGCCGGGTTGGAAACGCATAAATGCGGCCCGTGCAGGGAAGTGACACGGACGGTGAAAAACACCAGATCGCATTATCCGCTCTGCCGTAAAACCCCGGGGCCGGGGATGTAAGGCAGAGCGGCTAATAAGTAATTGGTGCCTGAGACCGGAATCGAACCGGTATGCCCGTTATTCACGAAGCGGCGGGTTTTAAGCCCGATGTGTCTACCAATTCCACCACTCAGGCAATATAAAAATGATTAATGGTAGGACGTGTAGGGCTCGAACCTACGACCAAGGGATTATGAGTCCCTTGCTCTAACCAACTGAGCTAACATCCCACAAATACGATCCATTGTATTATGGTTATTAGTATATCACCTAACCTTGTAATCGTCAACTTAATATTTAATGTTTATTTATATAAATATTATGTTCGTATTATTTTTCAGAGTTCAACTATCCGAACGCCATGAAATCGAAGCATCATCTTGCGTTTCATAACGTAAGTTGGATTCGCGCGCGTAGGTGGTGATTTTGTATCCTGGACCTCAACGTGACCGTCGGCGTAATGCACAACGAAATCAGCGAAATATTGAATCGCGCGCTCACCTTCTTGCTTCTCCAGCAACAAATACGGCACCTGTCGGCGAATTTCGACGACCTGCATTGCAGGATCGCTCGCTTTGCGAGCTAATTCGAGAGTTTGATGGTGCCGCGCCTCTTTGCCGGAATCGTATTTCTCGCCGGATGCGGTGATGGATTTGCGGTTGCCGAATTTGTTCTTTCGCTGGCCGCCACCCTTGGAGCCGACTGCCATCATTTGCAGGTAGGCGGCCGCCGTCATAGTGAAGACACCTGCCGCCAAGGTTGGGGCTTTCATTTCGGCGCCCTGGTGTTTGGCAATCCTTCGTACGGCATCAAAATGGGCTCACCTGCCCCATTAAAGTCGCCAACTCGCCTTCGTCGAATTCGTGAAAACTCTTGGAGATGCCGGTCGACACCAGAATGTGAGATAGAAAGCCGCTGAGCTCATAGGCATTGTCCGGCGTCACTCCGCTGGCCAGTGCAAGTGGGCGATCGCCGATTGCCTGCCGGATTGCAGAAAGCTTCTTCGGATTCGGTGCCGAACCTGTGGCTAGGCCGCTCGTGGTCGGAATCATTCCGAGATCGAGGGCCAGGAGTGCCGCCTTCGGTGGATCCAGGTCTTCGGGCTGGTACTTGAATGCGATAGAGCCGAAAAACAGGTGGCCCGGGTTCTCTTTCAACATCGGTTCAATAGCGTTGGTTGTCATCGAGTCGACGCGATCGCTTCGGACCCCGGATTTGTCTGTCCATGTTGCATCCATGCCCAGAGAGAGACTGCGCGCCAAGGCGATATGTGCCGGCAGACTCAGATAATTGAGGCCAACCAGAAGGTCTGGATGCCTGCGTTTGATTTCGATCGCGACAGGATCGAGTTGATCGTCTTTGCCTTCCATGTGAATGAGGAATACGCCGGAGCAACCGCAGCGGCTGGCGATTGCTGCGTTCGAGTAGGCGATCTCAGGTGTCGAGAGATGGATAACGGGCCAGACTTGGTGATTGATCATTCGTTGTTTTCTTTTATTTAATAGCATATTAACAATTTATAATATATACCACACACTGTATTTGTAGTCAATATATAAATTGAGTCCCAATTGATATAAATCACCTCACCTAATATTTCAAGTGTTATCTTTAATTGTCGACATCATTACGACAGGATCAACATGCAAATCCTCGGCGTCAAAATTAGCCGTCCATCACTTTCAAAATGGCAAACGTTTGATTGGATGGTCACATGTGCGGGCTCAGGGTTCTTGCTGGGTTTTCTCGTTCAACAGGTCGTTGGCGGAAGCTTGCGCCCCGTCCTCGGTTTGGGATTGGCTGGGCTCGCGGCCGGCACACTAATGATGTGTGGAGCAAATCCAACCAGCGCCGGGTGGCGTGGCGTCGCACTCACTATTGTGGGTGCTCTGTTCGCTTTTCTGGCAACGGATGTGCTGATGGCGCTGTAGTGCTATGCCGCCAAAACTTCATACCGTCTTCGAAAGGGTCATCCAATGACCCTTTCATACTTGGTATATCAAAATCAAGAATGAAATCATCGTCATTGCCATGATTTCACATCTTTTGCGCGTGACATCATGATTCCAGCACTGGAATCAGTGCTGACATGGTCGCCGGATTTGTGGCCGATGCCCTGATCGGGTGCGCATATTCTTGTATTGTTTCTGGACTCGACAGCGATTCAAACGCTATCGAATAATGCAGGTGCAGCTAAATATCCCGCATTGCTTCTTGATTTATGCCGGCCCTCACCCATTTCAATATCTTCCAAGCTCTTTTGATGTCAGAGTGATCACAAGCATTCAGGGTCTGTTCCCATTGGCCAAGCTGATCTTCAAAAAGATCGACGCGTCTGAGGGTTCTAGCCATCTTTTCAAGGGCATCCCAGGGCAAGATGATTTTCTGCAACTGAGGGATGCTGCTGGCGTGTCCAAGTCCTGCCGGATCGAAATCCGGGAACGACCACACGGGCCCCACGCGCGACCTAAGGACGCTGAGGACGTGATCGCCCCTGAATGTTGTATCACCGCGGAAAATAACCAAAATGCTTTCCTGATCAATCTCGTTTTTAACGATCCATCGGTACCGATGAATTTGTTTCATCGTCTCAAGGTTTTCAACCACAAGGAAGATGTCAGCATCGATGCGTGCAGCCTCACTGTGGTGCATCACGGTGTACCCCGGCATCAGCACTTGAAACTCAGTGCCATCGAGTAAGCATCCCTTTGTCAACGCAAGAACCGCCACTTCGCCCTCGTGGGGGTGGACACTTCCTGATTTTTCGGAAATCCCGGGCATGAGCGAGGCCCCTGCGCGGTCGCGTGGACCGTCCTCTTGAATGGCTTCGGTGATGGGAAAATTGTGAGAGAGAAGAAGGTTTTTTGCATTCTCCACGTCTTGGGCTACGTATTCGAAATGTTTGCCCTTGAGGTAGCCAATGCCATATTTGGAGTGGTACATCGCTGCGGATACGGTCTTGAACGGCCGGCGTGTCTCAGATCCTGATGCAATCAGGCGCTGCAGGAACACGATGTCTGGGTAACTTAAAGTGCTCATCAGTTGAGCCTTAAAGCATTTTCCTCGTTTTCGGCAATGCAATCACATCACTGAAAACATCATTTTGAACGCCACTGCGCCTACTTTCTGATTTGTATGAGATCGCAATCTTTTGCATGGAAATCTGTGTGGCAGCGTAAAGCAGCCAGGATTCACAATCAATGTCATGTTCAATGCGCTTTGAAGCTTGCCATTGAACCAATGAAATTGGCTCTGCATCTGGTTCCCTGATCGCTCTGATCAGCTCCATCACTATCTGATCAATTGGCTCAAGTTTTGCCTCAATGACCGGCATTTTTGTGGCAAAGACAAGATGATCTTGCGCTTCTGTAGTTTTTGATTCAAATGGATCTTCCAACGCCGGTAGTTTGGATGCGATGCTGCGGATTTCAGCTTCAACACTTGGACTATGGTCAAGAACATCAATCTGTGGGCGAATCTGAATTTTCTCCAGAGGCACCAACAGAGGGTCCATATCGTCTGGTGGATCATAGTCAAACCCATTGAGGGTTGGGTTGCGCGTCATCCAGAGAGCGGTCTTTGCAAGGTTTAGGATGTTGGGATCAAGCAACTTTGCTGCAAAGCGTTTTTTGCTAATGATCGCAGCAATGTCGTTGAGACTTGTGTCCCAGGTTGACGAGCGGTAGCTCATCCTGGACAAAACCATGGCGCGCACACGACCCTGAATCTCGCCTCGTGATTGTTCGCTGATAAGTTTTAGCAAATCCTTCACGCCAAGCATCTCTTTTGCCATATCTTTGACTTGATCGCCATAGAAAAGATTTTGACGAAGTTTGGCCTTCAGTGATTCGACATTGCCGTAATCTGTAGATATTTGTGCATTCAAGATCATTAGGTTGCGCTCATTCATGTGGATGAGCTCAGTCATTGAAAAGTCGATCGCCAGCTCAACCCTTTCGGCATCTTTTTCTTCACCCTGGTTTTGCAGGTAGCCAATTTCATTCCATTGGCTTCTTATCTTCGCCAGGGTTCCACTGATGCGAGAGAGTGACTCAAAGGCGGAAAACTGGTTTAAATGGTCCAACAGGAAATTGCGCAGATTCGGATTCAGGTGATAAGCACTGTCGTCGTATGGCATCAGCACATTTATTGCCGTCAATGATTCGATCGCTGTGTCTGTTCCTGAATCGCCTGGATGAACAGATCCACCCAGGGCCCGACTCACAACGTCATGGTGCCGGCTGAGAATCGCCAGAACGTGCTTAACCTGGCTGGAACTGTCGGGCGCCTTGTTTTGAGTTGATTGCTTCCCGATGGATGCTTTGGACGCGGTGCTCATTACTCGGAAGCCTCGCCGCTCAATGTTGAAATTTCGTCTTGCACAGCAAGCAGGTCTTCATCATCGGCCTGGAGGCTAATGATAGGCTGGCATTCGGCGGCAATCGCCAAGACAGCCTTGAGTTGGGCTATTTTTCCTGTGACCTGGTAAATGTCAGCGTTCTTGTTGATCAAAACTAGATAGCCATCCTTCGTTAGATGGTCAAGGAGTTTGGATAGCAATTCTCGGTTGCTATACCGAGACGCAGTCTCGCGAATGATCATCTGAAAGCGGCGTAGCAAAGCTTCGATCGTGCCACTTTGATTGACGGCCGACTCAAGCTCTGCGAGCTGAATAGTCGCTCCAGACTGCAATTCAAAATCGTCTTTGCTGAGGCGAATCAGATTGATCAAATGTATACAGGGGCCGTAGACGGTGCGAAAACGAGTCATATCCTCCTTGACGCGCTGCCTTTCGGCGGGAAGGATGCTGATTGATGCCATGAAAAATGGTCCATCTTCCCCGGCCCGTGCAAGTCGCTTGTTGATCACACCAAGCCACTCGTTGACGGCCGCGGCTTGCTGTTCATTCTGGAGAAACTCGTATTCAGAAGGAAAGGCAACAGGACAGATGTATTCACCGTCAAGCAGTTTGCCCGCAGTTTGTGCTTTCATTATGCAAATTCCTTAATTTCATGCTCAGATTTCTCAGCCAACGCTTGTAAATTTATTTTCTCCAAATAATCTTCACTGCCGGCATAAATTGCCCAGCGACTTTGGGGTTGGAATAGATACCTATGTTGGAAGTAGCCGTAAGCAGCTGCAGTAAGGTGCGGCGATGCCGTTACAACATCAATTTTGTTTTCGCCCAACATGGTCATCATTGCACTGAAATTATGGGAATCGAATCGTCCAACTTCATCAGTTGCCCATGGTATGTAAATGTCATCCATGCCACGAACCACGTTCAGCATGCCAGCGAGAAGGGTCACCATGGCGATCGCAGTGATGCCGGTCGAGCTTAGGTGCTTGAGGTCATCCTCATTGTGAAACGGTTTAATGATGCCCGAGTCGTTGGCGCTTCCTGAGAGCGTAATGTAATTGTTCAGATCAATTTCCATGCTTGATTCGCCAATGGATTGCATCACGGCTCGCAACTTCATGGCGGTTGACGCATCAGGAATCGTCCGAATTGATGCCATGTAAGCCATGTTTCTCTGATCTCGAATGATCACGGCCAGGTCGTCGAGCTGTTTCAGAAAACCAATTGTTTCGAATGTTGTCACGACAGAGATGTTGAAATCTTTTAGACGGTCAAATTCACCAACGATTCCTTTGATGCCGTTTTGAAGATTCTTATTGAAGGTCTTGACTTCATCTTCATATCTGGAGATACGAAGGCGAAATGACTGCAAAACTTCAAGCATTGTTCCAAGCTCTGTATTAAGGGGCGTGATGACCTGAGTTTCAATTTTTGCGTAGGCTTCGCACAACAGACTTGCACGATCGATTGGGCCATAGTCTTGGCTGGTTAGGTTGGAGTCAATATAGCCTCCAACAAGCTGACTGACAGCGTTCTGCCCTGAGACCAGTTTGTTTTCCAAATGCCTGCTGTCAGCCGAAATATCATTCTTTTGCGTTTCGTGGACTGTTAAGGCATTTGCGACCTGACCTTTAAGAGCACTTCCCAATGTGTTTTCATTGACTACAGAAGTGGTTGCCGGCTCGAAGTCGGCCAATTGAATATTCAGACCATCAAGCTGGACTTCCTCGGTTTCATTTTCTGAAATTGTTCTCTTGAATTTGCTTTCCTGGCGAATAAAGCTTGAAGCACTCTCCTTCTTGGCTTCATTGATTTCAGAGATTGAATCTTGGGCAAGTTGAATGTCTTTCTTCCCGCCCTCAAATGACCGACTCAGATCGCGCAACTTTAAAGGGCCTTCGTCTTTGATCCAGCTTAACCAATCACCCACTAGTGCCAAATTCTGTTCCTGCTCCTGAATTTTGTTTTTCAGGATGGTGTTGTCACGCTCCTGGTGCGAAAGCATATCAAAATCAACACCACTTTCCTTCAACCGGCGCTCGCGTTCGTTGGACAACTTCCTCTTCGCTAGAGCTTGAGAATTTGAGAATTCAACCTTCTTCTGGTTGATATTTTCAATCGCCTCTTCACAAACGCGAACAATGCGCTTGTGCTCACCCTCAAAAAACGCAAAGACGTTGTTCAGCTCGGTCTGTTGTTCTAACTTGACGCGTTTTATCTCGGAATTCTTGGCTATCTTTTGTTCGAAGATGGATGCGTGTTTTCGTTTGGCATCCTCAGTGGCGATTGCTTTTGCACCATTGAGAGATTGTTTGCAGTCAGCGACAACTGATTTTTGTCGTTTATAGTTGGACTCGGCAATTGAAAATGCAGCAGATGCCTCCGAAATCGATTTATTTGATTTTTGAATTGACTTGAGCGTTTCATCAAAAACCTCTTTTGCGCGCAGCTCCATTTGCTCGGCCTGCTCGTAATCGTTGGATTTCTCTGTGATTGCTCGAGATAACTGCGCAGCATCTGCCCATTCCGGTGTCTCAATCGATTCGACTGATATTTTCCATCCAAAAATACTATCCTGTGAATCAGTGTCGTTCGGCTGTTGAAGGTTCAGGTCCGACCGATTGAGCAAACCGGGATTAAGGACGCGTGCAAGATTCGAGCGCCAACTTTGGTCATCACTGCCCTGAAGGGCTGCCATCATCGTGCCAGGCTTGGGCTGCTGAGAAAGCTTGATTGCTTCAAGCTCAACCTTGACACGTTTAACATTATTAGATGCCTGCTGATGGAGGCTTTTGGCACGTTCGTTGGCTTTTTCATTCTCATGGTGAGTATATTTGGCCTGCACAAGTGCTTTGCTTGTTTTATCCAGTTCCTCCTGGACTAATTCAAGTAAAACTTCGCTTTTATTCTGGGCGTCAATAAAGTCTTGATCCACAACTGGATTATTGATTCTTTCTTTTGCAATTGCTTCATCGCGAATTAATACCCCGACAACGTCATTTAGCCCCTCGATGACATCCTGATGTTTTCGAATAATCAACTGGCGATTAGAATTTTCTTCATTCTTGAGGTTTCTAAGGCCGCTTATCATTACCTCGTTTGGTAATACTTTTTCACTTTCCAGTTTTTCCAACCGCACAGCTGTTTGTCGTTCCAAATCAGAGATTTCTTCTTCAATTTCCCTCGTGATACCTTCTGCTTTGCTTTTAGTTAATGCAATGGCTCGCCCAAGTTGACCGAGTTGTTCATGCAGCTGAGGGAGCTCTTTTGTTTTTTCAGACCAGAATTCAGCTTCTTGATTCTTAAAATACTCCGATTTCTTGCGTAGAGCATCCACTCTGACGTTTAGATCGCTGGACTCATCTTGAAGCCTGCGCAGAAGATCATTCGCTCTTTGCACGTGTATTTGTTCTGCATCCACTTCAGTTTTACGCAAACCCTGAAGAAGTTCCAGTGCCTTGGTTGTTTTTGCTTTGGATTCACTTACGATTTTCGAAAGTGCTTGCACATCAGCTCTCAGGCTACGCAGAACGGACTTGTGCTTGCGATGCCCATCAATATTTTTTTGTAAGCTTTCAATTTTTGGTCCAAGCTTCACGGCGTTTTCGCAGGCATCTCGGTTTGAAAGCCAGAGCTGCATTTGGTCGCGCATGGTTTTGATCGCAACCTTACCGTTACCCTGGGCGCCGGAGCCACCTACGGTTTCTTGAACCATTGCTACGGCAACAGCAATGAAATCTTTGAATTCAATGGCCTCCTTAACTACGGCGCCAATGAGTCGGTCAAGATGGGGAAGTGGTCGATTGGCGAAACTGTACTGCCGGGCCATTTTTTGGATCATTTCAGCATCCTTGCTGTGTGATCGTGTGCGCAAAATGATGTTTCGGTATTCAGATGTGTTGATCTTGGCTTCGACAACAATACCCATCTCGCGCGCTGTGCGCACGGTACCTTCGTCATCAAGAAAAATCTGCGAACCATCTTCACGATTCCTGACAAACAATTCTTCCCTGTAACCGCAGCGGAAAAAACGGTACTCTGGTGCATCGCTGTTATTATTTTGCTGTTTTCGAATGGTGACCATGCGGACGTCATCTTCACTGTCGCCACGTTGGTACTCAAAAATAATAACGCTCGTTGGGTGTGGCAACATGAATTTCATCATGGCCTGTACTGTGGATGCCGTATTAACGATACGGCTTGGCAAGCAGCCAAAGAAAAGTGGGATGATTTGGAGGGCTGTCGTCTTACCTATGCCGTTTTCACCAGTAATGGCAGCATTCCCGGGAAGCATGACTTCACAAATTGCTGCCGATGTGATGATGCCGGATGTTTTGCCATTGGCGAGATAAACACTGCGTAAACGAGATGCCATTCGATTGCCTTGATTAATTCTGTTGGCAGTATTTTATCCATCTCCAACGAAATATGCAAGATTTATCTATATATATTGACCAATAATGTTTATTATGTTTATCTAATATCATACAAAGATAACCAATGACAATCAAAGAGCGATATAGAATTACTTTTCAAGATATTGGATCCAATCAGGTGCCTTTGGCAACTGTTTCTGGCTCTTCGTCCTCGTATGGAGCAGGATCCTGTGAGGTATCCGAATTTACGATGGTTTTGTCGCCTGGTTATCTGGCGCACGCCGTCACCATGCCTCGTCCCAATTACGCACTTCGTCCTTAAATTGGGAGCCCTCGTGCCATGGTGACAACCTGCTCTGGCGTCGTTATAAGAAATCCCGTGAGTCCAATTTCGAATCGTGGCGCCATTTATTTCGGAAAAGCGTGATGACATCGGGGATGTAAGAGCGGTTTTCCGAACTTTTTCCTTGGAATCCATGGGTTGATCATGATTTCATGGTGTTTTGTTATGAAATCATGTAACGGGCAGCGAGATGTGCCCAAGGCGCCAAGGCGCTGTTGGTGGGCTCGATCGTGTCCACCTGGGCAGCCGCCTCCAGTCATCATCAAGAAGCGCAGGTGCTTTACTCCAGCCTGATTGGTTTCCAAGCTGCAATTGCATCACGGTCGCGATTTCTCCGCGGCCGGCCTTAGACCGCCATGCGACGGCGCCGCGCCTTCGGATTGGACTCATTGGTGGATGGTTCCGGCGCCCTGGCGTTACTCAACAGCAGCTGGCGCTGCATCACGGCCGCGATAATACGTGTCGTGAATGCTTCTTGTCCGGCTTCGTGGGCTTCATCCATCAGCGGATTGATGATGCCGCCCAGGCCCGAAGTTCTAACGATGTGAGCATCATCAGTTTTGCATCCCATTCGGATTAATTGGCAGGCGCCTTCAATATTAAGGCACCGTAAGGCATAAATGACCGGCGGCAAAGCCATGACACCATTGCGGCAATCAATGTCCGCTTTTGCTTCATGCAATCGTTCCATCAACTCGTTGACTATGGTTCGGATATGGGGATCCACGACATCAACTGAATTTCCGAAGTCAACCAAGTAGCCAATGGCCGTAAGAAACTGTTTATTCGGAGCCAAAGGTTCGGTTTCCGTTGCCCCTGCATCAAGCAGGAGTTCAGCACATCGCACCAAATCAACGATGGAGTCCACAGTTCTTGGACCATTAGTGCCTGTGAGATTTCCCCGGATTCCTGAGAGTACCCTACGTAAATAGGCGTCATCCCATTCCGCTCCGCGGTTCGGACTGGCGCCATGGATCAATGCCATCGATAGTCTTTCAGGCATTCCGACCCAATAAACCGTACTCAGCAGTCTCTTGTTTGGCCACACGGATTCGTCATCAGGATGAATACCGAGATCAAGCGCGGCCTGCACCGTGTGCATGTATTCAACTTCCTGGCACACCATCTTGGCAAGCCAGGTGCCGTATAACTCTGCGTGCTTCTTCCAGATAGTGTCCGAATTTATCGGGGTACGGCTTCTCCCGACTATGGCCGAATTGGCTCTGGTATCGGCATTGTCGCGGGTTGCCTGGCACCGGTCAGGAAGCGGCTCTAAGAGCAATGAGGGGTCGGTGCGAATAATTGCCGCTATCGCCAAGTCAGCTGCGATCGAAGCCTTGCTGGCCCGCAAAAAGGGATCGGTAAGTTTCATGATCTCGGCATGTGCCTGCGCGCGATCGGCACCTTTGAGCTTGAATTCGAAGGTGCCATTGGCGTGCGTCACGTAGCCCTCCATCTTTTGATTTGCACTCATAGCGGTCTCCAGATGATTGCTATTCGGGGTGAAAAAAGATGGGGCTACGATGATCTACAAACGAACACTCTTGTCATGGTAACGAGCGTGTATTATAGTGTACAGTATATTTTCAAGACAAAAGATTACTCATGACTTCTGAGCCTAAAGACTACGTCGCCGGTGTCGTTGCCTATCGATACCCTGCCCTTGGCGATGACATTCCACCCGGCGGCGCCAAGGTTTTGTTGCTAACATTGGGATGCATCTGCATCCCGGGCAACTGGACAGGCAATGGCGACTGCTTGGCTTGGAGTCCGTTGCCAAGTCGTTCTGAGTATTCATATCCAAATGTTGATGGAACCGAATTGCCAGAAAGCGGCAATCTGCTGCTGCTCACCACTGGGGATGTTTGCGTTATCGGTCCGTGGACGAACGATGGCCGTTATCTTGGATGGGCGAAGATGCCTGAGCGTAACCGGATCAAAGAAGATCAATTATTGAGGATCCAAAGGCGCGCGCCCAGGATGGCAGCCTAAAAACAGTAATCATTGGGATGTTGATTAGGGTGCCGTGACATTTGCGCACGCCGGCACCATGCCTCGTCCCAATTACGGACCCGTCCTTAAATCGGGAGCCCTCGTGGCATGGTGCCAACCTGCTTGAGCTCGTGTTGCCCGGGCTATGGAATCCTGATTACGGGAAGTCGAAATCGGGTTTGGATGGTGCCGGGAGTTGATCTGGATTACACAATAACCTAGCGTTGACCGGTAGCTTCAATGAAGCAATGCTACCTGCCATGCATTGGCGCCATTTTTAGTTCGGATTCATCAACTTCGCAATCGTTTTCGTCCCAAGGTCTACGAATCCCATTAGTCCATTCGCATCTAGTATCCACGGTCCGGCGCTCCGGCGCCCCCAATCCTCAAACGCAACCTCGATGTGAGCCTCCACCATCCATGCCTCCCATCCGTTCACGCGCGCCAGGTGCCATTTGGCAAACTGGACCATCCGGTCACCAAGGGTTGATGTGAATCCGATGTGCGTTGCCTTGTGGCACATCGGGCATAGCGAAACCGTTTTGACAAACTTTTGTATGCGGGTCTGAATGTCGTAATGCCATCGTTCATGGCATTCAACTGGGTGCCGTTTGCCCTGCCCTCCGCATGCTTGGCAGAGGTTATTCGATGCCGCAAAGCTTTTGGCTTTCACGCGTTCCCATTCGGCGCCGGTGAGGACCGATCTCAAATTGGCGTGCCAGGCTGTGCTCGGCACCAGGTCGACATACAAGGGCTCGGTGCGGGGACCTTTTGGTTGCGAGGTGGCTTTTGGCGCCTTTGGCTTTGGTTCAGGCATCATGAGATGGGATGCCAATCCTGGATCTCATTGGAGCGATTCGCAGGCTTCATTGAATGTTTTCACAGCTGTTTCCGGCAGGCGAACTCATTGCTGTTCCATCAAGGGCATTCGAATAGGCAAGATACTTTCGTAATCTTGTTTTTGTGTTCATTGACACGGTTTCAATATTTGTCGCAACTAGAGCAGGGTGAGGCGATCCGTTATTACCTGTAAGGGTAATAAAGACACAATGCGTTGCTCGAGAAATAGCTGTTGAAATTACTCGGATAGCTGCGGCATTGGACAAATCAACAACCAAACTTGCCTGGAAGCTTCTTGCCAATTGTCTTGCAGCTGCCCACTCCGCGGGTGCTGTATAGCTAGCTGCGATGTATCTGTGAATACTCCCGCAGTCAAGCCGCTTACGCGCCTGTGACTGGGGCATCTGGGGAACGAGAAGAAAACTCCTCATGCCATGACACCCGGTTGACGGTTAGAGGACCCGCGCAGAGCTGAATCCATGTGAAGAAGAGATTTATCTTTCATCTTTTTCACATGATCCCAGATATCCGCGAGTACCAGTGGCATTCTCACTTCAGAGCCGGAACTTTTGCCAGTCTCTGCATTTGATTTCTCAAATTCCTTTTTAGGCTTAATGCCAAAAAGCATCGCCAACCCGCGGGCAGCGATGTTCAACGCGCCGTTCAGGTCCGCGTTGTACCGCTTGCCTGATGTGAACCTGGCCAGCTGCATATTCTTCGTCGAACGGCTCACCTTGCCCGAACCGTCATACGCCCATCGGCTCGTGCCCCGTGCATACACCTCCAAGACCCGCATGCCCAGCTCCTGAGCTTTAAACCCCAGGTGTTTGATAAGCATGCGATGTTGAAATCGGTGAAACCGCTTCCTCTGAGCCTTGCTTGGCCCTTTGGGCTTCCACCCCTTCAAGTCCTCCACAACAAAGGCCTTTGCCCCATGTTTCACCGCAAAAGCAGTGATACTTAAGGCCAAGACCCTGGCCGCGTCGATGCTGATACCGGCAATACGCCGGTGCAGCGCAGAACAGAACGGCTCACCCTTACAGGTGCCTCCGGACTTCATCTGCTTTTTTGCGATAACCGCACCCAGAGCGTCGCGTTGGTCGTTGTGCTTGCCGCATGTCAGAAACATGCGTGCTATCACCGTGCCAGTGGAATCGACGATGGCCGCGGTTGCCGCAGTATTGATGCCTACATCGATCGAGCAAACCCGATCGACACTTTTAGGCGGAACAAATAGAACTCTTTTTACTTCGGCCGGACAAGACAGCCAAACCTTGGCGCCACGCTGCATCAGCGTCGGCGCCAGGTCCATTTCTCCAGATCCCAAAAGCCGCTTGGCTTTGCCGTGCATCTTCAAGACAGCGCTGAAAGCCCATAGCCCACCAGCGCTCAGCGTCTTGATCCGCACAAAGCCAAAAGGTGTGGCCAATTCCTCGGCCTTGGCCGCATAAGCGGCAGCTTGAACAGCAGACACCGGTTTGCGCGGTCCGACAAAATCCACCCGGTTCAACGCGCGCTTGGAAATCGGATTCTTCACCCCGACCAGGATCATGTTGCCACCGTACAGCGGTGGAAAGACATTGCTGAAACCAAGACGGGGAGGACGTGAGCCAAGCTCACGCTTGGTGCCGAGCTTCTTGCCGGCGGCATTGCCTTCGACCCAATTGGAATAATTCGAAAGAAAGGAGGACACGGCACCGATCGCCGTATTGAGCGCTGCCCGGCGCAGGTAGCTGGGCATCTTGCCCAGAACAGAGTCAAGCATGGCGTAGCGCACATGGGGACGCAGAGCCGTAGCATGGAACTTAGCCTCCAGCGCCATCTGGCGCTCCTGCGAGCGAAGCGGGCCCAACTCTGGCCAATGCGTCATGGCCACCGTTGCCAAGAGCCTTACCACCCGCCGATAGAAAACCACCGTTCGCTCGACATCTGCCCGGATAACGGGAGAGGTCGAGAGCGCATGAGATTCCGAGCGGATGATTACATTAGACACGTAAACAGTATATCCGTTACACTTCACTACTACAATAGAAACAAAGCATTAACACCAACAATTACGAGATCATGCTAGCCCGGCCGGTCTGCACCGCTAACCCACTATCAAACGGGTCGGCTGCACCTTTTGGAATCTGTCTTCGCAGCTTCCAGCCCGCTGTGCTGTGGGTATGCGCGGAGCGTGTCATCAATGTCGTCTCGTACGCCGTTTCCATCAACATCTGGTCCAGCCAAGTCGCTTGATCGGTCAAGCTTCTGGAGTGCTCCGCTCGCTTTGAGTTCGGAACTTGTTCTGACACCACCCCCGCAAGAAACAATAATTAGAGATGTCAATAAGAGACAGACTCCACCGGATAGATTAAAGGGCTTCATTTAACTTTCTCACAGGTGTCGCCTTCAGGTGAAGCCATTGATGTTCCATCAAGCGCTTTTGCAAACGCAAGGTACTTCAGTAGGCGCGCTTTCGTGTTCAACGACGCGGATTCAATAGCGGGTGAAACTGAAGCAGCTGCCGGTGAACCGTTGTTGCCAGTGAATGTATTAAAGACGCAATTTATTGCGCTGGACATGGAAGTCGAGATTGCTCGAACCGCAGTGGTATCGGACAAGTCCACAACCAGGCTTGCTTGAATGCTTTTTGCCACCTGTGTTGCTGCCGCCCGCTCGGCGGGGGTCATGTACTTTGCTGCAATAAGGACATCAATATCGTCTCGGACGCCATTCCCATTTAAATCTGGGCCAGCCAAGTCACTTGATCGGTCAACCTTCTGGAGTGCGCCGCTCGCTTTAAGGTCAGAACTTGTTGCCATCCCGCCTCCACAAGCTATAAGAATAGTTACTGTGGCTATTGATTGGCAGATTCTGAAAACGAAAAGATTCATGTTTCGTATAGTATATCTTTCGCCTATGTACAATTCAAGCGCAATTTTCCAATTTCAACTTCTGGCTGGTTAGGTCTACCTGTGCTCAAAGGCAAAGAAGATCTATAGCAAAAACCCTTGACAATGTTTATATAAACGCTATAATAGACACATGGAATCACTAATACCCGTCGACGACATCACTGAGTCCATGTACGAAGTCTTGCAAGCTGCGGTATTTATGGCGACCAACGATTGCATCCAGCGCCTTGCTACCTTGCGGGCCCGGTTGCATGACATGTTTCCTGGGCGCCAGGATGATGTTACCGGCGCCCTTCAATACTGGGCCAACCACGTCGGCGCCACTCATAACCGGAGCGAATTTTGATTTCAACTCAGCAGTATTACCAGAAGCTTGCCGATAACGTACCTCTTACCGAAGACGAAGTCGTTTCGATGATCAGGGAGATTCAAAACTTGCGCGATGGCGTCGCTCATTTGGCGTCGTGCCAGGCGGCAACGTTGGAGGGTCTTACGAAATCGACAAGCAAGTCCGAACGAAGCCGGCATCTTGAGATTTGCAAGTCGGCAGCAAAGATCCTGCAAGGCGACGTGACGGCCATTCGTTACAAGACTACTTCTGAGCATGCGTTGAAGCACTGCCTTGAAGCCATTGCTGAGAGTCAACCGGACCCGGTTGCTGTCGCCAACAAGAGCTCAATGAAACCATGAGTATTCGCTTAGAAGACCGCGGTCTCACCATTCGGCTTTTTAAAGACGCACCCGATGTGCTGTCTTCCGATCTCAAGTGCCCTACTCAATACGCTTTCGGATTCATTGGGAAGAACGAAGCTGGCCGTTGGGTTGATGCTCACGGTCCCTTGCCTTTGATGTGGACTCCTGATGTGAAGCTTATGCTCACAAATGCTGATGAGTCCAAGCGATTCATCGTAGAGACGATGACGGGAAACAGTCTCGAGCAGTGGCTTGAGAACAATTTGAAGGTTGCCGAGATCGTGGCTGGCCGGGACAGTCGTCCCCATGATGCTGGCCAAACGGCCGCCGTTCGAGCTACCCCGAAACCATAAGGGAATCCACGTGCTGCATACGGAAGAAAAACTGCAAACCGTCGTTACCGGATTTACCTGCGACCGTTGTTCAACGCACGTTGAAGTGGAAGACCTGGACTATCAAGAAGGTCACCATGTTGATTTCGTCGGCGGATTCACTTCCGTTTTCGGAGATGGCGCCAAGGTTCAGTGCGATCTCTGCCAGGATTGTTTGCGGGAATTGATCAAAGATTTTGTCCAGGTGATCCCTGGGGAATGAACGAAGTCGCCTGCGTTTTAAAACCATGAATATGAAAACACCATCCGCTAAAGGTCAGATACTAGCCCGGGAGGCGGCGGTTGCGTCAGGGACGATTTCGTTGGAGGCGCCCGCGGCTTCATTGGTTGTCGAATCCGATACGTTACCGACCCATTGGATGGATGATCGCGGGTTTGTTATCACGGATGAATGGCTTAAAACAAAGGGTACAAGTGACTTCGCTGAAGCCTATAACATCCCGTGCAAAAAGGTTCGAGAGAAGGTTGTTCCGATTAATTGTGTGAAATCATGTAAGAAATGTGGCGCCGAAATGCGCCCAGGGAAAGCCCTTGCACAAACGGTGACGGGAGTACATGACTTCCCTGAAGACCGTTACTACGTCACGATGTCGGCAGGTGGCCCTGGCGCCCTGGTGGATTGCATGAAGTGCGTGGCGTGCGGTTGGTCTGTTACGGCGCCGGCTGTGCCGGAATTACTGTCTGATATCTAAAACAAAATTATGTCATTGCAAAACCATTGCTGCCTTGAGCAGACCCTGAAATTAATCGCCAAGCTTGAAACAAAGGAAATTGCGCCTACTGTTTTTGCGTACCGTCTAACGGTATCCGCAGAACCAGCGATTAAATCTTTTCTCAAAATTGCTGTGAAAGAGAGTATTTCTGAAGGGTTGGCGCTTGATGAAGAGATCAAGAGATTTACTTCAGGAGCATCCGATGCTATCAAAACTATTGGGTTTTGCGTCATGGCATCTGATGAATACTTGAATGCAGTCCAGAAATATGGATACGCGACAGCAGTCAGCAAGTTGTCAGAGGAAAAAACATTGTCTGCACACGCGCGTTCTGATGTGTATACCGCCATTGTTGACGATGATCTTCCTGTCGGAAACCTGACAATTATTGATTATTCAAATGACATGCTTTTCCATGTTGATGGAACCGTACGTCCTTCTGGAATTCATTTCGACTACATTTCTGCCCGCATGCACAATGGTCGCTACGACCTAGCCAAGGTTTTGGAGTTGCTTAAGAATGATCCACGTGTGACGTTTTTGATTACAAAGCGTGGCTCAAGGTGGCCTGAACGCGGTGACGCAGTTATTCAAAGTATTCCCCATTACAACGTCGATGATGAGCGATCTGAATTTCTTGAGTTCGTCTATGCTCCGACTGAAGTCAAGGCTAACGATTTGTGGAAACAAATGAAGAGCTACAAATCGCAGTATCCATCGGCTGAGCGTTTCCGTGCAATGGATGATTTAGATATCCTTGGGCTGGCAAAGGGTGGGGCTCTGCGTGAATTCGTTGCCGAGGTTGCTTGTGGCCATTAAGTCTTTGGATTCAAGAAAAGTGAAAAAGCCTTCTGGCAAAAATTGGCACGTTCGCCTTGGTGAAATAGAATGGAAACGGTACACCTACCCTCGCCCGGAGGGAGATCCTCTGCGTCTACTTGGCAGCGTGCGTCGTGGGGCACAATTTGGCGCCCTGGCCATTACTGAAGACGGAAATTTTCTACAGGTCGTCGGTGATATCTTGCAGCCACTTTGCCTGGGTCAAATTACACGCGCGCTGGCAAACGCCAAGGCGCCGGATACTGATTTTGAATCCGCGTATCGACCTCAACGAACTAGCTCATTGGCGATTCCGGCGCCGGTAGTGGTTACCGTTAAGCGCCAATG
>Ga0209123_1001640_pt1 | contig 21340 bp, 17 predicted proteins | sample BarGraIncu00431A_FD_184500 | JGI IMG/M metagenome (GOLD analysis project Ga0209123, IMG submission 184500) | Arctic peat soil microbial communities from Barrow, Alaska, USA - Barrow Graham LP Incubations 004-31A (SPAdes) (version 2) | ecosystem: Environmental > Terrestrial > Soil > Wetlands >... | reverse complement strand
CTGACAGAAGCTCTGGAAAAAAATATTACAAAAAAAACAAACAGAGATAAGGAACGTCATAAAAACAATACAAAACTTCAATAAAATGGATAAAATTACAGAAGGATTAAAGCAATATACGCAACTTTTAGAATCAGAAATAGAAACCAAAGTAAAAGAAATTCTGGATGAAAAACTGATTGTTAACAGCAACAAAGATGTTTACCAAACCATTTTAAGTTGCATCGATCTGACCAGCTTAAATACGACAGATACAGAAGACAGCATTTCAATTTTAACAGAAAAAGTCAATGACTTTGGTGAAAAGTATCTTGAATTGCCAAACGTAGCAGCTATTTGCGTTTACCCTTCTCTCGTAAAAGCCGTTAGGGAAACATTGACCGAAGGAGTAGAAATAGCCGCAGTTACCGGAGGTTTTCCACATTCACAGACCTTCATCGAAGTAAAAATAGCTGAAACCTCACTTGCTATTTTGGAAGGAGCTTCAGAAATAGATATTGTTTTTCCCATCGGTAAACTATTGGATGGTAAAAACGAAGAAATACTGGAAGATATTCAGGAATTGAAAGCTGCTTGTATGGATGTTAACCTGAAAGTTATTCTGGAATCTGGAATTTTAGAAATTAAACAATTGCAAGACGCAGCCATAATAGCGATGGAATCAGGCGCAGACTTTATCAAAACATCTACTGGAAAACTGGATAAAGGTGCGACAACAACTGCAGCTTATTGCATGTGTCAAATGATTCTTGAATTTTTCCAGAAAAGCGGGAGAAAAGTTGGATTCAAGGTTTCAGGTGGTATATCTACTACCGGGGAAGCTCTTCCCTACTATTGCATCGTAGAAGCTGTACTTGGAAAAGAATGGCTGAACAAAGAGTTGTTGCGTTTTGGAGCAAGTCGCTTGGCGAACAATGTGGTCAACGATATTCTGGGTGAAAAAACGAACCCATTTTAATGGAGAAAATAGTAATTCTAATCGAGTGACGCGCCATGGGTGGCGCACAACAAAAAGCAGCTTTTCAAATGAGAAGCTGCTTTTGTTTTTAAATTTTATTTCGAACGTTTCATGGCAAAATCTAAACAATCGAGCAAAGACTTCTTTGCAGGACAATCCGGAAAATCTTTAATCGTTTCAGCAGCCAGAAGCTTGAACTCTTGCATACGCTTTTCCGCATATTGAATTCCACCCTTTTCCTGCACAAACTGGGTCATTGTTTTTAGTTTTTCAATCGAAAAATCCTTATTTCGAATCATATTCAAAATAGGTTTAGCCTCCATTTTATCGGAATTTTTCAATGCAAATATCAATGGCAAAGTCATTTTTCCTTCTTTCAAGTCATTTCCGGTAGGTTTACCGATATCACTTGAATCAAAATAATCAAAAATATCATCCTTCATTTGAAAGACCATACCCAAATTCTCACCAAAAAGGCGAAGTTTCTCTTCATCAGCGGAACTTGCATTGGCGGATATAGCTCCCGATTGGGTACAAAAAGCAAAAGTTTCGGCAGTCTTTTTCTTAATGACATTCAGATAAAGAGGCTCATCAATAAGTAACTTCTTTTCGTTGTTTACCTGTAAAAGTTCACCATCAGAAAGATCACAACCCAGTTTTGCCAACAAAGGTGTAAGTCTTCTGTTTTTTACTCCAGCAGAAATCTGCGCAGATTTTGAAAGATAATAATCACCTACAAGAATGGCTATTTTATTATTCCATAGAGCATTAACAGAATATTTAGACCTGCGTTGATACGTTTGATCTACTACATCGTCGTGCATTAAACTGGCTGTATGGAGTAATTCCAGTGACACGGCAGCCTGAATAGCATCTACATCCACTTCGCCCAACAAAGAAGCAGAAAGCAAAACCAAAACCGGTCGAAGCTCTTTACCCTTGGTTGTTCTGACATAGCGCAGAATATTTGCCAACAGTTTATTGTCTGTTTTTACGGCTTCTTCGAAAGCAGCCTCGTACAAACGAAATTCCTTTTCAATCGGTTTTCTGATCTGATCAATCATAACTAAATATTAGAGTTACAAAAGTAATAAAAAAACAGAGCTTGCTCATTTTTTAGTACTTTTACGGAGTTATCTGAGGATAAATAAATCAGGCTTGTTTCATTTATAAACAAATAAGAATAAAGAAGGATGGAAAATCCTAAAAAATTATTTCTATTGGATGCCTACGCATTAATATACCGGGCATACTATGCCTTCATCAAAAATCCAAGAATGAATTCAAAAGGTCAGAATACATCGGCCATTTTTGGGTTTGTAAATACGTTGGAAGACCTGCTCAAGCGCGAAAATCCAAGTCACATTGCTGTTGCATTCGACCCTTCCGGTCCGACTTTCAGACATGAGGCTTTCGAAAAATACAAAGCACAGCGGGAGGAAACGCCGGAAGAGATTCGTAAGTCAATTCCCTATATCAAGAAAATCATTAAAGCCTACAACATCCCCATTCTGGAAGTGGCAGGATTTGAAGCGGATGATGTGATCGGCACGATGTCCCTGAAAGCTGAAAAAGCCGGTTATATCGTCTATATGATGACTCCGGACAAAGATTACGGACAACTGGTTACAGATAAAGTATTCATGTACAAGCCAAAATACGGATCGAACGATTGTGAAATTTTAGGCCCTGAAGAAATCAAAGCAAAGTACAGTCTGACAGATACCAAACAAATGATTGATTTTTTGGGATTGATGGGTGATAGTTCAGACAACATACCGGGTTGCCCGGGAGTTGGAGAAGTCACCGCTAAAAAATTGATTGCCGATTTTGGAAGCATAGAGAATTTACTTGCAAATGCAGAAAACATTAAAGGAAAACTCAAAGACAAAATTATTGAGAATAAGGAGCAAATTATTTTTTCACAATTTCTGGCGAAAATTCGTACCGATGTTCCGATAGAATTTGAAGAAGACAAATTGATACGCGAAGCCATCAACGAAAACGAACTTCGGGAAATTTTTGAAGAACTGGAATTCCGGAATATGTTAAACCGGATTCTTTCCTCCCCGGTCGCAATTCCTCCCTCTGAAAAAAGTGAGCAACCGAAAAAGACCAGTAAGAAACCGGAGGACACTCACGGACAAATTTCACTTTGGGACACTTTTGAAGATTCCACAGAAAAAACCGCCGATGAAAAAATAGTAACACCGAAAAATGGGTTTGAAAACACCGGCGAGAATGAATTATTTGCGCCCGATGGTGCGACTGAATTTGTTCACACCACTCTCAAGAGCTTAAAAACGGTACCTCACTCCTACTATCTGCTTGATACAGAAGCCAAAATAGTCGATTTTCTATCCAAAATTTCTGAACAAAAATTTTACTGCTTTGACACAGAAACGACGGGCTTGGATGCCATTACAGCCGAGTTGGTCGGAATGTCCTTTTCCTGGACAAAAAATGAGGCGTATTACATCCCCTTCCCCTCCGATCAAAAATTATGCAAGGAAAAAGTGCAGGGACTTAAAAAAATTCTGGAAAACCCTTCAGTAGAAAAAATCGGCCAAAATCTTAAATACGATATCGTTGTTCTGAAAAAATACGACATCCATGTGTGCGGCCCCATTTTTGATACGATGATTGCCCACTATCTTCTTCAGCCGGAGTTGAGACACAACATGGATTACCTGGCTGAAATTTACCTGAGCTATCAGACCGTTCATATCGAAGAGCTTATTGGGGCAAAAGGAAAAAATCAAAAATCCATGCGGGACATTTCTCCCGAAGTGGTTTGTCCCTATGCTGCCGAAGATGCAGACATTACCCTTCAACTGAAAAATATTCTGGAGCCGGAAATTCAGAAAAACAATCTGGAATTTCTTTGCTACGAGGTAGAAATGCCCCTCGTTCTTGTTTTAGCGGAAATGGAAACCACAGGAGTCAGCATCGATCAGGAATCTTTGAAACAGGCCTCCATCATCATGACCGAAACGCTCAATAATCTGGAGCAGGAAATTCAGGACATGGCCGGCTCAACTTTTAATGTCAATTCACCCAAACAGATCGGTGAAGTTCTTTTTGAAAAACTGGAAATCGGCGGGAAAGCAAAAAAGACGAAAACAGGTCAATTTTCAACCTCGGAAGATGTACTCGAAAGTTTGAAAGGCAAACACCCTATTGTTGAAAAAATATTGGAACAACGAGGACTGAAAAAACTATTGAGCACCTATATTGATGCCCTGCCATTGTTGATCAATCCGCAAACAGGCAAAATACACACCTCCTTCAATCAAGCAGTTACAGCAACCGGAAGACTCAGCTCCAGCAATCCAAACCTCCAGAATATTCCTATTCGGGAAGCCATGGGAAGAGAAATCCGAAAAGCTTTCGCAGCAGGTCCAGGTGAAATCTTTTTCTCTGCCGACTATTCACAGATTGAATTGCGGTTGATGGCTCATCTAAGCGGCGATCCAACCATGATTGAAGCATTTCGGAGCGGTCAGGATATTCATGCAGCTACTGCTGCCAAAATCTACAAGATACCCCTGGAAGAGGTCACATCCGATATGCGCCGCAAGGCCAAGACAGCCAATTTCGGAATCATTTACGGTATTTCGGTTTTTGGACTGGCAGAACGTATGGGTGTACCCAGAGGCGAGGCAAAAGATCTGATTGACGGATACTTTGAAACCTATCCACAGGTTAAAAACTACATGGACAATGCCATCCTTACAGCCAAGGAAAAAGGTTGGGTTGAAACCATTTATCACCGAAAAAGATACCTTCCGGACATCAATTCACACAACGGAAATGTTCGCGGTTATGCGGAACGAAATGCCATCAATGCACCGATTCAGGGAACCGCTGCAGACATCATCAAGGTGGCCATGGTCCAGATTCAAAAAGCCATCGAGGAAAATGAACTGAAAACCAAAATGATTCTACAGGTGCATGATGAATTGAACTTTATCGTACCCGAAGACGAATTCGAGCTGGTACGTAAAATCGTGACCAAGGAAATGGAAATGGCCGTCAATCTGGATGTTCCTTTGAAAGCCGACACAGGCTTCGGGAAGAATTGGCTCGAAGCCCACTGATAAATTGGCTAATTTTTCGTACTTTTGCGTTTTCAAACAGAGTATTAAGGTAAATTTTTTCACAGGGTTCTACCCTATTCACAATTAATATAGTTCAAACTTATGGCTTTACAATGCGGTATCGTCGGCCTTCCCAACGTGGGTAAATCAACTTTGTTTAATTGCTTATCCAATGCGAAAGCACAAGCAGCAAATTTCCCATTTTGTACCATAGAACCCAATGTCGGCGTGATCACCGTTCCGGACGAACGTCTGAGCAAGCTGGCAGAAATTATTCATCCCCACCGCCTAGTTCCAACCACCGTTGAAATTGTGGACATTGCCGGATTGGTAAAAGGCGCCAGCAAAGGCGAAGGTTTGGGTAATAAATTCCTTGCCAATATTCGCGAGACTGATGCCATTTTGCATGTTCTGCGTTGCTTTGACGATGAAAATGTAACCCATGTAGACGGTAGCATCAATCCGGTTCGTGATAAAGAAATCATTGATTATGAACTTCAGATCAAAGATCTGGAAACCGTTGACAGCCGCATTCAAAAGGTACAGAAACAAGCCCAGACTGGCGGTGACAAACTTGCTAAACAGTCCTACGAGGTCCTGATGAAATTTAAAAAAGCCCTGGAACAAGGCAAATCCACCCGTACCGTAAAATTTGAGACCAAGGACGAAGAAAAATTTGCCCGCGAACTCTTTTTGCTCACTAACAAACCTGTGATGTACATTTGCAACGTCGATGAAGCTTCTGCAGTAAACGGCAATAAATACGTGGACATGGTCCGTGAGGCAGTTAAGGATGAAAATGCTGAAATACTGGTTGTTGCAGCAAAAATAGAATCTGAAATTGCTGAATTCGAAACCTTTGAAGAACGTCAGATGTTTCTTCAGGAAATTGGCTTGGAAGAATCGGGTGTTAACCGTCTGATCAAATCAGCCTATAAAATGCTGAATTTAAGTACTTACCTCACAGCCGGTGTACCGGAAATCCGCGCCTGGACTTTTCCAACCGGAAGCAAAGCTCCCGTTTGTGCCGGCGTAATTCACACGGATTTCGAAAAGGGATTTATCCGTGCGGAAGTGATCAAGTACGAGGATTATATCAAGTATGGATCGGAAGCGGCGATTAAAGAGGCGGGGAAAATGTCGGTAGAGGGCAAAGAGTATATCGTTCAGGATGGCGATATTATGCATTTCCGCTTCAACGTCTAGTTTTTTTATGTGATTTCTCAAGAAACGCACGGGGTTGTTTCAAATGGGTGATGCAATACAAGGCGCAGTTAATGAGTAACACCGGAGCGTACTTTTCGTACGTGAGGATTTACGAGTGAGCTGCAACGCAGTAGTGCGCTCCCATTTGAGACAACCCATTATTTCTTACCTTTTAGGATTCTCTTAATATCGCTAAGTTTGTTGAGTGCTTCTAACGGCGTCAGGTTATTTACATCCACTTTGATGATTTCGTCCCGGATCTGGGATAGGATCGGATCATCGAGTTGGAAGATGCTCAGCTGCATACCGGAACGTTCGGCGGCAATTTCCTGAGTGGGTTTGTGGATACTGCCTTTGCGGTTTTCCATTTCCATTTGGCCAAGAATCTGAGTGGATCGTTTCAGAATGCTTTGAGGCATGCCGGCCATTTTGGCTACATGGATACCAAAACTGTGTTCGGTTCCACCGCGTTCCAGTTTTCTCAGGAAAATCACTTTACCATCGGCTTCACGGACAGATACATTAAAGTTCTTGATGCGGGGAAACGATTTTTCCATTTCGTTCAACTCGTGGTAGTGGGTGGCAAACAGGGTTTTAGCCTTATATTTAGGATGTTCATGAAGGTATTCCACAATGGCCCAGGCAATGGAAATACCATCGTAGGTGCTGGTACCACGGCCCAATTCGTCAAAAAGAATCAGGCTGTTTTGCGAAACATTATTCAGAATATCGGCCGCTTCATTCATTTCAATCATAAAGGTAGACTCACCCGAGGAAATATTGTCGGAAGCCCCTACCCTGGTGAATATCTTGTCAACAACTCCGATTTCCGCAGATTCTGCCGGAACGAACGATCCAATCTGGGCCATCAGAACTATCAGGGCGGTTTGTCTCAGTAAGGCCGATTTTCCGGCCATATTGGGGCCGGTTATGATGAGTATCTGATCGGAATTGCTGTCCAGAAAGACATCATTGGCTATGTAAACCTCACCCATCGGGAGTTGTTTTTCAATAACCGGATGCCTGCCCTGTCGAATCGTAATAGCATCGCCCTCTACCAAATTGGGACGGTAATAGTTGTTTTCAACCGCTACTTTAGAAAAACAGATCAGACAATCCAATTGGGCTATTTGAACGGCATTTCGTTGAATATCGGACATATAAATATTTAAATTTTCAATCAACTCTGTGAAAATGGACAATTCCAAAGTAGAAATTTTTTCTTCAGCACCTAAAATCTTTTCTTCGTAAATCTTGAGCTCCTGAGTGATGTAGCGTTCTGCATTGACCAATGTCTGTTTCCGAATCCATTCTTCGGGCACCTTGTCTTTTTGAGAATTGCTGACCTCGATGTAATACCCGAAGACGTTGTTGTAGTTGATTTTCAGACGGGCAATGCCTGTTCGGATTGCTTCGCGTTCCTGGATGCCGGTCAGATAATCTTTTCCCGAAGTGGATAAAGCTCTCAGTTCGTCCAAATCGGGATTGACTCCGTTTCGGATCACTTCTCCCCTGTTCAGTGCAATGGGTGGAGTATCCACTATTTCCCTGTGAATGCGATCCCTGATTTCCTCGCAGGGATTCAGTTTTTCAACCAATGTCATCAAAGCTTGATAACCGGGATCTTCCCTATCCTCAGACCAATTGTCATCCAAACAGGCTTGTTTGATCTCTCCGATAGCCTGCAAGGAGGTTTTTAAATAAACCAATTCACGGGGTGAAACTCTTCCCACCGAAATTTTGGAAACAATGCGTTCCAAATCTCCGATCATCGCCAGTTTTTCATTGATAAAATCGCGTAATTCCGGATTTTTGAAAAAATATTCCACAACGTCCTGACGTTTCGTGATGGCTGCCACATCTTTCAGTGGAAAAAGCATCCAGCGACGCAGCAAACGCCCACCCATGGAACTTTGAGTTTTGTCCAGAACACTCAGCAGACTTTTTCCGCCTTCATTCATGGCATCGCAAATTTCCAGACTTCGGATGGTGTATCTGTCCAATCGGACAAAACGATCTTCTTCTATTCTGGAAATGCTTTGAATATGATCAAGCTTTGTATGCTCGGTCATATCCATATAATAAAGGATGGCACCTGATGCCAGAATGGCAAAAGGCATGTTTTGAATGCCAAAACCCTTAAGATTTTTAGTCTGGAATTGCTTTAAAAGCCTGTTGTTGGCAGAATCTTCGGTGTAAACCCAATCTTCCATCTCAAACTTCGCACCTGAATGATGAAAATGCTGTAGAAACATGCTTCTTTTAGCCCGTTCGTACAAAACTTCCTTGGGTGCGAAAGAATTCAACAACTTATCTACATATTCAAAAGAACCTTCAGCCGTAAAAAATTCTCCGGTTGAAATATCCAGTAAAGCCAATCCGGCCTTAAATTTATCAATATGAAGACTGGCCAGAAAATTATTCTCTTTTTGGTTCAGAATATGTTCGTTGGTCGAAACACCGGGAGTAATGAGTTCAGTGATGCCCCGCTTAACCAATTTTTTGGTGAGTTTCGGGTCTTCCAGCTGATCGCAAATAGCTACCCTTCTGCCTGCCCGAACTAATTTTGGCAAAAAATTATCGAGGGCATGATGTGGAAAACCGCACATTTCTATAGGCCCACCACCTCCATTTGATTTTCTGGTCAATGCAATACTCAATATATCAACAACCTCGAGGGCATCCTGACCATATGCCTCATAAAAGTCACCGACACGAAACAAAAGAACAGCATCCGGATGTTTACTTTTCATCTCGAAATACTGTTTTATCAACGGAGTATTCTCAATAATTTTTGTCAAAGCTCTAACATTAATATATACGCAAATATAGAAAAAAGCCTGTTCATAAGTTGTGGATAACTGTGTATAACTTTTGAGAAATAGTTATAAAATAAATCTTTCCATGGAACAGATGTTTTTGTAAGTCATCGATAAACTTTTTCAACAGCAGCTATCAACAGAAAAATAGTTGAAAGCTATGAACAATGAATTTTAATTGTAAAAAAGAATTTTAACTCATTTTATTGACTGTCTGAATTTTAGTTAAATTTTAACAGTTTATAAATTGTTGACAAACTAAATATCGTATTCACAACTCACTTTATAAAATTATTTTTAAAAAGTATTGAACAGTATGAACAGCCTCTTATACTAATACCTTTCTTTTTTAAAACTACTTTAAAAATAAAGAATAATAATAGAGATGTTTATAACTTTAATCCAATTGCAATTTTAATTGATCAAAAAACGACCACAAGACAATACCGGAGGCCACTGATACGTTTAAGGAATGTTTGGTACCTAATTGAGGAATTTCCAGACAAGCATGACAAGCATCAACAACGGATTGTTGCACACCTTTAACCTCATTACCTAAAACCAGGGCATATTTTTGGTTCTTTTTTAAATTTAGTTTGGAAAGTAAAATGCTCTCGTGAGCTTGTTCAATGGCATAAACAAAATATTCATCGTTTTTCAATTGATTTACAGCATCTAATGTATTTTCCATATAGGACCATTCAACAGTAAACTCAGCTCCAAGTGCTGTCTTATGTATTTCAGGGTTTGGAGGAGGACAGGAAACTCCACATAAAATGATTTTTTCAATTAAAAAAGCATCAGATGTACGAAAGACAGAACCAATATTGTGAAGGCTTCTAATGTTGTCCAATACTACAATTAAAGGAATTTTTTCACTTTTTTTAAATTCCTCAGGAGTGAGCCTATTCATTTCAAGGATACTTAATTTCTTCATGTATTCAAATATTTAAAAGCAAAATTAGGAATAAATTGTATAATTTTGTGACTCATAATAAAACTGATATGGACAAAGTACAGTTAATTTCAGAAATAAATCGCCTTAAAAAGGAAAAGAATGCAGTCATCATGGCGCATTACTATCAAGAAGATGATATTCAGGATATTGCCGATTTTATTGGTGATAGTTTAGCATTGGCTCAGGAAGCAGCCAAAACGAAGGCAGATATCATCGTGGTTTGCGGAGTACATTTTATGGGAGAAACAGCTAAAATTCTTTCTCCCGGTAAAAAAGTACTGATACCCGATGTAGAAGCAGGTTGTTCATTGGCTGAAAGTTGTCCCGCTGAAGCCTTTGAAAAATTTATAAAAGAACATCCCAATCATAAGGTTATTAGTTACGTAAATACGACTGCTGCAGTTAAAGCATTGACTGATATAGTAGTAACATCAACCAATGCTGTTGCCATCGTTGAAAGTTTTCCAAAAGATCAGAAGCTCATTTTTGGCCCGGATAGAAATCTTGGAAATTATATCAATTCCCTGACCGGAAGAAATATGGTACTTTGGGATGGAGCTTGTCATGTTCATGAACAATTTTCATTGGAAAAATTGATTGAATTAAAAAAAATACATCCCACTGCCAAAGTACTGGCTCATCCGGAATGCAAACAAGTAATACTTATGCTGGCTGATTTTATCGGATCGACGGCTTCCTTATTAAAATATGTTCAACGTTCAGATAATGAGGAATATATTGTTGCAACGGAATCAGGTATTATACATCAAATGATCAAAAGTTGTCCTGAAAAGAAATTTATTCCTGCACCACCCAACGACAGTACCTGTGGATGCAACGAATGCTCCTTTATGCGTTTGAATACCCTTGAAAAATTGTACAATTGTCTTAAAAACGAATATCCAGCCATTGAAATAGCTGAAGAAATACGTGTAAAAGCTGAAAAACCTATTCTCAAAATGCTTGAACTATCAACTAAACTCGGATTATAACCCATTTTTGAAGTATGCATAAAATTGTATTTGCTACCAACAACGCACATAAAATGGCCGAAGTATCAGCTATTTTATGTGATGATATTGAATTGCTCAGCTTAAAGGATATTCAGTGTTTTGAAGATATTCCCGAAACTCAGGATACCATTGAAGGAAATGCGTTGCAAAAAGCACGTTTTGTCTATGAAAAATTCGGTATTGATTGTTTCGCTGACGATACTGGTTTATTGGTTGAAGCTTTGAATGGAGCTCCCGGTGTTTACTCCGCCAGATATGCTGGCTCAGCATGCAATTCAGAAAAAAATATACAAAAATTACTAAAGGAATTGAACGGGAAAACCAATAGAAATGCTTTTTTTAAAACCGTTGCTGCATTAATTCTGAATGGTAAGGAATACCTTTTCGAAGGTAAGATTTCTGGTAGGATCTTATTGGAAAAACGCGGAACAGATGGGTTCGGGTATGATCCGGTTTTTTTACCGGATGGCTACGATATGAGCTTTGCTCAAATGAGTATGGAGCTGAAAAATAAAATTAGTCACAGAGCATTGGCAATGAATCAATTATCACTATTTTTAAACCAATAAGAAGTATCAACTATGAAAAAAGTCCTTTTACTGATTTGTTTGTTGGTGCCATCTTATTTCGTTTTTTCAGGAATACCGGTTGGAGAATGGCGTACCCATTTTTCGTATAATGTTGCAAATCAGGTTGTTTATGCTGATGGAAAAGTATATGTGGAAGCCAGCAATAAATTGTATTCCTATTCGAATACCGGAGAAATTGAAACGTATTCTACTTTGAATGGTTTAAGTGGAAACAATGTTTCTAATATAGCTTGGTGTGAATCGGAAAAGACTCTGATCATAGTTTATTCGGATGGTAATATTGATTTTTTGACTAAATCTGGTTTGATAAATATGTCTGATTTTAAAAATAAATCATTGACAGGTGATAAAACGGTCAATGGAATACGCATTTTCGGAAACAAAGCCTATTTATCTACTGGTGTGGGGCTTATGGTTATTGATGTTTCTAAACGGGAAATCGGCGAAACCTATTACTTGGGTTTTACTTCTACCTACACAAAGGTCAATGATGCAGTCTTATGGAATGATACGGTATTCGTGGCGACAGAATCAGGTTTGTATAAGGGAAATATCAAGTCCAATCTTCTCGATGCTTCTTCGTGGTCTCCTATGCCTTTTGTGTCCGGAACAAAAGCCTCTAAAATAATCAGATTCAACAATGAATTTTTTGCTTTGGCAGATAATGGTTATTTATATAGAAAAAAAGATTCGGATTGGAATGTTTTTTTGGGTACTCCGAACACATCAAAAATAAGTGTTCAGAATGGCTATTTATTTGTTTGCAACGGTGCTCAAACGACTATGTTTGATTCATTGTATGCCGTACATAATGTAGAAACCATTGAAAGCAATGATGTTGCAATGGACCCAACCAGAGATCTGCTTTATATAGCTTCAGGTGCAAATGGTTTGATAAAGCTTTCCAAAACTGGAGCAGGATATTCAATTTCCGGGGACCCAATCATGCCCAATGGGCCAGCCAGCAATATTGCCTGGAAAGGTTTTTTTAAAGAGGGAGCGTTTTATACGACAGCTGGAGGTCAATCTAAAAATTGGGGCGATAGATCTTTCAATCAAGGTGATATTTTAGTTTTTAAAGATGATACATGGAGCAATTTTAAAAATAAACAAGAGGTCATAAATCAGACCAATGTACATTTTATGGATTTATTAAATCTTGCAATTGATCCGAATGATAGCGGGCATTATTTTGTAACATCATGGGGAGAAGGACTTTATGAATTTAGAGACAGTGTTTTCTATAAACTCCATACCAATAAAAATAGTCCTTTACCCTCTTCAATTGTTGGTGATTCCAGTCGTTACATCAGGGTTGATGGAGCAACTTTCGATAAAGATGACAATCTTTGGGTTTTGTGTTCTAATGCAGACAATCCGTTGCAAATACTTAAAAAGGAGGGTGGATATGTTAATTGGAGCACTACAAAATATCCACTAATGCCCAAATCTGAAACGTGGAATTCTATCTTATTTACTCAAGGGCATCAAGCTTGGATAAATTCCTTGCGTGCTCCAGGAGGAATATTCGTCCTGGATAACAACAATACGATTGATGATGCAACAGATGATCAGTCTCGCTGGATTACTTCGTTTACGGATCAGGATGGTAATTCATTAAGCCCATATTACATCAACTGCATCACTGAAGATCTGAATGGTGCCATTTGGATAGGAACAGTTTTTGGACCCATTATAGCAAACAATCCTTCCTATATTTTTGATAGGGATTATACATTTACCCGTATTAAAATACCCCGTAACGATGGTACGGATAATGCCGATTATTTATTAAGTGAAAGTCGTATTAACTGTATTGCCGTTGATGGTGCCAATAGAAAGTGGATAGGAACAAATGGAAATGGAATATATCTGGTATCTCCAGATGGACTACAGACCATTCATCAATTTAATAGTGAAAATAGCCCTCTGCCGTCTGATTATATTTGGTCAATAACCATTGATCCTGAAACCGGAGAAGTATTTATCGGAACAGAATCCGGTTTGGTTTCCTATCGAAGTGATGCTACGCAAGGGGCCATTTCCAATCAAAAAATTCATGTTTTTCCAAATCCGGTAACAGCAGCTTACAATGGAAAGATCACAGTGACCGGTTTAATGGAAAACTCACAAGTCAGTATTTCGGATTTGGCGGGGAATGTTCTGATTAAAGGTACCTCTTTGGGTGGTCAGTTTTCCTGGGATGGTTATACCGTTCAGGGCCAAAGAGCTTCAAGTGGAGTCTATATTGTCTTTTCCGCTTCAGAGGACGGAACTTTGGTTCAGACCTGCAAATTCATGATTGTCAAATAAGCTCTTTCAAAAGAGTTTTGATGTTTTTGTGGAGAATGGGGTGCATGAGTTTTGGATAAATCTCAGCCAACGGTTCAAGTACGAACCTTCTTTGGTGTAACAACGGGTGTGGAATAGTCAGATTATCTTCCTGAAGGATCAATTGATCGTAAAAAAGGATGTCAATGTCAATGACCCTGTCCTTATAACCGTCTATTGCCTTTCTAATGCGTCCTAAGCTTGACTCTATGGATGAAGTGACACGAAGGCATGCCTGAGGATCTAAAGTGGTTTCTGCGACCACGCAGGCGTTTTTAAAAGAATTTGGAGATTCAAAGCCCCATGGGGCATAATCATAAAAAGCAGAACGGGCTACTATGAGCCCGATCTGCTTTTCTATTTCTGCAATGGCCAACTCAAGAAATTCTCTCTTATATCCTAAATTAGAGCCTAAGCCAAGATAAACGAGTGCCATTTTTTTACTGTCCTTTTTTAAATGATCAGCATGGCATCACCATAAATACCAAAGCGGTATTTTTCTTTAATGGCAACTTCATAGGCTTCCATTATCCTGTCATAACCGCCAAAAGAAGCCACCATCATCAATAAAGTGGAAAGAGGTGTATGGAAGTTTGAAATCATGCAGTTGGCAACACTGAACTCGTAGGGTGGGAAAATAAACTTGTTTGTCCATCCCTCAAAACTTTTCAAGTGTCCGGCAGCACCAACAGAACTTTCAACGGCACGCATTACGGTTGTACCTACAGCACAGACCCTACTTCCTGTGTCTTTAGCATTGTTCACCATTTTGACAGCTTCTTCAGAGATAAACATCTGTTCAGAATCCATCTTGTGTTTGGTGAGGTCTTCCACATCTATTTCGCGGAAATTGCCTAAACCTGCATGTAAAGTGATGTATGCAAAGTCTATACCTTTAATTTCCAGTCTTTTCAAGAGTTCCCGGCTAAAATGTAATCCTGCACCCGGGGCAACGACTGCTCCTTCGTTGCGTGCAAATATGGTTTGAAAGCGATCTTCATCTTCTGCTTCGACCGGTCGTTTAATGCTGCGTGGCAGTGGTGTTTCTCCCAGTGCAAAGAGTGCGTTCTTAAAATCCTCATGATTTCCATCGTATAGAAACCGAAGTGTGCGACCTCTGGAGGTGGTGTTGTCGATAACTTCTGCCACCATCGAATCATCTTCACCAAAGTAAAGCTTGTTTCCGATACGGATTTTGCGGGCAGGATCTACCAATACATCCCATAAACGCAATTCCTGATTGAGCTCACGGAGTAAAAAAACTTCGATCTGAGCTCCCGTTTTTTCCTTATTGCCGTAAAGACGGGCAGGAAAAACCCTGGTATCATTAAAGATGAATACATCCTTATTGTCAAAATAAGCAGGCAACTCTTTAAACATCTTATGTTCAATTTCTCCGGTTTTCCGGTCAATAACCATCATGCGGGATTCATCGCGATTGTAGGCTGGATACTGAGCTATCAGCTCTTCCGGGAGTTTGAATTTAAATTTTGAAAGCTTCATATTTTATGTATTTTATGTATTATTCTGACTGGAATCTAATTTTCCGACTCAATGCGATCGGTTTTGACTGATAATTCAGTATAAACGGTCCTTAAACTTTGAATAAAATCATTAAAATTCAGGCAATCTTCCAGACCAATGTCTCCAATCCGGGTTCTGCAAAGGGCAGTTAAATGAGCACCGCATCCCAAAGATTCACCCAAATCTCTGGCCAGGGCGCGGATGTAAGTTCCCTTACTGCATACGACCCTGATTTTTATCATAGGTAACTCGTAATCCAGAAGTTCAATCTCATCAATGACCAAAACCTTCGGTTTCAGAATGACTTCCTCTCCATTGCGTGCCATTTTATATGCGCGTCTCCCATCAACTTTGCAGGCTGAAAAAGAAGGAGGTATCTGTTCGATACGTCCGATAAACTTTTTCAGTGTTTCTTCGACAGATTCGCGTGTGACATGACTGAATTCCATACGCTGGTCAACCGGATGTTCCAAATCAAAGGATGCTGTTGTGGCTCCCAGTTCAAGTGTTGCAATGTATTCTTTTGTCTGATACTGAAATTCCTCTATACGTTTTGTGGCCTTTCCTGTACAAATGATCATCACTCCGGTGGCCAAAGGATCCAATGTTCCAGCGTGCCCTATTTTTATCTTCTTGATTTTTAAATTTCTGGAGATGGTGTTTCTGACTTTCGCAACCAAATTGAAAGAAGTCCAGGTGAGCGGTTTGTTGAAATATAAGATTTCCCCTTCTATATAATCCATTTTTTACTTAATTGTTCTTGCCCTTTTTAAGTATCCCAAAAATAACAAACAAAAACCCGATAAGGCTGATGCCAGGTGCAAGCACAATGCGTCTAAAGCTGAAAATATCAGGATTGTACGCTTTTTCTAATGACGGTGCTCCCATCATCAAAAGAAACCCAAGAACAATGACGACAAAACCGATACCTATTAAAACAAGGTTCTGTTTGCTTAAAGCGAATTTATTATCCATATCTAATTGATTATTAATCATTCGGAAATATTAAACGGAATATAGATCGTTCGTGTTCATTTTTAAATACCGATTTACTGCCAGCCACGTAGCTGTAGTCATAATCAATACACCAAAAACCAACATTGTAACAAAAATGAGTGCCAGTGTTTGAAGATCAAGTACCTGAATGGTGCCGGAAAACTTTTGTTCCACATAGGTCAAAGAACCGTATAAAAGTATCATGGCCAAAATAGCTGCTACAACTCCATTCCACATATTTTCCAGTAGAAGCGGACGCCTGATGAAATGCCCGTTGGCTCCAACCAATTGCATGGCGCGAATCAAAAAGCGTTTCGAGTAAATCATAAGTCTGACTGTATTGCGGATCAGTGAATAGGAAATCAGGGTCAATAATAGTGCTAAAGCCATCAGTACCAGACTTATATTTTTTAAATTTTCGTTTATAAGGTGGATGAGGTCTTTTCGGTAAATGACTTCCTGAACGTCTTTATTCTCCTTAAGAATAGTTTCTATTTTGGCAATACTGTCTGTGTTGGCATAATCTTCTTTTAAATAGAGATTAAAAGAGGCAAGAAGCGGATTGAATCCCAGCAAATCTTCCGGGTTTTCGCCCAAATCCTTAACCAACTGTTTTAAAGCCGTTTCCTTGTCGATGTATTCGACCGATCTGGTCCAGGGTGTAGTCTCAATGTGTTTTTGGAACATCTTGACATCCGGAAGTGACATCTCGTCATCAACAACCACGGATAAACTGATATTTTCTTTTACGTATTTAGACAAATCTTTTGCCAGAAAGCCTAACACCAACATGATTCCTATCAGGAAGAGCACTAAAGTGATGCTTATCGTGGAGGTGAACCGGGAATTGAAAACCCTGGTGGCGCTGATTTTTTTTTGCTTATTCATTGTAGAAAAATGGAATAAAAGAGATATGGTAAATATACCCCCAAAATTGCCGCAAAAGTGCGAAAAATATCCGAAAAAACAGCGGTTTTTTTGATTATTTAAATTCTTTTGTTAAATAAGCACACCGAGTAGGGTTGCTGTAGTGAAATCAGTCACCTTAACACGTACGAATTGACCAACATGAACATTTTCCTTTGGAAAGACCACGACCTTGTTTTGTTGGGTCCTGCCAAAAAGCTGTTCACGGGAGCGTTTGGAGAATCCTTCCACCAAAACCTCGAATTCTTTGCCCAAATCGCGGGCATTGCTTTCTCCCGAAAGTTTGTTTTGCAAGTTAATCAGTTCATTCAATCTGTTAATCTTTTCTTCTTCAGAAACCGTATCCGGTAAATTTTTGGAGGCAAAAGTGCCGGGGCGTTCGGAGTATTTGAATAAAAAGGAGCCATCATAGCCCACTTCACGCATCAATGTCAGAGAAGCTTGGTGATCTTCAGGCGTTTCTGAGTGAAAGCCACAGAACATGTCGGTGGTAATGCTGCAGTCAGGGACGATGCGTCTGATGGCAGCGATGCGATCCAGATACCATTCGCGGTCGTATTTGCGGTTCATCAAATCCAGAATTCTGGAGCTTCCTGACTGTACAGGAAGATGGATGTGCTTGCAAATGTTCGGATATTGGGCGATGGTCTCCAGAATGTCATCCGTCATATCTTTGGGATGTGAGGTGGAAAAACGAATGCGCATATCCGGTTTGGCTTGGGCAACCAAGGCAAGTAGACCTGCAAAATTCAGATCTTTTTCTTCAGACACTTCTGTTGCTTTAAAACGGTAGGAGTTAACGTTCTGTCCCAATAGGGTTACTTCTTTAAATCCCTTGTTGTAAAGGTCGTCCAACTCTTTAAGAATGCTTTGTGGTTCACGGCTTCTTTCGCGTCCACGGGTATAGGGAACGATGCAATAGGTGCAAAAATTATTGCATCCACGCATGATGGAGATGAAACCACTGATTCTGGCGTTTCCCAATCGGGTAGGAATGATGTCTTTGTATGTTTCGGTGGTGGAAAGTTCAATGTTAATCGCTTTTTCTCCTTTTTGAACAGCACCAATCAGATTTGGGAGATCCAGGTAGGCATCCGGGCCAACGACGATATCGGCATGATGATTGCTGATGAGTTCTTCCCGGACACGTTCGGCCATACAACCCAAAACACCGACAACCAGTTTTCTTCCTTTTTTCTTTTGCGATTGAAAAAATTGCAGACGGGAGATGATTTTTTGTTCGGCATTGTCGCGTATGGAGCAGGTGTTCATCAAAACCAGGTCGGCCTCGTCCAATGTTTTGGTCAGTTCAAATCCGTCCATTTCAAGAATAGATGCTACAACCTCGCTGTCAGCAACATTCATCTGGCAGCCATATGTTTCTATAAATACTTTCTGAGTTTTTGAATCCATTTTTTCTAGTGTGCAAAATCTTTCCCCCGGAGGAAAGATTTCCTTTTTAATAAATGTAAGTGGTTAGTTTTAAACGGAATAGTGGGAGAATTTCTCCATAACCCTATCTGAGTATGTTTTTGAGACGGGAATGTCTGGAATATTTTCGTGATCGAGGGCCAGATAAATCCCGTCTTTTTCTTTCCTCAGCACCTTAACCTTGTCAAAATTAACGATGAAAGAGCGGTGGCACCTGATCAGCACTCTGTTTGAAAAGCTTTCATCAAGTGTTTTCAGCGAGTTTCTAAGCATAAAATTTGACAACTTTCCTTTGTTCAGGTAGTAGATTTTCACATAATTGTCGGCTGATTCCAGATAGAGTAATTGATCCGACTGAACGGACAGCTTAAACTCTCCTTTTTCGTCGTAAAAACTGAGCATGCCTCTTTTTGTCTGGTCAGTTGTATTGTCCTCCATTGTCATTTCGGCCAGTTTCTTGTTTTTGTCTTTCCAGGAAAAATAAAGCCAGGAAATGGAGTAGGGGAGCAAGAGAACCAGACTGGTGTTGATGGTCGATTGCTTGATCATTTCTTCTATGGGTCGGGCATCATTCAAAATAATTTTTTGAAATGCGGTATAAAAAGCGGCCATGGCCAGTATCTCTGCTAAAATCCAAATGAAATAGCCCAAAAAGAGCAAATCCTTTTTTTTGCAGTAAAAATACATGATGATCCGGCTGATAATCACGACGATGACTCCTGTAAGCATGATCATGCTGGAAAACAAAAAATAGGTTATGGCTGTTACGGGCTTGAACCATTCTTTTGAGTTGAAAGGTTCATAAAGATTGATGAACGCCAGGGCAAAAAAAGCCGTGAATAGTATCAGGCGTGTAATGTTACCCTTTTCATACAGATAGGCCGGAATTTTTTGGTTCATAGACGGAATGAATAACTTTCCTATATTTATTTACAAAAGTAGCTGATTTCTGCTGTTTTAGCAATTCTTTTGAAAATCTTTTTTTTGTGGATACTCGCCCCTGTAATCGGGTTTTCATCCCACATTGAATGAATATACCCCACGGATGTATGTGAAACACCTTTGATTTGGAGTTGCCGCGAACGGACTGTTTCTTTGCAGCAGGTTATCTAATAAATAGTGTATTATGGAATTATTTAATTTTGTAAAAAGGCAAAAGGAGCTGCTTCAGATTTTCCGGATGGATAAGGAAGTAGCCTTGGAGGAATCAAATTTAGAAATTCGTTTCGTCGCATTTGAATCTGAATTTCCTCAGAAAAAAAAGTCGCCTGCGGGTGAATCTTTAAACAGTGATTCGTTAATAACTGAAAATAGTACGTTCCATTATCCGGTATTTATTCACAAAGGAAGCGAGAAAGCGAAAGATGTCATTGTTTTGTTGCATGGTCTGAACGAACGGAATTGGGATAAATATCTTTGCTGGGCTGAATATCTGGCAAACCATACCGGGAAGGCTGTTATGCTTTTCCCCATCGCCTATCACATCAACCGTTCACCTGTTAAATGGAGTGACCCGCGAAGCATGTCGCTGTTGGTGAGTAAACGACAATTGGAAGTAGGGCAGGATCGTTCCTTGTGTTTTGCCAATGTGGCGCTGAGTGAACGCTTGTCGGAAAATCCGGAACGTTTTTATACCTCAGGCCGGCAAACTGTTCAGGATTTGACCAGCCTGGTCAGACAAATCAAGAACGGAAATCATCCATTGTTGGTCAAAGGAGCTTCAGTCGATTTTTTTGCTTATTCCATTGGTGCTTTCCTTTCTGAAATTACGTTAATGTCCAATCCTGAAAGGTTGTTTGAAAAATCAAAATTGTTTATTTTTTGTGGTGGATCCCTTTTCAGATATATGTTTGGAGAATCACGGAGCATTATGGATAAGCTGGCTTACAAGCGGTTGCTTAATTACTATTGCACCGAGTGGCTGGGCAAGAAACAAAAGAAAGATCAGATGTTGGATGCGTTCAATACCATGATCATGCCTGAGATGAATCGGGAAAAAAGGGAAGGTTTTTTCACCAGTCTGGGCAATCGTTTATCCGGAATATCGCTCAAAAAGGATAAAGTGATGCCTTATGAAGGTGTTGAAGCCTGTATGGGTCATGATGCAGTTGTCAAACAATTTACCCTGACTGATTTTCCTTTTGAATATACCCACGAGGCGCCATTTCCTACCAACGCACATATTGATGAGTCCTTGCTAAATACCTCATTCAATGACGTTTTTTCCAAAGCGGCACTTTTTTTAAGTTGAAGTCGCTAGTGTTTTCTTCTAAAAACCATTTGAAATCATTTCTTTCGTGTTTATTAAATTCTTACCTTTGCGCCGTCAAAATTAACAGCAAAGCGTATGTCTTTAAAATTTATTACTGCTGAAGAAGCAGCATCTATCGTAAAAAACGGCGACCGCATTGGGTTCAGTGGTTTTACCCCTGCCGGAGCCCCGAAAGTAGTATCAAAAGCCATAGCCCAAAAGGCCATCAAAGAACA
>Ga0209123_1001639_pt1 | contig 21345 bp, 25 predicted proteins | sample BarGraIncu00431A_FD_184500 | JGI IMG/M metagenome (GOLD analysis project Ga0209123, IMG submission 184500) | Arctic peat soil microbial communities from Barrow, Alaska, USA - Barrow Graham LP Incubations 004-31A (SPAdes) (version 2) | ecosystem: Environmental > Terrestrial > Soil > Wetlands >... | reverse complement strand
AATAATACAATATTAAATACAATGAACAGGATAAGTAAGTTTGTGGCATTTTACAGAGAGCCAGGGTGTGGTGTGACCTGGTAAATGTGCTAATTGAAATACACCTGGGAGTAGCAGGTTGAAAGTACGCAAGTAGACCGCGCCGGAACGCCACCGTTATCAGAGGCTAGAGTATCAGGCAGTATTGCCTCGTATTTGAGATTCAAGTGACTTGCAATGCAAGTAGGGTGGTATAACGGATAGTAACATTCCGTCCCTTTATAGGGATGGGGTGTTTTTTTGTTATACAAAAATAGAGGAGGAAATATCAGATGATTATTGTGATGAAACCAGAAGCAACTAAGGAACAATTAGATAAGGTACTTACCAAGTTAACTAAGGCCGGGTTAAAAGTTCATTTATCAGAAGGCGCAACCCGTACCATTATTGGTGTCATTGGTGATAAACGATTTATAGCTCAAATGCCCATTGAGGCAATGGATGGTGTGGAAAAAATGGTATCAGTAACTGTTGATTATAAGTTGGTGAGTCGGGAATTCAAACAGGAAAATACAATTGTAGATGTTGGCGGTGTCCTCATTGGCGGTAACCATATCGTCGTTATGGCTGGACCTTGTGCAGTGGAAAGTCGTGAACAATTATTGTTATCGGCAGAAATCGTGAAAAAAGCAGGTGCCCAGTTTTTGCGGGGGGGAGCTTATAAACCGCGGACGTCGCCTTATGCTTTTCAGGGATTAGAAGTACAGGGACTAGAATTCCTGGCAGAAGCGAGAGAAAAGACAGGACTGAAAATAGTGACAGAAGTCGTTGATGTAGAGTCAGTATCAGTAGTCAGTGCCTATGCTGATATGTTACAAATCGGCTCCCGTAATATGCAAAATTTCCAGTTGCTCAAAACCGTCGGTAAAACAGATAAACCTGTACTATTAAAACGTGGTCTGTCAGCGACCATTAATGAATGGCTGAATGCTGCTGAATATATCATGAGTGAGGGTAATTATAATGTAGTACTCTGTGAGCGAGGTATTCGCACCTATGAAGAATATACTCGTAATACCTTAGATTTAAGTGCGGTGGCAGCCGTCAAAAACATTAGTCATTTACCAGTTATTGTTGATCCTAGTCATGGTACCGGACGTTGGGAACTGGTAGGTCCAATGTCTCGGGCAGGCATAGCTGCAGGTGCAGATGGTCTGATTATTGAGGTTCATCCGAATCCTGCAGAGGCTTTATCTGATGGAAAGCAATCATTAACACCGGAAAACTTTACTATCTTGATGCAGGAAGTTGCTAGCATCGCTGGGATAATGGGCAAGACATTGGCATGATGGTTAAAAAAATAACAATCGTAGGGCTTGGGCTCATAGGTGGTTCTCTAGGACTGGCGTTTAGGAATATGGGAGGAGCAGGGGTAATCGTTACAGGGGTTGACCATGATCAATTTACATTAATAAAAGCTGTCGAGTGTGGGGCCGTCGATTACAGTACAAGGGATTTGGCTACTGGTGTGAAAAATGCTGATATTATCTTCTTATGCACCCCGGTACTTCAGATCATACCCATTGTAGAAAAGATGTTACCTTATCTAAAGGCGGGCGTTATTTTGACGGATGTGGGCAGCACGAAAGGTTTTTTAGCGAGTCGGTTAGCAGTTATTCTGCCTGCAGGCGTTCATTATGTAAGTGGACATCCAATGACCGGAGGGGAACAAAGTGGTATTACAGCAGCACATAAAGACTTGTTTAAGGGTAAGTGGTATATCCTTGTTCCTGAAGTGTCTACATGTCCAGAGGCGATGGATGTTATAAACCAAGTGCTTACATGGACAGGCGCCAAGCTTACTACGATGGATATTGCAGATCATGATGAGTGTGCAGCAATTATCAGTCATGTGCCCCATGTAGCTGCAGCAGCATTGGTCAATCTATTGGCGCTGCATCCCCATTTGGAGGATGACTTTAAATTAGTGGGGGGAGGATTTAGGGATACGACCCGCATAGCATCCTCAAACGCTGATATGTGGGCAGATATTTGCCTGACCAATGCCCAGCCAATCACAGAGAGTTTACTTAATTTGCAAGCCTTGCTTGATGAGGTTATAGAGGCTGTAAAAAAAGGTGATCGACAAGCTATACATCATTTTTTTAAAAGGGCAAAAATCAGACGTGATGCGTTACTCATAGAAACAGACTCTCATGCCATCGAATAAGATGGTATGAGAGTCTGTTTTCATTTTGTCACTCTAGCCCAATTGGCATTAATGATCAGGCCCATTAATTTTTTACCTTCAATATCTAGATGGAGACCATCGATGGCATAATAGTCCGGTAATTCGTGGTTATCATCCATGAAGTAGGGCTCAAGATCGATATAATAGCGCTGATTGCGAATGAAAGAATTGACTGTAGCAAATTGCTGTTGCCAATCAGGCACTGTCTCTTCATTAAAAGCCTGATTGATGGCGAGGGGGTTAATGGGTGGCAGGGTGAGGAAAATGGGTCTGATGCCATGTATCAAACATTGGCCTTGTATAGCAGTAAGTTCTTCTATCACTTGGGCAGCTGGTATACCGCCTCGCAAACTGTTAGAACCACCCATGATAATAAGATATTTAGAGTGATAGGGCAACACATCATTATTAAATCTATGTACCATCGTTTCTGTTGTATCGCCACTTTTACCAAGATTGATCGTAGGAAAAGCTAAATAGGTCTGAAAACTGTATTCAAGATCAGCTGGCGAATAGGAAACAGCTCCACCGCCATGGGTAATACTGTCGCCAAAAGTGGCGGAGTAGTGGCCTATAGTATGATCAACAGTAAAAGCTTCAGCATCAGAATATACGCCTACAGCTTTGCCATTTTGATCAAGTCCCCGTACTCGCCAGTAATAGGTACCAGGGGTGATTAGGGCTTCTTCATCATAATAGTCATCTGCACCACCTAATACCATTCCATACCTTATTTGATGCTTAGATGGCTGAATGCCATTAGGATTTTCGGGAATGGCAACCGTTAATTCGACTTCGTAATTGACTGCCCCAGCGATAGGAAACCAGGAATATACAGGATAAAGGGGCATAGGCATATTAGCTTTTGCATAGCCTGTATTAGAGATGGGCTTTAAGACTTGTGGCAGGGTGTGATCAATAAAGATTGGACTAACATCAGAAAATACACCTAGGGGATCGCCGCCATAATTCAAGGCACGTACACGCCAGTATAAAGAGTTGCCAGGATAGTTAGATAGATCAACGCTATAGCCATTGGTGAATACTTCTCTTGAAGAAGATATTTGGTAACGTGAGGGCACTATATCGTTAGGATTTTCTGCGGGATTACTTAAAAATTCGATTTCATAATAGACAGCTCCAGGGACGATCGTCCACGTCAGTAAGGGTATATTTGGAGCGGGAGTAGTTTGTGAATAGTTTGTTAGAGGAACAGGCTTACGTGTTGCCTGTTTAGCGTCGGGGCCTATTTCTGTAATGGATACTGAATTAGAGTAAAAACCTAAGGGCTGATGAAATAAACTGTGGGCGGATACTCGTAGGTAGGTGTTGTCAGGGAGCTTTTGCTCAATCTTTATTATATTGCCAAAAGTACGGTATTTAGCGATTCTATATGAGGGGATGGAATTTTTTTGTACCTGTTTCAAAGCTGGGTTGTTACTTAAAACTTCTACTTCATAGTAGGCGAGGTAAGGAATTTTAGACCAAGTTAAAATATAGTTATTAGCTACATAAGTTACATTGAGCAAAGGTTTATAGGTACTGAATCCAATATTATCATTGATTTCAATAAAATATAATGTAGTTGTTAGTAATAAAATTAAAAATAGTATTCGCTTCATAATTAAACACCTACTTGAGACATTTTTATTAACTTAGCTTATGTTACCATACTTTGACTATTATTACTATTAGCATTACATAACATAAGTTATTATTACCAATATTGGCATGAAAGTTGTGTTAGAGAGTGATAACTCAGTCGCCCGAACATTTGGGATTTTTTTGTAGTCACATATTTTGGCTAAGTAGCATACAATGTTATGGAGATTACTAGGAGGTGAAGTGGAAGTGTTGAATGAAGGGGAAAGGAAACAAATAATGGATTATGGTGGAAAAGAAATCATGGAATGCAATGGTAAAAATCAGACCAATGTACATGTACATGTTTATAATACTGAAACTGATATTACTGACGATCATCAGCATGCAGTTCTGGGAGTGAGTGGTCCTGCAGATATGGTGGGGAGATCTCACGTTCATGCCATTCGAATTCGAACTTCCTTTGTGGATGGTCATTGGCATTGGGTAGATATAATGACAGATAGGGCAGTGGCTATGCCTGACAACACCCACACCCACTATTTTGCTGGTCGCACTAGTATGGATGATGGGCATTGTCATAACTTTTCCGAAGTAACCAACCTGAGTCCAGATATGTTCATAGAAGAAGAGGAAACAGAATTTCTATCACCATCCTCAAAACCGTATAAATGTAAATACAGGCGCCCTGATGATCAGGAGTATAATTAAATATGATGCCCCCACATCATAAGTGAGGGTATTTAAAACTGTCTAAATATAACATACTAGAGATGTTTTTTTTGAAGAAAAACGTCTTTTTTTTTATCAAACTAGATGTTTACTTAGCATTGGGGGTCAATTGGCAACATCATTTCAATAATTGACCCTTGATAGGGATTGGCTAACAAAAAATTGTCGTCTTGGGATTGAAGAGTAAAAGGTGTTAATAAAGCATGAATTGTAAAAAAATAAACAGTTTTTTATTTATCATAAAGGCAATACTAACAGTGGAGGTGATATTATGTTTTTGAAAAGAAAACGTAATTTGATGATGGACATGGACATGGACATGGATATGAACATGAAGTCAATGGTAAAAGTAGCAGTTGCGGGTGTAGTTATTTATCAAGCGACAAAATTTGTTGTAAGTCAGTTTATGGATTAATAATATCCATAACAAAACCAATTTCAGAAAATAACCAGGTATAAGCACTACCCGTTTTGCCAATACTACAACAGTGGTCGGTAATAAATTTAGCGGGAGGTTATTGTATGAACAATCAAAAAAATGCTAAAAATCAGCAACAAATGAGCAAATCCCAAAGTAATACAACAAGTGGAGCTAATGCTAGCGGCATAACTAATACTACTAGCGCAACGAGTACAAAACAAGAAAATCAGTCCCTCACTGCTAAGCAACAAGCTAGCAAATCAGAATATGGAACACTAACTGCTAAATCGGATGCTAACAACGATTATCAATAATTGCAGCAATATACCGTGGAATAATTCCACGGTATGTTGCTAGTTCATGTAGTACGTGAATAATGATGGGGTGGTAGTTATCAACCACCCCATCATTTCTTATTGTTCTTCTTGATTATTTAATTGGTTTTGCGCTGTCACACTAAGGCGGCTGTTGATCTGGCTGATATGGCGATCCATATCTTGCGCCATTTGCGTAAACATTTGTTTAGCAGTTTGATCATCAGTGGATTCTCTAAAGGTGGCATATGTCCCTTTAGCGGATTCAGCAGCAGCAACAGCTTTTTGTAAATCTTTTTGTACTGTCATAATAATTCTCCTTTTTTAAAGATGAAATTTACCTTTAATAGTATGGTGCAAATTTACAGTCTTTATGATTATCTTTCGACAATTTTAAAAAAAAATGTAGGGTAAGAAGTATGATTGTTATATTATAAGCTTGAAAAAATGATATGAAGTAGGCGTCATTACAAGGTGGATTTGATGAGGTGTAAAGCTGTATGTGCTTAGAGAAAATAATAAATCGTTGCATGGGTATAAATTAAAACAAATAAGGGAAAACAAGAAAAGAGAAAACTAAATTTGTAAAACTATTGACAAACTAAGGGAAGAGGGCTAACATGTAATTAGTAATGATTATCAATATCGAGAGGGTGATTATATGTCCGCAAAAGTTGGTCAAAAAGCTCCAGATTTTACGATGTCGACAACTGAGAATATAGAGACATTGGATCATGTTGTAAAACTTGAAGATTACCAAGGAAAGTGGCTTATCCTTTTCTTTTATCCTTTAGATTTTACGTTTGTTTGCCCAACAGAAATTAAAGGCTTTAACTCCAGGCTGGATGAATTCAAAAGCATTGGCGCTGAAGTGCTTGGTATAAGTGTTGATAGTGTATATTCACATCGGGCATGGATAAAAGCGGCACAATCAGAAGGTGGGATAGGTAACATTAGTTATCCGCTGGCTTCTGATATTACAAAACAAGTATCCAGAGACTACGGTGTGCTGATTGAAGAACAAGGGATTTCTCTCCGCGGGCTGTTTATTATTGATCCAGAGAGTATTATCCGTTATCAGGTAGTTTGTGATTTGAATGTGGGGCGTAGTGTAGATGACATAATACGAGTATTGCAGGCGTTGCAAACTGGCGGCCTCTGTCCTATTGATTGGCATCCTGGTGAAAGAACTCTATAATTTTGATGAAATTAACATAGCATAATAATAAATTCGAGATTTGGCAGTATAGTGGTTTAACAAAAAATTAACAAGACAGTATCCCCAATCCATGATAAAATGATAGTAGTAAAAAAAATATGACAAGTTGTTAAGTATAAAATTAAAGTGATAAAGGAGAGTTTATTATGTGTAATGAAACAGATGTTGAAATTGATGAGGAGATCCAGATACTATTTACAGAAGATATCGAGATTTTAGAAGACCGTTTGAATGATATAGTTATTGCCATGGGCTTGCCTGAAGAACAAACAAATGCGATTTTGCGGCTCATTAGCGATTCACTGATAGAGCATCATTTTAATATTCTTGATACCTATGAGGAAGTTTTAGATGAACAAGATGAGGAAGACGAAGTTACTGAATAACCTGTTCATTCTACATAATTTCGGTTAATGTAACCCTACGAATGAAGCCCTATAGCCTAATGGCTATAGGGCTTCATTCGTTTACTGATATTAAAATGCGGTTATCCATAAATTGCTTATTAGCCTTCTTACTTCTAATTGAGTGAGTAGGATTTTATATTTTTTGGTAAATTTAAATTATTTTAATGGGAATACTATTATAGGAAGGAGGTGTTAGGGATGACTGATATTGATACGGGTAAAGTTACTAATGTCGTAAATAATGGAGATAAAACAATAGTAGAGATAACTTTTATGGATAATTTGACAAAGACGATCGTTTTAGCCCAGGAAGATATTAATAAATATAAAGATAAATACGTTATTTGTGCTATGGATTCTGATAACAACACAAAAATATTGGATATCGTTGATGCTTGAAGTAGGGAAAATTGAATTACTATAAAGATTATTACGTATACCAAAAAAATATTTATAATGTGTTTTGCATTACTGATAAGAAGTTATCACAGACCGTCTACCACTAGGCAGACGGATTTTTTTTAGTATATCGTTGTCGATTATTATTAATTGCGAGGGATAAAATTTATAAAAAAATGCCCAGCGCGGCGGCTGGGTTTGGTCGGGATGTCAGTTAATAAAAGCAGGTCTTTATTGAGTTGTAAATATGGCGTTCAACCTGCAGCAGGACTCCAATAAGCATAACCTTCCTCAATCTGTATACGAGAGAAAATAACCTGTCTGCGATTTTTGCCTTCAGGACAAAATCCGTTTGGTAAAAAATAATTGAATTTTTCGCCAATAATAGTATATTTGAGAGCGCCCTGTTGGCCCGATCCACTAAAACTGATACTAGGGGTGTATGCATATAAGTAGACACCATTTTTTTGAGTTGAATTAGGAAACTCAAGAGTTCTAGTGCTGTTTGGCGATACACTCCACCAACCGTCTACCCTCCATAATCCAGACGGATCATCAAACCGCACTGCTGAAACATACATTGTTTCAGAAAAAGAATTTTCAACAGTAAGAGTAAATGCCAAAGCCTGTTGTGGAGTAATAACTGATACCATCACCAACAAGAATAAACCTATAAATATCTTTGTTAGGGAACTAATACAGTTTTTCATTACACTACACCCCTTTCTTATTTTGCTAATATATTTTCGATAAAAACTAGCATATTCCTGCATGCTTTTTAAATATAAATGACTCGATAGCCGGGTTATCGTAGTAGCTACCTGAGGGGAGCTATGTTTATTTTACTGAAATGTAATGACATTACTATGATATAATGATATAGTATATTTAGAGGTGAGTTTATGGTAAAAGAACGAAAAGATACGGTTATTCAAATTAGATTATCTAGTAAATTACTCAATGAATTTAAAAGTAAGTGCGAGAATTCTGAGCCTAAGATTATTCCTGCTGAATGGCTAAGGGCCAATATAGAAAATTTCGTAAAGGATCGTGAAAAATAATGGCCAGACGACTACCTAGCAATGATAATCAGTGAGTGCATTATATATGAGCTAGAAAAGATCAAACACGACACATGGCAATAGCAGCTAAAATAAAAATGAGGTGGGTATATGGGATATAGAATTTTGATAGTCGATGACATAGCTGTTAACAGGGCAGTAATGAGGGTTGCCCTGGAAACGATAACAGATGTTGAGTTTGTTGATGCTGTAAATGGTGTAGAGGCATTGCAAGTTGTTGGTCAGCAGGAAATTAGCTTGGTTATTCTTGATCTAATGATGCCACTAAAAGATGGTTTTGAAGTATTGAAAGAGATGAAGAGTACACCTAGCTTATGCGATATACCAGTCATTGTTTATTCGGGCAATGAGGACGTTGAGAGTGTTAGTGAAGCCTTAGAGATAGGAGCATATGATTATTTTACGAAACCGCTAAAACCCCGAGAAATGAAAGTTATTTTACCAATGAAGGCTAAGAATGCTCTTAAAAGCTATGATCAGCAAAAAGCAATTCACGCTTTGAATTTGAAAATGCAAATGGATTTGCTAATGGCTAATATTTTTCAGCAGTCGTTACTCAGTGAAAAACAGCAAATGTCTAATGCAGTCATGTATGGCAAGTATATTCCAATTGCAGATATTGGTGGTGACTTTTATGAGTGCATTCAAATTGAGGATACCGTATGGTTTATTATGGCGGATGTATCAGAAGATGGAGTCTCGGCCGCCATGTTATCATCAATGCTGAAAATGGAGTTTCAGCATTGTATTAAGTTTTTAAATTCACCAGATAAAGTACTCAAATTTATTAATCATACATTTTGTAAAATGACTCATAATAGCTGCTCTCTTACAGCCTTTGTGGGAATGATTCGTGATAATGTATTTTGGTATTCCAATGCCGGTCAGCCTTATCCTTTAGTGTTTAATGCCAAGCAGCAGAAAATGCAAGTTTTACGGGAAAGTAGCTTGGCGTTAGGGATGGTTGAAGACGAAAAATATAGCTTAAATAAAATGAATATAACAACAGGAGATATCATCGTAACATATACTCAAGGATTGATTGAGGATAAAGTCATGAGTGATAGTGTGGGAGTTTATGATGATCTGGCAAATTGTTTTTTGAATTATAAACATATAATTGATAAAGATTCTGCTGAATTTTTCAATATTATGTTCCGATTATTTGGTAATGGAGGCAATAAAGTAGTTAGTGAAGATATGGCGATGATGTTGATTTGTGTAAAGTAAATATGTATGGACAAGGTAGTGGGGGTACATAAGTGGGTAAGGAAATACAGGGTTATATAGCTGTTATTGCTGCTGCTAGTATGTGGGGGATCGGTGGTGCAGTCGCCAAATCTTTATTTAATCAAGACATTAGTCCATTTCTGTTAGTGAAAATACGTTTGCTGTTGTCATTTGTCATATTGGTACTCGGTTTATGGCTTTATAATCCCCGTTTATTGTACATTCCAAGATGTGAAATAGCTTATTTTGCTAAATTGGGCGTTTTCGGTATGGCAATGTTGCAGTTTTTTTATTATTTAACAATCAGTTTGACAAATGTGGCAACGGCTGTATTTTTGCAATATTTGTCTCCTGTGCTGATTGCCCTGTATACTGTTATATGGGAAAAGGTTACATTAAGTTGGCAACAAAAAGTTGCAGTCATTGTAGCTACTGTGGGTGGACTACTCATTATGCTGGATGCGGGTGGTATACAGGGGCTTACGATCTGGGGGTTAGCTAGTGGTTTGGCAGCCGCTGTTGCAGCTGCGTTTAATACTATCTATATCAGGCGTGCAGTCTGTGAGTATCACCCCATAACGGCAGTTACGTATTCATGCGGCTTTGGGGCATTGTTTTGGTGGTTGGTGATGCCTTATGCAGGAGAAGTAGGTACTATTCAGCCTGAACAGATACTCATGTTTTTATATGTCGTTGTTTTCTCCACAATTATTCCGTTTTTACTATATTTTTTGGGACTGAGATATTTGTCAGCCACGAATGTTAGTGTGACTTCTAGTCTCGAACCAGTCATAGCGGCAGTGACCGCATATTTGGCGTTAGGTGAAACGATGGGTTTTGTACAGATAATTGGTGGATTATTGGTATTGGCAGCTGTAGCTGTGCTACAATATAATTCGGCAAGGACGCAACAAGTCATGTAATTTTTTTATAAAGATATCGTTGAGGTGAGTGTAATGCATATTGTATTGATTGAACCTGAGATTCCTGGAAATACTGGGAACATAGCTAGGTTGTGTGCGGCAACAAATAGTGAACTACATCTAGTGAAACCACTTGGTTTTTCTATTGAGGACAAGTATTTAAAACGTGCAGGTCTGGATTATTGGCATTTGGTGAAAGTATCTTGTCATGAAAATTTTTATGAAGTACTAGAGTTATATAAGGGTCACAATTTTTATTTTAATACAACAAAAGCTGATAAAAGATATACTGATATTGAGTATAAACCTGATGATTTATTGGTGTTTGGTAAAGAAACAGCTGGTTTGCCTGAACAACTGCTGGCTGCTAACCAGGAGCACTGTATACGTATTCCCATGGTGGATGATGCTAGATCTTTAAATTTGTCTAATGCTGCGGCTATTGTAGTCTATGAAGCCTTGAGGCAACAAAAATTTATAAACCTAAAATAGCAGTAACGTAAATATAATAGAGATGGTGATGTAAAATGTACGCACAATTTGGTCCAGCCGGTAATCCTGATGCTTTTTATGAAGCTGGGAATAAAGCATCAGTACAAATGCCTGCATGGCTCGGTGAAATGAAACTAACTGCCTACGAATATCAGTGTAGCCGCGGTGTGAACATCAAGGAAGAAACAGCCAGAGAGATTGGCCTTAGGTCGGCAGAGTATGGGGTTAAATTAAGTATTCATGCGCCTTATTATATTAGTTTAGGTACTGTGGATGAACAAATCATCACCAATACGCAAAATCATTTCTTCAAATCATTAGAGGTAGCCCTCTGGATGGGAGCTGACCGTATCATTTTTCACATGGGAGGACCCGGCAAACAGGAACGCAGCGTGGCCATGGAAAGGGTGAGGCGTTCCTTTAGTAATGTGCTAGAGCAGGTAGAGAAGCGAGGTTTAACTGGAGTCTATCTCTGCCCTGAAACCATGGGAAAACAAAATCAATTGGGTTCATTAGCAGAGGTAATGGAGCTGTGCACCATGTCGGAGTGGGTTAGGCCCGCTGTGGATTTTGGGCATTTACATGCCGTGACAGGTGGTAAATACATCACCAAACAGGAAATAGAAACTGTTTTCGATGCAGTCGCTGAAAAATTGGGCGCTGAGGCGGCAAAAAATTTGCATATTCACTTTAGCCGTATTGAATTTACTAAAGGCGGGGAAAAACGTCATTGGACTTTTGCTGATGAGTTTGGCCCACCCCATGAGCCCCTTGTTGAGCTTTGCGCCCTGCGAGAGCTAACGCCAAGGGTTATTTGTGAATCAGCAGGAACCCAGGCGATTGATGCTAAAGTGATGCAAGATTTATATTTTTCATTGATAAACAAATCACAGTAATGTAATATTTATACAATGATATGTTATTGTTAGATATATTATTGTATAATATATCAATTGTGTGTGCTTGGTATATTATTAAAAAATGGGAGGCATAATATGAATATTTATGATAAAACCCACGCTTTGGTAGATTCGATAAAGTCATCGCCAGAATATACGGAATTTATGGCAACCAAAAAGATTCTTGATACAGATTCGCAGGCTAGGTCCATGGTTAAGGAATTTATTGCCAAACAAATGGAATTGGAATATGAAACGATGGGGGGGAAACCTGAAGATAAGGCTAAGACAGTGAAAATACAAGAACTGTATCAGCTTATTGCGGCGAATAGTAAAGCAGCTCAATTTATGCATGCCTATATGAAGTTTCAGCGTATGGTAGCTGATATCTATAAAATATTGGGTGATTCTGTAGCTGAAGGAATGGATTTTTTTGATAAAAAATAGTAATCAGGATGAAGTCTTTACAAAGTTTAATAAGATTATCCCCCGAGCTCGACTATTAGTAAATGAACCATTATCAAAACACACTACTTTTAAAATCGGTGGTCCCGCAGATTATCTGGTGTTCCCATCATCAATCGATGAAATAGCTGAAGTGATGATCATTGCTAAAGAGTATGAGATACCTGTGAGTATCCTTGGTAATGGTTCTAATATTTTGGTTCTTGACAAAGGTATTAAAGGTTTGGTGCTGAAATTTGGCAGTGATATGTCTTATATTAGGCACTCCGAAGCGACTGTTATTATTGGCGCTGGGGCTATGCTAGCAGATGTTTGTATTTATGCAGCAAAACATGGACTTGGAGGCATGGAGTTTGCCATCGGTATTCCAGGAAGTATTGGTGGTGCCGTATTTATGAATGCGGGTGCTTATTCGGGTGAAATGTGCCAGGTTGTTAGTGCTGCAATCGGAGTCTGTGCTGATGGTACTGTAAAACGTTTTACTGTCCCAGAAATTTCCTTTGGATATCGTCATAGCATTTTTCAAGATAATCATTGCATTATTTGCGAAGTGGAATTAAATTTAATTAGGCAAGAAAAACCAACAATTGAGCAAAAAATGTATGAATATCAAGTAAGGCGTGAGACGAAACAACCGCTGGAAATGCCTAGTGCTGGTAGTACATTTAAACGTCCTCCAGGTCATTTCGCAGGTACGCTGATTGAACAGGCTGGACTGAAGGGCCTTACAGTGGGTGGTGCTCAGGTGTCTATGAAACATGCAGGTTTCGTTGTTAATGCTGGTGGTGCTACCTCGCAAGATGTATTAATACTCATCAAAGAAGTGCAGCGCCGTGTCTATGAACATTCAGGTGTTATGCTACAACCTGAAGTTCGTATCGTAGGTGAAGAATAGTGATAGACTTGGTTTTGCCAAGTCTCTTTTCCTTTTAACTATTTCAATCGTTTTGTGCAGGAAAGCTAGGGAATTTGTCGAAATATACTGTCAAGGGTAAAGAGGAGGATGAGTTATATGAAGTTGACTTTTTTAGGTGCTGCAAAAATGGTGACAGGCTCGTCTTATTTATTGGAAGTGGGTACACAAAAAATACTCATCGATTGTGGTATGTTCCAAGGATCAAAAACCATTACGGCTAATAATCGCCGTGAATTTTTATATGACCCTACGGCGATTGATTGCGTATTGTTAACACATGCTCACATTGACCATAGTGGATTATTACCTAAATTGTATAAGTCAGGCTTTAAAGGTAAGATTTATGCGACTAAAGTTACGAATGAGCTCTGTGGTATTATGTTGCCTGACAGCGCCCATATTCAGGAGTTTGATGCAGAAATTGCCAATCGCAAGGGGAAACGAGCTGGCAAAAAACCTGTGGAACCCCTATATACAATCGATGAAGCTCGTGCTTGCTTAACCCGATTTTCACCAGTAGACTATGATGCAGAAGTAACCTTGTCCCCTAGTGTTAAGGTGTGTTTTAGAGATGCTGGACATATCCTTGGCTCGGCGATGATCGAGGTATGGGTTACTGAACAGGGAAAAACAACCAAACTATTATTTTCTGGTGATCTAGGTCAACCCAATCAACCGATCATTAAGGATCCGACTTTCATTGATGAAGCCGACTATATCATTGTAGAATCTACATATGGTAATCGTTTACATGAAAATTATGATAAAGAAGAAAAATTAGCAAGTATTATTAATGCCAGTGTAGCACGAGGTGGAAATATTATTATTCCTTCTTTTGCTGTAGGGCGCACCCAGACTATGTTATATTATTTACATAATCTGCTAAAATCGGGAAGGATACCAGATATGCCGGTCATTATTGACAGCCCTTTAGCCATATCGGCTACCGATATTTTCTTGCATAATAATCAGGATTATGATTCGGAAGCTATGGAGATGCTCAATAAAGACCATGATAACCCACTTCTTATGCCGCAGTTGCGTTTTACTAAAACAGCTGAAGAATCAAGAGCTCTTAATGATATGAAAGATCCAGCAATTATTATTTCAGCCAGTGGAATGTGTGATGCGGGCCGCATTCTCCATCATCTTAAACATAATTTATGGCGAGCAGAGGCCAGTGTGCTATTTATCGGTTATCAGGCCCAAGGAAGTTTGGGGCGGCGGTTAGTTGAAGGTATAAAAAAGGTAAAAGTTTTGGGTGAAGAAATTAGTGTCAAAGCTAATATTTATAATTTAGATGGTTTTTCAGCTCATGCTGATCAAGAGCAACTTTTAACATGGTTAGCCTATTTTAAAACAAAAGCGGCCAATATTTTCCTAGTACACGGGGAATTAGAGGCATCAGAAACCTTTGCTCAGCTTATCAATGAAAAAATGGCAGTGACTACTTATATTCCAAATTTGGGAGATACGGCGACTTTAACAGGGCGAGAGTGGCAGGTTGAAGCAGCGGAGGTAGTTACGAGCCCTGCTGTAAAACAGTTGCATGACTCTTTGGATGTACTGGAAAGAGAGTACTTAGAGCAACGCAAGAAGATTGAACAAATGGGTGGTATTGATAACAGTAAAATTGCAGAGATTATAAGCAATCTGGAAAAAGTGCATAATTATATGAATAAAACATTAAATGGACTGTAAGTCTAGTAAATCTAAAAAAATCTACATATTTTAGTGAAATATGTAGATTTTTTTTAATTAGTAATTGACAGTTGATCGACAGTATAATATAGTGGTGTGTATGCCACAATAGAAGGGTGCAGTATTACTAGCATCCTTTATTTGTTTATTTTTTAGGAGGGCTTAATTTATGAAACGTACTGATTTACGCAACGTCGCAATTATCGCTCACGTTGACCATGGTAAAACAACTCTGGTAGATGCAATGCTGAGACAAAGTAACGTATTCCGTGCCAATGAAACTGTGGCTGAGCGGGTTATGGATTCTAATGATCTTGAACGTGAACGGGGTATTACAATCCTATCGAAAAATACCTCTGTTATGCATAATGGTGTGAAGATTAATATTGTAGATACTCCAGGCCATGCAGATTTTGGTGGTGAAGTGGAACGAGTTCTTAATATGGTTGATGGGGTACTGTTATTAGTTGATTCTTTTGAAGGTCCTATGCCTCAGACCAAATATGTTTTGAAAAAGGCTTTAGAACAAAAATTAAAAGCCATTGTTGTTATTAATAAAATTGATCGCCCAGACCAACGAGTGGAAGAGGTTGTTGATGAAGTATTAGAACTGTTTATGGACCTAGATGCTACTGACGAACAATTAGAATTTAAAGTGGTTTATGCTGCGGCTAGAGATGGCATTGCTAAACTTAACATGGCTGATGAAAGTAGCAATTTGGAACCCTTATTCGAACTATTGATTGATGAAATTCCAGCTCCCCAAGGCGAAGTTGATGGACCATTGCAAATCATGGTTACGACTCTTGACTATGATGATTATGTGGGACGTATTGCCATTGGTCGGGTTATCCGTGGTAAAGTACGTAATGGACAGCAGGTCTTAATCCTAAATGGCGATATGGAGAGAAAAGCTAAAATCGCTCGTTTGTATACATATGAAGGGCTGAAACGCACAGAAACCCAAGAAGTCGGACTTGGTGATATTGTAGCTATCACTGGTCTTACTGATGTAAATATTGGTGAAACTGTTTGCGATACGGAAAATGCAGAAGCCCTGCCAACCATAAATATTGACGAACCTACTTTAGTTATGATGTTCAGTGTAAACAACAGCCCGTTTGCGGGTCGAGAAGGTAGTCTGATCACGACCAGACATTTACGTGATCGTCTGTTTAGAGAAGTTGAAACCAATGTAAGTTTACGAGTCAATGAAACTGATAGTGCCGATACTTTTGAAGTATGTGGCCGTGGGGAACTGCATTTGTCAATTTTAATTGAAACAATGCGTCGGGAAGGGTTTGAATTCCAAGTTGGTAAACCTGCTGTTATTTATAAAACAATTAATGGTAAGCAGTGCGAACCTATGGAATCATTAACGATTGATGTACCTCAAGAATTTATGGGTCCTGTTATGGAGTCATTAGGTACCCGTAAGGCTGATTTAGTAAATATGCATGAAATATCTGGTTATTTGCGTATGGAATTTGTTGTTCCAGCGCGAGGACTTATTAGTTTTCGTTCAGAGTTTTTGACGAGCACTAAGGGAAATGGTATTATGCATCATGTATTCCAAGGCTATGCACCGTATAAAGGCGATATTCCTGGTCGTACTCGTGGAGCGTTAGTTGCGTTTGAAGCAGGTGAAACAACTGGTTATGGTATTTTCAACGTGCAGGATCGTGGCGTTATGTTTATCGTGCCAGGACAATCTGTTTATGAAGGTAGTATTATCGGCGAGAATACGAGGGAAATGGATATGGATGTAAATCCATGTAAGAAAAAAAATGTTACCAATATGCGTACTAGTGCATCTGATGAAGCATTGCGTTTAGTAGCACCAAGGATTTTGAGCTTAGAGCAAGCATTAGAATATATTAATAAAGACGAATTAGTAGAAGTGACTCCAAAGAGCATTCGTCTGCGTAAGACTGTTTTAGACCGTACTGCGCGCGGCAGAATGCGTAAAAAAGATTAAGTAAAGACGATTATATAGTGTAAAAGCGCCCCTTGTGGGCGCTTTTTTCCTTATATTTATCTTTAAAATACAAAATAAAATATTGTAATGCAGGATATTTTGCTAAAAACGTCGAATCATTACCATAAAATGGTGATTTAATTCGAGATATGTCAGGAGGCGAAAATAATGGGACTGAGTATGATTGATAAGCTGACAAATTATTTGATGCCAATGGAAAAAGTGGCACAGAAAGAGCAGCTGGTATCGGAATTAGATGACACTCATGGACGTAAACCAGTCAATTTATATGTGCACACAAATCAGTCGGCAACTTTAAAAGTGTTGATCGTTTCACCAGCAAAATTTGATGATGTGCGTATGTATGCTGATCATTTGAAGGCTAATATAACAGTGGTGGTTAATTTTGCATGTATAGATGTGGATGCGCAGAATGCGATCAAGGATTTTATGAATGGTGTATGTTATGTACTTGCTGGTAATGCGCAGCGAATTGCTGATTCTGTATTTATATATACTCCAGTCAATGTAGATATAGATAAAGAACTATATGCTTATTCAGTACCTACATATGTGAAACCTAAGCTTGAATAATATCCTGAATGTTGTGGATGCGTAATAAAGAATTAGCCAGTAATATCTGCTTCAATTCAGTAATATTATCGTAACTGGAGATGACGTTTACAGAGTCTTTGTTTTATCCGTTCGACTCTCCCCGCCTCACCATTCAAATCTAGATTTCTTAGAACTTTTTTGTGACTGGAAGGATAAAATGGCCACTTGGCCAAGTTATCCTTCCAGTCAATTTTAGACACTTTATGCTTCCTTTAAAGTGACAAAGGAAGTGCTGTGATTTTGAGCATAATTTGCTGTAATGGTTAGGTTATGCTTTAAATTTTATTGTGGGGATGCTGTGGGGGGAGTTCCTCGTCTTCATTCTTAGGAAGTCTCTTACTAGTAGTAATAGTCGATCCATTTAGGGCTAGTTGTCATTGATTTTATAAGTGCGTAAATATGTTCGCTCATACGTCGATTTTTTTTGGTGAAAAAAATAAAGCCGTGATACAAACATTACCCTAAACTTAAAGTTGAGGTAAAAAGAATGTCACAGCACTTGTTAAAATGGAAACATTTCGAGTCCAAAATTATATTGTTATGCGTTCACTGATGTCTGAAGTATCCACTCAGTTACCGGATGCATGTGGATATGATGCAAGAGAGAGTGTGAAACTAACCCACACAATAAGAGGCAAGCTAAGCTTCTGTTTATTTGTATGCTCCAGCACCATACTCTGAATTGATTATTATGGAAAAATGAAAAATAGGACGATCAACTTTTTTGATACTAAGTGGCATATGCTTCATACCAGCAGGCACAAAGATTAAGGATGTGCGATTAATTATATGCATCTCGCCGTTGATAGTGACCTCGATTTCAGCGCCAAGATCATATGGATCATTTGGGTTGCTACCAAAAAAGCCAATTAGTTCATCGTAGTCATGGACATGATCCTCAAAAATAGGATCTTTGGCAGGCACATCGAAATACCATGAGGTATTCATCTGAAACGCGCCCTCAACAACATTGGAATCAATCCAGAGAACACGCTTCGCAAACATCTTATACATCGCTTGGAACTCGGTCGAGCCGAGATTGGGATCTTGCAGATTCTGTACGATATACTTGCCATACTCGCCATCACAGTTCTTAAACATATTAATTCCTCCCGGTAAATTTCTTAACTCACTCCTTTGGCAGTTCCCAATTGAAGAAGTGCCAATACGGGGCACTGACCCTCTCGCGGAAAGCGTCCATGTCCACCCCGCGCCAGTCATAGAACCCCACACCGGTCTTTGGGCCCCAATTGCCGTCCGCAACCTTTTGGGAGAGCATTTCGAGATTTTCCTTGGCGTCACATAGGTGAGGGAACAAATACTTGTTCACATTATATGATAGGTCCAATCCGCCATTATCGAAATGCTCGAAGATGCCGATAGATGTATAGCGTGGCATAAAACTATACATTGCCGCCATATCAACATCCCGGGGATCGGCGATTCCGCTCTCCACTATGCACTGTGCCTCTCTCCAAAGCGCCATCTGCAAACGATTGCCGATAAACCCCGGGGTGCCTTTTTTCAGCACAACGATCTTGCGATCCAAAGACTCGAGCAGATCTTTCGCGTAATCGGTGATGCCGTCCGCAGTGAGTGAACACTTGGCGATCTCAAAATAAGGTACCAGGTGCGGCGGATTGAATGGATGGGTCACAATGATTCGATCCTTGTATTTGCCGGCGCATTTGACCAGGTCTTCCACTACAATGGCAGAGCTGACAGAGCAAATAGCCTTGACTGCCGAGCAGTGTTTTTCAATTTCCTGATACACGGCATGCTTGACATCTAAACGCTCGACAACACATTCAAAAACAACATCAACATCCGCAAGGGCATCATAATTTGTGGCTAATTGCAAATACTTGGCGCAGATTACCGCCTGCGCAGGCGTCACCAGTTCCTTTTTGATCAGATCCTGGTAAAAAGCGTGATAATTGGTCTTGCTGCGTTTTGCCCTCTCGTCGCTCCGCGCAAGCAATGTGGTTTTATAACCATGGCCGGTGGTAAGAACGGCCAGGCTGGTGGCCATCATACCTGTGCCGACAATGCCGATGTGTTTTACATTATCCAGTTTCATCAACAGGGCTCCTTCCTTCTTCTCATTTTAGGTGACACAGAACATCAGGGTTAGGCCTTACTAATTAAACTATTCTGGGATTCCGCGTGATAAGTTATTTGTCGCCAAACTGTTACCTTTTATAACGTATTTGGCGACTCGCAATTACACTTTACCACTATGTCCACCTCGTTTCAAGAAAAATTACGTAGCTGTAGGCATGTGCGGTCATTAGAAATCGGTTGATTGACGGATGGCTTTTAAGGCAGTCAATTATATGTTGCTGCTGTCATGTTTTCAAAGGTTATATTTTGGTTTAGGATTGGTTGAGTGAGCCGTATCATATATAAAAGCAAGTTCTTATGAAACTAACAGTTTTAGTCGATAATAATACTACAATTGATAGATATTTTCATGGCGAGCCAGGAGTATCGTATTTCATCGAGTGTGATGAAAGAAAATACTTATTTGATACTGGATACTCGGACATATTCTTAAAAAATGCTATGAAGATGGGTATTAAACTATCAGTATTAGATGGGGTAGTTATTACAGGATGTTCCCATGCTGGAATCTGCAATATTATCGAATATGCTAAAAAAGTATGTAATGAGGACAGGGTATATGATGTGATTGGTGGATTTCATTTATTAAATCCCTCTCAACAGAAGTTAAGATATACCGTGGAATATTTTATAACATGTCAACCACACGCTATCTATGCATGCCATTGTACTGATTTGCGTTCAAAAATAAGTTTAGCCCAAGTTACGAACGTTGAAGATGTTGGCGTAGGATTAGTATTGGAATATAGATGAGGCAGATTATCACAAGTTGAAATTTGGCTAAAGTTTAAGGTGTTATGGCAAATATAATTTTACTAAAAAAAAGAAAGTTTATAGTGAAGAGGTTATAAAAAGATGCAAGATAAAACAAAGTTGACAATTGATGCGTACAACAAAAACATTTCTGGTTTTACGGATAAATTTATGAATTATAGTCCTTATGCTATACATGTTCTTGATTTTGCTGGTTTATTAGAAGATGGTTTTAAAGTAGTGGATATTGGATGTGGGCCTGGAAACGTGGCTAAACAATTATGTGCATTAAAGAAGTTAGAGATTACTGGAATCGACCTTTCTTCTGAAATGCTGGAAATCGCTAAAGCCAATGTTCCAGATGGAATTTTTCATCTTCAAGACTCGCGTAAAGCAAGCTTTCAGCTAGAGTATTTTGATGCGGTAGTACTTTCTTTTAGTATTGTTCACTTATATGATGACGAGGCGAATGCAGTATTAACGGATGCCGTAAGATGGTTACGGAGTGGTGGTTATCTTTATTTAAGTTTTATGGAAGGGAAGCAACCTGGTTTTGAGACGACCAGTTTTTCGCCGCAACCTCTATATTTTAATTATTTTCAAGAAACTGAAATAGAAGAACTTCTTAAAGCGAATGGCATCGATTGCTTTCGTAGTGTACGGCAAGATTATTTAGAGACAGATGGGAGTAGCACTACCGATGTTTTCCTTTTTGGAAAAAAACGATAATGGTAGATTGCATTCGAAAGAAAAAATCAAAAAAGCTTATAACCAAAGTTAATTGGCCACAAGCATTACACAACCGATACTGACCTTTCGCTCGAATACTACAGATACCTACCG
>Ga0209123_1001638_pt1 | contig 21377 bp, 17 predicted proteins | sample BarGraIncu00431A_FD_184500 | JGI IMG/M metagenome (GOLD analysis project Ga0209123, IMG submission 184500) | Arctic peat soil microbial communities from Barrow, Alaska, USA - Barrow Graham LP Incubations 004-31A (SPAdes) (version 2) | ecosystem: Environmental > Terrestrial > Soil > Wetlands >... | reverse complement strand
GAGACTGGGGACTACCAATTGACAATACGCAAAAATGGACAGGCAAGGGCGCGAATTGCCTCTGAAACTCATACTCGGCCGACAATCGACGGTCGTGGGATGCATCTGAGCGACAGCTTCAGCCCCCATTGCCGTCATTCAGGAGTGGATCAGTGGCTGACAGCTTTGGGCACGATGCGGGTCGCCATGAACGGCGGCTGACCGGTGGCCAAAGTGATGAAATTGGCCTACCCGAAAGCAGGTGCTCGTGGTCGTCTAGTTACGCTGCCCAGGAGCCGGACAGCCAAGAAAACTGGCATCTCCGTTTGGCCGACTGCTTCCAAGTTCTTGGCACTGGCGGTGAGGGACTGCTTCCGGCGAAATTGAAGGTCAGCTTTCCCACTTTCCGGTGGGTTTCATGCGGATCCGGTGTAAGTCGGCTTCGTGTCTTGTCCCGCCATACAGCCGAATGCCATGAATCTTCCTGGTCGCACGTCAGCAGAAGGCTGAAACCTGACACTGACCGTCGCGCGCTGCGGCAGTCCGCTGCGCTTCGGAACTTGACGTTCACGCCGGCCGTAGCGACGAGCGCCCGTTAGCCGGCGGTCAGACTTGGCAGCGACAACTCATGCCGCGAGCGAACCGAAGCTCTGGACCGATAGCAGCCGTCTGCGTCCGGAGTCTCCCCGCGAAAATTGTGTCCGCATGCCGGCCCGATATGTGCGATCGCTGGCATGGTTGGCGCTGGCCTGCCAGCGTTCACTTTCCGAACAACTTGGCCATCTGCTGCCACGTGCGCAGCAGCAGGCCTGCGCGTTCCACATCGGCCTGCGCGACGAGCGGGGCTTCGCCCATTGGCTTACCGTTCGAGGTCGCGACCACCTTGCCGATCACAGAGCCCTTGGTCACCGGCGCCTCCAGGCCCGACTTGAGCTCCACCGAGGTCTGCACTTGCTGGCCGCGCGGCACGGTCAACATCCACGGTGCTCCCAGACCCGCGGCGACCGTATCTGCCTTGCCGAAGCTGACCTTAGCCGTCGTGACCACCGTGTTCGGCTGAATCGGGGTGGCCTTCTCGAAGTTACTGAAGCCCCAACCGAGCAGCGCTCGCGTCTCGTCAGCACGCGCCTGAGCGCTGTCGGTGTTGAGGATGACCGTGATCAGGCGCATCCCGTTGCGCTTGGATGAGGTGACTAGGCAGTAGCCGGCCTCTTCGGTGTGGCCAGTCTTCAGTCCGTCAACGGTGGGATCGGTGTAGAGCAGGGCATTGCGGTTCCCTTGCTTGATACCGTTGTACTTGAACTCGCGTTCCGCGTAGATCGGGTAATAGTCAGTGCTGTCGTGGATGATTGCGCGCGCCAGGATGACGAGGTCACGCGCAGACGACTTGTGCGCCGGGTCGGGCAGGCCCGTGGGGTTCACGAAATGCGTATGCGTCATACCGAGGCGCAGGGCTTCGGCGTTCATCAGCTTGGCAAAGCCCTCTTCGGAGCCGGCCATGTGCTCGGCAATCGCCTTGGACGCGTCGTTGCCCGACTGGATGATGATGCCGCGCAGGATGTCGATCACCGTGGCTTGGCTGTTCAGCGGCAGATACATGCACGACTCGGTGCTCGTACCTCGGCACCAAGCGTTCTGACTGACCGAGACTAGGTCGGTTTGCTTGAGCTTGCCGGAGCGGAGCGCCTGCTCGACCAGGTAGCTGGTCATCATCTTGGTTAGCGACGCCGGCGGCAGCGGTTCGTCAGCGTTGGCCGAGGCGAGCACCTCGCCGGAGTCGAAGTCCATCAGCAGCCATGCCTTGGCGGGTAGCGCCGGTGGGCTGCCCGCCAAAGCGGTCTGAGCAGCAAGTGGCGGCGGGGCGTTCACGGCGGCCGCGGCCTTCTTGTGAAACGCGGGCTTGGTTGCGTGGTGTCCACCCGCGAAGGACGCCGAGCTAGGAACAAGGGCGCCCGCGGCGATTGCGAAGACGACAGGGAGGATGGAGAAAGTCTTGGTTTGCATGGCGTTTACGGGCAAAGCGCCGATTGTCGCGGATCGGCGTCGGTTGTCTATCGTACGATGTTGCCGATCGGACTGGAAATGACCCACACGATCGGAAAAGTCTGACCCGGCTGTATTGCGCAGAGGCCCTTTGCGACACTGTCCGTTCCTACTTGTGCAGTGAGTCAGTCCCGCTAAGCACAGCGAGGCGATGTCGCGTGGCTTTCCGATCTAGCCGCCCATTTGGCCAGCGAGGTTCAGCGGGCCCGCGCCCGTGCGGAGCTGGTCTCATTGCGCACGGTCTGGGAACGCCTGGATGGCTGGCTCGCACTGCATGGTGAGTTGCCCCGCGTGGCGGCTGGATAGAGATCGCTCGGGAAATCGGGGTGACGCCGGAAGCGCTTTACCGCGAACTGGCCCGCAACCCAGCGGGCCCCAAAACAGCAGAAGACCCAAGGCTCGCAACAGGCAGACTTGAATCATCCGTCCCGCAATCGCTATGAGCGCATGGAATGCGCCAGCGCCAGATGACCGCAATGTGCTCGACACCTTGAGTTGAAGTCGGTGCCGCGATCGACAGCAACCACTGCAGAAGAGTAGTCCATGATCACAGACAGATTTTTTACAGCGAATGACGGGAATGGAGAACTCGAACCGCCCAGTGACTGCTTTGTGGCGCTGCACACCAAAGACCGGAACTGGTCGGCAAGGGCCATTCGCAGACGCAGACCCTATGACCGGTCACGCTGCACAGGAGCCAGCTGGGTCAAGGAAAACGAACCAGCAATCTGAAGGTCAGCTTTGGCTCCTCGGACCATGTCGGCGAATGACCGGTCCTGACTTTCACGGCTGACAGCAATGGGCACACAGGAGCCGCCGGCGGTCGGCTGCTTCCAAGCAAATCTTTGCTATTTTGGATTCCAAAAGCTGACTTTCGTGGACGTCAGCAGATGGCCAAGACCTGTCAAAGACTTTAGTTGCTCGCGCCAGACAATTTCCGCTGGTTTTTGGCTGATTCGGGAGCTGGCGACGGAGAGATGTATATAGGTCACATGGATAAATGCACCTCAGTCGCTGGCACCTTCTATTTTTACAATCAACTTTTTACAGACTTTAATGCCAATTTACAGACTTTAATAATAAAAGCACCAGTTACTCAGAATATCAAACCTCATTCCACCGTCACACTCTTGGCCAGATTGCGCGGCTTGTCCACATCCGTGCCTCTGGCGCACGCCGTGTGGTAGGCCAGCAGCTGCAAGGGCACCACATGCAGCAGTGGCGAGAGTTCGCCGTAATGCTCGGGCATGCGAATGACGTGAATGCCTTCACCCGACTCAATGTGACTATCGGCGTCGGCCAGCACATAGAGCACGCCACCGCGCGCGCGCACCTCGTGCATATTGCTCTTGAGCTTTTCCAGCAGTGCATCGTTGGGCGCCACCGTGACCACCGGCATGGCGCTGGTCACCAAGGCAAGCGGCCCGTGCTTGAGCTCACCGGCCGGATAGGCCTCGGCATGGATATAGCTGATTTCCTTGAGTTTGAGTGCGCCTTCCAGTGCAATGGGGTAATGCAGGCCGCGCCCCAAAAAGAGTGCGTTTTCTTTTTTGGCAAAGTCCTCGGACCAGGCAATCACCTGGGGTTCCAGTGCCAGCACGGCTTGCAAGGCTGCGGGCAAATGGCGCATGGCTACAAGGTGGCGCGCTTCTTCGGCCTCGCTCAAGCGTCCCTTGGCTTGCGCCAGCGCCAGCGTCAGCAAGAACAGACCCGCCAGTTGCGCGGTGAAGGCCTTGGTCGACGCCACGCCAATTTCGATCCCGGCGCGGGTGATGTAGGTGAGCTCACATTCGCGCACCATGGCACTGGTGGCCACGTTGCAGATGGTCAGCGTGTGCGTCATGCCCAGACTCTGGGCGTGGCGCAAAGCGGCCAAGGTGTCGGCGGTTTCGCCGGACTGGGTGATGGTGACGACCAGGGTGCGCGGGTTGGGCACCGACTCGCGGTAGCGGTATTCGCTCGCTACTTCCACCTGGGTGGGGATTTTGGCGATTGCCTCCAGCCAGTACTTGGCGGTGCAGCCACTGTAGTAGCTGGTGCCGCAGGCCAGAATCAGCACCGAGTCAATCTCCTTGAACACGCGTGCGGCGTTGCTGCCCGGCGCATGGTTCATCTGCTGGTCAAACAGTTCCGGCACGATGCCGCTCACGCCTTGCAGGGTGTCGGCAATGGCGCGCGGTTGCTCAAAAATTTCTTTTTGCATGAAGTGGCGATACGGCCCCAACTCGGCCGCCCCGCTGTGCGCGTGCACGGTTTTGACCGGACGCTGTGCCGCTGCGACCGGCTTGCCTTGGCTGTCATACAGCCAGTATTTGCCGAGTTGGATGTCAACGATGTCGCCTTCGTCCAGGTAGACGATCTGGTCGGTGACGCCGGCCAGTGCCATGGCGTCACTGGCCAAAAAGTGCTCCTGGCTGTCTTGGCCCACGCCCAGAATCAGGGGCGAGCCCGCGCGCGCGCCAATCAGGCGGTGTGGCTCGTCCTTGCAGAAAACGGCAATGGCGTAGGCGCCGTGCAGGTGGTCGAGTGCGGCCTTGACCGCTTCAAACAAATCACCGTCATAGCGACTGTCGATCAGATGAGCGATGACTTCGGTGTCGGTCTGGCTCTGAAACACATAGCCTTTGGCCTGCAGCATGGACCGCAGTTGATCGTGGTTTTCAATGATGCCGTTGTGCACCAGCGCAATGCGCCCGGGGCGGTTTAACGCATCTGCGCCGGGTCCATGGCTGAAGTGCGGGTGCGCGTTGTGAACCAGCGGGGCGCCGTGCGTGGCCCAGCGCGTGTGGGCAATGCCGGTGCTGCCTTCGAGATGGTTGGCGCTGACCTGCTCGGCCAGCTCAGCGACGCGGGCGGTACTGCGGGCCCGCTGCAGGCCGTTGGCATACACCGCCACACCGCAGGAGTCATAACCGCGGTACTCCAGCCGGGCCAGACCCTGCACCAGGATGGGAACGATGTTGCGGTTTGATACCGCGCCGACAATGCCGCACATAGCTTGCTCCAGAAATTAGTGCTTAATGGTAGCGGTAGTAATAAGAAATATGTATCCTAAAATGTAAACAAAAAGAATTTATATTTCATATTTTGTTTTAATAGTTTTAATATTTCAATATACATGCCATATTGAAATAAATTTTTATAAAAATAGTGAATTTATTCACTTTCCAAAGCGCTTGCACTCGACGCGTTGCAGCGTGGACTCTGTGGGCAATGGCCGTCGGGCACACTGACAGTCCAAACTTTTTTGTCTTTCCGCAGAATCAGTAATAGTACCTAAGTGCTTACCCGCTAGCACTGAACAGTGCATCTCGTTAGCATTCAGCCTCTTGTTGCGGACCTCGACGTCCGTCAATTCAACCCAGCAGCCGGAGAGTAATTTGTCAGCGGAATTTATTCTTGAAACGCGTGGATTGACCAAGGAATTCAAGGGTTTCGTGGCTGTGAACCAGGTGGACCTGAAGGTTCGGCGTGGCCACATCCACGCGCTGATTGGTCCCAATGGCGCAGGCAAAACCACCTTTTTCAATTTGCTGACCAAATTTTTGCAGCCGACGACGGGCAGCATTTTGTTCAATGGCGCCGACATCACGTTTGAGAAGCCTGCGCAAACGGCGCGCCGCGGTATTGTTCGCTCGTTCCAGATTTCGGCGGTGTTTCCGCACATGACGGTGCTGGAAAATGTGCGCGCCGCGCTGCAGCGCAATCTGGGTACTTCGTTTCACTTCTGGAAAGCCGAAAGCACGCTGCTACACCTGCATGAGCGAGCCCGTCAACTTCTGGCCGAGGTCGATTTGCAGGACTTTGCCGATGAGTTAACCGTCAACCTACCCTATGGCCGCAAGCGCGCGCTGGAGCTGGCCACGACACTGGCGCTGGAGCCGGAGTTGATGCTGCTGGACGAGCCGACGCAAGGCATGGGCCATGAAGATGTCGACCGGGTCACGCAGTTGATCAAAAAGGTATCGACAGGGCGCACCATCCTGATGGTGGAACACAACATGAATGTGGTGTCAAAAATTGCCGACCGCATCACGGTATTGCAGCGCGGTGCCATCATTGCTGACGGCCCCTACGCCGAGGTGTCCAAAAATCCGCTGGTGATCGAAGCCTATATGGGTACCGTCGACACCGAGTTGCAGGGCGCTCACTGATGAAAAAGGAATTGCTTCGCATCGAAGACCTGCACGCCTGGTATGGCGAGTCACACATCCTGCATGGTGTCAACCTGACCGTGAACGAAGGCGAAGTGGTGACGCTGTTGGGGCGCAACGGCGCCGGGCGCACCACGACCCTGCGCGCCATCGTCGGCCTGACCGGCAGCCGAAAGGGTGCCATCAAGATCCATGGCGTCGAGACCATTCACATGGCGCCGCACAAGGTCGCCCACCTCGGCGTCGGTTACTGCCCGGAAGAGAGGGGCATTTTTGCCAGCCTGACGGCCGAAGAAAATCTGATGTTGCCGCCCACACTGGCACCAGGCGGCATGAGCGTCGAAGAAATTTACGCGATGTTTCCCAACCTGCAAGAGCGCGCCGCCAGCCCTGGCACCCGCCTGTCAGGTGGCGAGCAGCAGATGCTGGCGGTGGCGCGCATTTTGCGCACCGGCGCCCGGCTGCTGCTGCTTGATGAAATCTCGGAAGGTCTGGCGCCCGTCATTGTGCAAAAACTGGCTGAGATGATTCTGACGCTCAAAAGCAAGGGTTACACCATCGTGCTGGTGGAACAGAATTTTCGCTTTGCTGCGCCGCTGGCCGACCGTTTTTACGTGATGGAGCACGGTGTCATCGTCAAGCAGTTCGTGCAAAACGAGTTGACCCAAAACATGGGTATGCTGCAGGACTATCTGGGTGTTTGACACTTGTCTTGCCAATAAAAATAATCCATTTCCCACGCCTCTCAACAACCAACTATCAGGAGACATTATGAAACTCAAGACTCTCGTTGCCGCCATGGCCATTGGCTTTGGCTTTGGCGCATCGGCACAGAACACCGGCCCCGTGAAAATCGGCTTTATCACCGACATGTCCAGTGTGTATGCCGACATCGATGGCCCAGCCGGCGGTGAAATGATCAAGTGGGCAGCGCAGGATTTCGGCGGCAAGGTGCTGAACCGACCGATTGAAGTGCTGACCGCCGACCACCAGAACAAGGCCGATGTCGCCAGCTCCAAAGCGCGCGAATGGATCGACAAGGATGGCCTGTCGATGCTGATCGGCGGCACGAACTCCGGCACGTCGCTGGCCATGGCCAAAGTCGCTGAGGAAAAAAAGCGACCCTTCATCTCGATCGGCGCCGGCTCGGCCCGCCTGACCAATGAAGCCTGTTCGCCTTATACCGTCCATTACGCCTACGACACGGTGGCGCTGGCCAAGGTGGCCGGCACGGCACTGGTCAAGGCCGGTGCCAAGACCTGGTTCTTTCTGACAGCCGACTATGCGTTCGGTTATTCGTTGGAAGGCGATGCCTCCACCGTGGTCAAGGCCAATGGTGGCACCGTTGTCGGCGCTGTACGCCACCCGCTCAATGCTTCCGATTTCTCCTCGTTCCTGCTGCAGGCGCAATCGTCCAAAGCACAGATCCTGGGGTTGGCCAATGCCGGCGGCGACTTTACCAATGCGATGAAGGCGGCCAAGGAATTCGGCATCAACAAGACCATGAAGATCGCCGGCCTGCTGGTGTTCATCAACGACGTGCACAGCCTGGGTCTGGCCAACACCGAAGGCCTGCAACTGGCTGACAGCTGGTACTGGAACCAGGATGACGCCTCGCGCAAATTTGCCAAACGTTTCTTCGACAAATACAAGCGCATGCCTTCCAGCGTACAAGCCGCCGACTACTCGGCCGCAGCCAATTACCTGAAGGCAGTGCAGACCGCCGGCACGACCGACGCGGACAAGGTGATGTCCACCATGAAGGGCATGAAGATCGATGACTTCTACAACAAGGGTCAGATCCGCGCTGACGGCCGCATGATCCACGACATGTACCTGTTCCAGGTCAAGTCGCCCAAGGAATCGACCGTGCCATGGGACTACTACAAGACCGTGGCCAAGATTCCGGGTGAGCAGGCTTTCACCACGGTGGCCGAATCCAAATGTGCGCTGAACAAGAAATAAGCTGACCAACAAGGCGGCTGGTCGCGGGTGCGGTTGGCCGCTTTTTCAATATTTCAGGCATCAACTAACGGGCCTCCATGGATATTTTCGGTATTCCACTTCAAGCTTTTCTGGGCCAGTTGATGCTGGGCCTGGTCAATGGCGCGTTTTACGCCATGCTCAGTCTTGGGCTGGCGGTTATCTTTGGTCTGTTGGGCATCGTGAACTTCGCGCACGGCGCACTTTATATGCTGGGCGCATTTGCCGCCTGGATCATGCTCGACAAATTCGGCATCAATTACTGGTACGCGCTGGTGCTGGCACCGTTGACAGTGGGTGCGCTCGGTGTCGTGATTGAGCGGCTGTTTCTCAAGCACCTTTACAAGATTGACCCCATCTACGGCCTGCTGCTCACCTTGGGCCTGGCACTGATTGCCGAAGGCATTTTCCGCGAGTTGTATGGCGTATCAGGCCAAAATTACAATGTGCCCGAACTGCTGTCGGGCGCCACCAACCTGGGCTTTATGGTGCTGCCCAACTACCGCGCCTGGGTGGTGCTGGTGTCGCTGGTGGTGTGCCTGGGCACCTGGTATCTGATTGAACGTACCCGGCTCGGCGCCTACCTGCGCGCCGGCACCGAAAATGCCGCGCTGGTGCAAGCCTTTGGCATCAACGTACCGTTGATGGTGATGCTGACCTATGGCGCGGGTGCGGCACTGGCGGCGCTCGCAGGTGTATTGGCAGCGCCCATCATCCAGGTTAATCCTTTGATGGGTTCCAACCTGATTATTGTGGTGTTTGCGGTGGTGGTGATCGGTGGCATGGGCTCGATCATGGGCTCGATCCTGACCGGTCTGGGCCTGGGTGTGATCGAAGGCCTGACCCGCGTGTTTTACCCGGAAGCATCCAGCATTGTGGTTTTCATCATCATGGTTATTGTGCTGATGATTCGCCCCGCCGGCCTGTTTGGCAAGGAGGCGTGAGCCATGAACCCCATCACTGACAACAAGCAGATGACCAAAGCCGCCAAACTCCTTCGACTCACCTCCCTCTTGCTGTTGATCCTGGCGCTCGTGGCACCGATGCTCGGGCTCTACCCGGTGTTTGTCATGAAGCTGCTGTGCTTCTCGCTTTTTGCCTGCGCGTTCAACCTGTTGCTGGGCTTTACCGGTTTGCTGTCTTTTGGCCACGCCGCGTTTTTTGGCTCGGCCGCTTACATCACCGGTTACTTCATCAAGTCGCATAACTTCACGCCGGAACTGGGCATTGCCGCTGGCATGGTTGGTTCAGGCCTGATCGGCCTGGTGGTTGGTTTTGTGGCAATCCGGCGTCAGGGTATTTATTTCGCCATGATCACCCTGGCCTTGGCGCAGATGGTCTATTTTGTTTGCTTGCAGGCGCCCTTTACCGGGGGGGAGGACGGCCTGCAAGGCGTCCCGCGTGGTGCGCTGTTTGGCCTGCTGTCGCTCCAATCGGACACCGCCATGTATTACCTGGTGGTGGCTGTGTTTGTGGCGGGTTTTCTGGCCGTTTCGCGCATTGTGCATTCCCCGTTTGGCCAGGTGCTCAAGATGATTCGTGAAAACGAACCGCGCGCGATTTCGCTGGGCTACCAGGTGGACCGCTACAAGCTAATGGCTTTCGTGTTGTCGGCCACGCTGGCCGGACTGGCCGGCTCGCTCAAGACCCTGATTATGGGTTTTGCCACCTTGTCCGATGTGCACTGGACAATGTCGGGTGAAGTCATTTTGATGACGCTGTTGGGCGGCGTCGGCACCTTCTTCGGCCCGGTGATGGGCGCCGGCATTGTGATCTCGCTGCAAGACACGCTGGCTGACAAGGTCGGCTCCTGGGTGAACGTCATCATTGGCGTGATTTTTGTGCTGTGCGTGCTGGCCTTCCGTAAGGGTGTGGTCGGCGAGCTGCAGGCCTGGCTGGAGCGCCGTCGCAGTGTCACGGCAGCGCCCAAGGCTTAAAAAGGCGACGGGTAACAAGTGCCGAGGCCACCTGCTGCGGCCAGCGTCCTCAGTGCGCTGGCCTGGATGGTTTGCCTGACAATCGAGCCATGAAAAACTCGCTTTCACTGCGCCACTTCCTGTTGGCGCTGGCGGTAGTGGCTGTCTGGGGCACCAATTTTGTTGTCATCAAACTCGCACTGGGCCAGATGCCGCCCTTGTTGTTTGCCACCTTGCGCTTCGCCGTGGTGGTGGTGCCAACCGTGTTCTTTTTGCCGCGGCCAAAGGTGCCGTGGCGCAACCTCGCCGCTTACGGCCTGCTGATCGGCGTGGGCCAGTTTGGCCTGCTGTTTATCGCCATGAATGGTCACATTTCGCCCGGCCTGGCCTCGCTGGTGATCCAGGTTCAGGTGTTCTTCACCATCGGGCTGGCGATGCGACTGGCCGGCGAACAGCTGCAGCGCATGCAGTGGCTGGCGTTGGCTTTTGCCAGCGCTGGCATTGGCATCATCGTGCTGCATACCGATGGCAGCACCACGCTGCTGGGGCTGGCGTTGATTCTGCTGGCCGCGCTGGCGTGGGCGGGGGGCAACATCGTGGCGCGCGAGGCTGGGCGCGTCAATATGGTGGCGTATGTGGTGTGGTCGAGTTTGTTTGCCGTGCCACCGCTGGCGGCGCTCTCATTTTGGGTTGAAGGTTGGGACGCGGTGGCTGCGGGTCTGCGCGGCGCCGATGCGGTGGTTTGGGCGGCGGTGGCGTGGCAGGCCTGGGGCAACTCGCTGTTTGGCTACGCCGCCTGGGGCTGGCTGCTGGCACGCTACCCGGCCGCCACCATCACGCCGATGGCGCTGCTGGTGCCCTTGTTTGGCATGGGCGGCGCGGCGCTCTGGTTGGGAGAAGGCTTGCCGAGCTGGAAACTCAGCGCCGCCGCGCTGGTCATGGGTGGCTTGGCCTTGAACCTGCTGTGGCCCAAGTGGCGACAGTGGCTGCGCCATCGCCCCACGGCGAATTGAGACGTGACTCTGAACTCATTGAAACACAGCACCAAATATTAAAGTATGGAACAAGCCAACCTTGATTCGATCGATCTGCAGTTGCTGGCGCAGCTGCAGATCGACGCCTCGCTGACCAATCAGGACTTGGCGGCGCGGGTGCACGTTTCGCCGCCGACCTGTCTGCGCCGTGTGAAACGGCTGCGCGACGCAGGGCTGATCGAGCGGGTGATCGCGGTACTCAGCGTGGATAAATTGGCTGTTGTGGCGGGTTACGGGTTGTGCGCGCTGGCAGAGATCACACTGGACCACCAGGACAATCAGGCGCTGGAGGCGTTTGAACAACGCGTCGCCCTGGAGGATGGCGTGCAGCAGTGTTACCGCGTGTCGCCGGGGCCGGATTTTTGCCTGGTGGTGCAGGTAGCGCAGATGCCTGACTATCTGGCGCTGGCGCAGCGCTTGTTCACGGCTGATGCCAATGTGCGCAACGTCAAAACTTTTTTCAGCGTCAAGCGCAGTAAATTTGGCGCGCGGGTGGCGCTGCCATTGTGACGGACTGTGATTGGGCTGCGACCTAATTCACCGTTTGCGCCAGCGGCAATGTGAGACTGACGCTGCAGCCCGCATCGGGTGCGGCATTGGCCCAAACCACGCCACCGTGGCGTTCCACGATTTTGCGGGTGAGCGCCAGACCCATGCCGAGGCCCTCAAACTCACGGGCCCCATGCAGGCGCCCAAACGCATGAAACAATTTGTCCTTGTACTGCGGGTTGAAGCCCGCACCGTTGTCGGCGATGGTCAAGGCGCACAGGCCGCTGGCATGGGTTTGCCAGGTGATCTGGATTTCAGCCACCGCTCGATGCGCCGTGAACTTGACCGCGTTGGACAGCAGGTGCATCAATACCTGCCGAATCAGCACCGCGTCACCTTGCAGGGCGGGTATGTCTTGCGCCACCTGCCAGTGAACCACTCGGCCTTGCAGCGCGGGGGCCATGGCCGTTACCACATCACGCAGCAACTGCCCGACGTCCAGCCGGGTCAGCTGCAAATCCATCCGCGTCAGTCGTGACAACTCAGTCAAACCTTCGATTTGGCGTGTCATCTGCTTGGCCGCCTGCTGCACCGTGGCCAGGTGCGCAGCGATGTCAGGGGTGAGACGCTCGCCCAGGTCTTCCTGGATGATCTGCGCATAGGCGCTGACATGGCGCAGCGAGGCGCGCAGGTCGTGCGACACCGAATAGGTGAAGTCATCAAGCTCAGCGCGTGCCTGGAGCAGCTCGCACTGTAGGCGCTTGATGTCGCTGGCTTGACTTTCCTGCGGCATCGCTTCCTGTGGTGCGGGCGCCAGCGGCTCGCCGGGTTGCACCCCCTCCGACGCCGTCGTGCTCATTTGCTCGGCCGCTTCCAGTTGGCGATGCTGACCTGTTTTGCCCGCGCCACGGTAAGTGCCCCCGGCGGCGTGTCTTTGGTCAGGGTGGAGCCGCCGCCCACGGTGCCGCCCGCGCCGACTGTGATTGGGGCAATCAGCACGCAGTTGCTGCCAATGTGCACATCGGCTTCAAGGACGGTGCGGTGTTTGAAGGCGCCGTCGTAATTGGCGGTGATGCTGCCCGCACCATAGTTGACGCGCTCGCCGACCGTGGCGTCGCCCAGATAAGCCAGATGGTTGGCCTTGGCGCCGCGCGCCAGCGTTGAATTCTTGACCTCGACAAAGTTGCCAATATGCACGGCTTCTCCCAGCTTGGCACCGGGTCTGAGCCTGGCAAACGGTCCAATCAGGGCCCCGGCGCCGACTTCCACCGCGTCCTTGCTGCCGGGTTGGCCGCCTTCAATGTGGGTGAACGGATGAATCACGGCCCCGGCGGCTATTTCTGCATTCCTGATCACACAATTTGCGCCAATTTTCACGCCTTCGCCCAATCTCACCACGCCTTCAAAGACGCAGTTGACATCAATCGACACGTCTTGCGCGCAGTGCAATTGGCCACGCACGTCGAGCCGCGCCGGGTCAGCCAGGCGCACGCCTTGCTCCATCAGTTGCAGCGCCACTTTGCTTTGAAAATCCCGCTCCAGCGCCGCGAGTTGCACCGGGCTGTTGACGCCCGCGACCTGGGTCGCGTCGGTAATTTTGTGCGCCACAACCGGCACACCATCGGCCACGGCGAATTTCACGATGTCAGTCAGGTAATACTCGCCTTGGGCGTTCTGCTTGTCCAGTCGCGCCAGCCACGCCTTGAGCTGTCTGGCGGGCAGCGCCATGATGCCGCTGTAGACCTCGGTGATCTCACGCTGCACAGGCGTCGCGTCCTTCTGCTCGACGATGGCCTGCACCGCATCACCCTGGCGCACGATGCGGCCATAACCCGTGGGGTCGGCAAAATCAATGGTCAACAGCGCCAGCTTGTCAGTGCCAGCGGCGGCGATCAGGTGCTGCAAGGTAGCCGCCTGCGTCAGAGGCACGTCGCCCGAAAGCACCACCACCATACCGTCGTCGCGCAGCAGCGGCACCGCTTGCTGTACCGCATGGCCGGTGCCAAGCTGCGGCTCCTGGCGTACAAAATTTATATCAAATTGGCGCCTAGCCCCCGTGCTACCTGAGACAGTCGCTTCTACTTCCATAGCGCCATGACCGGTGATGACCACCACCTGACGGGCTGACAATTGCGCCGCCGTATCCACCACATGCTGCAACAAAGCGCGCCCGGCCAAAAGGTGCAACACTTTGGGTAGTTTGCTTTTCATGCGCGTGCCTTTGCCGGCGGCCATGATGACCACGTCCACGGCAGCCGCCACTGGTTTGATTTTTGAAATATCACTCATGCCTGTTTCCATTCTTTCTCCCACCCGACCGAATCAATTTTTTCACATTATCGGCGGGCTGCCGACGGTGCTTGCGCAGGGACTGCGGGCTTTGCTCTGGGCGTTGCTGCCGGCCCTGTTGTTATCGGGTTGCAGCGCGGTCAGACTGGGCTACAACAGCGCGCCCGAGTTGAGCTATTGGTGGCTCGACAGTTTCCTGGACTTCAACGACCCACAGTCAGTCCAGGTGCGCGCCGATCTGGCAGCGCTACAGGCCTGGCATCGCCAGAGCGAGCTGCCACGTTACGTCAATCTATTGGAGAAATTGCAGCGGCTGGCACCGGTCACGGTCACGTCCGGCCAGCTGTGCGAGGTCTACGGCGAACTCAAACCCCGGCTGCAGGCGCTCCTTGATCAGGCCGAACCCAGCATCGCCGCGCTGGCGCCGACATTGACGCCAGAGCAGCTCGTTCACCTGCAGCGCCAACTGGACAAACGCAGCGAAAAATGGCGCGCCCAATGGTTGACGGTTTCTCTTGACGAGCGCAACACGCGGCGCGTCAAGCAACTGGCAGACCGCGCCGAAATGCTCTATGGCAGCCTGGAGGAGCCGCAACTGGCCCTGCTGCGCGAGCGCGTTGCGGCGCTGCCGTTTGACGCTGACTTGCGCGAGCGCGAGAGCCAGCGCCGCCACCAGGACGTGCTGCAAACCTTGCGCCAAGTCCAGAGCGGCACGCCCAGCGACAAGCCGGTCCGGGCAGCGCTGCACGCCTGGCTGGCGCGCGCCGTCAATTCGCCCGATCCTGTCTATCGAAATCAGCAGGAAATGGCGACGCAGGCGACCTGCCAGACCCTGGCCACCCTGCACAACAGCACGACACCGGCACAGCGACTCGCAGCCATCAAAACGCTGCAAAGCTACGCGGCCGACACCCGTTCCCTGTTGACAGCCGGACGTTGAGGCCTGGCCATATCCGCATAAGATCAGCCCATGGCCATCAGTGTTTTTGATCTCTTCAAGATTGGTATCGGACCGAGCAGCTCGCACACGGTGGGGCCGATGCGCGCGGCGCGTCTGTTTGCCCAGACGCTGGAACGCGAGCACTGGCTCGACGCCACCCAGGGGGTGACCTGCGAGTTGTATGGCTCATTGGGGGCCACCGGCAAAGGTCACGGCTCCGATGTGGCGGTCATGCTCGGCTTGATGGGCCACGCGCCCGACACGGTGGACGTGACAGCGGTATCCGGCCTGATCCAGACGGTGCGTGCCCGGCAGGCGCTGGCGCTGTTGGGTGTCAAGCCCATTGTGTTCAAGGAAAAAGAGCACTTGCTGATGTACCGCCGCGAAGCCCTGGCCGAGCATCCCAACGGCATGAAGTTCAGTGCGGTGGATGCGCAGGGCCAGTTACTCCGGCAAGCCAAGTACCTCAGCGTCGGCGGCGGTTTTGTGGTCACCGCTGGCGCCGCCAATGAGACCGTGCTGAGCGAGTACCAGAAAGTGCCTTACCCCTTCACCTCGGGGGCTGAACTGCTGGCGACTTGCCAGCAGCAGCGCTTGAGCATTGGCGAGCTGATGTGGGCCAACGAGCGCACCTGGCGCAGCGATGATGAAATTCGTGCGGGTCTGCTCAACATCTGGCGCGTCATGCGCGAATGCGTGCAGCGCGGCTTGAGTGTGGAGGGCACGCTGCCTGGTCCGTTCAAGGTGCAACGCCGCGCCCCGGTGCTGGCGGCCCAATTGCGCGAGCGCGCCGAGCAAGCGCTGGCCGATCCGTTGTCGGTGCTGGACTGGGTCAATGTCTATGCCTTTGCCGTGAATGAAGAAAACGCCGCGGGCGGGCGCGTGGTGACTGCGCCGACCAACGGCGCGGCCGGTGTGATTCCGGCGGTGCTGCACTACTGCGACCGCTTTGTTCTGAGCCACCACGGACGAGCGGGTCATTCCAATGCGGCTGGGCACAACAGCGTCGACGACGCGGTGATCAATTTCTTGATGAGCGCCGCTGCCATCGGCATGCTGTACAAGCTCAATGCCTCCATCAGCGGCGCTGAAGTGGGCTGCCAGGGCGAGGTTGGCGTGGCCTGCTCAATGGCCGCCGCCGGCTTGACCGCGGTGATGGGCGGCAGCCCCGAGCAGATTGAAAACGCCGCCGAGATTGGCATGGAGCACAACCTGGGCCTGACCTGCGACCCCATCGGCGGCCTGGTGCAGGTGCCCTGCATTGAACGCAACGCCATGGGCGCGGTCAAGGCCGTGAACGCGGCCCGCATGGCGATGGCCGGCAACGGCCAGCACGTGGTGTCATTGGACAAGGTCATCAAGACCATGCGCGAGACCGGCGCCGACATGAAAACCAAATACAAGGAAACCTCGCGCGGCGGCTTGGCGGTCAATATTGTGGAATGTTAGGACACTCCGATGCGCAGCTCTCCTGAATTTGCCCCGTACTGCTGCGATTTGCTGATCGAGGCTGGCCCGTGGTTGGCGCGCCAGTCCCAACCAGCCGGCAGGCCCCGGGCCAGGGTCAAGGCTGGTTAGCTTCGAGTTTCGACAAAACGCGACCGCGCCCGGCCACCAGATACTCGCTGTAGTCGGCCAGCCCCAGCACCAGATGTCCCAGGGCAAGGCCCGCCATCCGCACAGCCTGCCCCAAATCGCGCAGCGGACGGATCACCGCCGCATGCCAGCGCGATGCGCGCTGGGCGACCGACTCGGGAAGCGGGGTCCACTCAAAGTAAACCGGCGTCGCACTCGCCGCGCCATAGGGCTCAAAAACCAGGTGTTGCCCGGCGCGAACCGCCAATTGTTGTCCGGCCTGCAAAAAGTGGTCCCCCAACTCATGGCCGGGTACGCGCTGTGAGCCGCCAACGGTGGCCCACACCTGTCCCTGCTCGATGCGCAGTACGCCCGTCTTGCGCGGCTGCAGGCTGATCGCTCGCCCCGGCATCAACTTCCAGCACACAAAGACGGCGGCGTCTGGGGATTGTTGCAATTCCAGGAAATTTTTCGTGACCATGACAGACTCCATTAGTGCAATTTGGTATTGAATGATCGTCACAAAAAGCTTGATCGTCCAATGAATTCAAGGTAAGCTATTCATTCCATTTGCGCATCAATAGCTGGGCCCGTCGCGGCCCTCACACCACATGCAACATTCTGAAAACCATCTGCGTACGCGCCCCATTTCGGTCGGTCAGTTGCGCGCCTTCGAGGCCGTGGCGCGCCATCTCAACTTTCGTGCTGCGTCGGATGACTTGTCGCTGACCCAAAGCGCCGTTAGCCGCCAGATTCAGGCGCTGGAAGATGAAGTGGGGGTAGGCCTTTTTTTACGCCACACGCGCGCCGTCGAGCTCACCAGCGCGGGCGCCCAGTTGTTGCGCGCCGTGCTGCCATCGCTGGAGCGCATGGACAGCGCGGTGCGGCAGATCCGGCGCAGCGCCGGACGCAAAAGCGTGGCCATCAGCACCTGGGCCTCTTTTGCCTCCATGTGGCTGATCCCGCGGCTGGAGGCCTTCCAGAGCGAACACCCTGACATCGACATACGCATTGACGCCACCGATGTTCCGGTCGATCTGGACACCACGGACGTCGACCTGGCGATACGCTACACGCAGCCGGGTAACGTGCCTTCCAGTGCCGTGCGCCTGTTCGGCGAGCAACTGACCCCTGTGGCCAGCCCCTGGCTGCTCAACAGTGGACATGCCCTGAAGCGCGGTGAAGACCTGGCGCATTTCACCTTGATCGAAGCCAGCGACGCGTGCCGTCCCCAACATCTGGAGTGGCTGACCTGGCGCCGCTGGCTGGATGCGCACGATTTCAAAAAGCTTGAACCGAAGCGTTGGCTCTATTTCAACTACGCCCACCAGATCGTGCAGGCCGCGCTGACGGGCCAAGGCGTGGCACTGGCCCGTACACCACAGGTGGCAGACAGCCTGGCCTCAGGCGACTTGGTTGAGGTTTTGCCGGGCATGCGCCTGGACTCACCCCTGGCCTACTGGCTCATTGTCGGCCCGCGCAGTGCGGCGCGCCCCGAGACCCGTGCCTTTTGCGACTGGTTGACAGCACAGGCCGCGCTCACACGCCAGGCGACAGGCGAGGCGCTGTCATAGGCCTCTTCCCTAAACCGGCCACACCACGCCGTTGTCGTTCAGGATGGCATCGAGCGGTATGTCATGCGGCTCGGGCTCGAAGTCAGGCAAAAAACTCGTTCCAAACCCGAGTCCGACGGTAAACGGTTGGGGTGTCAGCGTGGCCAGCATGCGGTCATAAAAACCGCCGCCATAACCCAGCCGGTAGCCGCCCGCTGCATAACCCACGCACGCCACAAACAGCAGGGTGGGCACAATGATCTTGGTGTCCTTCGGTTTCAGGATGCCGTAAGCGTCTTCTTCCATTGGGCAGCCGGGGTACCAGGCATGGAAAGTCATGGTTTTGTGAACTTTGTCCACCACCGGCAGTCCAATCATGCGAGGTTGAGGTTGGTCGATCAGTTCACCGTCTTCTTTCCACCGGTGAAGCGCTGGCAAGGGGTCAAATTCACCCTTGATCGGCCAGTAGGCGCCAATGACAGCATCCGGGCGACCGAGCAGCCAGATGCGCATCACGCGCTGTAACAGGTTAGCGCGTTGTAGTCGATCCGGGAGATTCAGACGTTGTTCAACCAAGCGTTTGCGCAGGGCTTTTTTTGCCTGCGCTTTCTTTTCATCAGTTGTATCCATAATCTCCACATGCAGTTCTCTACCATTTTGACATCGATTGCGCTGCTGGGCGTGTTGACCCTGTCGGCAAATACACCGGCGCAGGCGCAGTCCAGGGTGGCAGGTACCACGGCCGCCGACCAGACTATTCTGGAGATGAATCAGGCCTTCAAAAAAGGCAATACCAAACGTCTGAGCGAGCTGTTGCCCCAGATGCGTGACCACACCCTGGAGCCCTGGGCCGCTTATTGGGAATTGCGTGCCCGCCTGGACACCGCAAGCCCGGCTGAAATCCAGTATTTTTTGAACCGCTTTGCCGGCACCTACCAGGAGGACCGCTTGCGCAACGACTGGCTGCTGCTGCTCGGGCAACGGCAGGAATGGGGCACTTTCATGGCCGAGTACCCCAATTTCCGCATGAACGATGACCGTTCGGTCCAGTGCTACGCCTTGCTAACTGATTTCAATTCAAGCGAACGCGATGTGGTGCAACAAGTTGAGGCCCTGTGGCTGGCCCAGCGCGAAGCCGATGTCGGCTGTGCGGCCGCCGCAGAGCAGCAACTCAAAGCCAGAAAGCTCCAGCCCCAGACGGTCTGGTTGCGCGCGCGCATGGGGTTCGAAAACGACAACCCGCGCATTGCCACCCAGGCCGTGGGACTGCTCAATGCCGAATGGGCCAACACGGTCAGCGCAATTTACAACATGCCCGAACATTACCTCGAAGGCAAGCTGCTGGCGCTGCGGCTGCGCACCAAAGAGCTGGTCACGCTGGCCATGATCCGCCTCGCTGTCAAAGACCCTGCTGCTGCCGCCATCGAGATTGACAAACTGCGCTGGAAAACCCAACTCAGTCAGGAAGAGCGCAGTTGGGTCTGGGGCGTGATCGGCAAACGTGCCGCCATGCGCCTGTCGGATGACGCCTTGGCCTACTTCATGAAAGGGCAGGACAAGTTCATGCAGGCCGATCAACTGGCCTGGAAGGTGCGCGCGGCGCTGCGGGCGGGCAACTGGGCGCAGGTGGTGGCCGCCACGTCGGCCATGAGCGAGAGCCAGCGCCAGGACGCCGCCTGGGTCTACTGGCGCGCGCGCGCCCTGCTGAAGCTGGCCAAAACGCAGGCGGATCGTGTCGAGCCGCAGCGCTTGTTGCAAAGCATTGCCAGCGTGCGCGGCTTCTACGAGCAACTGGCACTGGAAGAACTTGGCCAGCGCGTGACCGTGCCCGCAGCGCCCGCCGCGTTGACAGCCGAAGAAAAGGACACGGCCCGGCTCGACCCCGGCCTTGATCGCAGTCTGTACGCCATTCAAATCGGCTTGCGCAGCGAGGGTGTGCGTGAATGGAACTACAGCGTCAATATGCACCAACGCGGCGGCATGAGCGACCGCGAACTGCTGGCCGCTGCCGACCTGGCCTGCCAGCATGAGGTGTGGGACCGCTGCATCAACACCAGCGAGCGGACTAAAAATGTGATCGATTTCTCGCAGCGCTTTCCCATGCCACACAAGGACGCGGTGCTGCAACGCAGCTCGGAAATCGGGTTGGACCCGGCCTATGTGTATGGCTTGATCCGGCAGGAAAGTCGCTTCATCATGGACGCTCGTTCGGGTGTTGGTGCCGCCGGGCTGATGCAAGTAATGCCAGCGACGGCCCGTTGGACCGCCAAAAAAATCGGGCTGGTCAACTTCAAGCCGCAACAGCTCAGTGAGCGTGACACCAACATTGCCATTGGCACCGGCTACCTCAAGCTGGTGCTGGACAGCTTTGACGGCTCCATGCCCATGGCGGCCGCCGCCTACAACGCCGGGCCCGGGCGCCCGCGCAGCTGGCGCGGTCAAGCTGGGGCGCCGGCGCTGGAAGCCGCCATCTGGGCCGAGAACGTGCCGTTCACCGAGACCCGTGATTACGTGAAAAAAGTCTTGTCCAACACCACCAGCTACGCCGCGCTCATTTCCGGTCAACCGCAGTCGCTGAAAAGCCGCCTCGGGCTGGTCGGGCCACGCGATGCCGGGGCGGCACCGGTCGATTCCGACTTGCCTTGAGGCTCGGCGGGTTGCAGGTTGCAGGTTGCAGGCGCTGCGGCGACGGTTTTCTTCTGGAATTTTTCCCCCACTCACTCCCCCAACCCCTCTCTCGCCCCGCCGGGCGAAAGAGGGGAGCCTCATTTGGCCGCGTCTTTTAAGGTGGGAAAACTGGTTCTTGACTGCGCGCTGGGCTCGAAGGGGCGGCGACCTATGGACAAACCGATCCGATTGGTTGACCGCCCGATGCCAAATTGCGCGACCGGCAGCAACTGGGACCAACAGCGGACAACCAGCACGCCAGCAGCCCGGGTGATCGGTCTGTTGCTGGCGATACAGTCACTTTGAGGCCAGCGCGCCTTGGATCACCAGTTTTCCAAGCGTAAAAAACGCGGCCAAATGTGGCGGTTGGCTCCCTCTTCCGCCCGGCGGGGCGGGAGAGGGCGGGGGGAGTGAGCGGGGAAAAAATAACTTAAAAATCCAACACAGCAGTACCCGGTCAGTATCAGAAAGATCCGAATGGATTTAGGCGAAATAGACCGACAGTCCCCGTCCAGTATGTGCAGACAGCTATCAATAGAAGCAATCAAAACCAATCACTGGCCGCGCTGCTAGCATTCACGTTTTGGAGAATTTCATGCTCAAACTCGTCATTGGCAACAAAAACTATTCCAGCTGGTCCATGCGCCCCTGGGTGCTGCTCAAACAAGCGGAGATCCCATTTGAAGAAATCAAGGTTCGCTTTGACGCGTTCACGCCAGATTCCAGCTTCAAGAAAACCGTCAATGCCCTGACAC
>Ga0209123_1001637_pt1 | contig 21388 bp, 13 predicted proteins | sample BarGraIncu00431A_FD_184500 | JGI IMG/M metagenome (GOLD analysis project Ga0209123, IMG submission 184500) | Arctic peat soil microbial communities from Barrow, Alaska, USA - Barrow Graham LP Incubations 004-31A (SPAdes) (version 2) | ecosystem: Environmental > Terrestrial > Soil > Wetlands >... | reverse complement strand
CGACTCGGAGACCTCCACCGCACGACACTTCGCGGAGATGGCGCGCCTCGCTGAATCACGCGTCGGGTCGATCATCATGATCACCGCGAAACCGTTGTGGACGGGCCTGTCGCGATTGGGCATGAATGTGAGCCTGGACCTCCCCGACCAGAAGGAGCTCGAGGATGAGATCACCGACCTGGTGGAGACCAACCGCGGTTATCTCCCCGTCAGCTGGGAGCGCCAGCACGTACGACAGGCCGCGGAGATTCTTTCCGGTGTAACCCTGCTAGAGGCGACGAACATCCTGGCCACCGTGATGGCGTCGGGAGAGCTGAACGAAGGCCACCTGAAGGAGTTGTCGCACTTCAAGGATCAGATCTTCGGCGATCTGAATGGGATCGAGCGCGTGCCTCTGCGTGAGGACTACAAGGTTGGCGGCCTGAACAGCCTCAAGGAGTGGCTGTCGCGACGACGTAACCTCATGAGCGCCGACCTGACACACACAACGGTGAGTCCTCCGCGTGGCGTCTTGCTCGTCGGCGTCTCCGGGTGCGGCAAGTCACTGTCAGCGAAGGCCATCGCGCAGGAGTGGCAGCTGCCGCTGTACCGGCTGGACATGGCGGCAGTGCTCGGCATGTATGTCGGCCAGTCCGAGGGGCAGCTCCGCGAAGCGCTTGAGACCGCCGAGCGGATGGCCCCCTGCGTCTTGTGGGTCGACGAGATAGAGAAGGCACTGGTCAGCGGGGCCGGAGACGGCGGGACCTCTCGCCGGCTGGTCGGCCAGTTCCTCTACTGGCTTCAGGAGCACACGGCGAAGGTCTTCCTGGTCGCGACCGCGAACGACGTGACGTCGTTACCCCCGGAACTCCTGCGCAAGGGCAGGTTCGACGAGATGTTCTTCGTCGACCTGCCCGACGCCCACGATCGCGAAGAGATCGTCGTCATGTACTTCCGCAAGCGTCTAGAGTACGACGTGCCACCGGACCTGCTCCGCCAGCTCGTCGACCTGAGCGAGGGTTTCACCGGGTCGGACCTCGAAGCCGTGATCCGTGACATCACGTTGGCCAAGTACAACTCTGGCCGGCTGCCCGCCGATGCCGACATCAAGCTTCACTTCACCAATCTGGTGCCGTTCAGCAAGACCAACGCCGAGGAGTTGGGCCTCACCCGCGCGTGGGGATTGACCAGGTGCGTCCCGGCCGGCACACCCAGGGGTCCACTTGCAGAGGGCGAGACCTCCGGCAACCGTCGGGTGGTGCTGCTTTAGTCGTTCGATCTCAAGCAAGGTAGAACGCGCGCGCCCGTTCGGCCGCTTCGTCACTAACATCGTTGATGACGTAGTTTCGGTCCTTTAAGTATCGAAGGAAGTCATCTCCGGGGTTCAGCTGATACTCCCGCACGTAATACTCCACCCAGAGGCCCCAAATCCATTCGCCGTCCGTTGCTGCACTTGTAGATACACGCTCCTCCAGATTGGGCGAGAGGAAGTCCGGCAGGGCGACCTGACTAATGAGGATCAGCCTTCCATGCGCCAAGTAAGCGGCGACCATGTCGGCAAGAGTGCGATCAATTCGTGGATGATCTGCAGAGATCTGAGGGACGTCCGCAGTGATTGAGAACACCTCGAGTGTCTTCACGTCACACCTTTCTTGGAAGGAATACGACCCATCGCCCATTGGGTGGGTCCATCGGGACGAACCTCCAGGATCCATGGACCACCTTCGCTACTGAGTCGCTCACGACAGGACGTCCCGACCCCCCCCACGCGGGCTTATTCGGGGCTGTTACACGAACTCCGAGTGCGTCAGCCAATTGTTGTCCGAAGCTGTTCTGGCCTTCGCCCGTGTTGCAGGAGAATAGTCGGATTGGTTGGCCATTCCAGGCCGTGCTCGCCTTGACAACTGCAGCGAATTCCGATGCATTGAGCGACTTCGTCGCCCCTTCTATAGGAATCTGCACAGCGCTCGGAGTACCATGAACATCGAGGGTATACTCGCCGGGAAACGAGCCCAGGGCGAGAGCAGACCGCCGCATTTCGATATCATCTGCAGCGAAGAATGCGGATCCACCAGGCGTTTTGAACTCGGAGCCGATGAAATCTTGTTGATCCGAAGAAAGCGTTGAGCCATCTCCGCTTGGTTCGAGCCCCAGCCCCGCATCTTGATGAGTAAGTCCGTTGAATCCCGTTGACCGCTCGCCGATGAGACCATTCGCGAACGCTTCTGCGTGCCTATCGAATTCGGCAAGAGCGCGTGCGACATCGCGCAGCGCGGCGGACGCCTCGTACAAGTGAGTGCGGATCGTGCAGGAGTAACCGTCCGAGTCGTTGGGGACGGCGACCGCCAGGCGCTCCGCACTTCGTTGTGATTGATCGACCGTTTCCATAGCCGGTCCCGACTGCTTGCCCATCTGGACCACTGCCTCTGCGAGGCGCTCCAGCTGGGACATCAGCGGGGCCGCTCTTCGGTTCGACGTTTGCGTTCCCGCTCCGCGGCCGCAGCACTCCTGGCTGTACGCGACGCCTCCGCGAGGCTGGACATCGCAGACCGTGCTTTGGTCGCAGCTTGGTGCGTGAGTCCGAGCATGGCCTGGTCGGCACCGGAGGCAGTCCCACCAATCACCTTCATCGCGCCCTCACCGATCCGCCTAAGATGAGTGTCGACCTGTTCGACCTGACGGGCCAGCCGTTCAGCCTGCCGAGCGATCTCCTCGAACTGCTGGGCGCTCACGGGCTAGATCGACTGACCGTACTGCTGGGCTATCCGGCCGGCATTCTGAAGTGCCGCCGTTGCTTCCTTCACCGCACGCGAGGCCTGCTGGATCGCCTCCAACACCTGACGGTCCTTGCCCTGGGCGCTTCCCCCGATGACCTGTTGGACAGCCTGAGCCTGCTTGTTGAATTGCTGCTCGAATTGGCCGAGGCTGTTGCCGGCATCAGTTGCCCCCTTGGCGAGGCTGTTGATCGATTCCTTGAGTTGCTTGAGCTGCGACATTCTCTCGTCCAATCTCGCCAGGACCGCCCCCGCCGACCGATCAACAGGGTACCAGTCGAGCTCAGGGTGAAACGCGCTCTCCAGCGTTTCATGCGCGCCCATTGCGGAAACAGAACCTGAATGACCGATCATGACCCCGCCTCAGCTCAGAGAAGCAATCCTCGCGGCGGGAGCGCGCCTGATGCGTTGTCTACTGGCAGTGCGCCGCACCCACCGACGCCTTGAGCCGCAGGACCCTGGCAGCGCTCTGCGTGACACGGGTCGCGAAGGCCGGTTGAGTCTTCGCGCGCTGGGTGACTGCCGCGGTCATCGCAGCCTGAACGGATGGAGCAGAGTTGATCACCAAGTCGCCACCCGCAACGAGAAACCGTACGGCTCGATCTCCTGGAGCCAACGCCGCAACAGCCTTGGCCAAACCGAGATCATCGGAGATGACAACTCCAGGAAAACCGAGATCGTCGCGGAGCATGCCCGTGATGATGACCGACGAGAAGACACCTTGGACGCCTGGATCGATCTGCGTATAGATGGCGGAGGACACCATGACCGAACCGGCACCCGCAGCAATGCCGGCTCGGAACGTGGCAGACGAGGTGGCACGCGTCGTTACGGTGTCCGTCGCCGGCGTGTTGTCCGTGTTGTCGGTCACCTCCCCGAGTCCTGGGAAGTGCTTGAGCGATACCTCGACCCCTCCGGCATGCATACCCGCGACGAAGGCCGTCACCGAGGAGGCCACTCCCGCCGGATCGCTTCCGTACCCACGTCCCGTTGCCCCGATGGGCGCATTCGTCTCCACTTTGTCGTCAGGGACGACGTCGGCGACGGGAGCAAGGTTGTACAACACACCCGCGGCGGCGAGCTCGGATCCCCAGTTAGCCGCCGAGGAGCCGAGAGACTCGACGAGCATCTGAGATTGGGCCATAGCCGTGGGCATACGGTCAAAACCGGGCCCGCGTAGCCGCTGCACCTTTCCACCCTCCTGGTCGGTCGCGACTATGGTCCCTGGAGCTGCTCCGCGGATGGCGGCGGTGATCGCGGCTGTCTTCGCCACGCCGGCGTCTGAGGTCCCGACGAGGAGCACCGATCCGGTCCGATTCGTCCGGACCACTTGTGCTGCCTGCGCAGGCGTCGCACCTGAAGAAACTGCGATCATGAACAGCTCCCCAATGCGCTCGGCCAGCGGCATGGACGCCGCCAATGCCTCGCAGGTCGGACCTGGAGAGGTGGGCGCCGTGATTCGTGGTTTGGTCGGCCCTGGCGTGATCGTTCCGTGCGCGGAGCCGTGCGACGACGAGTCGCCCGACGGCAAGGTGACCGGCCCGTTCAAATCAGCGCCGACGCGAGAGCAACCCGCGATCAACACCAGCGCGACAACCATCGCTATGCGCAGGTGACTCACGTTGGATCTCCCCCAGCCAGAATAGAACAGTCGCTCGTCCCTCAAAGCCAGTCACTGCCACGGTCCTCAGGCTAGGAAGTTCGCGGCAGATATGGCCGCACCCGGTGGGGTGAACGGACGATTCCCCCAGTCGCGCGCGCGCCACCAGTAGGCTGTTGCACAATGTACAGGCCCCCACAGGGCCGCCAACCCGAACGGTCCCAATGGTGGTCGATCTGAGCCACGAACGGGTCTTTACGTCTAGTGCTGGGGAGTGGAATGGCCACGAAGACCTGCGGCGTCTGCGGCGCCACATCGGCCGCCGAGTTCTGCGACCTGTGCGGTTCCAGGATGCCGGCGGAAGGAGCTGGCTCCAAAGGCCCAACAGCCAGCGCTCCTCCGGCCCCCACGCCAGTTCTTACCCCTAGGCCCCCCAGCACGTATGCCCGGCCCTTATCATCACGTCCGGCAGTGATTCTCACGAGCCCGAAACCCCCGAAGACTCGGCTGGTCCTTGGCGCGATTGTGGTCGGGGTAGTCGTGCTCGTCGTTTGGGCGATCAACGCGAGCCAACCCGCGACCCCGACGGCGCGGCCGGCTACGATAGCGACGACGGCCACAGCGGGCAGCACGATGGCCACGCGTGCGATGACCGGTCAGAACCCTGGGACTTCGACTTCCACAGGACTTCAGACGACCTCCGGACAGACAACCGAGCAAGTGGCACGCGGAGAGCTCACTCAAGAGGTCCAGTCCTACACCGTGACGACGGACAACCACTACTTGGTCGAGTTGGCTGCAAAGTGGGTGGGCGCGACAGATCCACTGCTCACAGCAGCGAACGGCACGCACACGTTCTACGCGACCGATATCTTGGCCGAATACCGTAACTTCAAGGCCAACTACGGCTACCCGGTGCATCTCGTCCTGGCCAGCGGGTTCGGAAAGCAGACCGTCAACAGCAAGATCCCGGCCGGTGAACCCTTGTATGTCACCATCTACGATCCAGGGACTTTTGCCGGAAAGAGCGGCGCCGACTCGTGGTGCAGCAGCCAGTTCCCGGGGTTAACCGGGGCCTCCCTCGATAACGTGTGTCTCACTCGCCCGGCATCTCCCCCACACACCTAACTGTCGCGAACCAGCCCAACGCGGCCGCAAGACTCTCAGCGAGGTCGGTGTTACGGGCCATCGGCGAGGGTCGAAGTTGCCTGAAGGACGCTGAAACCATCGTGACACTGAGCCGGTTGAAGACGGCCGCAAAGGATTCGCAACCCACACACTGCCCATCCCGGCTGTGCTCGTGGACGACGTGAAGGCCCACCTCCGCAACCACGCCCAGCTGGGCCGAGACGCGCTGCTGTTCTGGCGGACCAAAGGCGGCGAGCCGGTCAGGTCCCCCGACTGGCTCCGCTTCTTCAAGAGGGCTTGTCGGAAGTGGCACGGCAGATGACGACGTCGTTGGCAGACTCGTGATCACCCACTGTTCGCCGGCACTCGCAGATGGCCTCCCGGGTATGACCGCGCCGACGTACGTGGCGACCAGATCTCGCAACTCCGGGAAGACCGGTACCTGCCTCAGGTTGTTGAACCGCTGCAGGGTCCTTGCTCGCATGTCCTCTTTGTCCACGTCAGAACGCTAGTCCAGGTGACCCCGGCTGTCAGAAAGAGCCGGTCATGACCGTCGTGGCCGTGGCACGTGTGAACGCGGCCAGGCAGCTGCCGCGCAACGCATCTCTGGGGACGTGCCGCCGCTACGCCTCGGTCGGTTCGCCGACTCGACCAGAGTCGTCGGGCATATGGCTGCGGTGACAAGGCCTCCCCGGCCGCGTCGCAAGGAGGCGGGCTCAGGGTGTCGTCGTTGCTGGGGACCTTGGGGTCACCAAGTCGTAGCAGTCCTTCTCGATGTCGCTGAGCTGGGCTTCGACGAGCTGTGAGAGGGCTGGGTCGTCGACGCGGAGGCCCAGTTCGACGTTGTACAGCTCGCCGCTCGCGGAGAGGTTCGCGCTGCTGACGACGAGGAACCGGTGGTCGACGCAGACGATCTTCGCGTGACTCCGTACGTGCCGGCCATCGAGGGTTCTGCTCGCCAGCACGCGGGCGCCCGGGAGCTGCGCCGCGATCGCTTGCGGAGTGCGCTTCGCGCACGCCTTCGCATCCACGTAGACAGTCACCGCCACGCCTGGGCGCGTCGACACCTCTCGCAGGCCCTCCCACAGCGACGAGGACTCCTCGAAGTTGTACGTGGTGCACGTCACCGATGTACGCGCCGACAGCACCAGGTCGGCCACCGAACTCGTGAGTCGGCCGAAGTCGGCCCGGTTGCCCGGCAGTGTCCACACGGGCTCGACGGTCGTCGTCCGCCGGTTCGCCCCCTCGATCACGCGCAGCACCGCCACCGTCGTTGCGTCTCCCGTCAGCCCTGCCTCCAGCAGTAACGTCCGCACCCGATCCCGGCGCGTCCCGCTCACCGACTGCAGCGCCTTGCCGAAGCTGAACCCGCCAGCGAAGCGCTCCGCCAACGCCGCGGCCTCCACCGCAGTGAGCTCGGCGCCAAGGGCGCCCAAGGCCGCGTCCGTCATCTCGGATCGCCGAAGAACGCCAGGTCCTCGTGGCCTGGCAGCGGGATGACGAAGCGTCGGTCGAGGAAGCGATTGGCCTTCTCGCATGAAGTTTCGGCCGCCATCGTGCAGCAATGGCAGGCCGCGCCGTGGAGGAAGTCCTCCGGGTCCTGAGGCGTACGCCTCGCGCAGATCGGATCCGACGAGCACCGCATCCCGCGCCGCAACGCGCCCCGCACGACATCGCTCAACAGCTCGGGTTCACTCAGCCGCACGAGTCCGCCCAACGTCCCGTCGCTGTCCGACGCGGTGGTCATGATGAGTACGCCAGCGGCGGGTGCCCGTTCGTCCGTCTGCGGCCACGCGCACACACGCTCTGTCAGGCTCGCCGCGCTGTAGCCCGCCGACATCGCGATCTCCCGCAGCAGCAGGTGCGCCAGCGTGTGCAGCAGCCAGTATCGCGGCGGCGAGAACCTCGTCGACGGATCGAACTGCGTAGCAGAGCCGGACATCCGGTTCTCGAAGTTCCTTACGTGTGCCGCCCGGTGCGCGGCGAACACCGCCGACGACTGCACGCGCTCCTCCCACGCGGCCACGCGCTGCTCGTCGAGTTGCAGCAGGATGCCCTCCCCGCGATCCTCGGTCGCGACGGTCCACGCGGGGCGATTGACGCTGAGCGGTACGAGTCGGGCGCTGAGGTCGTTGATGCGATCGCGCTCGTCGATACGCGTGAAGCCCAGCAGCGCGTTCACCTTTCGCAGCTGATCGACTGCGATCACCCGGCTGATCTCCGCCGGCAGCTTCGGCGACCGGTCGCGAGGGCTGATCGTGAGACCGCTGACCTCATCTTCCTGCCGCGTTCCGCCGAGCGGGCGCTGCAGGTACTGCCACTCTGGTCGCAAGAGATCGATCGGCGACCAGTCGTACGGCAGCCCCGGCTCCTCGTCCTCGGTCTCGGCCAGCGCTGCCCCGATCGCGGCCGTCAGCTCGGCATCGTCCGCGGGCACCACGATCCCGTGCGTGGCGGCGATGCTGCGGACGACATCCGGCTGGGTGGCGAGCGCCGCCAACCCGTCCCGGCCGATGGCCGCGAGCAACTGCGATGGCAGGCTCGGAGCCGGCGTCGTGTTGTGCGGCATCACGATGACCGACTGCGACACGGGGAACCACAGGTTCGAGGCACCCACGAGGAGGAGCTGCGACGGCGCCTCGCACCCCTCGTACAACCCAAGGTGCGGATGCCGCCCCCGGCACTTCGGCAGGCGCTTCCGCCCGGCCTCGCCCTGAGCCTGCGTCATCGTACGTCTCGCGCCGCAGGTGCTGCACTCGATGGTGCTCGATGCGCCGCGGCCGGCGGCCGTCTCGACCATCTTCAGCGTCGGCACCCCCTCCGCGCTGGGACAGGGTGCGCCCTCGTGGACCCACAGGTCGTACGGGAACTCGTCGAGGTGCCCCTCCGTACACGCCAGCAGGTACCGCGCCGGCAGCGCCAACGCCGGCGTCTTGCGCCCAGCGCCTCGCGGCCCGCGGCAGCCGACGTGCTCGAACTTCGCCTGGTCAGGGCGGCGCAGGCTCTTGTTCGAGTACTCGAACCGGCTCACCCGCGCCAGCAGCCCGCAACTCGTGCAGCGGAACCACTGGGGGAACACGACGGCCGGCACGCCGAGGTCGCGCCCCTCGTCAGCGTTGTATCCCCCGCTCGGCTGGTGCGGGAACGGCCTCAGCTCGCGGACCTGCCGACCCAGCTGCGCCTGCACGAGCGCCAGCAACTGCGGCGCGTGGATCGGCGCGATCCCGTCACGCCGGGCCCAGATCCGCTCCCACGCGTCGTACGCCAGCGGCATCACCGTGAAGTGCGGCAGGTCCAGTACGGCTCCGGGGCCCGACCGGTAGAGCAGCGTCGGCGGTCGGCTCGAGCCGACCTTCGCGTACGCCTTCTTCCCGACGCTCCGGGCTTCGATCGCGTCGCCCAGCGGATCGGCGGGCGCGTCACCCAGGTAGGCGCTCATCGCTCCGCCTCGTCGTCCTGCGGCACGAACACCCACGGCGGGGCGTCGGACGTGTCGAACGCCAGCCGCGTGGGCGAGACCAGCAGATTGATCTCCGGCTGCACCTCGCGCATCGAGTTCGCCGCCGTGAACGGCGCCGACTTGTCTCCCTGCAACGCCTCACGCTCCTCAGCCCCGACCATGAGCGGCGCCCAGCCGTCACGAGGCTTCTCGTACGAGACGTGCAGGCCCCGCTCGTGCATCACCTGAACATGTCGGCGCCACATGTCCAAGCGGTTCACCAACCGGCTGGAGAAGGCCTTGTACGCATCCCCGTCGCTCGCCGCCTCGGCCCGCTCGAGCAGCTGCCGCTGAAGCTCTCCCGCGAAGACACCCTCGGACGCGATCCGGTCGGCCCCGGACTCCGGAGACATCCCACCCCGACCAGCTTCGCCCTGCAGCACCCGCATCGCGCTGACGAGCATCCCGTCGGTGCCGCGCTTGATAGCCGTCTCGGAGAAGGGCGTGACGGACAGGGCTTCTACCTGCGCGTAGAACGTCTCGTGGTAGTGGCGGAACTGCTCGAAGTGGGCGAGGTCGCGGGGCCGGGCCCAGTTGCCGAGCGTCACCACCAGGCCGGGCTTCGACGCCTCGCGGCCGATGCGGGAGGACACCTGGATGTACTCGGCGGTGTTCTTCGGCTGGCCGACGATAAGCATGAGGCCGAGGCGCGGTACGTCGACGCCGACCTGCAGCATCGACGTGGCCAGCACCACGTCGAACGGGGTCTTGCCTTGCGTCGCGCTGAACGGAATCGCCAGCTTGTCGAGGGTCTCGGTGATGTTGAGGCCGCTGACCCGCCCTGTGAGCTCGCCGATCTGGAGCTCGCCGTAGTTGATCTGGCGCACCGGAAGCGCGGACCACGGACGTCCTCGACGGATGCCGGTCGTGATGTCGTCCTTCATGAGCCGGTCCATGCCGGCCAGCTCCCGCATGGCGTTGAAGTAGGCGACGAGCGTCGCATACGGATCGGCGACGTCGCCGGCGGTGTCGAGCAGCAGCTGCCCCGCCTGGAGCAGCACCTCGCTGACGCGCACCTCGACAGCGGTGAGCTTGACCCCGGAGGCGCACAGGCCGACGTAGCGGCGTCCGGGTGAGGTGGCCGAGGGCGGGACCTCGTACGAGAAGTAGGTGTCGGCGACGTCGAGCACCTGCGGCGGGAAGATCGTCGTGTCGCGCCCGAAGAGGCTGCGGACCTGCTCGGCAGCGTTCCGTACGGTCGCGGACGAGGCGACGATCAGCGGCTTCACTGACTGTCCGGCGGCATCGGTCCACGACGTCATCGCGTCGATGGCGACCTCGAAGAGGCCGACCGTGGTGCCGAGCGGGCCGGTGATGAGGTGGAGCTCGTCCTGGATGATGAGGTCCGGGGGCCGCAGCCGCGCGGTGGGGCGGCGCATCGCTGCGGGGTGAACCCCGGATCGCGGGTGCTTGCCGTTCGGCACCAAATCGCAGACACGATAGTCGGGATGTACGAAGCCGTGGCGCTCGCACTTCTCGGAGACGTGGCCGAACAGCGACGCGGCTTCTCCCTCGCGGGCGAGCCGGGCGAACTTGTCGACGGTGCCGATCACGTACGTCGGCGCGAGCCGGTAGATCTCCTCGTCGGTGGTGAGGATCGGCAGGCCGCCATCGATGGCGCCGCCCTGGGAGAAGGGGCAGCGGCCGAGCGGGTCGCCGCAGTGGACGAAGATCCGCCGACGGGTGGGGTCGGCGCGCAGGTCGCGGGCGCCGATCGGCGTACCGCACCACGGGCAGCGCCGGATCTGCAGCACAGTGAGGCCGAAGCTGCGGTCGGAGTCGTTGGCGTTCTTGATCTGCTCGGCAGCCTCGTCGTACCGCTTGGGGGAGACGCTCGTGCCGACCCACAGGCCGATGCGGAACGGCTCGTCGCCCCACAGATCGGGTCGCTCGGCGCGCAGCACCTCGGCGGCGCACACCATGGTCGCGGCCCGCTGGAACTGCTGGGCGGTGAGGAGGCGCAGGGTGTAGCGCATGAGGACGGCGACGCCGCTGCGCCCGTCGAGTACGCCGTCGCGTGAGCTCACCTCGCCCTGCAGGCGGCGGATGGCGAAGGTGAACGCGGCCAGGCCGAGGTAGGCCTCGGTCTTGCCGCCGCCGGTGGGGAAGAACAGCAGCTCGACGGCGCGCAGTGACCCGGAGCGTCGTGGGGTGGCGGGTTCGCAGAGGGCGGGGATCTGCATGAGGACGAAGGCGAGCTGGAACAGGCGCCAGCTGTGGGCGCGGGCCCAAGGGCGGCGACCTGGGCGGTGGCGGCGTCGACGGTGAGGGTGTCGTCTTCGGCGCGGAGGCGTACGACTTCGCTGTGGGTGCGCTGGTCGGCCATGACGCGGTTCATGAAGCGGAAGCAGGTCTGGGCGTCGTCGTGGTCGAGCAGGTAGTGGATGCCGTCGGTGAGCTGGGTGTGTACGAGGTGGGCGTCGCTGAGAGCCTCGTCGGCGACGACTCGTAGGTGGGTGGGCAGCGTGGCGGCGTGGGTGGCTTGGTCGTCGAGCCAGGCGCTGTACCCGTCGGCGATCGGCAGCAGCCCGTCGGCGAGGGTGGCGGGGTCGGCGTCGGCGAGGGCGAGCATGTCGGTGAGGACGCGATCGTCGGGCCGGGCTTCGGTGCGGGGGGTTTCGGAGATGGGGATCCAGGTGGTGCGGACGCCGGTGGTGCGGCGGATGAGAGGGTCGGGGTCGTCCCAGTCGGCGGAGCAGGTGCGGCCGATGGCGAACTCGAGGCGGTGACGGTACTGCAGGGACAGCCGGCGGAGCTCGTCGTCGTGTTCGTCGTCGGGTTCGGTGAGGATGTCGCGGACGGGAAGGAAGACGCAGCCGCCGTCGGCGTGAACCTGGAGTTGGGTCTGGAACATCCAGGCTTCGGTGGGGATCCGGGAGGGTGTCTCGCGGTTGTTGCACAGGGCGAGTTCGACGAGGATCCGGTCGCCGGCGACGTACGTGTCGACCTCGAGTGTGATGGTTCCCGACAGCGTCACCGAGTCGTGCGGGTTGTCGATGAGGTCGCTGACAAGGAGCCGTTCGGTGATTTCCCAAGGGGTGCGTACGTATTCGCTGCGCTGCCGACTCGACCGGCCGTCCTCGTCCTCGGTCTCGGCCCGTTCGACGGGCCGGCTGCGGTAGGTGCCCCAGCGGGCGGTGACGGTGACGCTGTCGAGGTCGATTGGGATCTGGAACCGAAGCCCCATGGAGGCGGGGATCATGAGCCCACGCCGCGGCCCGATGTCTTCGTTGGCGTCCTCGTCAGCGTCGACGGGGCTGTCGTCGGTGGCTTCGGCGGGCACGCCGGTGGAGAGCTTCGCGGAGGCCGCATCCCCGAGGGACCCGTCGGCCTCAGACTCCGGATCGCCGGAATCAGTGAGCCGCCGGGGCGCGATGCGCCCGATCGAGTACGCATCCCCGGGCGGCGACTTGATGACTTCCCGATCCCCGTACATCGGCCCGAGCAGCTCGCGTTCCAGGATCACCGTCAGGTTCTCCCGGCACACCCAAGCTGTCCCATCGGGGTCCAGGGTCAACTCGTACGTCATGAGCAGCAAGGTATCGCGATGGTCCGACACTCCATGTCGTGACGAAGCGTTGCCTGCAGCTGGATCGCTACGGCGGCCAGGCGAAGGTGGTGCCTGCGGCCTCTAGCTCGCGGGCGGCCTAGGGGGCAACAACAACCCCCGATGCCGCATGGCGTGTGTAAGGCCCATGCTCGTGACGACGGCAACATCACGCGAAGCCCGGCCAGAGCGTCGAGCGGTCGGGTAGCAGGAGGCGTATGTCCCCCACCGCGTAACCGAACTCTCTCTCCTCCGCTGACGTCAGAGGATAAGAGATGGTAGGAACAGTCCGCTCCCGGCCGCCTTCCTCCAGCCTGTGCAGTTCAACCCAGCCTCTGCAGCCAATGGGAGCGTTCACCTCGGTGGCGATCCGGTGAAGCAAACCGTCGAGGTCGGCGAGGTCGCGTGCGTAGAGGTGACCAAGATGACGCAACAAGGCAGTCCTACCATCTGAGGGCGGCGCCGCGACGAAGACCACCGTCCGATTGTCGCTCGTGGCGTGCTCTGGGACGACCTCGAAGTTCAATCGGACGACGGCATCGCACTTGTGCTTTCGCGGACGCCCTTCCACATCTATATGCCCGCTCAACACGTGTTCGCTGAGAAACGTCCTGAGCACGCCGAGATCGACCTCGGTTCGGGCTACGTCGGTTGAACCGTGCTCAGGCTCTGGGAGCAACACGAGGCCAGCGACTCGCGCCAGAGCGAGCTGGCCAGTCGCGACGAGGGGTTGTTCGTGGCTTCCACTCGATTGAGACGACTCGAACGGCTCGGTGCTCGCGGCGGAGGTTGAGGCGGCCATGGACTGCTCAGCTTCCCGGATCGCGTTCGCCCATGAGCGGCGAGGAGGAGCCGCGGCAGGCGCGGGCCCGATCGGCGCGACCATGAGCGATTCGTCCAAGAGCTCCTTCAAATGGCGAGCTTGCTCTTCGGCAATCACTTGGTCGGCCAGCGCCTTCTCAGAAATGTCCACTGCTTCCGGGGCGGTCTCAGCCATGGTGCTTCTCTTGGCGAAAGCGTCGAACACTCGGCGCTTCTCGTGAAGGATGCCCAGTACCCGCTCGTCGACGGTGTCAGCAGCAATCAATCGGTGAACCTGGACCGAACGCAACTGCCCCATCCGGTGGACGCGCCCGATGGCCTGGGTCTCCAGTGTCGGCTTGACTTGCGGCTCGCAGATCACCACTACGGAAGCCGCCTGGATGTTCAGACCGGTACCTCCCGCGACGATCTGCGCAACGAGAACGGCCGGAGCATCGGCTTTTGAGAACAGGTCGATCAGCCCTTGGCGTGCAGGTGCCGGAGTCTGACCGGTGATCGGTCCGTAGGCCCCACCCCCGAAGAGCCGGCAGACCGCCTGTACCACGTCGAGGAAGTAGGTGAATACCACGACCTTGCGGCCGTTCGCGGCCGCTTCGTCGGACAGCTCCTTGAGTCGCCTGAGCTTGGCGGATTCTGGGTCGACGAAGGCGGCCCTCCGCATCTCCTGGAAGCGAGCGGCTCCGAGTGCTCTCAGGTAGTGATGGCGGTCGGCTATCGTCAGTTCGACCTCCTCGAAGACCTCCACGATGTCGGGCAGTTCGGTCAGGACGTCCTGGGTGTTTCTTCGAAGGTAGAGGGGGGCTACCTGTTCCCGGAAGCGTTTCGGCGTGATGTAGTCGAGCTCGCCATCGAGCTCCGCCGCCATGTCGCTGTTCAGCGGTTCGATCACTCGGACGAACTCAGCCAGACGGTTCTCCAATGGAGTGCCCGTCATGAAGAGCACGCGATTGGCTCGCTCAGCGAGCCGTCGCGTCGCGCGTGATCGCTGAGCGTTGGGGTTCTTGATGTAGTGGGCCTCGTCGACCACGAGCGCGTCAAGGTGGGGGTCTTCCGCAGCTATGTGCTCCGCGTAGCCGTAGCTCGTGACGGCTACTCCGCCACGCTGCCTCCAGCGTCTGAAGTTCGCCCTTCTGTCAGTTCCGTGGAGCAGATGGACTGGGAGCCGTGTTCTCTGTCGCACCTCGCGGACCCAGTTGTACAACACGCTGACCGGACAAATGACCAGGAACCGGTTCTCGCCGCCGGCGGCTAGGTGAGACAAGACAGCAAGCGCCTGGATCGTCTTCCCGAGCCCCATTTCGTCGCCCAGAAGCACGCGGCGCTGCACGAGTGCGTACTTCGCGCCAAAGACCTGGTACTCGCGAAGAGACACGGTCAAGAGTGAACGGTCGAGCTGGAACTTCCGTACCGCCTCCGCGATCTCCGCCGGCAAGTACCCCTGCTCCGCCTCGATGTCGATGGGGATACCCGTGATCCGGCTGAGGGCTTGGTAGTAGCGGGTGCTCTCCCGTTGGAAGTGTTCCCAGATTGCATCTTTGGTGAGCGACCCACTGTCCTGGGCAGGATCTCCCGTCTCCAGTACCCGTTCATAGCCCGGGAAGGGGCGAAAGCCCACCCATGCCTCGAGCGGAAGGGCCACATCGCGGGGCGAGCGAAAGAGCCGGGGATCCGAAGATCGCCCCTCAAGAGCTGGCTGGTACGTGGCCACCCACCCGTTAGCGACCTGGCTCACCAGTTCGAAGTCCTCAGCCCCGAGGTAGGCGTGAAGCGACCGCAACAGTCGGGTAGTTCGCTCGTTGCCGGGGTCCAGGTCGATCCGAATGCCCATGTCTTCTCGAAGCGACGTCGACAACCGCCCCGCTGCGGTCAGGCTTTGCGCTGCCGTTTGATAGCCAACACCCGGAAGAGCCATGAGATCGTGGATGTCGCGCCGAACGACGTCGTAAACGGTTCGAAGCCCCGCGTTCACGAGAGGCGTGAGGTGGAGCCGGCCCTGCGTCGTGTCGCGGAGCTTCTCAATGGGGTAGCTCTTGAGGTCAGACTTGATGCGCTCCCCTTGCACGCTCGCGAAGTGTGACTGAACGTCCTTCGCGGCTTCCCTGAGGAACTTCGAAAGGGACTTGACTCGAGCGCGCAACCGGATGGCTAGGTCAATATGTGCCGTCGGCACCACTTGGACCTCATAGTGTGCATCGCACCACTGGGCAATCACTTTCGAACAACCGTCAGCGTCCTCAACGGACCAACGCTGAAGGGGCTCACGGACCCTGATGACACGATCACTGGTTTCGAGATGACGCTTCCACTCGCTGCTCGACAAGATGGTCGTCAGTTGCGTGGCAAGACTGGTTGGACGAGTGGATTCAGGCACGTCGAGGATGGCGCTCGCTGCTAGAGGATGCAGCGAGTCGATTGCCCTGCAAAGGTCTCCCGCACGTCGCACCAGCTGGCCTGCCTCTGGCACGAGTGCGTCAAGACGCAGGAACTCATGCACTACATACGCGTTGACCAGAACATCACCCGCAAGTTTTGTCTTGGTCGACTGGCAGAACTGAAGGTCAGTGTCCCCGGGCAGCCGTGCCCAGACGCCACGTTGCATGAGATCTCGGGTCCCCGCTCTCCCGGTCGCGTGCGCAGAAGCGACCCGATTCCTCGCTTGCGCGACAAGATCGAGCCCGTCCCGCGCGGGTGATCGTGGGTCGCTCACGAGTGCAGGAGCGGCCACAGCCGCCTGCTGGTCCGTCAGGAGCGTCAAAGCCTCCATGGGGCTGAGCGACGGAAGGCCTTCTGGCTCATCCATGCTTTCGAGGCGTCGGCCTCCCAATGGTGAGTCGATCCAGCGATACCAACGCGCCCAGTATTCCTGGGCCCAGTACGACGCGGCGGCGTCCAGAGGGACAAGCAGCGTGTCGACCGGCGGTCCGTCGGTCACCGCCGGCCGAAGGGCGGAGACGCGGCGCCACTCATCGATCTCATTGACCGGGGCCAGGGCCAGTCGCAACAGATCAGCGGCCCGAATTGCCATGTCTGTCGCGTCGGACGTCAAGAGGCCATCAGCAATATCGGAGAGAGCGGCCTGGCTGGCTCTCTTCCAGAGCGCCTCGCGAGCCGCCTCGTGGAGGTCAGGTGCATCGTCACGGCTGGCGCCCAGGCCGGTCGATAGATCCTGATCAGCCGCCCTGGCGACCCTGGTGCGACACGCGAGGATGGCTGCTGACGCCTGGGCACGGGCAGCTGGGAGCTCGTAATCCAGCTTGTCGAGCTTGCGGCCTGCAACCTGCCCAAGGCGCTGGATCTGTGCAACGCGATTGCCTGCTATGAGTACCGGTTGGACACGGCGGCCGATGAGCGCCAGAGTCTGGGCGAGACCGCGTTCGCACTGTCCATGATTTTTCAGCCATTCCCGGAATGTTCCCGGCCAGTCCTCCCGCAACCGCGCATTCTTCAGAGCGAATGACGAGATCCCCTGGAGTTCGGAATCGGTGGTGGCGGCCGACAGCACGTGGGAAGCCTGCTTAGCCGTTGCCCTTGTTGGTTCCGGCAGTCTGCGGTACCAAGCGATGTCCAAAGATTGGCGGGGAAGCGCCGAATCGAGAGCGGCGAGCAATCGGGCGGCGGCTTGGATCGCGTTCGCCGAGTCGGTACTGCACGTCCGCACCAGAGCGCCGATCAGACTTCGGCAATCTGGATCGCTGGGGTCCAGTGGCACCCCGAGGAAGCCATGGCCCCCGAGATCGGCCCGCGTCGAGCCATCGCCAGCCAGTATTCGGTTCAGCGCCTCACACGCAGCCGACCGATCGTCCTCTGCAGTCTCAACGACCTGCTTCAGGGTCGGACCAAACTCCTCCTTCAGCTGCGCTATGCGACGACCGCTTATCCGTCCCATAGGCCCGTCACTTCCTCCTAGCGGTCGTCTCGTGATCCGTCATCGCGGCGCCACCCCAGCCGCCCACAGGCGCTCCCAAGCCAACTCCTGTCCGGAAAGACTGAAGTCCTCTCCAAAGGATCTGTCGAACGGTCGGAAGAGATAACGGACTTCAGGGGCCATCGCCGTGTCCTGCCTGAGCCGTACCGTGGCAAGCCGGAAGTCGTCCCCGAGGTTCCTCGCCTGGAGGACGCTGTTGCGGGAGATGCTGATCTTGTCCGCGCCACGAGTCCAAGGAAGAACTGCTAGTAACACGACATGGCCGAGAGAGTCTGTGGAGCGGAGGGCGTAGCCACGACCCCCTGCGACTCTTTCGGGTTGCCGTCCGAGCCCGCGCTCCGTCGCGATGACCGCGGCCACGGCCCGGGCCCCATCCTCGAGGCTCCAGAAGGGCGGGTTTCGTCTCGAGACGAAGCCCATCCTTCGCAAGGCGCCCGCGGGGATGATGAGAGCAGAACCTGAGATCACTGGGGGACGAATGGTGAGTTGCTCCTCGGCATCGAGGTCCATCAGCCGCGAGACCATCCGCTGCTCGAGGTCCCTTGCCCGCCGGTACGCGGTTTCGGGTCGCAACTTGAGCTTGGCCCCGCTCGCGTCGGCCTCCAACAGGGATGCGTGCTTCTGGTCCCAGTAGGCGATCTCGGCTGTCAGCCTGCCTTCGACTTCGGATCGAACGCGGGACACCTGGGGCTTTACGCGATTTCGGACGTCGTGCTCGTGCTGAAGGGTGGTGTTCTGTATCGCCCAGTCGAACGCAGTTTCCTCGGGGTCAGCCCCAAGACCCTGTTCGACAAGTTGCAGCACGAGGTCCTCCGCTCCTTCGGGCAAGTCCTCGTAGTCGAGGTATGCACCGGGACCGGCGTCCATAGAGCGCCCGAATGCGTCGAGCTCAACGAACGCGAATCTCTTGGAGACTGAGCGCGGCGGCTGATGCCCGTCGGTCACCTCATCCGTGAGGGCCACCAGAAGACGAGGGGCATCACCATCAGAGTTAGGATCGAACATGACGGCCCCAGTCTTCAGCACCGTCGCATTAGCCTCGATCGTGAGGTCGACTACGGCGTCAAGCAGCGGGTGACCCGGCGTGATCAGCACCGCTCTCGGCTCCCCGACCACAGCTACCAAAGATGGATCGAACGTGACCCGTTCGTACGCGGCCAGCAGGGGCGCTCGCGTCCCGAGCTGGCGGTCACGGGCTCTCACCTGTTCAGGGACTCGGGTGATTTGGTATCGACCCGGAGTCCTGCGAGTCATCTGGCCGCCCTGCCGACTGAAGGCTTCGCGGAAGAATGGCTCGATGTAGTGGGGCTGCAACTTGGTCGCTCGGGCCGATTCAAGGCGCATGCGAACCTGCTCCACGTCCGGGTCGTCCATCAGCGGCCGGGAGAGTGCCCGCCTTGCCAACAGATCCTTCAGCCTGTCCCCCACGGACTCGTCGATGACCCGATCGAGTCTGGCTCTCACCTCAGGCTGGTCTCCGTAACGGATCGCCTCAACAAGGAGGTTTCGCAGGGGCGCGTTCTCAAAGGGCTCACCAAGCACATCGAAGACGCTGCCCCCGTAGGCCTTACGTTGCTCTTCAATCTTGGTGAGAAGGCGGATGAAGACGTCGCCTTCGCGCGTCTCCTTAGCGACGAGGTTCCACAGATGGCAGACCTCAGTCTGCCCGATGCGGTGGATGCGGCCGAAACGCTGCTCAATGCGGTTTGGGTTCCAAGGCAGGTCGTAGTTGACCATCAGATGCGCACGCTGCAAGTTGATGCCCTCACCCGCCGCGTCAGTAGCCACGAGAACACGTACGTCGCTGGCCTGACTGAACAGCTCTTGCGTTGCTCGACGCTGTTCGCGCGCGTGTCCGCCATGGATCGACACGACGGCGTCGTTGGAACCCAACAGCTGTCGAATGCGGTCGACGAGGTAGTTCAGAGTGTCTCGGTGCTCGGTGAAGATGATGATCTTCCGCAAGCTGCCGTCGTCATTTCGAGTGATCTCGTTGGACGTCAGGATGCTGCGTAGCTCAGTCCATTTTCGGTCTTGGCCGCTCCCGCGCACTTGCGTGGCGATGGAGACGAGGTCCGAGAGGGCCCGAATCTCATGCTCGAGCTCGGCGATGGTACGAGCCGCACTGGCGGCATCCATCACGTCTTCCTCGAGCTCCTCGAGCTCAGTGCTGTCCAGTTCTTCCAGTTCGTCATCGATCGTGGTGCTGTCCCGCCCAAGGATCGAGTGAAGCGTCGAGGCGAGGCTTCCGTCGGAGGAGCGGCCCGAGAGCATCTCCTGTCGACGCGCTTCCAGGCGGCTTCTGCGGCGCTGAAGGCTCCGAAGGATCGCCTCCGGGCTGGAGGCCAGGCGGCGCTGCAGAATTGTGAGAGCAAAACCGACGGTGTTGCCGCGCCGTGCCTCGCCCTCGTTCTTGAGGCGTTCTGCACGGTTCATCTCCTCACGGACGTACTGGCTTACCGCCCCGTAGAGCTCCGCTTCGTCGTGCGACAGGTCGTACGGGACCGTGTACGCGATTCGCTCCGGAAAGAGCGGCCGGCCGTCCATCGTCAGCAGGTCCTCTTTGACTTTCCTGCGCATGAGGTCGTCGGTGTTGACCGAATGGACACCGTCCCGGAAGCGACCCTCGAATCGGTCCCCATCGAGGAGTGCCAAGAAGAGCTGGAAGGACTCCTGCGATCCTGAGTGTGGGGTCGCCGTCATCAGAAGGAAGTGCCGCGTGATGCCTCCGAGAAGCTGCCCCAACTGGTACCGCTTGGTCACGGTCAGCTCTGCGCCGAAGTAGTGTGCGGACATGCGATGGGCCTCATCAACCACCACGAGGTCCCAGTCCGAGCGCTTGAGCTCCGCCTGCAAGTCCTCCCGCCTCGAGAGTTGGTCCATCTTGGCGATAAGGAGAGGGTGAGCATCGAACACCGTGCCGGGCGACCTGGAGTTGATCAAGTCGTTGGTCAGCACGTCGAAGTCGAGCCCGAACTTCTCGTACAGCTCGTCTTGCCACTGATTGACCAGACCGCCTGGGGCGACAACAAGGCACCGAGCTAGATCGCCGCGCAGGATCAGCTCCTTGATGTAGAGGCCACACATGATGGTCTTCCCGGCGCCGGGGTCGTCGGCGAGCAGGAACCTCAGAGGGCTTCGCGGGATCAGGTGCTCGTAGACCGCCGTGATCTGGTGTGGCAGCGGCTCGACGTTGGATGACTCGAGGGCGAGCAGCGGGTCGTACCACCCGGCGTACCGGATCCGCATCGCCTCCGCGACCAAGCGCCAGTCGGCCGCCTTCCCGTCGAAGAGTCTCGACCTGCCCGAGATGGCGAGATGAAGGCCCAGCTCGTGATCTCTGGTCAGCACCGCTCGATTGGTGGCTCCGGTGCTCTCGACGTACGTCACCAGCACCGCGCTGCTGCCCACCCACTTGCGCGTCTCGATCGTCACCTCACCCGGCCCGATCCCAGCCACGAGGACTCCTGGAACTAGGTCCTCGAGGCGAGCGTGCTCGGCCGAAGCGGACTGCTGATTCACAGGGCTCCTCGGGGGTCACAAGGCAGGTCTGACTGACGGGCTCGTGATCAGTCTCTACCTTCGAGGCCCTCGCCCCGACCGGAAAGGAGAGAACCCTTTGGACGCTGGACGCGTTGGGCACCTGGATGCGGACGCCGGTGGTGCGGCAGGTGACGGGGTCGGAGTCGTCCCAGTCGGCGGAGCAGGTGCCGCCGATGGCGAACTCGAAGCGGTGGCGGTACTGCAGGGACACCCGGCGGAGTTCGTCGTCGTGTTCGTCGTCGGGTAGGTGAGGATGTCGCGGACGGGCATGAAGACACAGCCGCCAGAGACGAAACCACGAGCTCACTAGTGCGGGGACCCGGCTCCGTGTGACACCTCCACCCTCCTGCTGCGACTTACTGCAAAAGTGTTACAGTAAGAACATGTACGCAGCCGAGGTCGACCGGACGCTGGCCCTGCCTGTGGATGAGGCGGTCGAGACGCTGGGACGCCTGCCTGAGGGGCAGTGGTTCGAGAGGAAGTCGGGCAGGGTGTCGCCGCGCGACCTGGCGATCCCGCTGGTCGCGTTCGCCAATGCGGAAGGCGGCTGCGTCCTGGTCGGCAGCCATGC
>Ga0209123_1001632_pt1 | contig 21400 bp, 21 predicted proteins | sample BarGraIncu00431A_FD_184500 | JGI IMG/M metagenome (GOLD analysis project Ga0209123, IMG submission 184500) | Arctic peat soil microbial communities from Barrow, Alaska, USA - Barrow Graham LP Incubations 004-31A (SPAdes) (version 2) | ecosystem: Environmental > Terrestrial > Soil > Wetlands >... | reverse complement strand
AATAAAAAATATGAGGATGGAACCCTTTCAGATAACTTTATGGCCTTTGTATTCAAAAAAGCTTTTGAACTGCGATTCGAAGAGATCGCCTATGGGATATACGGGAAATGTGTAGTTTGCAGTCTGCCAACAAGTGAGATGCTTCCTGACTCTGTTAATATGGACACAAAGTTGAAGGACTATTTATCTTCAAGTGCATCATTACTTCAGGCAACACTTTTTACGGCTGCATCATCTGATACAAAAGAGACAGATATACAAAAATTATCTGGAAATCATCGACTCAAAAACCCCCGTTTATAAATACAGAGGCGATTTTGTCATTGACGATAATTACAAATTCGTTTACGAGGAATGGAGGCCATAAATGCAACAAATGATGGCATTCATTCGTCTACTATGTATAGTAAAATATGTAGAGGAGACAAAACAGAAAACCGGCATCTGTCATTTCCGATTTTCACTGTCAAAGAGGTGGATGAATATGAAAACCTCCCGATTTATTGCCATTTCTCTGTTGTTTCTTTTTGCTGTACCGGTTCTCTGTGGCTGCAATTTTTCAGGTGCCTCCATGACATCGTCACCGACACCCCTGAACAAGGAAACTACAGCGGCTGAGACTACGCTCTTACTGCAAGCGCTCATAGATCCTGTTATGTACCCAAGTCTGGAGAAACTCCTTGCCGTTACCGATATTGTGATTATCGGCACGGTCATAGAAACGCTGCCAACGGTCCGTCTTACCCAAAGTGACAATGAGCTGTGGAAAAGTGCTTTATGGGAGGAATTCAATCTCACACCCGCACTGATTCAAATAAATGAGGTTCTCAGAAGTTCTGCGGGTGATGTCACCACCGGCGATACAATCCGGATTGACCAGATGGGCGGATTTGCCGGCAATGTTGATGAACAAATCAAATGGATAAAATATCCTGAAGTTGGTTCGAGTTATCTCATGTTCATTCATTTTAACGATAGCGCTGATAAAAACGAGTACCTGACCTACGAGTATGCAAGTGTCTTTGACGGCATGATGGAAATAACGGATGGTAAGGTGTACCCGTCGAAGGCGTCGCAGATTTTTGAATCGGGCATCTCCGTCGAAGATGTAAGGCTCGCCATGGTTCCGGAGGTAATTGTGATCCCGGATACAATGCCTGATGACTTCGCGGTCTATTTTGCATTCTGGATAAATCCGGATCAGAAGAACTTCATGGATACATATACAGGCGGAATCCAGAAGGACCTTGTTATGAATGGGACGCAGCACAGTGAGTTCGCCTATGAACGGGAAAAACTGGAGGCCGTCTACGCAAAAATGCAGGAACTCTCCATTTTTGATTTGTCCGGGAATATCATCAGCGATTCCATCCAGGTAACGCCTAATGAGTATTTCCTTATCCGATACCAGATAAATGGTCATGAATATACGGTTTCCGGAGACGGTACAACCGGGCAGCTCGACAGCATGGAGGGCCGGCATCTTCGTGCCTTTATGGAATATCTGATGACCTACATGATCAACACGCAGGATTACAAAGCACTGCCCAAAGCCGTAGGCGGATATGATTAAGGAATGCAGTAAGGGGTAAATATGAAGTTATATAAGGGTAATACATACTGGGATCAGACTGTTCAGGAACCAATTCATTTCGGGAGACTGGAAGGACCGGTTGAAACGGACGTTTTGATAGTCGGCGGCGGTATATCAGGATCCCTGTGCGCATATGTTCTGTCGTCTCATGGGCTGGCGGTCACTGTCGTCGATAAGAATGAAATCGGGAAAGGCAGCAGTGTTGCTAATACCGGGCTGCTGCAATACAGAAGCGATAAAATGCTTTGTGAGTTTGCAGATGAGATCGGAGAGGAAAAAGCTAGACTCTTTTATCAGATGTGCCTTGAAGCCATGAATGAGTTAACCGACATTAACGAACTTCTAATGGATTCAAGCGAGTATAGACTGAGGGACAGCATATTTTATGCTTCTACAAAAGAGGATGAAAAGAAAGTAAGAAGAGAATATGAGTATCTGATCAAATATGGATTTCCGGCGGAATTTCTGTCACATAATATCCTCAAAGAAAAATACCTGGTTGATAAGCCCTGTGCCATTCGTACGTGGCATGATGCAGATGTTAATCCTTACAAATTTATTCAGGCATTAACAAAGAGAAATCTGCAGCAAGGCGTTGTGTATTATGAGAATACAAACGTTGACTTGGATGCCATCCAAAACAACAAAGCATTTACCACAGAAGGCCGTCAGATTACTTTTGAGAATATTATCCTGGCCACCGGTTACACAAAAATTTATCCGGTAATCAAAGAGAAGTGCAGTATTAATCGTACGTATGCACTTTGTTCAGAACCATTTGAAAAGTATTTATGGAAAGATGAAGTTATGGTCTGGGAGACAAGAAATCCTTACCTGTATTTTCGAACAACGGAAGATCATAGAATTATTGCAGGCGGACTTGACGAAGAAAAAGATAAACTGGGAGAAGATGTGGCAGTTGTTTATGAAAAAGCGGGGGAGATAGCCAAACAGATAGAAGCCATTTTCCCTGATATTGATTTACGGATTTCTCATGCCTGGACTGCATTATTTGGTACTTCAAACGACGGACTGCCCTTTATCGGACAGGACACGAATCAAGCAGGTAAATACTATTTGTTGGGATACGAAGGCAACGGCACTTGCTATTCCATGGCGGGAGCGCAAATCATCTTTGATTTAATTACAGGAAATCCAAATCCTTACAGGGACATTGTGAAAATAGACCGCTAATAGCAAATAATATATATGATAATTTGAAAATAGCTGATTGGATTATGCAAATAATGCAAAAATCCAATCAGCTATTTTAATTTTCAGTAGGGAAAGAAAATTGTACTTTACCCTCAGTTTTCCAAAAAAGCAAGGAGGTCGGCATTAAGTCGGTCTTTGTGTGTATATGCGAGGCCGTGAGGAGCGCCTGCGTAGACCTTAAGTACAGCGTTTTTGATAAGTTTTGATGAGTGAAGAGCGGAAGCACCAATCGGAACGACCTGGTCGTCGTCGCCGTGAATGATTAGTGTCGGCACGTCGAATTTCTTTAAGTCTTCAGTGAAATCCGTCTCAGAGAACGCTTTGATGCATTCATAGGTGTTTTGGCGTCCAGCCTGCATTCCCTGAAGCCAGAATGAATCGATCATACCCGGAGAGACCTTTGCACCGGGCCTGTTGGCTCCGAAGAACGGGCCGCCGGCAAGATCTTTATAGAACTGTGAGCGATCTGTGTCGGAGCCGAGTCGAATTCCATCAAACACAGCGATCGGTAAACCGTCAGGATTGCCTGCTGTTTTCAGCATCAGGGGAGGTACGGCAGAGATCAGAGCAGCCTTGCCGACGCGAACTGTTCCATGTCGGCCTATATAGCGGGCAACTTCTCCGCCACCGGCTGAAAAGCCGACGAGGACAGCGTTCTTCAAGTCGAGCTTTTCGATAAGCGCCGAGAGATCATCTGCATAAGTATCCATATCATTACCGTTCCAGGGCTGGTCCGATCTTCCGTGACCGCGTCGATCATGGGCAATGCACCGATAACCGTTGTCGGACAGAAACTTCATCTGAGCATCCCAACTATCTGAATTAAGCGGCCAACCATGACAAAATACCACCGGCTGTCCGGCGCCCCAGTCCTTATAATAAATCTGCGTACCATCTTTCATTCGAATTGTGCTCATGAGTCAGCCTTTTTTTCTTTCAACGCTTTAATCTCTGTCTCCACCTCATGAGCTCCGTTCATATAGAATTTTGCTTCATCAGGAGCCAACGCTTCCAATAATCTTAGAAATTCTCCTGCATGAACTCTCTCTTCATCGGAAACACCCTTTAATACTTCTGTTGCCAATTTGTTATCCGTAGATTCAGCTAACTGCATATATAGTTGGATCGCTTCATATTCTGCAGAAACTGCAAAACGAATGGCTCTAATCAATTCCTGTTCAGTTAGCTTTCGATCATTAGCAAGTCCCGAAAATGAATTACCAAAATTCGGCATGGTATTAATCTCCTCTATTTACTCTGTATCTAGTTTTGACCGAATGGAAAAGGAATGTTTATTAAATAATAAAAATATTATAACATTACATTATGAAGTTTATATCAATTGAAATGTTAATATTTCAAAAACAAAATAATAAAACATATTTAACTATAATTAAGCAAAAACTGAATAATAATTTGACAAATACATAAAACAATAATATAATAAATTTATCTAAATTATCGGTTTTGTATTTTCAATTTACTGCATGTAAGACGAGTGAATAATAATTGTTTTGCATTATGCATTTGCTTTAATCAACGGGAAAAATATTTGCTTTAATCAACGGGAATAATATTATTTTTGATTATAACTGGTTTTGCCGATTAGGAGGCAGATCGGTGCTTTTCCATTATGTAGATCAGTGCTTTTCCATATTTAGATACCTGCAAATCAGCAGTTTGCCGTTATTTTTCATGATGTGCAAGTCCTGCGTGTTAAGGTGAAAGGATCTGAAATTATGAAACCATCAAAAATGATTCGTCGCGGCTCGCTTTTGTTAATACTCTTACTGGTTGTTTTAATACTTCCTGCCAGCGTAATGGCGGCTCAGGCTCCGGTTAATCTTGGAACAACGTCAAGTTTTGCCGTTCTGGCCGGCACAACGATTACAAACACCGGGACGACAACTATCAACGGAGATGCCGGCGGAAAAGTCGGGCTGTTTCCGGGTACATCTTTTACCGGGCAGGAGACGGCAACAATCAGCGGCGCCATACATGTAAATGATAGTGTTGCATCGAAAGCCAAGGATGATCTGGTAAACGCATATGATGATGCAGCAGGAAGAACACCTGTCTCCCGTATTTCTTCTGAACTTGGCGGAGCAACCCTGAAGCCCGGCACTTATGATTCTGCAAACGGTACCTTTCAAATTACAGGTACTCTCACGCTTGATGCCGAAGGCAATCCTGACGGGGTTTTCGTTTTCCTTACTTCTTCCACACTAATCACAGCATCAGACAGCAATATCAGTCTGCTTAACAGCGCAAAGTATTGTAGGATATTCTGGAAAGTCGGAAGTTCTGCAACCTTGGGAACAAACTCCCATTTTGTCGGTCACATTTTCGCATTGACATCGATATCTGCTAAAACCGGCGCAACGGTTCAGGGACAATTGATGGCAAGAAACGGTGCAGTTACGCTTGAATCCAATACGATAACGAATGGTATCTGCGCATCTGCAGCAGCAGCGACTCCTGCAGGAGCAGGCAAAACAGCACCAACAACTGCGGATACAATCACTAAAACCGGTGACGCAAGCAATATTTTAAACATAGTGATTGGCCTTGTCATGCTCGGCCTGTCATGCGGTGTTTTTCTTGCCTTGCAGCAGTCCCGCAGAAAAGGCAGAACAGTGATGCTCAACAGTGACTATCGTACACCAAACCATAAATAGTAATGGTATAAATATTCGCAGCAAAACCTGAACAAATAGTAGATTTCTAAAACGAGGTGAAAAAAATGGAACAAAATAAATCTTTAGATCCAATCGAACCGGTTACCGGGCAGCCATATACACCCAACACACAGCCATATACACCCAACACACAGCCATATACACCCAACACTCAACAGGATACCCGCGGCACACAACCGGTAATTCTTAACGTGCAGCCTGCATCGCCTTACGTGCAGCCGACAGCACCCCAAGCGCAGCCTGCCGTGCAGAACATCCAGACGGAGACTCACAGCGCACAAGAGGAATCCCATCCAGCCAAACGCATCGTCAGCGTGCTTTTCAGTGCAGTCGAAATAATTCTGGCCATACGCTTAATCCTGAAATTACTTGGTGCAAATGCCGGAAACTCTATTATTAAGGTCCTATATGATATAACCGGAATTTTTATAAAGCTATTCGAAGGAATTTTCTCGCGGGTTACCATTAATGAAGCATCCGGTGCGGTCTTTGAGCCGGCCACCCTTATTGCGATGGTAGTTATCGCCGTTATTGCATGGGTTGTACTGAAATTGATGACACCTCGTTCAGGTAGCCGTGTGGTGAAAACAGAGTATTCAGGACCCGCAGGACGGGATGGTCAACAAAAGTAAGCTTCGAAATGCTATTTGCTGATCAATCTTGAAGATGCATGAATAATTCGTCATACAAGAATGATTGAGGTATTAATTATGAATATAAGAGCTAAATCGATCGTATCAAATTCGGATATGATCAAGAACTACAAAAGCTGCAGGATGAAAGCAGACAACTTCGGCAAAATCATTATTCTGAAGAACAATCAGCCGGATGCTGTTCTGTTTTCAATAGCTGAATATGAAAGGCTGGCTGTACTTATTGAATGCGTGGAAGATCTCGATGAGCAGGAATTAAGTACAGCGACGGATCTGCTTTCGGCAGATTTGAGAAAGAAAGGAAGATGACTTATGTTATGGACGATCGCAATTATTCTACTGATTCTGTGGGTACTGGGTCTGGTTACATCAACTACATTTGGAGGACTTGTCCATATTCTTATCGTAATTGCAGTAATTGTCGTTGTTGTACAGCTGTTAAGAGGCAGACGATCCAGATGATCCCGTAAACAACAGATACAAGAGTTCTTTATCGAATGGAGGATGCATTATGAATTCGAAAAATGATAGATTTGACAATTCTAAAGAAAAGATTGCAGGTGAAACAAAAGAGGCCGTTGGAAAAGTCACGGGAAATGAACAGCTGGAATTGAGTGGCAGACTTCAGTCTTCTAAAGCAGACTTCAAAAAGAAAACGAATATCAGCAATAATGTGGAAAAGACCAAAGAGGGCATCGCAGGTAAAATAAATGACATGATGGACAAGAAAGATGCAAAGAAGGAAGCCGAAAATAGCAGCAAGTAATATGAAGTTTGAATAAGTATCATGTCTAAGCGGCCGTATAGTTTTTTTGAAAATCTATACGGCCTGCAATTACGAAAAGGTATAGCACAAAATAGTCACCTCATTGCCGGTAATCCGGTTCAGCGAACTCATAAGGTGAAAAAATGTTGATTCTCCTGAAAAAAATACTTAAAAAAATCGGACCTGGTTTTGTCACCGGTGCGGCAGATGACGATCCTTCCGGCATTGCGACGTACTCGCAGACCGGCTCTATTTTTGGATTCAGTCAGCTTTGGCTGGCGCTGTTTTCTTTTCCATTTATGGTTGTAATCCAGCAAATGTGCGGCCGGATCGGCATGGTAACCGGCAAAGGCCTGGCCGGCGTGATTCGCACGCATTATCCCAAACCCGTGTTATATGTCGCTGTTTCCCTGCTGGTAATTACCAACACAATTAATATCGGGGCAGACCTGGGGGCTATGGCTTCCTCGGCGAAAATGCTTCTTGGATTATCCTCCATTTTCTGGCTGCTGCTGATAACCGCTGTAATCATTATCCTTGAAGTCTTTGTATCATACAAAAAGTACTCGAAGATTCTAAAATACCTTGCTCTTACTCTTTTTATGTATGTCCTTACTGCTTTTATCTCTAAACCGAATTGGGGAACGATATTCCAAAGTACAATGATCCCGCAGATTAAATTTTCAAGTGAGTATATGCTCAATATTGTGGCAATTTTAGGAACTACGATTTCTCCCTATCTATTTTTCTGGCAGACCTCCCAGGAAGTGGAAGAAGAAATCGTAGACGGAAAAATGAAGGAAATGGGTGTTGGAAAACCAGCGGTAAGACAGAAAAATGTCGTGAATATGAATTGGGATACGATTGTAGGAATGGTTTTTTCTCAAGCCATTATGTTTTTTATCATCATTACGACAGCGGTTACGCTGCATGCGAACGGGATAACAAATATCGCAACTGCATCGCAGGCAGCTGAGGCATTAAGACCGGTTGCAGGTGATTTTGCATATCTGTTGTTTGCGGTTGGTATTATCGGAACAGGTCTTTTAGCGGTTCCCATATTAGCCGGATCTTCAGCATATGCCGTTACAGAGACACTTGGCCTCAAGGAGGGACTCAGTAAAAAGACACGATTGGCTCCGGGCTTCTACGGGATTATTGCGGCTTCCACGCTCGTTGGCATGGCGATTAGCTGGATGGGGATTGACCCCATTAAAGCATTGTATTATGCGGCAGCTTTGAACGGGTTGGCAGCACCGCCCCTGATGGTATTGATTATATTAATTGCCAATAATAAAAAAATCATGGGTAAATTTGTAAGTAAGAAATTTGGAAATATCGCAGGATGGATTATCGTTCTTTTTATGAGCATGGCAGGCATTTTTCTGCTCGGTGACTTGATCAGGAACCTGGTATCGTAGGCAACAAATACCGGTAAAAACGAAGACTGCCTCGATGGCAGTACCATTTCGTGAATGAAGAGAGGATGAATAACTATATGACAGGCAAAACAAATTCAAACGGAAAGATCAATGGATCAGGACCACTAACCTCCAATAATGCGGCTGTTAATAAGACTTTTGAAGCACTGGCCCGCTTAGGGTATGCGGCCCGAGGAATTATTTATTTTGTAATTGGATTGCTGGCGGTTCTTATGGCATTTGGATACGGTGGTAAAACAACAGATCAGCAGGGTGCTATCTCCATGATTGGGACGCAGCCGGCCGGCCGGATTCTTTTATGGCTTGTTTTGATTGGACTGGTTTGCTATTCATTGTGGGGAGTAATCCGGGCTATCTTTAATCCGTTCCACCAAGGTCATGATGCGAAGGGGTTTGCACTCAGGATTGGCTATCTGGTCAGCGCAGCTGCCTACGCGTTGCTGATAATGCCGACTTATGCACTCATCGCGGGCGGAGCACAGCCTGCTCAAAACGGAGCCCAGCAAGGCCAAATTCAGCAATTTATAGCTAAGATTCTTGTGATGCCATTTGGACAGATGTTAGTGGGTATTATTGGAATAATCGTAATCTTAGTTGGTCTCATACAATTTATTCAGGGATTCAACCCGGGCTTCGAGCGGCAGATTCACCTCGACAAGCTGAATCCGGCTCAGTTGAGACGGGTCAGATTTCTCGGCAGATTCGGTACCATAGCCCGGGGAATCGTCTTTGCACTTATCGGTCTTTTCATAGTTATGGCTGCATTTACTGCCAATCCACAACAAGTCAAAGGCTTTGACAGCACGTTGACATCCATTCTGCAGCAGCCTTACGGGCGTTGGCTCCTGGGTGTGATTGCTCTGGGTCTTATTTCATTGGGGTTGTACTCCTTGTGTCTGTCCATATTTTTTAGATTGAAAAAATCATAAACGAAGAATTATTTATTTGAAAGGTTGTGTTCTTATGACTGCAAACACTGTTCACGCAGATAAAAAAAAGCACAGAAAGCCGGGCGGACTGCAAAGCCCGGATCTTCTTGTGCGGCATCCGGGTTTTAGCGTCACTATGATTCTCATAGGCAGTATGATTTTCGGAATACTTGCTTATTTCGTGATGCAGAAAGGATCTCTTGTTCAGTGGGATTTGGATGTCGTAAACCGTATGCATGCAGCGGCTTTATCAAGTCCTGCATGGATGAAAAATGTAATGATTTCCGGGTATTATATTGGACAGCACGGGTATATAGCGACCGGCGTAATATTTGGTCTCTATTTCCTTATCAAAAGGTTTTGGAAAGAATTCTTCATGGTTATTGTCCTTTATGCAGGGCAGGGTATCCTGTTCTTAAGTCTGACCAGCCTTGTTGCCCGTCCGCGCCCTGTGTTTTCAGAAAATATCGGGGGTGTAATATCATACGCAAGCTTTCCGAGCGGCCATATGATCAGCTCGGTTATTATGTTTGGACTGCTGGCTTATTTCATAGTGCCAAAGATATCATCACGGGCAGGTAAGGCAGCAGCGATTCTGCTGGCCATGCTTTTGGTTTTCTTTATTGGTTACAGTCGATTTTTCATGGGCGCACATTATATAACGGATGTTATCGCCGGAACCGCACTGGGAGTCGCTTGGGTAACCCTTGCTATTTTGTCAATTGAAATGATATCCGGAAAGGCAGTGAAAAAAAATGAATAAGAAAAGTAAACATAAGCATATTCGCGCCAAATTGATAGCGAACCCGGGAGCAGGAAAAGCTGTGGATGCTCCTTCACTATTGGAACAGGCGGTTCGCTGCCTGACCGACCATGGAATAAAGGTGGACGTTGCGTATGCTTCGCCCAAGGAGCAGAGCCTCATCATTGCCAAAAGAGCTGTTAAAGAGGGCTATAAAATTGTAATTGCCATGGGCGGTGACGGAACGATCGGGGAAGTCATTCGAGGTATTGCCGGGTCAGATGTGACACTCGGGGTTATTGTCGGAGGAACCATGAACGATATTGCAGCAAGTCTTGGTATACCTGAAGACGTTGAGGCTGCATGTGCATTGATCGCAAAGGGAGATACCCGTGAGTTGGATCTCGGACAAATCAAGACACGCAAACATAAGAAGTTCTATTTCTTTATGGTAACCGTAATCGGCCTGACTGCGGCTCTGTATCCGGTTGTTAAAAAAATACCCAAGGGTAAACTTGCTTCGCTGAAGGATGCGATTGTGACACTCGTAAAATACGAACCGAAACCTGAAATTTTGCTGACTTTTGATGACGAAAGCAAAATAAAGGTAGATACTATGCTGGTAACAATAGCGAATACTCCGCTCATTGCATCCAAAAATCTGGTTGCTCCGGATGCATCACTGCAGGATGGACTCTTTGATATCTCGGTATTTCCTGATTATAGCAAGGCCGAAGTTCTTAGCTATTTTGCAAGAACCGCGGAAGAAAATCTGATTCCGGACGGGAAACTTCAGCGCTTTCGTGCCTCTAAAGTAAAAATCGAATCCACACCTAAGCTGGAAATTGCTGCAGATGGAATTTCCCTGGGAAAAGGCACGTGCGTAATCAAAATGCATCGGGGAGCACTTCGGGTTTTTGCGCCGCCTATAGGTGTAGGCGATGAGAAGCACCAGGCGGATGGAGAAGAAGAATTATCTGCCCCGCTTTCTCCTTTTATTAAGCCAAACAAAGACTCGTCAAAATAAGCAAGAGTCCGCTCCGGGACCAAACAATTTCAAGGCGGTACACAAAATGACAAAATCTGTCAAACCTGTTAAAACTGCTAAACCTGTTAAAACTGTCAAACCTGTCAAACCTGATACAACCACAAAACAACAGAATGCTGCTGTGGAAGCGGTTAAAGACAAGACTTCCTCCCCTGTTGTAAGGCGGCGAAAAACACGTCTGTTTCAACTGAGCGTTGGAATAATGCTTGCAGCATTTGCGGTTCTGACATTCTTAGTTATTACCATTCCGTCCTTTTCTATTGATCTTAAGATTACTGTTGGTTTGCAATCAATCAATAATCCGGTCTTTTCCGGGCTGATGACATTCATAAGTTGGGTTGGGTTTTCCCCGCAGTCGTATATAGCATCTGCCGTTGTCATTGTGACTCTTTTTGTTCTGGGGTATCGGTGGGAGTCCGCTTCCTCACTTGTCATCTCGGTGGTTGTTCCATTACTCAACCTTCTCATCAAAACCCTGGTTCACCGTACTCGTCCGGGTGTTGATCTGATTCACGTAGTCAGTGTGCTCAGTGACTATAGTTTCCCGAGCGGACATGTCATGTTCTATACAGGATTTTTCGGTTTTGTCTGTTTCCTGATTTATACACTGCTCAAACCCTCCTGGATACGCATGTTACTGCTTGTTATATTTGGAAGTCACATTGTCCTGATTGGTATATCCCGCATTTATCTTGGACAGCACTGGCCCAGTGATGTGTTAGGCGCATATTTATTGGGAGGGTTATGTCTTATTGTTGGTATTCGTTTTTACCGTTGGGGCAAAACACGATTTTTTGTTCATCAGCCTGTTGCAGCAGAGAATAAGCATTAACAGCAGAGAATCTACCTGGGAGTTATAACTATTTTGAGGAGTGCTGCTGCATGAAGGAAATAAATCTTATATACAAACTGCTGCTGAATGGAATGCGCAAACATGATGAGAAGTATAAACAAATTCAGATAAGCGGGGTAGAAATATTTATTCCTACCCGCAGCGGTGAGATCCGGACCCTCCTATACAGGCCGCAGTCAGAGAAAACATCACTACCTGTCTTTTTTGATTTTCACGGCGGAGGATTTGTGTTTGGATTACCCGAAATGGATGATTCCTTTTGCCGGAAAATATCTGAGAATCTTGGTATTGTTGTGATAAGTGCTGATTACAGGCTCGCACCGGAATTCCCGTATCCTGCTGCTTTGGAAGACGCATATGACATAATGGCATACGTTCATGGCAATGCCTTCAAATATGGAATTGATCCTGAACGCATGGCGGTCGGAGGGCATAGTGCGGGTGCGAATATATCTGCTGTTATGTCGATGATGGTCAGCAAAAGCGGTGAATTCATGCTGCGGTGCCAGGTCCTTGATTATCCCGCTTTGGATTTTCAGACTGACGCCGACCTTAAAGAGTCACCTTTGGGCAGTATTCCGCCGCCGTTGATGGAGATGTTTGAAGCTTGTTACTGTGAGCCGGAAGAACGCTCGGATGTATATGTATCCCCGCTTCTGGCGTCGCCTGAAGAGCTTATTGGCCTGCCGCCGGCCATTATCATTTCTGCCGGAATAGACTCTTTGGAGAAGGAAGACGGAACCTATGCCAAAAGACTCGAAGAGGCCGGGGTACCGGTAGAATATTATCATTACCCGGATGTTGCACACGGATTTACAATCTCTGCATTTTCGCCGGTAGATCTTTCCGGGATCAATATTCTGCCGGGCAGATCGGATATTTCAACAATACAGGAGGATGCAGATGATGCGATCAGCAGGATCACGAATACGCTGGGCAAGTATCTTCTGTAGTCTGTTTTCTGCTATAGTAACGGTCCAAACAAGCGAAGAATTTTACCGATAATACGGCTTGAAAAGGGCAGGGACATGTAATCCTGTAGTTTTATTTCCTGGCACAGCTGACGAGTATTCTCGTAATCTTCTGAAATAACCTTGACTGCAGGACAATCGGCAAGCAATACGCCTACTTCATAGTTAAGATAGAAACTGCGGGAATCCATATTATAGGATCCGACAGTTGCTATGGCATCATCTGAGACGAAAATTTTAGCATGAACGAAACCAGGTGTGTATTCATAAATTTGTACACCTTCATGAATTAATTCAGGATAAAAACTTCTGGCTACCAGAAAGGGAATTTTTTTATCAGGTATATGCGGGATTATTATTTTAACATCTACGCCTCTTTGCGCAGCATAGGCAACCGCACTCAAAATAACGCTTCCTAAAACCAAATAGGGAGACATGATCCATACATAATTTCGTGCCTGATTCAAAATATCGAGGTAAACTGTCTCTCCGATTTCATTATGTATATTGGGAGAATCAGCATATGGTACAACATATCCTTTTTTACCGGTGTTAAGCTGTTCCTCCGGTTTGTTTGCACCCTCAACAATATATTTACCCCAGATATCTTCTGGTTTATCACCCTTCAAATGCCAGTTTTGAAGAAAAAGTATAACAAAAGTCTTGACTGCATCGCCTTTTATCCTTACTACAACATCTTTCCAGTGACCAAGCGGATGGGTGTAATTGGCATACTCATCCGCAAGGTTGAATCCCCCTGTAAAAGCGACTTCACCATCAATGACCGTGATCTTGCGGTGATCCCTGTTATTTTGATCCGTTGATAAGAATGGACTTAAAGGTTCAAAAACATTTACAAGTATTCCGAGTTCCCTCAACTGCTCAGGGAAATGATAGGGCAAAGTTTTGGTATGGCAAAAGCCATCATACATAAAACGGATTTCCACGCCGGCCTCAGCCCGTTCTTTCAGAATTTCAATTAAATCATCCAGTAAAGTCCCTGGAAGCACAATGAAATATTCCATAAAAATATATGTCCTGGCATTTTTCAAAGCAATTTTCATTGCTTCAAATCCTTTTTCCCCTAGATTATAGTATTCCGCATCTGTATCATTATAAACAGGATAGGAGCCTTTCTTTTGAAGGAAATGCAATAATCCCATCCTGTCTGGAATATCTTGCTCTGCATCTTTTTGCGTCTCTTTACTGACCTCAAGCAAATAGGATGTGTCTTTAATAAGTTTCTGAACTTTAACGGCGTTTTTTCTCCATTTGGGATTTGTCTCAAAATACAAATAATAGAGAATCCCGAAAATCGGAAGGATACACATGAAAGTCAGCCAGGCTATCTTGAATTCCGGACTTTCCTGCCTGTTTACGATATAAACATTCAGAAAGAAACTTAAGACTAAATTGATTATGAGTATGTAATGCAAATACTCAGTCAGCGATGAGAAACTTACTCCAAGCAGAATAAACTGAAACAACAGAAACAATATAACCAGAAAACTGCGGCCAAATATTCTTTTGGCTATTTTTTCCCCGAACCTATTTCTTTGACTTTTCATAGAATTTTTATCTCCGTGCCTTTGACCTTTCACCATCACCATCTGCCAAAGCGTACTTGAATACCGAAATCGGATGATATCCGTTTTTGCGGCTATTCGAAACGATGGCCACAGGGAAAGTGATAATTTTGTATTCCCATTTATCATATTCTTAAACAATGGTGTTCACAAGAATAGAAAACAATTGCTGCGTATAAAGAGCGTATCAAATTCGAATATTTCTGCGTGTACTGAAATTGGTGTATGGGGTTGACTTCTCTATGTATGATATATAATATGTAAAATAAATAAAATAATGCATCACAGCACATAAAGTCTTTGTTCAAATTTGGATTATTTCATGCATTCTATAGAGATTTGAGTGTTGAGTTATTATAATAGAATACATATGACAGTAAAATCATTCGAGATCAGAGAAGATCTGTTAAAGTTGAAATCAATTGAGATAAATTCAAAATTGTTTTAACTATTGATATCCAGACTACGTGTGAAGGCGGATATAATAATATGAGAAAACACCAAAAGGCAAAGCAAATACCGGGGAAATTGCATATTGCTAAGTTTGTTTTTTTAATCGGTATTATTGTTTTTGCAGCTGCAGCTGCAGGATATACATTTTATGATTGGCAGTCGTATACCCGCCATGTTGAAACAAGTGCCATTGATTTAGTGGAATCCGCTGAGGCTTTTTTGCCCGAAGACTATGTCAGTGATCTGGAAGGTAATTCGAATGATATCGGAAAGCCGGCATATGAAAAAATTAAGACAAGCCTATCGGTTTTTAAGGATTCTAATCCCGGAATAGATTTTGCTTATCTGATGAAAGAAAGCAACGGCAAATTATTTTTTCTCGTGGATTCTGAAGCTCCTGATTCGGAAGGTTATTCTCCTCCCGGCCAGGAGTATTCTGAAGCGACAAAAACGGACAAGCAGCCATTTCTCGATGGGAAAAGTATTGTAACAGAACCTCTTATGGATCGTTGGGGAACATGGGTCAGCATACTTGTTCCTGTTGTGGACCCGCAAACAGGAGCAATTATCGCCGTATTCGGCGTGGACTATGCAGCAGATACATGGAATGCGGAGATTGCATTTCAGGTTTTACGGGATGTCGTAATTTGCCTGTTTATTCTGCTGTTTTTATTTTTCATATATATTATCTATATGAAAAACATATCGCTGAAAAATATAAGTATAAATTTGCATGCAAGCGAAAATTTGTTCAGAACAGTATTCACACAAGCCCCAATCGGAATTTCCGTTGTAGAAAACTATTCACAAACTATGATGATAAATCCAAGATTCGAGGAAATTCTTGGAAGGAAGATTGACGAGTTAAATGCTTTAGGCTGGCGAAATGTTACCCACCCGGACGATTACCAGGCTGATCTAAGCCAATATACAAAATTTATGGCAGGTGAAATAGACCGCTATTCAATGGAAAAAAGATATATCAGGCCGGACAATTCCAGTGTCTGGGTAAATATGCTGATAACCCGCATCGATTTAAATCAGGCCAACAGTCAGCATTATCTTTGTATTGTGCAGGATATTCAGGAAAGCAAATTGGCAAATGCTGCTCTGGAAGAGAGCGAACGCAGTAAAACGGTCCTTCTATCCAATTTGCCGGGGATGGCGTACGGTTGCAGCTATGACAAAGAATGGACAATGCACTTTTTGTCTGATGGGTGTCTGGAGCTTACCGGGTACAAACCGGAGAGCCTTCTTAACAACCATGATCTGTCTTTCAATGACCTGATTGTCGCTGACTATCGTGATATCCTCTGGAAAGAATGGGAGAACGTACTCGCACTCAAGAAGCCATTCCGGTACGAATACGAAATCATTACCGCCGGAGGCGAACGAAAATGGGTTCTTGAGCTTGGTCAGGGAGTATTCAATGGCGATGGAATCCTCAAAGCACTGGAAGGAATTGTTGTTGACATTAACGAACAGAAAACAAAAGAGGCTCAGATAAAGTTTGCCAATAGTCATGATTTTATGACGGGTCTATACAACCGTAAATATTTTGAAGAGTACAAGGAAAGTCTTGATCAGGAAGGCGCTATGCCTTTGTCTGTTCTTGTCGGGGATATTAATGGAGTGAGGCTGATTAATGATGCTTATGGTCTGGCGGAAGGTGACCGTCTGATTATTGAAGTTGCAAAAATCATGCAGGGCTGCTGCAGGGAAGGCGACATGATTGCCAGAACCGGCGGTGATGAATTCACGATACTAATGCCGCATTCTGATCAGGATAAAGCTACGGAAATGATGGAATGTATAAAAAATATGTGTGAGAAAACGAGCCTGGAAGAATTTGGAAACAGCCAATATATCAACTTATCAGTAGGGTATGCCACAAAAAGCAATATGGAAGACAATTTCACAATCGTTCAAAAAGAAGCTGAGGATTATATGAATAAGCGTAAGCTTCTGGAACGCAACAGTTACCACAATGCGATATTATCATCAATCATGACTACGATGTTTGAAAATAGCCATGAGACCGAAGAGCATGCACAAAGACTTGCACTGCTCTGTAAAATGATTGGTGAGAAACTCCAGTTTACACAAAAAAACATGGATGAACTGCAGCTGTTTTCCATGCTTCATGATCTTGGGAAAATCGGTATTGACGACGGGATATTGAACAAACCGGGAGCACTTACTGCAGACGAGTGGGCAGTCATGAAAACACACCCGGAAATTGGCTATCGAATTGCCATTTCCTCACCGGAACTTGTAACTATTGCAGAATACATACTCACTCATCACGAGAGATGGGACGGCAAAGGATACCCGCAGGGTCTCAAGGGTGAAGAGATTCCCTTGTTATCGCGAATTCTGGCTATTTCGGATTCGTATGATGCAATGACACAGAACCGGGTCTATCGAACCGCAATTTCGAAGGAAGCGGCTCTCAATGAAATAGCAAAGAATGCAGGAACACAATTTGATCCGGAGATTGCACATATATTTATTGAGAGTGTGGAATAAGTAAGTGGATTTGAAGCAGAGTGTTTCGTGACATAAATCGGATGAAAAATTTCCGGAAACATGAAATGTGTAACGGATGTATCCATTTGTTTGTCGAAAATTTGCTAGATTAAGAAATATAGCACTCAAATATATGGTAACAAAGCGGCATCATTATCACAGAATACAGGAGGATACTACGATGGCAGAATTTAATATATATATGAGATTTGACGGCAAAACCAGAGAAGCCATGTCATTTTACAAGAATTGTTTTGGCGGAGTGCTGAGCATGACAACCGTCGGGGAATCCCCCATGAAAGCAATGACGCCGCCTGAAATGCATGACAAGATCATGCACTCGCTGCTGACAAGCGACAGTATTATGATTATGGGTTCCGATTTGACCGGTGATAAAGGACACATACACGGCACAACCATGGCTCTTTGCCTTGTGTGTAAGAGTAAAGAAGAAATTGAATCACTTTTTGCAAAACTATCTGAGGGAGGGCAGGTCACAACTCCGCTTGGAGAGATGTTCTTCGGAACATATGGGGACCTTACCGACAAATATGGCTTCTCCTGGATTTTGCAGTTTGGCGATGGAAAGTCAGATGTATAAATGAATGCATAAACAGTTGTATAATATGTATTAGAACAGTCAGGAGCAGGAATATCTCTCCTGGCTATACCGAATTGTCATCCGTAAATTGATTGGCATATAGGTGAATGTATGGATTTTTTCAGCAAACTACTTGAATTATTCATTTCCAGGAAAGATTTTTTCCTGCAGCTTGTTATTCAGCATATTTTGCTTAGTATTACAGCGATTCTGATCATTACCGTTATCGGGATTACAACCGGAATATTGATTTCTAAATCCAAAAAAGCAGCCGGTATTGTCATAGCAGTCACCAATTTTCTTTATACCATTCCTTCGATCGCGATGTTCGGATTTTTTGTATCCTTTACGGGTATCGGAAACACAACAGCGATTATAGCCCTTGTGATTTACGGGCTGCTTCCTGTCATTCGAAACACCTATGTCGGTTTGAAGGAAGTCGATGAACAGATTATCGAGGCGGCGGTTGGTATGGGAAGCACACCCTGGCAATTGCTTTGGAAAGTGCAGTTTCCGCTGGCGCTTCCGGTTATCATTGCCGGGGTACGTAATATGGTGGTCATGACAATTGCTCTTGCCGGTGTTGCTTCCTTTATCGGGGCGGGGGGTTTGGGTGTGGCTATATGGCGTGGAATAACAACCAATTTTGATGAAATGACAATTGCCGGCAGCCTTCTGGTCGCACTTCTGGCAATATTCTCGGATGCCATGCTGGGCATACTTGAAAAGAAATTAGTAAGGAGGACGACATGAAGAAATTTACATGCATTCTTTTGGCAGTTTCTGTTGTATTTGCTCTTGCCGGCTGTCAAAAAACGGAAAAGAAAGTTGTTATTGCTTCCAAACCTATGGCGGAGAGCTATATCATTGCCGAAATGCTGGGGCAGCTTATCGAGGCCCATTCTGATATTAAGGTGGAATATAAAACAGGTATCGGCGGAGGGACATCCAATATCCAGCCGGCCATGGAAGCGGGAGAGATTGATATGTATCCCGAATATACCGGAACCGGATGGCTTTTTGTTCTGAAAAAGGACTTGATTCGTGATCCCGCTGATCTTTATCAGCAAGTAGCCAAGGGCTATATGGATTCGTATAAATTCAAGTGGCTGAAACTGTACGGATTCAATGATACCTATGCTCTTTCCATGGATCGAAAAGTGGCCGAGGCGAATGGCATCGAAACATACTCTGATCTTGCGGCAAAAAGTTCGCAGTTTGTCCTTGGAGCAGAGTATGATTTCTATGAGCGGGAAGATGGTTATCCGGGATTGGTTAAGGAGTATGGATTTGCCTTTAAGGAGACGAAGGATATTGACATCGGTTTGAAGTATAAAGCGATCGGGGCCGGTGAAGTTGATGTGATTAATAATTTCTCCACGGATGGACTCTTAAGTGAATATGACCTGAAAGTACTTGAAGATGACAAACAGTTCTTCCCGGCTTATCAGGCTGCGACGGTCATACGCCAGGAGACACTGGACAAGTATCCTGAGCTGGAAGGCATATTGAATAAGCTTGCAGGACAGATCAGCGACAAGGAAATGCAGCAGATGAATTATTATGTCGAGCACGACAATAAAGAAGCAAAAGCAGTCGCCAAAGAATTCCTGACTGCCAAAGGATTATTATAATGACACTCATTCGGTTTGAAGATGTCGGTCATTTCTATAAGGCCGGCAAACCGGTCATCCAACACTTGAATTTGTCTGTTGAAGAAGGCGAATTCGTAGTTTTGATTGGTCCGTCAGGTTGCGGGAAAACGACCATTCTCAAGATGATGAACGGCCTGATTCAGCCAACCAGCGGCCGGATTTTTGTAAAGGAAAAAGAAATACGGGAATGGGACTCCATTGAACTCAAAAGAAAAATGGGATACGTAATCCAGCAGATCGGATTGTTTCCTCACATGTCGATTGAAAAGAACATTGTATATTCCCTGGATATACAAAAAGCGCCGGCATCGGTCAAACGCGTAAGGGCACTTGAACTGATAAATCTGGTTGGACTGGATGAAAGTTATCTTGCAAAGTATCCGAAAGAATTGAGCGGCGGTCAGAAACAGAGAGTCGGCATTGCGCGTGCGCTTGCTGCAGATCCGGAGATTATCCTTATGGACGAGCCTTTGGACGCAGTCGATCAAATAACCCGCAAAGTACTGCAGGATGAGATTCTCCGATTGTACCAAACGCTTCATAAAACAGTTGTAATGGTAACACATGACATTGAAGAGGCAATTAAGCTTGGAACCCGGATTGTTGTTTTGCGGGACGGGGAAATTATGCAGGCCGGCGGGCGGGACGAAATCGTATTCAGGAGCAAGGCCGGTTTTGTAACGGATTTTATGGGAAACAAAGGATTTTTGTCATATCTGAATATTACGGAAATTGGAAACTATGTAACGATCCCGGCAAACGAATTACAGGAAAATCCACTACAGGAAAATCCACTACAGAAAAGTCCATTACAGGAACCCGTGCAGCTGTGTGTAAGAAGTGATGAAAAACTAATCGTGGGGATTCGGATGTGTCTGGAATATGGAGTGACCCGTGTCTGTGTACAGGATGAAAAGGGAGATAAGATCGGCCAATTTGAGCTGTCCTCCTTATCCAAACTTGCTTTCTGACATCGGGATGGAAACGGAGAACAGAAAAATGCAGCAGTACGTTCTATGCGTTTTTACCAGGAGGTTTATTTATGGATAACGTTTTTGACCTTATTGTGATCGGTACAGGTTCAGGAGCTTCCGCTGCTGCACGTAAATGCGCCAAAGAAGGTTGGAGAGTTGCAGTAATCGATGAGCGGCCCTTTGGCGGTACATGTGCCCTTCGCGGATGTGACATGAAGAAAATTCTGATGGGAGCGGCGGAGATTATTGATTGGAATACCCGGATGAACGGTAAAGGAATGGAAGGGAAAACCAGTATCGTCTGGCCTGATTTAATGGCCTTCAAACGTTCCTTTGTTCATGATTACTCGGAAAACTTTGAAGAAGGATTAACGGATGCGGGCATAGCTTCTTTTCATGGAACAGCCCGATTTACAGCAGCGGATCAGATTGAAGTGAACGGACAAACCTTACAGGGCGCTCATATTCTGATAGCCACCGGCGCCCGCCCCATGCCGCTTTCCATAATCGGGGAGGAAAATATCGTTTTCAGTGATTATTTCCTGGATATGGATACTTTGCCCCGGGATATAGTATTTATAGGCGGCGGCATGATATCGCTTGAGTTTGCGCATATTGCGGCCCGGGCCGGGTCAGCGGTTACCATTCTTGAAAGACAGGATCGGCCGCTTTTGAATTTTGACGCTGACC
>Ga0209123_1001631_pt1 | contig 21404 bp, 26 predicted proteins | sample BarGraIncu00431A_FD_184500 | JGI IMG/M metagenome (GOLD analysis project Ga0209123, IMG submission 184500) | Arctic peat soil microbial communities from Barrow, Alaska, USA - Barrow Graham LP Incubations 004-31A (SPAdes) (version 2) | ecosystem: Environmental > Terrestrial > Soil > Wetlands >... | reverse complement strand
GACAAATTATGGCGAGTGCTAATTCGGATACTATTGGTTTTTTAGGAGATGCAATAACAAATACAATTTATTTCATAATTAAATTATTAACTGGTAACAGCCATAAACGAACTATAGATGTCATTTTTAAACGCAGTGGCATTTGTGTCAAAAACCTTGAAAACAGGAATCCATCAAATGAGTATCCAAGGCTTATAAAACAAGAGGGGAAGATGTTTTATTATAAGATGCCTATAGGTATGAGTTATAAACAAGTAGAAAAGATTCATGACGTTTTTGAATCATCTTTAAAGGCACAAGTTAAACTCATGGAGTTGAAAGACCATACCGATGTACATTTCTCAATTACAATTACTGAGAAGACAGCTTAGTATGGACGCTCATACAATGTGATTCAGAATTAAATGGAAACGCAAGGGAAAAAGTAGAGCCACTTGCAATTAGAAGTGTAAGCTCAGGGAGCTGAAAATATGGTAGTACGAAGCAAAAGCAGGGATAAAATAATTCCTGCTTTTGCTTTGCTGTGGAGTGGGGGGGGCACGCCAACAGACCCTTTTAATATCGACATAACAATAGAGTAGAGCCATACCCATCGGCAAGTTATTTGATCGATTACGACTGGATCAATCGGGAAAATATTATAAACAAAAAACTCCATTAGATGTAGCCTTTATTTCACTCATATAATTAAGCATACAATCGATGAGCTCATTGTATATATCGTTAATTATTGTATGTTGAGTAATTCCTTGAGTAGTGATATTTATGACTGAGTGCTGTTGAACTTCTGTCTGTTCGGGAGCTAATTTATTAAGAGTTGTGTTTATATGGTGTATGTAATCAAGAGTTGAGAGCATGTCGATATTTATATTAATACCTCGTATTGTTAAATTTTCAATAATAAAATTTTTAATATAAGGAATGCCCTCTCTTAAAAAATTCAGTAAGTTGTCCATATTCCTTAGTGTAAAATCATAGTCCTCATTGAGAATAGATAAAAACTTGTTTATCAATCCTTGCCTTAGCTCTAGTAAACTGGACTTAGTGCATATTGTATCAGTGAGTCCCTTATACTTCATACCACGAAGTAAGTGATTATCCCATATGAAAATGTCTGCCTCGTGGTTAAAGGTATAATTAGTAAAATATGGTATATTGCGATACACGGAGAAGGCACTGGCTGTTAGGTTGCTACTTCCAATAATAGAAGCGACAGGGTGACCATTTTTTATTTTTAAAGCAATCTTAGAATGCCAATGATTATTGTTAGCCCTATAGAATTTCAAATTGATTTGATGAATTGTACATTCATTTTGCAATTCATTCAAAAATAGTTCAAATTCATTACAGTTTGTTTGGTCTTTAAGCATACCACCAAGCAATGTGATTTGTTTAGTATTCGCCTTGATAATTGAATTCATTATTTCAGGTTTATTATAGGAATTCATAAAACTTATATTTGCATATCCTGTTGACAAAATAAGTTCTTCGCCAGGAAAAGCCATAAGATCTAATAATGCAGTTCTAAATGGACTTTCGAAAGGATTTTTTCTAAGTAAAATTTGCATATAACTGACAACACCTCCTGTACAACTTATTCGTACAAGAGGTGCAGTATTTACAAAACTGAAAGTTTATTTTATTGAGAGAGTTAGGCGGAAAAGAGGTTAAGCCAAGATGAGAGCTAAGTAAAGATTATATTATCATGCTTTTACTTTGTATCACTATGGGCGGGGTGAGATAAACACTGCTTATATATATCGACATGGTGATACTCACCGAGTACATCTACTCTCAAAGGTGATTTATTTGACGTAAACTAGTTTAACTGCTTAAAACTAGGAATTGAAGGTTTATAGAGAACGCTTTATTACGTTAGTTAAATATCTTCACGAAGTCTAGTTATCATGATATCTAGATCAATTGCATCTTCTTCTTCTTTAGTTAGAGTCAAAATTTCAATTTCTTTGTAGTTGCATTCCCAATGCACCCCTATTTCTTTTGGTTCAGTAAATATATCATTTCCAAATGCAGCCTTTGATAATGCATTTTGCTTATACTCCACATCGGTTAGATCATTGAACCTCTTAGCATTTACAATTTCTCCAGTTTCTACAATACGTATTTTCAAGATTATCACTCCTTTATATTTCTATAACATTAAAACATAGTGCCATGATCCTGCACATCTTACATACCACTTCGCTCCCACCACTTGAGATATAATTATCACAATCATATATAATATGTTCAATATTCCAAAAGTGAAGAGTATTTGAATTATTTATTTGTTGCCATGGGGTGGCGTAGCTTCACACGAAGTTGACCTCATCGATATTACAACCATGGTCAGAGTGGGTACACATCAATCGCCAAGTTGTATAACGGTTGCAACTTTATCGTAATGGTACGGATTACCAATTACAATGTTTGATAAAGCCATAATGGTCAGAGTAGATTCACACTCATCGGAAAGTTATTTGATGACAAATGCGACTGGCATCAATCGGGAAAATATTATAAAATCCACTATTGTTGATAAGCCTAATACACTTAACAAGGAGTTAGAAGTTAGCTAGAGCTTCTAACTCCTTGTTTTGGTTACAGTGTCCACAATATTTCCATGAGTCCCTTCTAACCTCGGTCACGAATTTAACGAGTTCGTGTAAGTCCTTAGAACAAACCTTTTCATACTTTGTAGTACGTCTATTTTCGTCCTTTTCTGCCCAGAGCGTATGACAACGAGCTTTATGTATTACGTTCATGTTCTTCTGCGAATTGGTACTACCAAAGTGGTTGAAGGTGTATCCATTTGGATTTTTATTGACCCACATTATATACTCTTGCTCTTTGTTCTTAAACCTCTCCATAACACGCAACTCCTCGTAGAATATATTTATCTGATTGTATTCATCTTGTCCTATGTATATACCAAAGCTCACTGATAGCCAAATTATATAACCTTTAGGGAAATAACTAGCAACGCCACCGACCATTCCCCTTTCAATTGGGTAAAAAACGAACTATAAATGTCATTTTTAAACGTAATGGCATCTGTGTTAAAAACCTTGAAAACAGGAATCATCCATCAAATGAGTATCCAGGATTTATTAAACAAGTGGGAAATGGATTGTATTGTAAGATGCCTATTGGTATGAGTTATAAACAGGTAGAAAAGATACATGACGTTTTGAATCTTAATTAAAGATGGAGGTTAAACTCATGGAGTTAAAAGACATACCAATGTACATTTCTCAATTACAATTACTGAGAAAACAGCTTAGTAATATGAAACCAAGGATTTTTTATTTAATAATTACAATCCATTCTAGGTGTGTTTACAACAGGGTTAGTAAACAGTTAAAAGACTTCTATAGGTATATGCCAGAATCATAAATAAAAGTTCCCATGAAAAAGGGTTATGCACAAATTCAAATAGGCTACTATCTTAAGCATAGTAGCCTATTTGAATGTATGTGTATTCTCGAACATTAGCAAGATATATTGAGCGACTTAGTAACCCATCGTTAGTATCTAAAGTGTGAGGAAGATCAAAACTTTGTTAATGTTATGCATTATTTTTTCCCCACTGGTTTCCATTCAATTGAATATCCAATAACATCAGCAATTTCTTGGGCCTCTTTATATTTCAATGTTTCCCGGGTGAGTTTATTACTCAAGTTTTGCGCAGAAGTTTGTCTATCCGATGGGCGCTTTTCATTTATTTCGTTGACTACATCAATCATGGACCGCCCCGCCTCAATTATGCGGGATTTTATTTCGTTTTTAATGGTCATAGCAGTTTCCCCTCCTGACATTAGTATACCCTCGAGTTTAGTATAACTCAATATAATTTAGATATACACTATATAGTATTATTATACACTATATAGTGTATAATAATACTATCGAGTGTAGAACGAAAGGGAGGTAGAACCAAGAAAATTACTACTTGTTCTATTTGATGAAGGTAATAGAGGACCAACTTCCTGCCCAGACACTGATTTTTCCTTGAAAAGTAACAATGGGGGCTACTCACATAAATATGGATTCATAAATAGATCTCCAAAACACTCAAAACTGACTAATTAGATATGGTGATTACTCTATGTACTTTGACCACAATAATTAGAGAAACTCATAGAACACACTTATAAAGCTATCCCGCTATATGAAAGGGGAAAATGAAGGCTTATGAAAAAGATGATAACAATTGAGGACTTAAAGGTAGCAGCGCAATTAAAAGGTGGCATTTGTTTATCAATAGAATATTTAGGATCACGATCTAAGCATCTTTTTAGATCAAAGAGTGGCCAGGAATTTAGTATGAGAACGGATGCTGTTAGGGCAGGTCATTGGTACAATGAGGGCTATAAGGGAACGATTGAGGAATTGGCAAAAATTGCAATATCTAAAGGCGGAAGGGTTATATCCGTGGAGTATATTAATGCCCGCACTCCTGTCGAGGTTGAGTGTGAAATGGAACATCGTTGGTTTGTTCGTCCAGATTCACTGAAGAGGGGGGCGTGGTGCAAGAAATGTTCAGACACAACACTCAAATTAGAAGAAATGCAAAAAATAGCTGCTAAGCGCGGCGGCAAATGTATTTCAAAGGTTTATGTAAATGCATGTACCGACTTGGAATGGGAGTGCCACGAATTGCATCGCTGGATGGCTCCAGCTAGCCGAGTTATACACAAAAAAACTTGGTGCCCGAAATGTGCGACAGTAACTATAAATGAAATTCAAGAGCTTGCAAAAAAGCGTGGAGGAACGTGTATATCTTCAGAGATAGTAGGCAACACAGCGACAGCGAAGCTAGAATTCATTTGTGAAAGAAATCATCATTTCACTTTAACATCTGCCAATATTAAATATCACAAACTCTGGTGCCAAGAATGCAAGAAACAAGACCGTTATGAAGAGCTGAAAACAGCTGTGGAGAAAAGAGGAGGGAAAGTGTTATCACCTCAATATCTTGGTTCAACCATAAAACATAAATTCATGTGCCAAGAAGGTCACACATGGTATACTCCTCCGAACAAAATATTGGGGTCAGGTCACTGGTGCAATGTTTGCACGAAGTATATCACGCAAGAAAAGTGCCGGTTTATATTTCAAGAGCTTCTGGGTTGCGAATTCGTAAAAAGCAAAAAACCATTTAAGAACAAGTATGAGCTCGACGGCTACAACGAGGAGATGGCGCTTGGTTTCGAATTTAATGGAGCTCAACACTACATCAACAATCGCAACTACTATAAGACTAGTGCCGGGCTTGAAAAACGCATAAAAATGGACATAGAAAAGGAGAAGATCTGCAGAGAGTTATCTATAGATCTTGTGGTTATACCTTGTAACGAGGTAAGTCGTGACGGTTCGTATAATGGTATTATTGACGATGATAAGCTTATCAATTATATTGTGGGAAAACTTGATCTGCTTGGAATAGAACATGTCGACCTTCCAACTATTGATTTAACAGAGTTTTATGCGAACCTTTCTGAGTTAAAGAGAGTTACAGAGATCGCCAAGAAAAAGGGTGGCGAATGCCTTTCAAATATTTACGTTAATAATCGCACCCATTTAAAGTTCATTTGCAATACATGCAACTGCATATGGGAAGCCAGGCCCGGTGCGTTAACACGCGATAATGGAACTTGGTGTCCCAAGTGCGGAAGGAAGGATGCAATCAACACTAAACGTAAAAGAAGCATTGAAGAAGCAAGACAAATTGCGATTAATCGTGGGGGAAAGTGCCTTGCAGGTGCGGAAAGTTACGTCAATAATCATCACCCAATTGAATGGGAATGTGTCAGGGGACATCGCTGGTTCGCATCGCTAGCTAACGTAAAGAGAGGGACTTGGTGTCCGCATGACAGGGGTATGTCCAAACAAATGACTTATAAATACGTTAAACCATAACGTAATTTCCACAGCCAGGGTAAGTGGGCTAAAGATCAAAAACGTTGCTATTAATATTGCTAATGACAGGTCATATAGACCTAAAATCGATACGGAAGGATATGATTCATTTTGAAGATACGAATATCATTTACTAGGGATGAGATGAAGTCAATTTGTGAATTATTGTTATGTATCAAAAATAATGTTGAGGAAAACAGGAAGGAAAAAATATATAGCGTTTATTGGAAATTTCATAATCTATATTCCAATTCTTTGGAAATTGCACAACTCGATTTAACGAATGATGAAATGAGTCTTTTGAGTTCTCTGCTGTTTTACAGCAATGGTGAAAAAATGAATGATTTATTTGGGAAAATATCTGAAGAATTGCGAATCTATCATGCACATAACGGTTATTATTACACGGCAGATGGTCTTGAGGCGATTGAATTTTAATTATTAAATTTTTTAAAAGACCATATGGGGCAGGAATTAATTCCTGCCCCATATGGTCTTTTATGCCGGTGTACAAACTTCTAATATCAAATGTAACACAACTACATTGTGTTACATTCTGAATTAATGCTCAACAGCTCTTTTTCATTTACAAAAATCCTCACAGGAATACCTTGTGGGACTTTCACTCGCAATTCAACGAACTGAGAGAACTGATTCTGTTGCATCGGTTCGGCTACAATCCCTATTCGGTCTTCCAGTTCCTTATCAATTCTAATCGCTTTTTCCAACCGTCTTTGCCATTAAAAAATTTCTTGCAAAAATTTACATTGTATGTTAACATTACATCGTGAAATATATATCACTTTATAGTTAATTATATCACTATATAATTAACTATAAATTCACAAATAAATGGTTTGTCTACTATGAGGGAGGTTTGTAATTTGTCTATGAGCAAAAAGATACGACACATAATGTTAGAAAATGAAGTGTCACAGATAGAGTTAGCAAAAAGACTAGGATTGACACAATCTAATCTCGCTAATAAGTTCAAGCGGGACAACTTCACTTTTAAAGAATTGCAAAAAATTGGTGCCGCGTTAGGGTATGAATATGAAGGAGTATTCTCTATAAAAAAAGAAACGAAAAAAAATCAGGAACAGGAAGGTGGACTGAATGATAAATAGTCTTCGCAAACTTAGGAATGAGGCAATCATTTTGCTAGAGAAAGGAATTACTCAACAAGACGTAACGATTCTTAAGAGAGGTGGTTTGGGAAGAGGTAAGTATATGAAGTACGTGTGGCTCGATCTAGATATTACCGGTAGGCTATTTCGTATTTGTTTTTACACTAATGACTTAGATCCTAGATCAGGAAATACTCATGAGCTTTCAAATGAAGTTACTTTCCAACGCGACTTAAAACGCAGGGATGTAAAAGCTCCTGCATCACCAAATGAGTTCAATGAGAAGACAAAGCGATGGGAGCTCTATCCGGAGAAGACAAAAAAATCAAAACAATTGATTAGTTCTTGTAATATCGAACAACTTATAGAAGAATTTTTGGAGTACCTAACAAATTCGGTCTGCGCGTTGAATTAAGAGAAAGTAATTGGCAAATTAATTACTATATGAATGATAAAACTTATTCATCATTTTAAGATCTGAATTAGCTAATGCCCTGCCGATGGGTTTTGTGCCCGATAAAATAGATAATCGTTTACTTAAAGGAAGAGTAGGCTTAACTTTGTTGGGGGTATGGATAGTTTTACTACTACGGTGATGATTTCATCTGATTTTATATGAAGCAGGTGAATTTTTTAAACCCTGTAAGGCTTGCTATATAACGATTTATGAGCTTAGATGATTTATCGTAATATATACGTCAGCAAACTTGTAATGAGCAGGTCATCGGTTTTATTCTAACCATCGGGTCGCTAGAGTCGCTGTTTATTTGGGCATGGTCTAAATAAACATAGTGGATACTGAAGAAATGGCATTATTACTATCCGTTTGATGTTATTTTTATATAAAAAAATATATGTTTATCATAGTTTATGAAAACAAATAAACAATTATGCTATAATATGATCAGATCAGGGCAACTATTTCAGAAGTGTAAATGTCTACAAAGTTGTGGGTAAAATTTTTACTCAGGGTGGATAAGTATATTAAGTTGCCTGTATCCCGCTGTATACAGTGCGGACATTGGTGTTCGATGGTTTAGGAGATGAAAGAAATAATGAACATAGCATATATTCGCGTTTCGACGATAGATCAAAACGAGGAAAGACAGATCAAGGCTATGGAAAAACAAAATATAAAGAAGTTCTTCACAGAAAAGGTAAGTGCAAAGGACGCCAAAAGACCCAAGTTGATGGAAATGATTGAGTTCGCCAGAGAAAACGATATTATCTTTATTCAAGACTTTTCTCGTCTGGCGAGAAGTACGCAGGATCTACTTAATATTGTGAAGCAGTTAAACGAAAAGGGCGTTAAGTTGAAATCGTTAAAAGAAAACTTAGATACCGATTCAAGTACCGGCAAACTAATGCTTACGATGATTGGTGCGATAAATGAATTTGAACGAGCAAACATGTTGGAAAGACAGCGTGAAGGAATTGCAATTGCGAAAGGGAAGGGCGCATACAAAGGAAGGAAGGAAATCGAAAAACCGGCAAACTGGTCGGAGGTCTACCCAAGGTGGCAGAATAGGGAACTGACATCGAACATGGCTATGGAACTACTGGACCTTAAGCGAAATACATTTTATAAAATGGTGAAGGAAAATTTAAAGTAACCAAGAAGTGGTAAATAGATTGAAATGCTCATGTAATGAAAAGGAGCTTAGAATCATGCCCATATTTAATTTTGAGAGTAAAGCGGAAAGACAAAGAAGGCGTATACACGAATTTGGCACAAGGATAGGACAGGAGGCTGCCAAGAACTCTAAATATAACCCCGAAAGTGATCCTGTTATTATGGAATTCTTTAAAAATCCGGGTTCGACGCATCCGAAAACACCGGGAAAATTTAAATAGAGTAATGGCTGTGGGGAGGCGTTTCTAAATGATGATAATGAAGAGATATGGAGTTCCAAGGGAGAAGCAAATCCGTTTAATTGTTGAACCATCTGGGGAGTCTTCGGTGCATGACACAAAGCTTAAAAATAAAGAGATTAATAGCACTGATAAGAAACCCAAAAGAATAACCCTAGTTGATTTCCGTACGGAGCATGAAAAAAGAGTAACATTGATGGCAAGACTAGCGAGGGCAATGTTTCCTAAGTGATTTATCGTAATTATAAGATAGAACAAAAGGGGTGGTTGTCTTTGGCCGTTTATCGTTTCCCAGTTAAAAAGAAAAGATCAAAAAGGTCGAGTCAGGAAACAACCGATATTTTAGTAGAAAAAGCTTCGCGTCTGATTGATGAATATGATCCCAAAAAAGATTATTGGTTGATTGATTTTAAGCGTAAGTTAAGAAGAATCGATGAGGGTATGGTTGAAAGTATTCTGCGAGTCTCTTACGAATGGATTAGAGATATTTGGAGGGATCGTTTTATAATATTTCGTTTTGAGCGTAAGGCTTCAAAGCAAAAAAGGGTGGAACGAGAATCCGACGCAAGGTTTGTGCAAAAAGATAAGAAACAACATTCAGATGCACGGAGTCAGGAAACAACAAAAAACTTGGTAGATTATGCAACACGATTGATTAACGAATATGATCCCAAAAAAGACCCTGCGTTAAAAGAGTCTAGACGGAAATTACGAGATATTTGGAGGCAGTAATCGTGACTGTATCAGATTTATTCCGTCCTAAAAAACAAGGTAAATAGGAGGTTATCATCATGCCCAATTTTTCTTTCCCTGATAAGAAAACAAGAGAAAACCTTGGCCCTATAATTAAAAAAGAAGTTGAAAGAGCACGGTTTGATAAAGATAGCGACCCAATGTACCTAGATCATGTAAAAAAGTACAAAAGGTTCTAAAGAAGCGTATTTAGTGAAGTTATCTTACTTACAAGGGGGTTATTATGGTGGACATATATCGTTTTGAGAGTAAAGAACAAAAGGAAGACAGGGAACTGCAGGAATTGGCTGACATTATTGCCAATGATGCGGTCAAAAGATTGAACTACGAGCCGGATAAAGACCGCGTCTTAGCAAGATTTCGCAAGGGAATGGGTTTGCAGCATCCAAAAAAGAAGTGAACTCTGTCCACAGACCAAATACACGACGAGGGAATCCTGAAACGGGCTCTCCAGTAAATATGCGTGAATGCGAGAAAAACGGACTTTGGACTACAAGTAAAACACGCTTTTTAGGGCCTAAAAGTAAAAAATAAAAACAGCCAAATCGTGGGCCAGAGGCGTATTTGGCTGAATATAGGGAAATGAACTTAGCGAATGTACGAATGACCGTTATCGGACGCGCAAAAAGGAATTTGTCTCTGATAGTATTAAATACTTATCAGGTATGGCTTTCTAGTGTGTGGGCTATATTAAATCCAATTTTAATAAGTAAAAGCTGATCTTTCGATTAGTTTTGGAAAAATCAGCTTTTCTATGCTGAAACAAAAAAGGATTTTGAAAATTAAAATAGAATTTATATTATTTAGCATGTGGACTTGTTTTTGGACTGGAAGAATAAAAAGGGCTTAAATTCATTAGAAAAGAGGTATTATTATTAATGGAAGAATATCAAAGAGCATTAAAAGCACTACAAAATGCAGAACATAAATTCGAAGCATATGAGGTTTCTGAATTAAAAACATTAATAGACCATATATGGAATGAGAAATTAACAAAAGCAGAGCTTGACGCTGCTTTTAAAACTATTAGACTACATATAAACGATTTTACGAATGGTGAAATTATTCTAAGAATATTTGAAAAGAGTGCCAAAGAAATTAACGACGATATGAAAGACTGGGCTACTACTACTGTTGCTTGGGGCTTAGAAAAAATTAAAAAATAGTGAATAACAACAACAGCCAACCTCGAAATTAAAGCCCCTCGTTCAATTACGGATGAGGGGCTAATTTACGTAATCACGATTATAGTGGACTCAATAGGGACCATAAACGTTCCAGGTATACATATGCTTGCACGATTAGCGGCAGGACTTGGGGTTTCGATAAATGAGCTGGTTAGCAAACGCTAAGGCCTTACGATAATAGTAATTTATCGAATTGACTATAAATTATTAAGAAAATATATAATCAATTAAATGTACAAATCAGAATTTCTGGAGGAACCTATATGAAGATTTTATCATTAAATATTAATAATTTTGGAGGATATAAGACGCCTAATAGAAACAATGCAGATAAAATTTTACAGTATATTTTAAAAAATTTGCCAGATGTAGTGATACTGCAAGAATTTAGAAAATCAGATGCTGGAAATTTTTTTTTGGCAGAATTAGATAAAAAGGGATGGGTGGTAGAATATCCAAAACATCCTAATCAAAAAGATACATGTGAAAAAGATAATAGAGTTCAAAGTCATGTTATTGCTTTGATTTCAAAAGAATTAAAAAATTATGAAATAATTAATCCAATAATCCTGCATTTCGCATACAATTATTCCCACTACATTTGTAGTAATACCACAAGAATAATCTTAGCAATGAATTGACTGAAATACAAACCAAAACTAATTTTTTGTAACACAAAATAGGCAGGTCAAAAATACACCTTGCCAACTCTTAACTCAACCTCTATTTTATAGGGAAATCTATCTTAAGTTAAGCAATCACCTCTTACAATGCAGAAGTTTTTAAGTTTATGGACTGTCTACACAGCATTTTTTATACCACTTAATAACACAGGCATCAATTTGTTGAAGAGAGCCTTCGTTTAATATTTTAATCAGATCGAGGGGCTCAGGTAAGTCAAACGTTTTACGTAAAAATTTGTTGAGTTCTGTGTCTCTGGCAACGGCATAGGTTTTAACACCCAACGGCAAAATTTCCCCTTCAACCAGCAGCATATCTCCCATACTTTCCTGTATTTTTTTCTCTGTCGTCTTTATTCCTGCTTTTTCTGCGTAGGATCGTAAAAAAGTGAGCATAAAGTAGGCAATGATCTTCAAAAAGATATACGCGTCAATCCGTTCTGGTCGTTGGTAAATGATCCTCCCTAAGTCCAAGATTCCTTTAATATCCTTAAAATCTACCTCTACCTGATCTCTGCCACGATATTTTTGAACCAGTTGATTGGCATTCACTTGCTCTTTTTTGTAATTGGTAAGCAAAGCGAATATCCCATCATACTTTTCTTCAGCACTTAAAGAGATTTCATCCCATAACCACCTTAGGGATATGACCCCGCTATCACTTACTGAAAGGGTGCACTGTACGAATTTTTTAGTATTGGGATAAGCTTTAAGCCGTTCATCTAGTTTAATCTGACAATGCTTAAGCTCTTGAAATTTCCGAAGGTTTAGTTTTAATGTGAACTCGTTCAGTGCTTCTTCTAACTTCACTTTTTCGATGTCTCTTCTATTCTTCTCATGGCCTGCGGTTAATTCATGACGATAGAACACACATCGCACCTCAATTTCCACCGTCTGAATAGAACCCTTTGGACGACGTTTCTGACCAGGTTCAAGATCTGGCTTTACAATGTCCTTCAAGATCCACGTGTTCTCAAACGCAGTCAAGGGTGGTGTGATTTTCCCACTCGTTTCTCTTGTGGAACGATACGTGATCGGTTTCCATAGCCCCTGTTCCCATGCACAGTGAATACGTTCACGAACTTCTCTTGTTGAAAGACCCATTTTAAGTGGCGAGACCCAGTAAACCATCCGCTCATCTTGATGCTCCATTAAAAATCGTAGGTTGCTTACTGTAGGGTAGGCTCTATCCATCAAAAACTCGATTGCACCTTCATCCGCAATTTTGTGGACGCTGCCATACACATCAGGTAAGGTGGTAGGATCACTGGTACTTCCAGGGTGCACTCCAAAACCAACCGGCATTTTTGACCCCGAGGCGATTACAAGGCTTACGATCAGTTGAGAGAACGAATCCTTTCCACGTCCAGGGACGACTTTTGGGGCATCTTTAAAGTCTCCGGATAATTGCAAAAGTGTCGTATCTAAAATGAATTTGTTAAGGGGAATGCCTGCTTTTTTACTGGCATGCAACACTAGAATAGACAAAACTTCCTCCATTGACTTTTTGTCCCCACCCAATGCAGTCAGTGCTCTTCCGATACGATCATCCGTTAATAATTTAGGTTCTATCCCAAGCAAGGGGCCGGTTTGCCACTTTTCTCCCATTTCTTCAAATTGATAGGCCCGTGTAATATGCCGTGGGCAGGCGATCATGTCGGCGGCAATAAGGCTTAAAACTATACCGGTGCTCGGTGTTAAGAACGATCGTTCAGGGACTTGTCTATCTTGGTAATGCTCCTTTAATTTCTCAAGGGAGGTGTGTTCTTCACCCAGTATCTGATCGACACACTTTGCAAATCCCACATACTCAAGTATGTGCATGCCCATTAAAATCGCCCCTGCAGGGGATGCGTCAATTTCTTTTGAATTTGTTAATTGGGGGATTAACTGGATCTGTGCTTCTTGGGGTAGTTGTTTCATAACTGACAACATAATAGAACCTATATCTTTCATGAGCTACACCCCCCTGAACAAACTACCAAACCACGGTTATTATTTGTTCTCATAGTCCTGCCTCCTCATTTTTGACAGTGTTCTGAGTCCTATAATATATGTCGTTTGTCCAGCAGATAGATGGAATTTATGTAAATGTATTACAATTTACTGATTTTTATTTGCGAAATGCAGGAATATTACATGGATATTAATTATAAAATAGTATTTATTAAACATTTGAGATAATATATATAATTAATTACATACCATTACATTGACAAATAAGATTTAAGGAAAATGCTTCTGCCTATAAATGAAGATATCTGAAACTTCAGATGCTATAAGTTGGGTATTAATGATATAATGTAAGTAATTTACATTTAGTCGATTTTATTTTGCGAAATGCTGGATTGATATATTAGTTATCAGGTGATAGCATTATAAATAATAGGATATAATCGACGGAAGTTACAATGTTTCTATATAATCTGATTTTGACTATTGCCGTTTTCTTGTCGTGAACGACATCTGGATACCGCTCGCCGAATCAATGCTGATAGAACGCTTCAAGCCTGTTTAGAATCGTGTACTTGACGGCTTCGGCAACTACGACCCCGGAAAGGGCAGACACCAAGGTATGATGCCGCAGTGGGATTGCCTACACCCCGGACGTGCTTGAGCGGAAAGGTTACAGCCGTGCGCTAATACTGCGGAGCAATTGGCGGAGCGAGTAAAAGAGTATCTTCATGACTTGAACGCAGTATAGCTTAAGTGAGTGAGGTGGAGCTTTTTATGGATTCAAAGGTTTATGCCAAGTTATTGAATGACTCGACTTCTGAAGAACAGAAGTTGTACAGAGAGGGCATGGATTTATTCTTGGGGATAACCAGACCTAAGGACACATTAAAAGCATTAGAAATGCTTTATAAAGCTTCTGACCTTGGATATATCCCAGCAATTCTAAGATATCATGCATATTGTGGAATCAGCTTACGAGCAAAAGCGGACATTCTATTAGCCAAGGGCGCTGAAATGGGCGATCCAATTTGTTGTTATATCTACGCCACAATATGTAAAGAAAGCGCAAGAAAATCAGACCAGTATATTTTGGAAATGTACGATATAGCAAAAAAAAGTGGATTTGATGTGAATGATGATATGTTCGATATTATTCAATCACTTCCACCTGATCTAAAAAAACAGTGGTCAATTTTGCAAGTATAAGAAATTAACGGAGGAACTACATATGTCTGTTAACCTAAGGCCTCAAAAGCTAACGATATTCGGTGTTTCCAATTCGGGCAAAACTTGCCTTGTCGGAGCTATAGCCAATAGCTTCTATTTAGACAACGCTCAAAAAAAGGTTGTTCTAAAGGGAGATTCAGAAGATTTAGCTATTGCACAGGCGCAAATAGCTGGATTGAAGAAATTTGCACCTATTTTGGGGTATCCTCTGGAAACGAGAGCTTCTGGCGGAAACCTGAAGCCGCAAACAATACGTCTCAATCCGGCATTCAAAGATACATTATTAACATTGTCGCTTTATGATTATCGTGGTGGTGGCTTAACAGATCTTTCCGAAGGAACATTGGATAGTGATTTTCAAAAAGTAATGGGAGATCTATACGATTCTGAAACCATTTTAATTGTTCTTGATACTTTGATTATGAAATATCATCCGATTAGGAAATGGCGCGTAATAACAGCTGCGGATTTTATTAACAAAGTGCTTGTTGAGTTACAACTTAGGTATCCAAACAGAAAATATGATGTCGTTGTTGCCTTCACGAAGTTTGAAGCCAGTATTTTATATGAAGATGTTCAATCAACGCCTCAGATTAATCAAAAGATTTATCAAAGGCACGATGCTTTATTAGGCGAACTGGTTCAATTGTCCAAAGAGGTGTTTACGGCTTTTGATATGGATACCGCAAAGCAAAATTGGAAGGTTTCTTATATTCCGGTTGATGTAGTTGGATTAGGGTGCGAAGCGACTACTTGCCAAGACTTTAATTATGAACTTGTTGGAACGAGTTTTTCCGGCTATAGATTTGGAAGCACTCTTTCTGATGAAAGGGATGTCGAGCCCTTTAATCTTGATTTTCTTTCCTTGCATTTGTTTATGTCGATGCTAAAAAATCGTTATGACCGTTTAGCTGAAGAAATCATATTTCTGACAGAATGCAAAAACATTGCTCAAAGGCTTGAACAAAGTAATCAGCAAAAAAGCAGTTCCGAACGGACTCTCTCAGAATACACAGATGTAAAATCTAGTTTTTTATCGAAAGTAATATATTGGCTTGACCAAGAGGTATGGGTTACTGATGGGGCAATTGAAGAACAACGAAAGCGTTTATCAAAAAATTCCGACCAAATTAGTCAAACTCAGAGCCAACTTAATTCAGAGAAGGTGAAAAAGCTACCTGACGAGCGAGATCATATTCTGATTTTTGATTCCACATGGAATTCAAACTTTAGTTCAAGCTATTTTCAAACTTTGATACAACAGCTGCAGGCAGTCAATTCGAGAATTAGTGCCGCATATAATGATATACTTAACGATTTGCCTTCTGGTAAATTGGCAAAATGACGTAATGAGAATGGAGGTTAAGGTATGAAGGCTATCAAGCTATTATATGCTCGTGGGGATTCCCGCGACTATGGTTGGATATACGCCAATAATAATTGTGACACCTTCTTAAACCGCATTGTTGGGTTCCTTTATGCCTATGATGGGCGAGAAACCCTACACTTTTCCAAAACAGATGATGGACGTAATGCATTCTTTTGCATCGTCTCCTATGATACGACAGCAATGGTTACGGTTTTTCGTATTCTTCTCCCTAAAGTCATCAATACAAAGGGTGAAATTTTAGAAACGCTTTCTGATTATCAAATGAAAGGCTCTGCAAGAATTGGCTGTAGTTTAGAGGGCATTTTATTTACAGGCACAAAAGCTGAAATAATGGATTGTTTTACAAAAATGCCAATAGTTCAGAATTATTTGTGTTCAATTCGACCGTTTAGAGAGGAATTAGCTATTGAGGGTAAGATAGATAGGATACTTTCTGCCCATAATCCCGAAGAGGTGTCGATTTCAACTAAAGACATATTCTGTGTAACGCCTATTGAATCCTCTATATTAGACGTTATTGATTATTATGCTTTTGTTGATGACATCAAAAAAACAAGTAACCCATTCAACTATATTGTGGCAAATAGTTGTCCTGACTCTACCCACTTGGATTTGTCAGAATTCAGGAAATATGGAAATAATTGTAATCGGCCAAAGCTTTACGAGGACACTGTACTGTCGTTTCCCGAATCAACATTGCGTGAATCGAAACAAATAATTTCAAGCAGCAGAGTCGTAAAAGCATATAAATCGAATGGAGTTGCCAACACTAAAATCTTGCTGTCTGCTCTCGAAACAATTCCTCAGGACAAACTTGAAAACAGTAGTATTTCATTGTCCATACAAAAAGCACCCAAAAAGTTTTTAAAGCCTGATACACAGGAAATAAAGGTTTCGTTTTTAGATGGACCATTAAACGGTAAGATATTATACAGCGAAGTTTTCTTCTATGGCAGTAAAGTTGTGGCTTATATTCATAGTGTAATTCAAGCGGAATTAAAGCGTAACGGTTTTGAGCAGTCAACATCTTTGCTTTATGAGGAAATATGGAAATACAAAAACGAGGTAGGCTAAGTGAATGCATCTATGTATAGGAATTGTGCAGATGGTCTTCTTAAATATTGGGATACCATGAAACGGAGTTGGAATGATGAGCGTTCTGATCGCTTTATATCCTTCACAATAAAACCAATCGTTGATGCTCTGAACGAATTGGCAGATGAAGAGGATGCTTTCAACGAAGAGTGTCGAACGGCAGAAGAGTCTGCAAGGAGTTATTATGATGAATGATAACAACTACAAAACAATAATTGACCGACTGTCTGCATGGCAGGCGAAGCGTTCTGCGCTTATTTCGGATTTCAGTTACAAGATTGATATGGAGTTTATTGCCCCATACCATTTGCCTAACGGCAAACGGGTGATTTTTCCTTATCCCCCTGAAAAAAAATATACTGTAGTTGACGCCCCTTTTAGCGACATGTTTTGTGATGATTTTTCGAGTTTTAGCCGCGATCTTAGCCAACGACTTAAGACGTTATCCGAACAATTTGTTGATGACTTAACAAATGGTTCCATTTCCAAGAGTATATCAAATATTAAAAATTCAAATAAATCGGGTATTCTTTTTGGAAATCTGATTAAGTCCATTAACTATAGTGAGCTTAATGAAATCTTTGCGAAGTATCATAAAGATTGGATATCTAGCAACACGCTTACGTTACCATTCGCAATAGATATCAATATGCCAATTGTCTTTGAAGGGGCAAATATATTTAATAATAATATCGCTAAAAGAATTGTCAAAGACTATATTCTGAGAGTATCCCTATCTAAACCCAGTGCATCTTTCTTTTTGGCGGATTTCAATGATGTAGGTGTATTTTTCAGTGAGCTTACACTCGCAGCAAGAAGCAGAAGCAGTTTAATATCGGAGCAAATTTTTACAGACGCAAGTGAATTTAATGAACTTGTTAATGCACTTTACGCAGAACTTGCTCTAAGATTAACGAATGAAAGCAAACGAGATGAACCCAAGTATATTATTATTTCATCTTTGCCCCACGTAAATATACAAACCGAGACGTGGAGACGCTTTTGCGACTTATTGCGCCAAGTAACTGGAAATCTCAATTATGGGTTTATTCCAATAATCCTCTTCGATAACGCTTATTCGCAACAATATAACAACTATAGGACACAATCAATATGCGATAACATCAAAAACGCTACGAGTTTATTTTACTCGTCGTTATCCCATCGGGTGTTGCGAATCTCAGCTCTTGTAGAGGGGAAATTTTCAATAATCAACTCCCCATTTAACTGGCTTGACACCTTTCAACCAGTATTTGATGATGATCTTGCATCGAAATTTCGGTCAGAGTCTATAAAACTTAATAAGGCTGTAGAAACGGATTTCTATCCTGAAGAATACTTTAAAGAATCCTCTGGGACTGGCATGTCTCTGCCAATAGGCAGGGCTGATAATAGTTGTTTTGTAGAACTTGCTTTCGACGCAAACAATGCTTTCGCTATTGTTGCGGGTATGAATAGATCCGGTAAGTCAACAGTAATACTAAATATTATATTTCAGGCAGTCAGCAGATATTCGCCAGATGAAGTGCAGTTGTATTTAATTGATTGCAAGGACGGAAATCAATTTGGCTTATTTGCGGAAATCGACTGCCTTCTCCCGAATATAAAAAAAATTATGCTTTGCGATGACCTTGAGTATGGTATATCTATTGTTAAGGAAATTTCCAAAGAAAGTAAGGCTCGAAATCGACTCTTTCAAAATGCAAATTGCACGAACTATGTAGAATATAGAGCAAAAGGATATAATTTGCCGCGCCTCTTGGTAGTTGCCGATGAGTTCGAGCATATTTTTGGTAATCAATCGCAAACAAAAAGTTTTGCTACCGATCTAAACACTCTTTTCAAACAATGCGCTTATGCGGGAATTAATATTATACTTTGCTCTCAAGATTCAGAGAAAATGTTTCCGAGTGAAATGTCAAATATCATACATCAAATCACTCGTAGAATACAAATGAAAACTCAAAACAAAAGTGATCTTCAAAAGTCGCTTGGAATAACCGATGCGACTTTTGTTACTACTCTTGATAAAGAGGTAAGAAAATTAAGTGCCGGAAGAGGGTTATATACAGAATCACCCGGTAGTTTAGAGTTAAGTGATTATGTCTATTTTAACGCGCCAAAAACATACCCTGATATACTAAGACCAAAAATTCACGAGCTAAAAACAAAAGCGAATGAAGCTGATTTTGTGTCTAAACCCCGAATCATGCTACCCAAAGATGGCAAATCAATTTTTAAAGCCGAATTCGATGAACACTGGAATTATTCCAAATTATCAAATGGTGGGTTGTTATTGGGGTTAGGTGCGACCGAAGATGGTCTGCTACACATAAGCCCTCAACGAGGTGCCAATCAAAACCTTATCGTTCTTGGATATGAAAACAACACTGATTATTATTTTAGGCAAAGTTTGTTTATCTCTATGATACACAGTTTAACAAAGAGTGGTTTTCAATCAGTTATTATCGCACTTAATGAAGAAGATACAACTGGGCGTGTCGTTAGGACTGCTCAATCCTTAGGAAAAACAGTCTTGTCTGAGGGAGAACTTATTAAAACCAAACTCGATCAATTAGCGAAACTTTGCGATGCCCAATCGCAGGATGTGCCAATATACGTTCTTATTCCATATTATCAAGATATTCTTATCCAGAGTGATACTATGCCGCAACTAATGAAAATCTTGAAATCAGGAAGTTCAAAACATATTCATGTATGCATTGGTTCCGAAGAAGGATTCACGCCATTTGTTTCCGCAAAGACTAATTTCTTTCACAAAGTATACTTGTCAAAACCGACTTCGCCAGATACTGATTATACTACACATGCGCCGAGTGATCTTTCAGAATTTCACGCAGTTTTCATTACTAACAATAATAGCACTCCACCGCGATTCAAGCCTTTTATTTGGAATGAGCCAACTACAATAAATTCAATGTTAAGGAGGTTCTTGAAATGATACTTGACGAAAGTCCACAAGCACTTTTAGCTACCGCTGAAAGCATGGACAATACCCTAAAACAGGTTATGTCAGTATTGGATACCATTGATTCCCTATGCCAAGACTCACGTCAAACAATGCGCGATCAGCCAAGTGAAGAACTGTTTGCGTCATTATGCAAATTGACTGATCAATTAAAGGCATTAGTACCGGGATATCAAAAATACATTGAAAAGTTACAAGCTAGAGGCGAAGCTGGAGTCCAATATCTGAACGGAGGCTATTAAAATGGACGAAAGAATGATAACGTCCTTCGAGACGGTGGACAAATTCTATACTGATTTAGATGCTCAACGACAAATGCTGAAAAAACACAGTGATGAGTTCGATGAAGGGCAAGATGCTATGGTTGCGGTAACGCAAAGTGATGATGTTCCGCAAATGAAAGCTGAATTTGAGGCTGTGCAGTCAGTTCTCAGAGATATTTTCACAAACGTTGATCAAATATTAGAAAGAACAGACATCTTGCGACGGGGAATTAAGGCAAGAATGTCGATTCAATAGATATGGACAGAGTATATATTGATGATTCAGTACCTCCGGCGTTAATCTTATATCTGCAAGCGCTACTCGAAGAATTAAATGGAACTCGATATTCGGAGTGGAATGGTAGTTACGGCGAATATTCAACCAGTGATTATGAAGACCTCAGCCAGCATCGTAATTCTTTTGAAAGAACACGAGAGTTTCTCATTAGCCAAATCAACACATTGTGTTCTCAGGGGATCGACTTTCTGCGTATAACATCTGATTATCTAAGCTATATGGGGAGTGTTTTTTCTGCTGATACCAATGCTCCAATTGTAGGAAATCCATTAAGATTCGGTGACGATGGATTGTATTCTACATTGGACGAACGAATCAGCAGAACTCCAACATCAAATGTTGTTTGGCAAAGCGGTGAGCGCGGACACGGTTTATGCCTTTCGACTAAGGCTGAGATTAACGCGCTTTTAAGCGAGAACGGCGAAATTGGGATTCAATACAAAAATGGAATCCCAGATTTTACTCCAGTTGAGTTGGCGCGAGTGGTAGTCGACAAAATTACAACCAGTAGACCAAGGAATTTTGCGGCAGCAAATATGAAGTTGTGTGAAGAGCTAAACTTAACAAGAGAGCAAGTTAGGCTCATGCGAAGTTCAAGCCAAGGGAATCTGACGTGGCATGAGTGTAATGACAGAAAAACAATGC
>Ga0209123_1001630_pt1 | contig 21406 bp, 9 predicted proteins | sample BarGraIncu00431A_FD_184500 | JGI IMG/M metagenome (GOLD analysis project Ga0209123, IMG submission 184500) | Arctic peat soil microbial communities from Barrow, Alaska, USA - Barrow Graham LP Incubations 004-31A (SPAdes) (version 2) | ecosystem: Environmental > Terrestrial > Soil > Wetlands >... | reverse complement strand
GATGATTTGTCCTGTTACTAATTACAAAGCCAGAACACGAGAAGTCTATTTTCCAAAAAGTGCCGGATGGTACAACTTATATAACGGAACATTCACCGCTGGTGGAGAAAAACAAACCGTCGCTGCTCCTTACGAACGCATGCCAATATTTGTTGTAGCCGGTAGTATACTTCCAATGGGAAAACAAATTCAAAACACAACGCAAGCTCAAACCGATTTGACGATTTATGTTTATGCCGGTAAAAATGGTTCTTTCAGTCTGTACGAAGACGAAAACCTCAATTATAATTATGAAAAGGGTGCTTTTTCTACTATCGGATTTTCGTACAATGATTCAACCAAAACATTAAGCATAGGCAACAGAAAAGGCAGTTTCAACGGTATGATAAAAGAACGTAACTTCAACATTATTCTTGTAGACTCAAACCATTCTATTGGAATAGATGGTACTTCAAATAATATAAAGACTATCAAATATACAGGAAAGAATACGAATATAAAGCTAAATTAATTTGGCTTAACGACAATAAATAAAGTCAGGAGTAGACTCTTCAATCTTTAAATATTTCAAATTAAAAAAAACAACTAACTTTTTTAAAAGATAAAATCCTAAATAGAAACATTTCATAAAATGACATTAAAATCAATAAACCTAGTATTAAAATCAATAATATTATGCTAAATAGTACAAATTGCCCCTCTTCTATATACAAAATGCACCCATTTGTTATAAATACTAATCCTATTTTTGTGACGTTATTTACAGATTGAGAGTGTTATTTTTCTGTTCTTAACATCACAAGCGTGGTTTGATAAAAAGCCACAAGTAAGTTAACTGAAAAACTCATCAAAGGTCGCCCCTTAAAGTAGTCTTAGGTTATTACACTGTATAATTTTATTCTCACAAGAATTTCATTATAAATACAATTAATTTAAGAATTCTAATCTTTAAAAAAAAATCAAAATGAAAAAACTTTTTACTTTTCTTTGCCTGTTTCTGGCAATCTCTTCGGTTTATGCACAATTTGTGCCCGATCCTACTGTAAAGTACAACATTGTTCAAACATCTTCAAATTTAGTAGTTGGTGCAACTGATGCGGGACTACCGGCTGTGGTGACATTAGCGAATCTAAAATCACAGGCATTTACTTTTGTTGCAGTTAGCGGCAAAGCTAACACCTATTACCTTTTAAATGCAGCAGGTAACTATTTAAATAAAATGACCGACGCACTCGCATGGCCGGGCGATGCATGGGATGTTAGTTTCTCGACAACTCCTGGAATCCTTTCAGAATGGGTTATCAGCGGAACTGATGCAACAGCCATTCGACTTATGTGTAATTTCAACAGTAAATATCTTGCTTCTGATGCAAATACTAATGGTTCAGGATTATATTGTGATAAAACTGTCGATAATGGAAATGGCTTGTTTGCATTAACCGTGGCTACTATTGATCTTACTCCAAAATTTAGTCTTTTAGAACCATCCTTAGTGCTTCAGGTAGAAAGCATGCAACCTTATCCAATTTACTTTACTGCATCGGATCAAACTTACGACATTAATGCAACTGCTTCTGCAGGATTTCATGTCAACCAAGCAACTTTTACACCAAAACAAATTGCTGACGCAGGAGGTAAACCTTTGGTTTACGTCGATGCTCCAACTGCAGCTATAGGAGATGCCGGTACGGTAATTTTTTCCTATACTTTATCAGGAGTTACACATAATATTGCTACTGCAAATATTGTATTGGTAAAAGATTACGAACGTTTCTTTATACAAAATAAAGATTCTGCAGGATTAGTCATTGCGAGTGATGCGAATTTTGATCCTTATCCTGTTTTAGCCATGCAAGTTGAAAATGAAGGTACACAAAATTTTATTTTCAGACCGGTTAATCCCGGAGTTACCGATAGCTTGTATTATATAATTCAGGACGGTACATATCAAATGCTTCGAAAAGATGCATCAAGTAACTATAAAACACAATATGGATTTTCTTCAGATGAAGCTAAGTGGAAAATAACCCCTCTAGAAGATGGCGCTAATAAAATTCAAAATTTTGTAGTCAATGTTCCCACTTTATGTTTAGGAACAAATGAGATTATAGATCAAAGCAGATTGTTTGTCGATAAAACATTTGCTGCTTCTACAACTCCAGCTAGTACTCCACATTGTGAATGGATATTCAAGTCGTTAACTTCGACAGGTTTAGCTCATAATGCAGTAAACCAACTTTTATATGTATATGTTGCTAATCAAAATGTAAATATTCATGGAACTTTGGCCGGAGATAAAGTGAAAGTTTACAACGTAAGCGGACAATTGGTTAAACAACTGACTGCGAATTCAGACTTAACTTCTATTAATCTGAATTCAGGTGTTTATGTGATCAAAGTTAATACCACTGTATTGAAAGTAGTAAAATAAACTAATTGATTTAATTAATGAGGGTGTTCATTTAGAGCACCCTCTTATTTATGTGTTTTTGATATTACTTTTTATGATCTTACCAATTATATTTTGATATTACTCAATTCTGGGAGAATGTATCAACTAATATTTTTCTGTCGCTATTCATAACTTTTAAAATTTAAACGATCTGTAATCAATTGTTTAAATCGTCTGTTTTCCCTGGTATATTTAAGAAATTACCGCTGAAAGCAAAAAAAAATTATACTTTCACCATTTATGTGTGAATTTTACTGCTTTTTTTGAAAATTAAATTCTACATTTGTCTCCAGCAAGTCTGGATGAATTTTCAAACAACAAAAAATCTTACATATAAAACTATATATATTAAAATTCTTTTTTTTGTTTTTTCAATTATAAAACTTAAAATTTTTGAGTAAAATATTGCGGTTAAAAAACAAATTCCTAAATTTAAAATTACAATTGATGTATTTTTACTAAAATGTAACAAGTATGTCGGTTCGAAAATAAAAATCAATAGATAGTATAATTGATTAGTATCCGTTTAAAAGTAATTGTTTTAAATTAAAAATAGAAATGAAAAATTATTTTGAAAAAGCATTCTATCATCTGGATAAGATGTTGATAATTTTGGTCATGGGACTCACTCTTTTCGCCTCCTGTACAGATGACAATTATTATGCTAAGAAAGAGCCAACCTGGTTGGGTGCAAGTATATACGATTATTTGAAGACCGATGGTCACTTTACAAATTATGTAAAGTTGATCGATGACCTTGGTTATACCGATATACTGAAATTAACAGGAAGCAAAACATTATTTGTAGCCAATGACAGTGCATTTACAGAATTTTACAAAGGTAATGAGTGGGGAGTGAAGAGCTACACCGAACTTACACTATCCCAAAAGAAAATGCTTCTGAATTTTTCGATGATCAATAATGCCTATTTACTTCAGACACTTGCGAATTATTACAGTGGTGGAGTTTTTTATGAAGGAACAGCCATGCGTCGGTTAACAGCTCTTTCGTCCATCGATAGTATTCCCTTTGATTATGGTGATAAAGTCCCGACCAGTAAATACTGGGATTACTACCGCACTAAAGGGATTCATATATTAAAAGATGATTCAGACCAGCCGCTGGTGTATTTCACCCCAAAATTTTTAACTAAGTATGGTTTCACCGGGGATGATTTTTCAGTGTTATCGGGTGGAAAAACACGTGATGCTAATGATGTATTCATATATAATGACAAAGTAATTACCCCGGATATAACTTGTAAGAACGGATATATTCATGTGATGCAAAGTGTATTGATTCCGCCAACAAATATGGCTCAATATATTCAGGATAATCCTTCGACAAAGATATTTTCGAAGTTGTTGGATCGTTTTTGCGGTCCGTATTATGATGCGGCAAATACCATTCTATACCGTCAGTTACACCCTGAATTCACAGATTCAATATTTGTAAAACATTATTTTGCAAACAATGGTGGAGCAACTTATATAGATGGAACAACGGTAGGCGGTTCATTATACCTGCCTTCCAATTCACCAACCAAAACACTTGCATTAAACTTGCTTCCCTTTGATCCGGGATGGAACAGCTTCCGTTCTACAGCTTTGCAGGCAGATATGGCCGCAATGTTCGTGCCAACGGATGAGGCGATGACAGCATATTTTAACAGTGAAATTGGAGCAATATTAAAAAAACGTTTTGGATCATGGGATAATGTGCCTGATGAAATCGTTATTCCATTTATAAAACGACATATGCGTATCTCGATGATTGAGTCAGTCCCAAGTCGTTTCAGTAAGATGGTTGATGCCGAAAATTACAGACTTCCGGTAACAAAAAGTGATATTCAAAGCTCTTACATGGCAGTCAACGGGGAGGTATTTGTTACAAGTTCGGTGTATCCACCGGTTGATTACATCTCGGTGTATAGTCCGGTGCTGCTGAGCGAAAATTCAAAAATCATGAATTGGGCGATCAATATTTCACAGACCAGTGTTGATGGATCTAAATTTGCGTTTTATAAATTGTATTTAAACTCCCTGGTAAGTACCTATAGTTTGTTTATTCCTACGGATGAATATCTGAATAATTACATTGATCCGATAGCTTATGGTCAGGATAAACAAGGGGTTTTAAAATTTAGGTTTAATAGTAAGACCTCTTCGGTTACAGCGTATATTTATGCCTATAATAAAACAACAGGTATTGTTGGAACAGATGTTGTGGATTCAATAACCAGTCAGTCATTCGTTAAAAATAGACTGTGGGATATGCTGGACAGCCATATTGTTGTTGGAAACGTTGAATCAGGCAATAATTACTATATAACAAAAGCAAACGATTTTATTAAAGTGGAAGGCTCGGGAACATCAATGACCGTAAAAGGGGGAACCGATATCGTAAATAATACTTCTTCACAGGTAACGAATGTATTTAATCAGACCAATGGTAAAACATATTTCATCAACAAACCAATAAGCCCGGCCCTGAAATCGGTTTATAAGGTATTGAGTGAAACCCCTGAATTCAGCATGTTCTATAATCTGTTAAACGGAATTCCTGATACGTGTATTGTCCAGATTTTCGCACAACAGGGGATGGATTACAGGATTAAATTCTTCAATGCTTTTCGGTATACCGTTTATGTACCCACCAATGCAGCGATAGAAAATGCCCTGGCAGCAAAAATAATCCCTAATTCGTGGGATGAGATTTACGCCATGGCGAATCCGGCAAAGAGTATCGCGATAAACAAAATGATCCAATTTTTGAAATACCATTTTCAGGATAATGCCGTATTTTTTGGACAACAAGTGAATGATCAATTTCAATCAGCCACTATTAAAAACGATAATATCTCAACTTACTGGGGAACTTCCAAAAACAAGTATTTCAAGTTAGGAGTAGTTGGTACAGGCAGTTCGATAACAATCACTATGGATTCAAAATCGGGTGCTCCGGTTCGTACGGCAAATGTATTAATGGCCGATCCTGTGACCGGAAAAAGTTTGTATAATATAATCGCAAAAGACTATATTTTTGATAAACTCCCCTCTTTGTATAAAAATGTCGATGGAACGGGTTCGACGAGTGGTGCTTTATTTAACACCTCGAATATTGTTACATCAGCATCAGCAGTTATTCACCAAATTGATAACGTATTGACCTTTGAATAATATGAAAAAAAACATGAAATCAACAATAACAATAATGATTCTGATGTTATCATTGATCTTGCCATTCCACAGTGTAGGTCAGAACAAAGGAGTTGGAACTATTATTCAGGGAGAAATCACTTCAGCCTCCGATAAATTACCATTGATAGGTGTGAACGTAACTGAGTTGGATGTCAACAATCGTGTTGTTAGTGCTGCAATTACGGATATAAACGGGCATTTTGTCCTTCGAGTTAAGAATTTGCAAAACAGACTTGCGGTTAGCTATGTCGGCTTTATAAAGCAAACAATTAAAATAAACAATAGTAAGGTACTCAATATTACCATGGCTGAAAACACCCATGATTTAGGAAACGTGGTAGTAACAGCTGTTCAAAAGCATGGAGAAGGTGGGTATGTAATTCCTACCCGTGAGATCGGAACGGCTATTCAGACCATCAATGCCAAAGAGTTTGAAGGCCTGCAGGTATCTTCAGTTGATGAGGCTTTGCAAGGTCGTATTGCAGGACTGGATATCGTGTCCAATTCAAGTGATCCGGGAAGTGGAACCTCCATGCGTATTCGTGGTGTAACTTCGATCAACGGGAATAGCCAACCATTAATAGTGGTCAACGGTATCCCATTCGAAGTTCAGATTGACCCGAACTTTGATTATGCGAATTCAAACTCGGAACAATACGCCAATATGCTTAGTTTAAATCCGGATGATATTCTGGAAATATCGGTATTAAAAGATGCTGCTTCGTCTGCTATCTGGGGTTCAAAAGGTGCAAACGGGGTGATTATGATTACAACAAAAAAAGGGATTTCTGGACCCACCCGGGTGGAATACACGTATCGTTATACGAATACCGTTCAACCAAAAGGTCTGAATATGTTAAACGGGGGTGATTTTACCATGCTTATGAAAGAGTCGCATTTAAATCCACTTCAGGATGATAATGCTCCCAATATCCCGGAGTACAATTATGACCCTAATTTCTCTGAATATCAGTATTTCAATAACAATACTGATTGGGTAAAACAAGTGACTCAGGTAGGAAATATCAATGATCATTATCTGACCGTATCAGGTGGTGGCGACCGGGCCAACTATCGTGTCTCGGGGGGTTATTTGTCACAGAACGGAACTGTTATCGGACAGAAATTCACCCGCTTTTCTTCCCGTGCCAATTTGGAATATGCTGTTTCTGACCGGATTAAATTCATAACCGAAATTTCATTGACCAATGAAGATAATTATAAGAGTTATACATTTAATACAGATGATGCAGGTCCAAATAAGGACAAATCCATTCTGGCTATCGCATACCTCAAGATGCCGAACGTGAGTGTCTATCAACAGGACCAGCTTGGAAACAATACAAATGTTTTTTATAGTATTTCCCCCACTTCCACCTTGGGCGATGACCAAAAACGGTTGGTCAATCCTGTGGCGCTGGCTCTTCTGGCAACAAACAATTTAAAGTCATTCCGCATCACCCCCACATTCCGTTTACAATTCGATTTGTTGGATCCTGAAAAACAGATGTTGAGATTTAGTTCGTATGTATCATTTGATATCGACAACAGTAAAACCTCCATGTTCTTACCACAGGAAGTATCAAATTTCTTATGGACAAATTCAGCGGTAAACCGTGTTGATAATTATGATTCAGAAAATGTGACCATCTATTCGGATGAGAATCTGGCATGGCAACCAAAATTTGAGAATTCCGATCATAGCTTATTGTTATACGGTTCATTTCAGATCACTGCCGGAAATTCTTCTTCCCAAAGTATTAATGCTTATTCATCACCTTCCGGGCTTTTGACTGATGCTTCGGGAACGGGTTACCTGTCGGGTTCTACCACCAGCAGTTCTGAATGGAGATCATTGGCTTTCATGATGCGTGGTCATTATGCCTATAAATCAAGATATATTATTGATGGAACATTTCGTAGAGATGGTAGTACCAAGTTTGGACCCGGGAACAAATTTGGGAATTTTCCTGGAGTAGCTCTTAAATATATTATTTCGGATGAACCTTTTATGAAAAACACCAAGAAGTGGTTGAGTATGCTTGCTGTTCGTCCATCATGGGGAATAAGCGGTAATCAGCCTGATGCGGAATACCTGTATTTAAGCCGGTATAACACCAACGGTTCGTATATTGATATTACCGCTGTAAATCCGACTTCACTTCAATTGAAAAATCTGAAATGGGAAACAACCTCAGCATTTAATTACGGGATAGATTTAGGCCTTTTTGATGACAAATATGTCTTTGACATTAATTTTTATAATAAACACACCACCGATTTATTGTTTAAGAATGTTACTCTTTCAAACACCTCGGGTTATTCCACAATTCCATATATAAACGGTGGGACAATGAATAACGATGGTTGGGAAGTGAATTTTTATGCAAACCGGTTATTTAAGACCAAAGATTTCAGTGTGGATTTCACCTTTAACCTCTCAAATTATAAAAACACCATTATCGATTTAGATCCCTCCTTGCTGGCAAGTTATAACGGGGATTTTAATTATCAGAACGGATCGTATTTAACCAGGGTACAAACCGGAAACTCATTCGGTTCTATTTATGGATTCAAATACAAAGGGGTTTATCAATATGACGAATACTCGACCGCTCATCCCAATGCTCCGGTTGCTAAAGATGTAACAGGGAAAGTTATTACCGATCAGAACGGAGTTCCCAAGGCTATGTATTATGCCTACGGAACAACCTCTCAATATAAATTCAGAGGAGGAGATGCCATATATGAAGATGTGAATCATGATGGTAGCATTGACGCCCTTGACATTGTTTATTTAGGAAACAGCAATCCGATTCTCAACGGAGGATTTGGTCCTACCTTTCATTATAAAGACTTTTCATGCAAAATGTTTTTCAACTTCCGGTACGGGAATAAGATAGTCAACACCGCCCGTATGAATGCAGAAAACATGTACTACGACAACAATCAAAGTACTGCTACGAACTGGCGTTGGAGAAAAGACGGGGATGTGACCAATATGCCAAGAGCGTTGAGTAACTATAATGGGAATGGTGGATATAACTGGCTTGGAAGTGACCGTTATGTAGAGGACGGATCGTTCCTACGGTTTAAATACCTGACATTTAATTATTCGGTTCCGTCTAAATTACTGAAACGGTTTAGTGTAAACAGATTGAATTTATACCTGACATTTAATAATTTATTAGTTTTTACAAAATATACCGGTGTAGATCCTGAAGTAGGGTACGGAACATTAACTCAAAACAATGGATTGAGTGTTGATGGTTCAGCTACTCCACGAACAAAAGATTTCACACTTGGATTATCAGTAGGATTATAAAAGAAAACAATATGATGAAAATAAAAATTGCTGTACTGGGGATGTCAGTACTAATACTTATGGGACTAAGTGGTTGTGACGACTGGTTAACAATTAAACCTGAAAGCCAAATCATTCTGGATGAATACTGGAAATCGGAAACCGATGTTCAGGCAGTGCTTGCTGCTTGTTATAAAGACTTAACCACCAATGACAATATCTATCGAATGATTGTTTGGGGTGAACTGCGATCGGATAACCTGACTGTTGGTGCGGGTATTCCGGGTTCCATGCAAGATATGCAAAAAATTCTGGATGGAAATATCACCTCAAGCAATAGCTACTGTAACTGGGGATCTTTTTATACGATCATAAATTATTGCAATACATTGCTGTATTATGCCCCTCAAGTGACCAAACGGGATAATAATTTCACAGAGGCTCATCTTCAAAAGATTCAGGCAGAAGCTCTGACACTTCGTGCTCTTTCCTATTTTTATCTGGTAAGGACTTTTAAGGAAGTTCCATGGATTGAAGATGCAAGTATTGATAACACACAAAATTATGCCAAACCAAAAGATACAGAGCAAACCATCATCAATAATATCATACGTGATTTATTAATAGCTCAAAAATATGCACAAACAGATTATGGAAGAACAGATTATAATAAAGGGCGGATTACTCTCGATGCAGTGAATTCACTGCTGGCTGATGTTTATCTTTGGAATCAACAATATGATTTATGTGCCCAGACCTGTGATTTAGTTCTTGCAAATAAGAATTTAAAACTGGTTGGTGCAGAGAATATGTTTACTTCGGTTTTTTATCAGGGCAATTCCACCGAAAGTATTTTCGAATTGCAGTTTAAAGAAAATGTACAGTTTAATAATCCGGCAGCAATTTTATACGGCTCAGGAAGTAAATCAATCACAGGCTATCTGGGTTTCCCAGCAACATTAGCATATAATCCTGTGGCTAATGTAGCAGGGGTTTATAGCCCTTTCGACTATAAGGTTTCAACAACCGTTATAGAAGGTGTAAACGATATCCGAGCAACAGATTTTTACATGTTATACGGAGGTAGATACTTTATATTTAAATATGCAGGGATTCAGGTGATAAAAAGCTTAACTACCGGGTTATCACCCTCTTATTATTACAGGAGTAATTCTGCGAACTGGATTGTATACAGGCTCTCTGATGTTATGTTGATGAAGGCGGAGGCTCTGGTGGAATTAGATGGTGCTGAAAATATGAAAAATGCACTTTCCATGGTAAATGAAACTTACCTGCGGTCCAATCCGGGAGAGGATTCTCTTAATATAAGCAATTATACCACTAAATTTTCTATGGAAAACCTGGTGTTGCGTGAACGTCAGAGAGAATTGCTTTTTGAAGGGAAACGTTGGTTTGACTTGGTCAGGGTGTCCCGTCGCGAAAATTCAACCTCCTCGTTGAACAGTTATGTAAATCATAAATCATCAGGTAACTCAGCTTCGCTAGGTGCACCGGTGTTGGATGCTATGTATATGCCAATATCAAAATCCGAAATAGAAGCAAATCCTAAAATGGTACAAAACCCATTTTATGAGGAATCAACTTCGATTACTAAATAACAGATTAGAAAATTAATGATTATGAGAATATACTATTCAAAATCGCTTTTTAAAAGGCACGCATTAGCAGGTATTGTTGTACTATTATTTGCAATGGGGATCTTTTCGTCTTGTAATTCAGATCAAATTGGAGGTAACCGGTTTACCTTTACTGATAAAATGATGGGTCAATACCTAAGGGATTCAACTGATTTCTCCGAATTTACAGCCCTGTTAGACACTTCGAAAGTGATGGGTCTTTTAAATTCATACGGTGCTTATACTTGCTTTGCTCCATCGAATGAAGCAATGAGGAAGTTTTATGTGACGAAAGGAAAAAAATCTCTCAAGGATTTCTCACTGGACTCGTTAAAAATAATTGCTTACGACCATATCATTATGGGCTCAGTGGTGTTGTATTCAAATTTTTTAGTCGGAGCATTACCTGAACTCTCCATGAGCGACCGGTATTTATCGGTTTATTTTTCACCTACCGGATATGCTTTTATTAATTCCACATCCCAGATTATCCAAAAGGATATATTGGTGCATAACGGGGTGATCCATAAAATAAACCAAGTTTTAAATCCAACCAGCGCAGGGATAGTACAAGCAATTTCAAAGGATACGACCTTTACTTTGTTTTATAAAGCTTTAATTGCAACCGGATTAGCCGACTCGCTTCTTGCCATTAAAGATTTAACTTACGACCCGTCACTTTATTCTTCTTTAGTAAATCTGGCTACCGGCAGAGAGTTTGATAAACTGGTTCCTACTGCCAAGAAATTTGGATATACCGTGTTGATGGAAAGTAATGCCACCATGATTGCAAACGGGATTACAGATTTAGAAAGTATGAAAGCATATGCAGCAGCGAATGTATATCAAGCCGATCCGAGCATTACGGATATAACAAACCGTAACAACAGTCTTAATAAGTTTATTGCCTATCATCTGATTAATAGGCAGTTAACATACACAAAATTTATTGATGCGTATGATACAGGTCACATGTTGAAAACCAGGAATATGTATGAATATATTGAAACGATGTGTCCGAATACTTTGATGGAGATTAAAAAAGACCGGCTATTAAACAAAACAAATCTGATTAATTATTCAACTGAAACAGGTAAAGTGATTCAAATTACCTCATACTATGATAAATTTGGTACAAATGGTGTTTATCATGAAATAGATGGTATGTTGGTATATAGCGATGCTGTCAATGCCGAATTGTCAAGTAAACGGCTTCGTTTTGATACTTCGAGCTTTTTCCCGGAGTTAACCAACAATAATATGCGGGGTCTCCCTGAGCATGGCTTGGCCACGGCATTAAAAAACACACTGTTTTCTATTCCAAGAGGTTATATTGACAGGATCACAAGTTCTGAACAGACACAAGTCGGTTATTTGACACCTTATGATGGATATTGCGATTATGAAGGTGACGAAATATATCTGGAAGCTACTGCAGGAAACCTTTATGACTTTTCGATCATAACACCTCCGGTTCCCGAAGGTACTTACGAAATAAGATTCGGTTATCTGGCCAATGGTGGTCGTGGGGTGGCTCAGTTGTATGTGGACGATGTTCCATGTGGAGTGCCTTTAAATATGAATATAACAGGTACTGATCCTTCTATCGGTTATGTACTGCCCGGATCCGAACTTGATGATCCTTTAGGCTACCAGAATGATAAGATGATGCGTAACAGGGGATACATGAAAGGACCAGCGGTATACAAAACGGCAACAACCCAATGGTACAGGGGTCAGTCTGCAAGGTATGAATCGGTATCATTAAGACATATTTTAGGAATCTATCCGTTTAGCAAAGCGGGAACTCATAAACTTTCTGTAAAAGGATTAAGCGGAGGCCAATTTATGTTCGACTACCTGGAATTTGTACCGACAAGCGCTCTCGAAACAGAGGATATTTATTAATATTTATTTTAGAATTAGCTTTAAATATTTTACATTATGAGATTAAGATATTATGGAATTCCCATTTTTGCCTTGCTGACATTCTTAACAATACTGGTAGTTTCGTGTACCAATGACTGGGATAAACACTATTATGCTGAACCTGTAAATAAGAGTACTTTGAATTTGTATCAATATATTCAAGCGCAAACTGAATTAAGTACATTTACCAAAATGCTTAAAATCACAGGGTATGATACAATACTCAACAAATCGCAAACCTTTACTGTCTGGGCGCCAACAGATCAGGCACTTTTGAATGTTGACCTCACGGATACAGCACAGGTAATTAAAATTGTAAAAAATCATATCACACGTTTTTCTTACCCTACTTCCGGAATTATCAGCAAGTCAATTCTCATGTTGGATAATAAACTGATTGTGTTTGCAAAAGGACCCGGTGGTTACACTTTCGGGGGTAAAACAGTTGTACAAGCTGATGTCGCAACAAAAAACGGTATCATCTACGTGTTGAGTGATTATGCACCTTATAGAATGAATATCTGGGAGTTTTTAAATAAAACAGATGGTATTGATTCTATAAGGAACTATATCAATTCTTTAACAATTATTCAATTAGACACAGCGGCAAGCTATAAAGATGGTTATTTTGTAAGTAATGTTTATAAATCCACAAATAAAGCGTTGACTTATCTCGGTAAATTTAATACCGAAGATAGTATCTATACCGCTATTTTGCCCGATAATGCTGCGTGGAGTGAAGCCTATAACCGGATCCTACCTTTTTACAATGCGCTGGTTAAAGATGGTGGAGTTCAGGCACAAATAACAAATACAAAATGGACATTAATCCAGGACTTGTTTTTTAGAGGTGTAAAATCACTGCCAATTGCCTCGGATTCTATCTATTCGACCTATGGACATGGATTTTCCAATCCTAACAGACTCTTTGCCGGGGCACAGGTTACCGAAATGAGTAATGGTTTAAGCTATGTAACCAGTCAATTGAAAAACAGTGCAACAGATTCGTGGTTTAAGGAAATACGGATCGAAGGAGAAGACCCCCTGAATGGACGAACCACATTAAATTATAATGCCACTTCGGTGACAAGTATCGGTACAGGTTTTAATATATCAAAAGGCTACTATGTACGACTTGATCCAACTACCTCAAGCAGTATTTCCAAACTTAATGTTCAGTTTCCGATCTCAAACACATTATCTGCCAAATATGATATATATTGTGTGTTTGTTCCCACTAGTATTGTTGATCCAACGGATATAAAACCAAATAAAGTACGGTTTTATTTGTCCTATGTAAACAGTCTGGGAGTTCAGGTGACTAATGCTACGGTTGATATCAACCATGCAGTTCAGCTGCCAACCAAAGTAAGTGCTATTTTCACCACCACCCCTACTTCCCAGCCACAGGAGATGCTCGTTGTATCCGGATTTCAATTCCCGTATTGTAACCTGGTTAAACAACCTGATTATATTTCAGGTCTGCTGCCTACCGTTTCTTTAAAAGTTGAAAATGCAGCCGGGGTTACCTCCGCTGAATTAGCTAATTTTAATAGGACGTTGCGAATAGATTATATAATTCTGAAACCTGTTCAATAACATTGAGTGAATAAACTTTTTTAGTATGAAAATGAAAAATTATAAAAACATATTAAGCATGAATAGGTATTCTTTCTGTTTTAAACTCATAAGTGCGGTTACAATTGCAAGCATGCTGTTGTCTTGTCCTGTTGCAATGTCTCAAAGCAAAGTTCCGGAGAACAAACATGAAATAGTATTGAAAGGGTTGGTACGTGATGCACATACCAAAAAACCAATCGTAGCAGCACAGATATCAGTTCCAAACAAGAATTTATCGGCTGTAACGGATGAAAAAGGTCAATTTACGTTGAAAATTTCTTCGCTGAAAGATGTTCTCTATGTTTCAGCCTATGATTACAATCTGAGGGAAGTTGCCATTAGAGGAAAAGATTCTGTGGTGATAAATCTTTATTCAAATCAATTCAGTAACTATTTCAAAAATATCGAAGGGGTTACAGGAACAGTGAATAATTCAGCTTTAGTGTCTTCCGCCGGGAGTGTAGAGGATGTAAGTAAAACACCAGCCATTTCAGCCGACGAGGTTCTGCAGTCATCACTTGGGGGCGATATTCGTGCCGTTTCACGCTCAGGGGTAGCCGGAGAAGGAACTGTATTATTTATCAGAGGGATTAATTCACTAAACGCCAATGCACAACCTTTGTTTGTTGTGGATGGAGTTATCTGGAATAATTTATATGATGTGCAGTCTATTCACAAAGGGTTTTTCTCAAATCCGTTGGATAATATTGATGTGAATGATATTGAGAATATAACCGTAATCAAAGATGGTAGTTCTATCTATGGAAGTAAAGCCTCCAATGGAGTGGTGTTGATTAAAACCAAAAGAGGGAAATCAATGGTTACTAAAATCAGTTTAAACTATTTCACGGGTATGACTGTCCGTCCGAATGCAATGCCCATGATGAACGGCGAAGATTACAGAATATATGCCAGCGATTTATTAAATTCAAAAGGTGCTGTAGGAAACGATATTTCCAGGTATGAATTTTTAGGAATAGATCCGTCACAAAAACAGATATATAATGCAAATCACAATGCCACAAACTGGGGGGATCAGGTGTATCAGACCGGGCAAACGAACAGTTATGCCATTAATGCCAACGGTGGGGATGAAAAAGCGTTGTATTATTTTTCATTAGGGCTAACCGATAATAAAGGCGTAGTGACCACCACCGACATGCAACGCATTAATTTCCGTTGTAATGCCGATTTGAAATTCACAAACACTTTTAGTATGGGCTTAAACATCGGCTATTCCCGTGTTGAAAGAACCTTACTGGATGATGGAGTCGATTTTTATTCTTCTCCTACATGGGTCAGCAAAATTAAATCCCCTTTCCTGAGTCCCAATACTTTTACTTCTTCAGGTCAGTTAACAACCGATTATGCCAGAACGGACAGTTTTGGAATCGGTAATCCCGGTGCGATAATTAATTATTCTATCAATAAGTTGAAAAAATACCGGTTCAACATGGGTATTCTTCCCTCTTTTCAGATAGTACCCAATTTGACCCTGAGTTCACAATTCGATTATAGTCTGGATAAAACTATTGAAAGACATTATATTCCCATGTTTTTTACTCCTGTGGAAATTCTTCCTAACCTGGGGGTTTCACAAAACGAAATAAGTAGTCAGGTAATGCGTAATACCGCTTATTTTGATGAAACAAGACTGACATTTGATAAAAAATTCAATGACTTTCATCATCTGAAAGCAATTTTAGGATGGAGGTATATCAATAATTATTACGAATCGGATTATGCCGAAGAACATAATTCAGGGTCAAACAATAATACGACCATTACCGGTACTAACAGTTTTTTACAGGTAGATGGGATTAACAATCAGACCAATTCAATTTCAAATTATCTGAATGCTGATTATGATTACGACAATCGTTTCTTCCTGACTGGTACGGTGTCCATGGATGCTTCCTCCCGGTTTGGAAAAGAAACCCAGGGTGGTGTCTCACTCATTGGACGCAGTTGGGGCATATTCCCTGCGGCTAACGGAGCATGGCTGGTTTCTTCCGAAAAGTTTATGAAAAACATAAATGTCCTGAACTTTTTCAAAATCAGAGCAGGATACGGGGTTACAGGCAACGATGGGATTAAAGATTATCAATCAATGGCATTTTTCTCGTCCACTAAATTTATGGATAAGGCAAACGGATTGGTGATAACAAATCTGGCAAATTCAAATATCCAGTGGGAATCCACCGGGAAAGCAAATATAGGTGCTGATTTAGGACTGTTCGATAATCGGTTGTCGTTGAGCGTTGATTTTTTCTCGAGTAACACAACAAATCTTCTGGTTATGAGAAATATGCCTGATGTTTCGGGGCTAAGTTTCTTTTGGGATAACGGAGGAAGCATGACAAATAAAGGGTATGAAGTTACAGCAAACCTGAAAGTGGTTAATTTTAAGAACCTGAAATGGGAACTTGGGTTAAGCGTTGGACATTACAACAACGTGATTACATCACTGCCTAACGGTGAATATACTACTTCGGTTTATAAAGGGGAGGTACTGACAAGAGTCGGAGAATCTGCCGGAGTGTTCTACGGATATAAAACTAATGGTGTCTTTGCAACGGAGGCACAGGCATCTACTGCTTATACCGATCCGAAAACCGGAACAAAAGGTTACCTTAGGATTCAAAACGTAGATGGTAGCTATAGCAATTTTGGAGCAGGGAATGTTATTTTCGTTGATAAAAATGGAGACGGAATTATTGACTCGAAAGATAAACAGGTGATTGGTAATCCTAATCCAAAATTTTATGGGACATTTAACAATAAATTTTCATATAAAAGATTTACCCTGAATGGCTTGTTTACCTATTCACTGGGAAACGATATCTATAATTACCAGCGCAGCCAGTTGGAAGCGGGCAGTGATTTCAGCAATCAAACCTCGACCATGCTCCGACGTTGGACTGCCGAGGGACAAGTGACCAATCAACCCCAGGCTAGCTATGGTGATCTGTTGGGTAATTCACGCTTTTCAGACCGCTGGATAGAGGATGGTTCGTATATACGATTAAAAACGGTTACCTTATCATATGACCTGCCCATAAAAAATAATTTCATTGAAGGGATCAGTTTTTGGATCTCAGCCAATAATCTGCTTACCTTTACTCATTACTTAGGTCAGGATCCGGAAGTTTCGGCCGGTAACTCTGTTTATTTCCAGGGTGTGGACAACGGATTAACACCCTTAACCAAGAGTTATTATCTTGGTATTAAATTAAACTTATAAAAAATCAACGAAATAATTCTCAGTATAACAAAACCTCAGTTTCTGAGAGCATCAGAACTTATGGAAGTATATAATTCATGTTTTACGATAATGATAAAAAAATATATGATATGAAAAAAATCAGCAAAATAATGGTATTCCTGTTTCTTACTGTGTTCACTTTTGAGGGTTGCAGCAACCTGTTGGATGTGGATTCAAACAGGCTGGTTTTTCCTGATGGGTATCAAATGAACGCGGCTAATGATACACTTTATTCAATGTTTGGCATCTTCTCGCAAATGGAAAAACTTGCCGACAGTTATGTGCTTCTGGGTGAATTGCGTGGTGATTTAATGAGTGTAACTCCTACTTCGAATTTATACCTGCAAGAAATAAGCAACTTTGATAATTCAGATAGTAGTAACACCTACACCAATAATGTAAAAGATTATTATTCGGTGATCAATAATTGCAACTACGTGATTCATAACATTGATACCTCTGTTGTGAGAGGGGGAGTAAAGGTAATGTACAAAGAATATGCAGCCTGTAAGGCAATACGCGCCTGGACTTATATGCAGATTGCCTTGAATTTTGGTTCGGCCATTTATTATGAAAACCCTATTTTGACGGTGCAGGATGCTGAAAACATACAAAAAACAACGCCTTTGACCCTCACAGAATTGGCACCTATTCTGATTGACGATATTAATCCGTGGAAAAAAACACCGACTCCTTCTCTGGGTTTTATTTATTCCCAGAACCTGAAAAACTCCTTTTTCCCCATCCGTTTTATATTGGGTGACTTATACCTGTGGACCGGTCAATACGAAAATGCGGCAAATGAATACCGGGATTTGATGTTTGAAAACAATTATACCGTTAGTTCATCTGTTAAGGATTCCCGTGAAGTAATTAATAATGCCTTTACAGCAAAACCTCCAACCATTTATTTTTTTGATATTTATTCAATAGATGAAATAACAAACATCTCGGCAACAAATCAATATGGGTATAAATTCCAGTTGGATAGTTTAACGATCAATCATATGATTGCTCCATCCGCTGTTTCGATTACTAACTGGCAGAATCAAATGTATTATCATTCCTCCACACTGGAAACCCTGGGTGATTTAAGATTATATAGTTCGGTTTCTTCCCTGCAAAAATTAATAACTGTGAATGGCAATACAAGTACAACAAAATACGGCTATACGAAAATTACCACCACCTCGACGAATTATCTTTTGAAATATCTTTTGATTAATCCTGAAATGACAACTAACAAGACAAATAAGCAAATAAAACCCTATCGTGTCCCCTTACTCTATTTGCGTTATGCCGAAGCTGTGAATCGCATCGGGAAACCTAATCTGGCTTTGGCTGTAATTAAAAACGGAATGAACAGTGTCACTCTGAATGACAAAAAGATCATTCCTCAGCGTGAACTCTCTACTCCGCTCCCTAATTATATGAACTTCACCGATAATCGCTTTGATACGAATATCGGGATCAGAATGCGTGGTTGTGGCAATGTAAATCAGGATACTACATTTTATATTATTCCTAAGTTAAATGCGTTGCCTGATTCGGTTCTGTATGTCGAAAATCTTATTCAAAAGGAACTGGCGCTGGAATCAGCATTCTTAGGAAACCGTTTTCAGGATTTGATGCGTATTGCTATTCGTAGGGATGATAATGCATACCTGGCAAATATAGTGTCGGCAAAATACATAGATAACAAGGAAGCCATCAAAACAAAATTGATGGATCGAGCTAACTGGTATTTGAAGAAATAAAACATGCCGAAATAAATCGTAAAATGAATTCGTGGTTAAAATTTGGATGATTAAAGAAGTTGACTGGTTTATTACGAATATTTTAATTAATCACATTCAATTAATTAAATGGAACAATATAATATACTATTCAAAATCTAGACTTCTCCCATGGAGAGAGGGCAACGATAGTTAAAACAGGATGCTAACAAAAATTAAACAAGGATATTATTTACTTTCAATCACTTAGTTTACATTTAATACCCTTTAATAATATAAAATTACACCTCTGTGTTATCAATATAACCCCTATTCTGAAACATTTATCCGTGAAAAAGACAATTTAATTATTTATATTTGTAGAATTAAAATATTACTAAGTGAAACTCCAATTGGATATTATATCAACAAGAAAAAACTTATGATGGATAGTATTTGTCATAAATTAGTTTATATTATTATTTTTACTTAACTGTCCCATTGTGGGACGAGTAAACATACCAACATTAACACCAGAGCAATGTATTGAGTTGGAATCTGGCTTTAAAATTAGCCATTGTTTAAGAATGCGCTGCCATGCTATATTGCTCAAGACAGAAGGTCGAAGCCTCAATGGAGGCCGGATTAATTACTGGCATGTACAACATAAGTGTGAATAAAACAGTTGGACAAAACGTTTTGTCAGCGATAGAGTAAATGGTTTGGAAACACAGCCAGGTCGAGGTCGCAAGCAAATCATTTCAATAGAAGAAAAAACCAAATAATTAAATACAATAATCAAACAATTTCTTTATTATTAATAATTTAAATTTAATGTTTTATGAAAAAAAATTACTTTCTTATCGCAATGGCGTTAACCGCATTTGTAGCAAATGCACAAACGCCTGTAACTATTGTAAACGGCGATTTCGGTTTACCGGCTGATGCCACCAAGTACAAAACTATCAACAGTATTACTGGTTGGAAATCTGATGATTTGGTGACCGATGACAATGGCCGTGAAGCAGCGTATTTTGCTTATATGAAAAACATTGGTGGTAGTATCTATAATGTTTTAGGTGAGGTAATACCAACAACATCAGCTACTTATCATTTAACTTTTGATGGCTTGATATCTTGGAATCCGCTAGCAGGAACTGAAGTTGATTTTGTTGTTACATTTAGTTCGTTAGCCACGGGTGCTGATCCTACAACAAGAGTTCCTATTAAAGCCGTTACAATTATAGCTGGTGCAGATCGTGTTATTTATACTAATAGTTCTGCCGATGTTACAATTCCGGCTGGTGCCGCCTATGCCGGTAATAATTTGGTAATTGAAATTGATTGCAATACACCTTCATTAACCAATACCAACACTTGGGGAAGTGTTGATAACTTCGTTCTTACCAGAACTGATGTTGCAACAAAAGTTCAAACGGTTGAATCGATGTCCTTAAAAACTTATCCCAGCCCATTCAACGACAAATTGACGGTTGAATCTGCAGAAACTATTAAAAGTATTAATATTTATTCAATTAATGGTCAGAGAATTAAAGACCTAACAGTAAATTCAACGAGAGCAAATATTGGAACTTCTGACTTTTCCAAAGGTGTATATATGTTGAAAATAGAAACCGAAAATGGTGTAAAAACCATGACCGTTGTAAAATAAGTACATTTTTAATTGATTGCATTAGAGGTTGTTTTATCAAAAAACAACCTCTAATTTTTTATTCGGAAATAAACACATTCAAAATTCACACAAACATATTCTTTTTCTAAATTTCAGAAACAAGTTATTTATAACTCCCAGATAACATTTAGCCCTGTTTTTGTTTACATTCCAGTTCCTTAAAGTATAAATAGATTCTGTATTTTTGTAACGATATTGTTAAGAAGTGCACGAAAATAATTATTTAAAACTCAGTTCTACTTTTTATCATCTATTACTTCAATTAAATACTATATAATTATCATGAAAAAAGTACATTTTCTAACTCTCATTTTCTTTGTCCTGATTCTCTTACCACTAAAAGCCCAACTCAATGCAGCCGGATACGACTGGAAAAGTGTCAAAATAGGAGGCGGGGGTTTTGTTTCTGGCATTATTACCTGTCCACAGGAAAAAAATCTGATCTATGCCCGCACCGATGTGGGGGGAGCCTACCGGTGGATAGAAGCTACTAAAAGCTGGAAACCTTTAACCGACTGGGCTTCGAAGACTGAATGGACGTTTCTGGGTATCGAAAGCATTGCCATCGATCCAAGTTCGACAAATAAAGT
>Ga0209123_1001629_pt1 | contig 21409 bp, 23 predicted proteins | sample BarGraIncu00431A_FD_184500 | JGI IMG/M metagenome (GOLD analysis project Ga0209123, IMG submission 184500) | Arctic peat soil microbial communities from Barrow, Alaska, USA - Barrow Graham LP Incubations 004-31A (SPAdes) (version 2) | ecosystem: Environmental > Terrestrial > Soil > Wetlands >... | reverse complement strand
ACACAAGCCATCGAGGCGTTTGTAACCCGCTACAACGAAACAGCCGCACCGTTTGTTTGGAGGAAGCGTGAGGTTCGAGGCGCTCAGCTTAGAAATACAATTGTTAATTTACGCAATTAAACACTAGTTCAACTCACCATACTGGGTCATGCTCAATGGCGACGCTCTCTCTTGTGAAGGAAGCATTTGTGTATCTTCGAATTCTTCTCGAGGGGTTGGGTTGCGTCGCCCCGATGTGACGATTTGACCAGATGCCCAAAGAGCCCCTGCCGGGGTGACATTTGCCAATGCCCGTTTAAATGCGGCAACTTCTTCTTCCTGCAAGGGTTCATATGCAAGCGGCGGGGCTGGTCGCTGCGAAGGAACAGCTGGTAATACAGGCGCCTGAGTATCTGTGGCTTTGGGATTCCGCGGTTGAATACGGACTGCATGACTCTGAGACAAGCCTGCCGTGACTTGCTCGTTGACGCGCCAATAAACGGCTGTGACGGTAATGTCGTGACGCGACTTGGCTGTTTGTGCAACGACACTCTCGATTTCGGCCAGACGTATGGCATTACCAGCGGATTGATCAAGCAGGTCCATCATGACAAGGTACTGAAGTCCGTGCGTGTCCAATGATAGAACTTTGAATTTGTAGCTGGACGCTAAAACACCTGCTCGAATCATCGAATCACGAACTACGTTATAGAGCCGTTCACGCCGTTCATGACGTTCCGATTTGCGACTTGCAAGGGCGGCTGCGGGCGGCGATGCGTGCTTGCCCCGTAATCGGTCTGTGGGCATCAGGGGGATGGTTGCATCTACCAAACCAGCCCCCAGATCAGAGCTTTCAGGCGTAGAAACAGGTCTTCGCTGTTTTGAACTAGTGAACCAGTTAAATATGGACATATATTATTCTTTCATATCAATTCAGCACCGATTCAACGATGCTGAAGGCATCCCAGCCTTAGACCTGCATGCAGCTTATTTTTTATTTGCCGATGCAGAATTTGGAGAATATCACTCCGAGTAGATCGTCCGAGGTAAATTCACCTGTTACTTGATTTAACTCATTTTGCGCTAGGCGCAGCTCTTCCGCCAATAGATCCAGTGATTGTGTCCTGGCCGCTAAATGAGAGACGGCTTCACTTAAGTGGGCGTCGACTTGGTGCAGCGCTTGAACATGGCGCTCTCGCGCAATGTAGACGCCTTCGGGTGCCGACTGCCAGCCTGCAACTTCCAACAGCTTGCGGCGCAAAACGTCCAATCCAGCCCCAGTTTTGGCCGACAAAGTGACACCTTGGGCATGCCCCGGCGCGGCGATGGCATCGGCTTTGTTCCAGATGTCGATGATAGGCACTCTTGCCGGTAGTTTTAGGGCTAAAGACCCCATAATCACGGCGTCATCAGCTATGTAATCTGTAGCGGATATGCGCGTCAGGTCGTGCAGAAACAAAACGGCATCAGCTGTTTCAATGGCATCCCAGGAACGGGCGATGCCTATTTTTTCAACTTCATCCTCACTGTCGCGCAAACCCGCCGTGTCGACCACATGGATTGGCACGCCCTCGATCTGGATGGTTTGCTGCACCTTATCGCGAGTCGTGCCCGCCACCGGCGTAACAATAGCCAGTTCAGCGCCGGCCAGCGCATTGAGCAAGGACGATTTGCCCGCATTGGGTTGTCCGGCAATCACCACGGTGATGCCTTCGCGCAAAAGTGCGCCCTGCCGCGCCCGTTGCAAGACTTTTTGCAGGAGTTGCTGCAATTTTGATAGCTGTCCGTGCGCATCAGCCTTGCGTAAAAAGTCAATTTCTTCTTCAGGAAAGTCCAGCGTTGCCTCCACCAGCATGCGCAAATGAACCAAGGCATCACGCAGGGTGTGGATTTCTTTGGAGAAGGCGCCTGACAGTGAGAGACTGGCGCTGCGCGCCGCCGCTTCGGTGCTGGCATCAATCAGGTCGGCAATCGCTTCGGCCTGGGTCAGATCGATTTTGTCGTTGAGGAACGCGCGTTCTGAGAACTCACCCGGCAACGCAACCCGCAACCCTTCTAGCTGGGGTAGCTGTGTGTTTGAGTCAAGCTCGGCCGCCGCTTCTAGGCAACGCGCCAACAGCAGTTGCAAGACCACGGGGCCGCCGTGCGCTTGCAATTCCAGCACATCCTCGCCCGTGAATGAATGGGGCGCCGGGAAATAAATGGTCAAGCCCTGGTCAATCGCCAGTCCGCCCCGGTCAAGAAAAGGAAGGTACGTTGCTTCGCGCGGTTTGAGTTGGCGTGAAAAAAGCGCCTGAACCAGCGCTTTGATATTTTTTCCGCTCACCCGAACAATGCCCACCGCACCCCGGCCGGGGGCGGTGGCAATGGCCGCGATGGGGTCCTGATGACGCGCCAGCACGCCCTGACTCAGAACTTGGGCAGGTTGAACTGCGGTGGCACGCCCATGCGGGTGTTGATGATCCACTGCTGCGTGATCGACAACACGTTGTTGGTGATCCAGTACAGCACCAAACCAGCCGGGAAGAAGAAGAACATCACGCTAAATGCCAGAGGCATGAACCACATCATCTTGGCCTGCATCGGGTCTGGCGGCGCTGGGTTGAGGGCGGTCTGCAACACCGTAGTCAGGGTCATGACGATGGGCAAAATGTAGAAAGGGTCCGGCGATGAGAGATCGTGAATCCACATCACCCAGGGCGCGTTGCGCATCTCGACGCTTGAGAGCAAAACGTTATACAAGGCGATGAACACGGGGATCTGGATCATGATGGGGAGACAACCGCCCATTGGGTTGACTTTCTCTTCACGGTAGATCCGCATCATTTCTTGTTGCATCTGCTGCGGATTGTCCTTCAGGCGCTCACGCATTTCCGTAATCTTCGGATTGATGGCCTTCATTTTGGCCATGCTGGCATACGCCTTGGCGTTGAGCCAGTAAAAGGTGATTTTCAGCAACAGCACCAGCGCCATGATGGCCCAACCCCAGTTGCCAACAATGCCATGGATCTTGTCAAGTAGCCAGTAAAGCGGCTTAGCCATGATGGTGAGCCAGCCATAGTCCTTGACCAGTTCCAGTCCTGGTGTCAGTGACTCCAATACTTTCTCCTCTTCGGGGCCGGTAAAGAGTTTTGCCTCGACGGTTTTACTGGCGCCAGGCGCAATATCGTTCATTGAGGTGATCATGCCAACGGCATACAGATTGGTGTCGACCTTGCGCATGAAAAGGTCGCGCTTGATGCCATCGCCCAGCAACCATGCACTTGCAAAGTAATGTTGCACCATAGTGACGTAGCCGTTTTCAGCGGTCTTTTCGATATCAACCTTGTTGTTCTCGATATCCTTGAATTCCACCTTTTGATATTTTTTGGCTTCGGTATAAATCGCCGGGCCCGTAAAGGTGGAGTAGAAGGAAGATGCCCCTTCAGGCTTGTTGCCATCGCGCACCAGTTGAAGGTACAGCTGTGGTGAAACAGGGGTCGCGCCCATGTTGACCACTTCGTGCTTGACCGTCATGGCGTAAGAGCCACGGGTCAAAGTGAATGTTTTGACCAGCTTGACGCCGCCCAGAGCCGGTGACTCAAAACGAATGCTCAGCTCTTGACTGCCATCGCTCAGCGTGCGCTCGCCCGGAGCGACACTCATCATCGTCTTGTGGGTGGGGAACGCTCCGCCCGCCGCGCCAGCGATCAGCCCTGTTTGCGCCAAGTAGGTGCGGTCTTTGGTTTCATCCAGCAAGACGAAGTTATTGGCTTTGTCGGTAAATTTGAGAAATTCAGTCCGTACCAGCGAGCCGCCTTCGGAGTCGAACGTCAGCTTGAGTACATCGGTGGTTACCACGAAACGTTCGTGAGTTGCGGCAGGGGTAACTGAATCTGCACCAATTGACGCTGTAGCCCCCGTCAACTGTGCGTTGACAGCTACTGAATTGGTAGCGGTAATTCCTGTGGGGACCGAAGAAGCCGCCGCCGGTGGATTGGCTGCTGCTGTTTTGGTGGAGCTGGGGAAGAAAGTTGCTTTATGGCCGTTATAAATCTGCCACTGATCCCACAGCAACACCATGGAAAAGCCAAAAATCACCCACAAAATGGTGCGGCGAATATCGTTCATGAAGACTTCTTTTGAATGGATGAGGGAATCAGCTGGGTAAAGAGCCGGGGTTTTTCTGTGGTCACGGGATCGGGGCCGCCTGCACACCAAGGGTGGCAGCGCGACAGCCGTGCCAGTGTCATATAGCTGCCGACAGTCGCACCATGTATTTGCAATGCCTGCAAAGAATACGCGGAGCATGTCGGCTCGAACCGACAGGACGAACCCAGCCAGGGACTGAGCAGCAAGCGGTAGCCCTTAACCAGACTTATCAGCAAAGATTTGATCATGATGATCGACCTTGAAGGTTGGTCAATGCCGACGGCCGCGCAACTTTGGCGAACAATTGTTGCAATTCCTGGCGAACGGCAGTCTTGAGTTCATCCGATGTGGCGCTGATAAATTGTTTGCGGTCAAAACCCGCGCGCAAACGCACAACATGCCCCGCGACGGCGAGGGCTGACTCGAAATCAGTGCTAACACTGTAAATCTGTCGTTTGATGGCGTTGCGTGTGACGGCGCGTTTGGCCCAGCGTTTGGGCACCATAGCGCCCATCCATACGTCACGCACGCCAAAAAGCGCCGGTTGAGGCGCCTTTGAAGGCTCGGATGTATTCTGTAGAACCACAGTCGCGTCAAGCGCCGCGTAATGCAAAGCAAAATGGACCGTACGGGCCACCGTGCTACCAGCTAACACAGCCTGAAACTGGCTTCGAGTTTTAAGTCGCTGCAATTGAAGGCTGTGCCAGAGAACTGCAAATCAGCTGCGCGCTAGGCGGGCAGCTTGTATCAGACAGCCAGGCGCTTACGGCCTTTGGCGCGACGGGCATTGATCACAGCACGGCCGCCGCGGGTTTTCATGCGAACCAGGAAACCGTGCGTACGAGCGCGTTTGATCTTGGAGGGTTGGTAAGTGCGTTTCATTTTGGAAATCCTAAAGGGCTCAGTGACGTCCCGCCACAGATAAAAGTGAGTGGGCCGCTGTCTTGTCTCCCCCGAATTAATCAGGGGAACCCGTGATTATCGCAAATTTTTTAAATGTCTCTGCGATTTTTAGTCTGACGCGCAACTTGGGTTTAAAAAGCGGGCCTGTTTGATCTTGGAAAATGACTCATGTTATTTCATTTTGCTTCATTGTTGATAGCGTCCGGTCCCAGTGGACCCTGAAGCGATAAACTGCTTGAGTGTTCAATCTTGACTTCAATCAGTTTTCGTAGATTTGAGGCTGATAGCATGCCAAGCTTTATAACGTTGCAAATGCTCTAGTTGCATCTCCACCAGCTTGCAATTCGACGTGCGAGAATAATTCTTGCAAACAGGAAAGATGTTTTGAAACTTAGATCCAATATTGTTGGAGTTGCATTACTTTGCCTCGCTTTGGGGTGTCAGGCGCTGACGCTTGGTCGCGTTCGGGGCTCCGCGCTGGTGGGGCGGCAACTCGATGTCGTTGTACCTGTTCAAATTGACGCGGCAGAGGATGTTGCATCCCTGTGTTTTGACGCCGAAGTATTTCATGGCGATACACGTCAAGATGCCAGCCGTGTACGCGTTATGGTTGAGCCTACGACGCAAGCTCAAGCCGTTAATGTGCGGATATTGTCGTCGGCCGTGGTTGATGAACCTGTGGTTACTGTCTATTTGCGAACCGGGTGCGAACAAAAAACGACTCGGCGCTATGTCCTTCTAGCCGACTTTCCCAGCGAAGTGGCAGTTCAAACAACAGTACCGCAGAAAGTAACCCCGGTAACTGCAGCCTTGCCTGTGGATACGGCATCAGTACTTTCTGTTGTTGGTTCTTCTAGAGCGGTACCGAGGCCCGTTGCAGAGCCCAAGCCTAAAGTGAAAAAAATTCGGGTGCTCAAAGAAGTGGTCGCCAATGTTGCCACCAGCAAGCCTCCTGAATCAAAAAATGTAGCACCTTCGGTTCCGCGGACGCAGTCGCGGCTGGAGCTCGATCCGCTTGAATTGCTTTCAGATCGAGTCGCCAATATTGACTCCTACATGACATTCACCCCGCCAGAGAATGCCCTGCATACGATGCAGAAAATGCAGACGCTTGAGTCTGATATGAAAGCACTTCAGGCGTCTTCCTCCAAGAGTGAAGCCACTCTTGCGGATTTGAAATCAAGGCTGCAAAAAGCCGAGTCCGAGCGATTTCCTCGAGGCATTGTTTTTGCACTGATTGCCCTCGTATTGGTTTGCCTTGCTGCCATCACGTTTCTCTTGACCAGACAGCGCCGGATGTATGCAGAAGGAAGTGATTGGTGGTCCGGTGCCGACATCTCCGCCGCCGTACCGCCTGAACCTGAACCACTGGTGAAATTCCTATCAGAACCTCCAGACGCCAATTTGCCAGTGCAAGCTGAGCCCGACCTGAAAACGTTGTCCTCAGTCATCAAGCCTGTCAGATCTGTTGTCGCGGAACATGCGGCAGACTCAGGTGTCAAATTGATGGAGATGAGTGAATCTGACTTTGAGCAGCTGATGCAGCATGAAGCCGAAAATAAGTCTGCGCGAAAACCGACACCATCTGTAGTCCCCGAAGTTCAAGCGAAGAAAGACTCCCCGCACCACCTCATCAATACCGATGCCACGCTTGATATTCGCCAGCAGGCCGAGTTTTTTATTTCGCTCGGGCAGACCGACCGGGCGGTGAGAATCCTCAAAAAGCAAATCGATGAAGGAGATGAACCCAATCCGTTTGTTTACCTCGATTTGCTCAGCATCTTTCATTCACTGGGACTTAAAAATGAGTTTCAGCTGCTCCGCAAGGATTTCAATCTGCTATTCAACGGACGAGTGCCAGAGTTCGCGCGGTTCAAGGATGAAGGGCTTGGCTTGGAGTCCTACCCTGAATTCCTGACCCACCTCACTGCACTTTGGGCAACACCCAAAGCACTTGAGCTGATTGAGACAAGCATCTTCCAGGACCCGTGGGATGCCAAGAGCCAGCATTTTGATTTGGCTGCTTTTCGGGATCTGTTGCTGTTGCATGCCATTGCCCAACAAGTCCTGTCAGAACCGTTGCCGGAAATCAGCGAGGGCTTTGATTTTTCCGGCAAAGCATTTCTGGCCCCTGCCGAGCTGGATCTGGATCTATCTGATTCAAAAGTGGAGAAAACTCTGCCTGCATCAGAACCCGATGCCGCTGAGACGGCTGGCGGCGAGTTGCAGATCGATTCAGACCATTTGATAGATTTTGATTTGCCGCCAGTACCGCAGCACCGGCCTGACCGGCGAGCCTAAAACCGCTCGTGGGGCGCCAGATAGCGCCACTGACCCACCGGTAGATTACCCAGCATCACATTGCCGATGCGAACCCGTTTGAGGCCGACAACTTTCAGCCCAACCAGCTCGCACATGCGCCGAATCTGGCGTTTTTTTCCTTCGGACAATACAAAACGGAGTTGCTCCGGGTTTTGCCATTCCACCTTGGCTGGCTTCAAGGCCTGGCCGTCCAGACTCAGGCCGTGGCGCAACTTGGCGAGTTGTTCGCGCGGGAAGACTGACTGCACATCGGTGCTGACCGGGTCATCATCGTCAATTCGGCTCAGTTGCATGGTCGGGGCCGGGCGCGCCGCGTAGGTGGCCGCCGCAGAGGTCGCGGCCAGCACGTTGGTCACCCCGGTGTAAATCACCCGTACCAGGTATTCCTTTTCCATGTGGGAGTCTTCACCAATGAGCTGGCGCGCCACGCGTCCGTCTTGCGTGAGTACCAACAGGCCGGTGGAGTCAATGTCCAGCCGCCCGGCGGGCACCAGGCTTTTGAGCTGGCTGGGGTGAAAAAAGAAGCGGGCGTTGTCATCCACCCAGCGGTTTTGCGGCTGCACCAGCGTGATGGCGGGTTGGTGGCCGTCTTCGGCCTGTCCGCTGACTAGGCCCAGCGGCTTGTTGATTAGCACCGTGACCTGATTGGCCTGCTGGCCTTGGGCTTGTTTGTCGATCTCGATGCGTACATCGGGTGTCACCTGCATGCCCATCTCGGCCACGCGACCATTGACCTTGACCCAGCCTTTGCCAATCCATTCGTCCGCCTCGCGGCGCGAGGCCAAGCCCAGCTCGGCCATGCGCTTGTTCAGGCGCAGCGTGCCATTGGATCCGATGGCAGCGGTGTTGCGCTGCCCGGCAGGCAGCGGTGCGCGACTGGGCGGGGGAGCGGCGCGGCGAAAAGTGGGGGGTGTTTTGGGGTCGGTCATTCGCTATATATTTTGTAGCTGCTTACGCATATTTTACGGGGGCTAGAGGCTGATTTTATTCAAATCGCGACCAGCCGGTAACCGACGGCGGTTTCGGTCAGGAAATGCCGGGGCTGGGTCGGGTCAACTTCTAGTTTTTGCCGCAGGTGGCCCATGTAAATCCGCAGGTAGTGGCTTTGCCCCGCGTGCGACGGTCCCCACACTTCGCGCAGCAACTGGCGGTGTGTCAACACCCGGCCTACGTTGGCGATCAAGACGGTCAATAAACGGTATTCAATCGGCGTCAGGTGCACTTCAAAGCCGCCTCGGCGCACCAGCCGCGCCTGCCGATCCACCTCGACGTCACCAAAGCGAAAAAGCGGGTCCACCTCCAGGGCCGCATCTGATGAACTTTCGCTATGGGCGGCGCGGGGACGACGCAGGTTGGCGCGTACGCGGGCCAACAATTCGCCCACCCCAAAGGGCTTGCTGAGGTAATCGTCGGCGCCGGCATCCAGGGCGGCAATCTTGTCGGCTTCATCCGAGCGGGCCGACAGCACCACGATGGGCACGCCGGACCAGCTGCGCACGTCCCGGATCAGCTCCAGTCCATCACCATCAGGCAGGCCCAGGTCCAGCACCAGCAGGTCGGGCTTGCGGGTGCCGGTTTCCGTCAGCCCCTTTTTGATCGTATCGGCCTCATGCACCAGCCAGCCTTCGGCTTCGAGCGCAGCGCGTACAAAACGGCGAATCTGGGGTTCGTCTTCAATGATGATGGCAATGGGGGCAGACATGGTTGACGGGGCGGGAAGTAGGCGATGCGCTTCAGGCATCCAGGATGTCGGGCAGTAGTTCCGGTGGTGGTTTTCGTGGCAAGGTGAGGATGAATTCTGCTCCACCCCCCAAGGCCTGGGTGGCTGTGATGTTACCCCGGTGAGCTTCCACCACCGCCTTGCAGATGGACAGCCCCAACCCGACGCCTGGTGTGGCGGATTCCGTTTTTCCCCGCGTGAATTTTTCAAACAGGGCTTGCTCCTGACCTGGGCCAAAGGTTGGCAGGCCCGGCCCATGGTCGCGCACGCTGATGACCAGCGTGGTGGGCGTGACGTGGGCGCTGACCCGAATGGGCGGGGCATCCGGGGCGGCAGAAACACCGTATTTGGCTGCGTTTTCCAGAAGATTCACCAGCACCCGTTCCATCAGCGCCGCATCGAACTCCACCAGCGGCAAGTCCGTTGGAACATCGGTTTGCACGACCAAATCACCCAGCGCATGACGGGCGGCGCGGATGGCGCTGCCCATCAGTTCTTCGACCGATTGCCAGTCGGTGCGCAGATTGACCTGGCCGCTTTGCAGTCGCGCCATGTCCAGCAGATTGGTGACCAGGGCGTTGAGCTGGCGCGACTCCTGGCTGATGGCGCGGGCCGTCACGGCCTGACTTTCTGCCAGCGCCGGGCTGGAGCGTTCCAGCGACTCCGCCAAGCCCACCAGCGCCGTCAGCGGGGTGCGCACATCGTGCGAAATGGCCGCCAGCAAGGCATTGCGCAGGCTCTCGGATTCCATTTGCACCACGGCGGCTTGTGCCACTTCCACGTAATGAACCCGCTCAATCGCAATGGCAATCTGGCGCGCCAACGTTTCCAGCTGCTGCACGGTTTCGGGGATCAGGAGCCAGCGCGGATGCGCCGGTTGCAAGGCCAGCACCCCGCGAATCCGCATGGGCGCCTGCAGGGGCACGTAATGCCAGGCGCTCGAAGGCAGCGTGGCGGTGGCCATGCCCGCGCGCTGGCCGTGGTGAAAAGCCCAGTCGGCAATGCTGGCGTCCATGGCGTCGGGCAAGTCGTGGCTCAATTCCAGTTGGTCGTTGGCATCGGTCAGCAGCACTTTGGCATGGCCGCCAAAGGTGCGCTGAACCGCCGCCTCACCCAGCTCCACCACCTGAATGGCTTGCAGGGCCGCCGACAAGTCGCGCGTCAGCTCAAACAGGGCCTGGGCGCGTCGCTCACGACTGGCAGAAATACGGGCTGAAAAGCGCAGGTTGGCCGTGAGCTGGCCGATCATCAACCCCACCCCCAGCATCACGGCAAAGGTCACCAGGTATTGCACATCAGTGACTGCAAATGAAAAGCGGGGCTGGACAAAGAAAAAATCGAATGAAGCCACCCCCAGCACAGCCGCCAGCATAGACGGCCCCCGCCCCAGCTTGACGGCCACCAGCACCACATACAGCAAGAACAGCATCACGATGTTGGCCAGGTCAAACAAAGGCAGCATGGGCAAGGCCAGCAAGGTGGTCAGCAGGCAACCGGCAGCGGTCCACGCATAAACGGGCCACGCATCGCGCCAGGGCGGCGTCTCTTCGTCTTCCCGGTCATCGCGTGGCAAGGCCTGGGAGAGTTGGCGGGTGCTGCTGGGCGCACCGACCTCGATGATGTCCAGCGCCGGTGCCAACGTGGCCAGCTGGCGTGTGATGGTGGGGCGTTTGACGCGCCACAGGGCATGCCAGCGCCGGGGCCGGGGGCGACCGGTAACCAGTGTGGCGCAGTTCAGGGTTTGGGCCTGATGCAAGAGTTCTTGCGCGATGTCGCTGCCGGTCAGTACCGTGGTGCTGCCTCCCAGTTCTTCGGCCAGCTTGAGAACCGCCAGCGTGCGGTCACGCACGGCAGCAGGCAGTCGTTGTTGTTCGGGTGTTTCCACATACACCGCATGCCAGCGCACGTTGAGCTGGCCCGCCAGCCGGGCGGTGCTGCGCACGGCGTGTTCGGCCCCCTCATGCGGGCCCACACACACCAGGATGGCCCCCGACGTATTCCAGGCCGGTGCATTGGCGGGGAGTTTGCCAGCCAAAGATTGCGACTGCTCAATCCGGTAGCTGCGCACGTCGTCTTCGACATGCTCGGCGGTGCGGCGCAAGGCAATCTCGCGCAGGGCGATCAGGTTGCCCTTGCGGAAAAAGTTCTGCGCCGCGCGCTCGGCTTGTTGCGGCAGGTACACCTTGCCCGCCTTCAGGCGCGCCAGCAGTTCATCCGGCGTGACATCGACCAAGATGATTTCGTCGGCCCGGTCCAGCACCGTGTCGGGCACCGTCTCATGCACGCGGATGCCGGTGATGGCGCCCACGGTGCCATTGAGACTCTCCAGGTGCTGGACATTGACGGCGCTCCACACATCAATGCCAGCATCGAGCAACTCCTGCACGTCCTGCCAGCGCTTGGGGTGGCGCGAGCCCTCGACGTTGCTGTGCGCCAGTTCATCCACCAGCAGCACAGCCGGATGGGCGGCCAGCGCGGCGTCCAGGTCAAATTCGTGCAGGGTGCGACCCCGGTACGGCAGCGCGCGCAGTGGCAACTGCGTCAGGCCGGTCAGCAATTGGGCCGTTTCACTACGGCCATGGGTTTCGATCACGCCCACGAGCACCTCCCGCGTTTCGCGCTGGGCGGCACTGAGCATGGCGTAGGTCTTGCCCACGCCGGCCCCGGCGCCGAAGTAAATGCGCAGCTTGCCGGTGCGTGCGCGCGCTTCCTCACTGCGCAGTTGCTCCAGCAGTTGATCGGGGTCAGGACGGGATTCGTGGTTATTAGCCAAAAGTGCAACCTCTTGTGTCAAGAAATGTGTGAAGCGAAGGGTAGCACCTTGGCGCGCAAGTCGAGTGACATCATCGACTAGGTCATTCGGGCGTGGCTTGTGTGAGGTTTGGGACGCGGGGTCGCGCAAGCCACGATGCTGCCGATTTCGCCATTGGGTAAAAGGGTCAGGAGGCAGTTGATCACGCCATCAACCTGGTCGGTTGGAAAATGGATTTCAAGTTTGACGTTGTTGTCTTTGGGTATGGGCGTGCAGCGAGTGATGGCTGTGTCCGGGCAAGTCAACAAGGCTTTGCGCGCAAGCAGGGCGTCCCGGCTTGCAATCACCACGTTAAGGAACGCAAACCGCGTGGTTTCACGCGGAAAAGCCAGAATGGAAAGACAACTCATGAGAGGGACTCCAACGTACTGTGAAAAAAGTACGATGAAAGAAGAATACAAATGACGCCGTAAAAACAGGGATGAAAGATGGCTCTTGTGTGTAAAGAAATCATAAAAATCATCCCCGTGAGCCAGGCGCAGGTTTTATCCACGCCTGCTCATGCAAGATCAGAAGGTTTTTCCGACCGACAGAACGGCCGTTGTTTTGCCAATCTTTTGGGGGTCCTGGCCGGCCGAATTGCCCGCTTGGTAGAACGTTGAGTCGGCCGTCGTGGCGATCACAGCAAGCCCGAGGTTAAAGCCGCCAAATTCCTTGGCGAGGGAAACTTTGTAGTCAGCGTAGGACAGCTCGCTGTAGTTGTGCACCGAGGTGTAGCCAGCATGCAGGCCCAAGGTGAGCTGAGCGCCCAAGTCCGCGTTGTAATTCAGGTCGAGGTAGCTCGTACCTTTAGAGTCGCCGCGTGCTGGCATCCAGTTCCAGTAAGCATAGCCGGACGTCGTGCTGTTCAATCCAAAATAGTCGGTGAGGGCGTAGGATAGTTTGACGTTGAACGGGCCTTGAGTCAGTCCGACATAGATTTCGGTGTTGTCATACTTTTCGCCTGTTGTCACCCCAGGCGCGCTGTTCAGGCGGGCGCCGGGGTACTGGTAGGTCAACACACCGACATCGACCGCCCAGTCTTTGACCGGCTCAAAGCGAAAGCCGCCATACAAGTCCATCTCCAGGCTGGCCCCATTGTTGTAGCTGTTGGACGAAACGTTGGAGTTCCAGTTGCCAAGGTAGAAGCCGCTGGCGTGCGTGTAGTCGATGCCGCCTTGTACCGCTGGCAGGCCCCAGCTTTGCGAGATACCGCGGAAGCGATAGTCCGAGACCAAGGCGAAGTTGCCAGTGACAGAAGGCGTTGGCGCTGGTGACGCGGCTTCTCCTGCGGCTGGCGTGGTCGTTTGCGCCATGGTTTGTGTAGAGGCGATTGCGCACAGCGCAGCCGCAGCCAGGATGGCTACTCGTTTGATCGTGATCATTTAATTTCCTAGAGAACGGTTTAAGTTGGACGGCTATTGACTGCGGCCGTGCCTGCGCAATTTTTTATTCGTCGCGCGTGACGATGTACCAGGCGATGCCTAGCGGCAGTGCGAACACCGCCAGTGCGCACAGTGCGCACAGAAGGTCAGGAAACATGGGTGAGCCTGTGCTCGGTCAAATGCTCGGACCAGTCGATGACGCGCCCGAACTGACAGCAAGGTGAACTTGCCATCACCCATTGCCTCACTTGATCCATATGATCCGTGGACAAGCGCACTTGCATTTGCACCAGACCGTCTAGGGGTTGCGGAGTGCAGCGCAGGATGCCAGCGTTGGCACAGTTAGCAAGCACGCGGCGCACGCGATACGCCTTGGTGCTTGGAACTGTGATGGACATCACAACGCATACCGGTGGTTGATTGGGTTGACTTGGCGCAGGTATTGAGGAGCCAAAGCATTCTGAATAAGCAGCGTAAGCCATCGTCATCACTCCGAACGAAGAGTCTCCAGGGCCATATTGAGCTTGAGGACATTGACCTGGGGTTCACCTAAAAAACTCAGGAGTGGCCGTTCGGTCTGCAGGTCCACGAGAGCCTGAACCCTCTGAGGAGCCAATCCACGCGCCTTGGCCACACGGGCGACCTGAAAATTGGCCGCCGCCGGGCTGATGTGCGGGTCCAGTCCGCTGGCAGACGCGGTGACCAGGTCCACCGGCACCGGGGCCGTGTTGCCCGGGTCGGCGGCGCGCAAGGCATCAATGCGGCCCTTGACCGCGTCGGTGAGTGCCGGGTTCAGTGGGCCCTGATTGGAGCCGCTGGACCCCGCTGCGTTGTTGGGCATCGGGCTGGTGGCTGAAGGGCGACCCCAAAAATTCTTGGGTTCGCTGAAGTTTTGCCCAATCAGGGCGGAGCCGACCGGTTTGCCGTCACGCAGGATCAGGCTGCCGCCCGCTTGCGATGGAAACAGGGCTTGCGCCACCCCTGTCGTGAGCACGGGGTAGAGCACCCCCGTCAACAACGTAAGCACGGTGAATAGCACCAAGGCGGGTCGAAGAATGTTTTTCATGAGAGTTCCTTTAATGGGGTTGCAGGGCATCAGGCCAGATGCAGGGCGACCAGCACCAGGTCAATCGCCTTGATGCCGATAAAGGGCACGATCAAGCCGCCCAGGCCGTAAATCAGCAGATTGCGCCGCAGCAGCACCGCAGCGCCCATGGCCCGGTACTTGACGCCCTTGAGTGCCAGCGGGATCAGGAACATGATGATCAGCGCGTTAAAAATCACCGCCGACAAAATGGCCGATGACGGGCTGCCCAGCCGCATCACATTGAGTGCCGACAACTGCGGATAAGTGGTCACAAAAATCGCCGGAATGATGGCGAAGTACTTGGCCACGTCATTGGCAATTGAGAAGGTGGTGAGCGAGCCGCGTGTCATCAGCAAAGCCTTGCCGGTCTCCACAATCTCCAGCAACTTGGTCGGGTTGGAGTCCAGGTCCACCATGTTGCCCGCTTCCTTGGCCGCCTGGGTGCCGCTGTTCATGGCCACCGCCACGTCGGCCTGTGCCAGCGCCGGGGCGTCATTGGTGCCGTCGCCCGTCATCGCTACCAGGCGACCTTCAGCCTGGTACTGGCGAATCAGTTTGAGCTTGTCTTCGGGCGTAGCTTCGGCCAGGAAATCATCGACACCTGCTTCGGCGGCAATGGCTGCTGCCGTGAGCTTGTTGTCGCCGGTGATCATGATGGTTTTGATCCCCATGCTGCGCAGTTCGCCAAAGCGTTCCTTGATGCCGGTCTTGACAATGTCCTTGAGCTCCACAATGCCCAGCACCGTGCTGCCATCGGCCACTGCCAGCGGTGTGCTGCCGCGGCGCGAGACTTCATCAGCGGCGCGGATGACCTGCGCAGAAATGCTGCCACCGAGCGCTTCAATGTGTTTGCGAACCGCCTCTACCGCCCCTTTGCGCAACTGGCGCGTGCTGCCGTCCCGGTTCTTGACATCCACCCCGCTCATGCGGGTTTGGGCCGTGAAAGGCACTTCCATGCATTCACCCACCAGTGGCTCCACCGCGCTCAGGCGCTGGGCCAAGGTGACGATGCTGCGGCCTTCGGGTGTTTCATCGGCCATCGAGGCCTGCACGGCAACGATGGCGAGTTGCGTCTCGCTCACGCCGGGAGCAGGCAGAAAGGTGGAGGCCTGGCGGTTGCCGTGGGTGATGGTGCCGGTCTTGTCCAGCAGCAGCACATCCACGTCACCGGCGGCTTCCACCGCACGGCCCGAGGTGGCGATCACATTAGCCTGCATCATGCGGCTCATGCCCGCTACGCCCACGGCCGACAGCAAGCCGCCGATGGTGGTCGGAATCAGGCACACCAGCAAGGCCACCAGCGCCGTGATGCTCACGGCAGTGCCCGCCTTGGCCGCTTCCACGCTGAACACGGAATAGGGCAGCAGCGTCACCGTGACGACCAGAAACACAATGGTCAGCGCCACCAGCAAAATGGTCAGCGCAATTTCATTGGGGGTCTTCTGGCGTTTGGCGCCCTCGACCATGCTGATCATGCGGTCCAGAAACGACTCGCCCGGGTTGACCGTGATGCGCACCACCAGCCAGTCCGACAGCACCGTGGTGCCGCCGGTCACGGCGCAGAAGTCGCCGCCCGACTCGCGCACCACCGGGGCCGATTCGCCCGTGATGGCGCTCTCGTTGACCGAGGCCACGCCTTCGATCACCTCGCCGTCCAGCGCAATCATGTCGCCTGTTTCTACCAGCACCACGTCGCCCTTGCGCAGGTTTTCTGCCTGCTCGGGTAACCATGATGTGCCATGGAATAGCTTGTCGATTGGTGCTTTGAATTTTTTGGCCCAGGTGCTCTTTTTCAGACTACGCAGCGATGCGGCTTGCGCCTTGCTGCGGCCTTCGGCCAGGGCCTCGGCAAAGTTGGCAAACAGCACGGTAAACCACAGCCACAGCGCCACGGCAAAGATGAAGCCCACGGGCGCTTCGCCTTGGCCTTGCATGGCTTGCAGACCCAGCAGGGTGGTCAAGATGCTGCCGATATAAACCACAAACATCACCGGGTTGCGCCATTGCACCCGAGGACTGAGTTTGGTGAATGAGGCCTTGATGGCGGGCTTGAGCAGCACCGGATCAAAAAGCGTTAAAGAAGTTTTTGTTTTCATGTCATTGACTCATTGGTTCTTTGTTTGCGCTTCAGTGACCGGGCCACAGCATCAGGTGCTCAACTACCGGACCCAAGGCCAGCGCGGGCACGTAATTGAGCAGGCCCACTAGCAGCACCGTGCCAATAAGCAGCGTCACAAACAGCGGGCCGTGCGTCGGCATCGTTCCGCTGGTCACGGGCAGGCGTTTTTTGGCGGCCAGCGCGCCGGCAATAGCCAGCACCGGCACGATCACGCCGAAGCGGCCAAACCACACCGCCAGGCCCAGCATCCAGTTGTAAAACGGAGTGTTGGCCGACAGTCCTGCAAAGGCACTGCCGTTGTTGTTGGCGGCCGAGCTAAAGGCGTAGAGGATTTCCGAGAAGCCATGGGCGCCGGGGTTGGCAATGCCGGCCTTGCCGTCAGTCGCCAGCACCGCAATGGCCGTGCCGAGCAGCACCACAATCGGCGTCACCAGAATGGCAATCGAGGTCAGCTTCATTTCATGCGCCTCAATCTTCTTGCCCAGGTACTCCGGCGTGCGGCCAATCATCAGCCCGGCGATGAACACCGCCAGAATGGCGAACACCAGCATGCCGTACAGACCACTGCCAGTGCCGCCAAACACCACTTCACCCAGCTGGATCATCACCATCGGCACCATGCCGCCCAGCGGCGTAAAGGAGTCGTGCATGGCGTTCACCGCGCCGCATGACGCTGCGGTGGTGATCACGGCAAACAGGGTGGACGCATTGATGCCAAAACGGGTTTCCTTGCCTTCCATATTGCCGCCGGACTGCAGGGCGCTGGCCGTCTGGTCCACGCCCAGGGCGCCGATCAACGGGTTGCCAGCCTGCTCGGCGGGCGTGATGACGATGACGGCAATGACAAACATCACCGTCATGGCCGCCAGCACGGCCCAGCCCTGGCGCAGGTCGCCGACCTCACGGCCAAAGGCAAAGCACAGCGCGGCGGGGATCAGGAAGATCGCCAGCATCTGCAGCAAATTGCTCAGCGCGGTCGGATTTTCATACGGGTGGGCCGAGTTAGCATTGAAGAAGCCGCCACCGTTGGTGCCGATCATTTTGATGGCTTCTTGCGAGGCCACCGGGCCCATGGCGAGGGTCTGGGTGGGGGTCTTCATGTCCTCCATGACCGGAGCGCCCTTGTCGTCTTTCAAGGGCTGGCCATCCGCGCCATTCTTGGGCTGCTGGTAGCTGGTGACTTCCAGCGTGGTCACGTCCTTGTAGGCGTCAAAGTTCTGGATCACGCCTTGCCCGACCAGCACCACGGCAAACGCCAGCGACAAAGGCAACAGCAGCCAGGTGGTGATGCGCGTCACGTCCACCCAGAAGTTGCCGATCACGCCCGTGGAACGAGCGGCAAAGCCACGAATGAGCGCAAAGGCCACGGCGATGCCGGTCGCAGCAGAGAAGAAGTTTTGCACCGTGAGCACCAGCATTTGCGTGAGGTAACTCATGGTGGACTCACCGGAGTAGCCCTGCCAGTTGGTGTTGGTGACAAAGCTGACCGCCGTGTTGAACGCCGAGTCGGGAGACACATTGGCCATGCCCGCCGGATTGAGCGGCAGCGAGACTTGTAGACGTTGCAGCGCATAGACCGCGAACACGCCCAGTGCATTGAAAGCCAGCACGGCCAGCGCGTAGTGCGACCAGTTCATGGATTTATCGGCGGAAGTGCCTGCCAGACGGTAGAGGGGCGCTTCCACCCGCAGCATCCAGCCCGGCAGCTTGCCGGAACTCAGGCGTGCCAGCCAGATGCCCAGCGGCCAGGCGGCCACCAACAAGAGACCGAGGTAAAAGGCCAACTGGCCCCAGGACGTGGTACTCATCAAAACTCCTCGGCGCAGATTAGCGCATAGACCAGATAGGCCAGCAACAAGACAGCGCTAACGCCGCCCAGGCCGTACAGAAAATCAAGGCTGATCATGGACGGCCTCCTTGTGGTTTTTCGAGCTTCTTCAGCCCCCAGACCAGCAAAACCATCGCGCCCCACAGCGCGGCGGATGCGGCGATAAAAACGATATCCATGGATAACTCCCAGTCAAATGAATGGCAGTAGTTTGTCGATTAGTTCGTAAAAACGGGGATGAGATTTATCAACTGGCTGTAAAAAAACCGTAAACGCCAGGGTGGTGATGGAATTGACGGGGCAATGGTTTGCTATGTTTTGGGTAGCTTCTAACGCAGGGTGTACGGGGGCTGGAGGCTTGTTTTACATATAAGGCTAGAGGCGGGTCGCCTGTGATACACACGCCCACCTTGCTGTGAGAATAGCTATGACGCTGTGAGCGCGGATTGGCGCTTTTAGCGGTGAAGGGCAGGGTAGTAGCGTGAGGAGTCATTCGACGCGGTTTTCCCATGCGCTAGACTGGGCACTTCAGTTCAACATGGTTTATCTGCCGCGTCCAGCGCCAACGCTCTGCTCAAGCTCCTCGGCGAAACCGATAAACGCTGATCGTTAGGCACCACCTACAGGATACGAATCATGACTAATAAATTGTTCGATAACTTTGTCAATGAACAAACGAAAGTGGCCAAAGAGGAACACTTTGACAAGAACAAGGAACTTGCGCAGTGGTTGGAATACGTGCGCACCTTTTACGAAAGTATTGAGCACTTCCTTGACCGTTACATAAAAGAAAAAACGGTAAAGCTTGAATACAAAAAGCAACCGATGCACGAAGACTTTTCGGGACCATATGAGATAGATGCTCTGACTGTAGTTGTCGGAGCTAATCGAATTCAGTTCAAGCCAATCGGAACAATGCTTATCGGCGCGAAAGGAAGAATAGATATGACAGGACCGCGCGGCATGGTTAGATTCTTGCTTGTTAATAAAGAGTTGTCTGCGCCAAAGATAAGCGTTCGCGTATGGATAGACGGCCAAGAACCTCCTCCAGAAGAGCAGCCAAAGCCTGTCGTGGAATGGGCCTGGAAGATATCAACGCCGCCGCCAAGGATTAAGTACACAGAATTTGGGGAGGAGTCTTTCTATACCGCAATGATGGAAGTTGCAAATGGCTAGCTTCGCGCGTGTTACTTTCTCGGATGAAAATCTCGATCTAGCCGAAATTAGTCAGCATCACAATGACATTGATGCATCCGTACGAAGTTATTTCCTACCATCCTCGTCGTCTGCATCAGTACGATTCGCTGGCTACTCTAGCCAGGAAATTGAGTTGGAAATGGTAGCGCTACTTCTTCAGCACGAACGTAACACGTCATTGAATATTTTGGCTGCGCTTGAGGCCGCCTTTCGAGTGGACTTCCTGCAGAGGTGTTATCGAAAGAGAAAAGACAAGCTGTCTAAAGCGCTAAGGCATATGCATTCGGAAAAGGGATCACGAGTATCGCTGGAAGACGATATCCTGCAGGCATGGAAGGATTACACGTCGGTATCGGCTCAGATCATTTCCGACATTAGAGGTGCATTCAAGTATCGGCACTGGCTAGCTCACGGGCGATATTGGGAGCCTAAACTTGGGCAAAAATACGACTACCACGGCCTCTACATTCTTGCGGAGACGATATTTGAGAATTTCCCGCTGGAAGGCGTTTCAGTTTAGGACCTAAAGGGCCAGGCTCGGATTAATCTAGTGTAGGAATCGACGGAGCACTCGTAGCGTTGCTGCGCGCCAAAGCGTAGCAACTCCCCGCCCTCAACGCTGGCTTGACGCTCTCGCCTCATCCACCAAATAGCCCACCAACAGACGACCGGCATCCGCCAGTTTTCTCTGGTTGCGGAGGGTGCAGTCAGAGCGCAGGCTTGTGAGCCATGCATTGCGTTCCAGTCGCTGGGCGATCTTGTGGAGTGCCATGTGATCGCTATTTATTTAATAGCTGCTCACGCAGGTCGCACGGAGGCTGTAGGTCGATTTGTTATATAAGCGTGTGTCCAAAAGAGGACCGGCGTGGACTAATCATGACGCTTTGGAAATAGCGGAGCAGACTGAGATTTGATTCTCCAACCGCTTTAGGCTGCGACCGAGTGCGCAGACAGGCTGACATGTAGCCGTTCGCGCACTGCTCGAAAAATGGCCGCCAAGTTATCCATGCTGGGGTTGCCCGTGGGCGACAACATTCTGTGCAAACTCTTGCTTGGCTTGGCGGTCAGCGTTGCGAGTTGCTCGAAACCGATGGTGGCGTTCACCAAGTCACGCAGAATCAGGCGTGCGGTCTCTGGCTCGCCATTCAGGAACAGAGTCGCTGCCTCGTCCAAAAGAGCCTGTGCAAATGATGCGTCACTCTGCACGCGCTGGATGACGGTTTCTTTGAAATTTCTGGTCAGTGCCATTGCAATTACCCCTTGCGCTTGTTGTTTGATTTGGCGGTCATCGCCTTCTTGCGGGCCTTGTACTCAGCCAATAGTTCCTTTGCTCTGTCGATGTCCCGTTGCTGACCACGCTTGGTGCCGCCACCAAACAGGACAATGAGCGTGTCACCATCTTTGGCGAGGTAGATCCGGTAACCAGGCCCCCAGTCGATGACGTATTCACCCATGCCATCGAACCACTTAATGCTTGACGTATTGCCCAACTCCATTCGCAGCTTGGCAACGGTCACTTTCGCAGCGACCTGCGATGACAGGCCGTCAAACCATTGTTTGTACGGGTTGGATGCATCTTCACGGATGTACTCTTCGACTTTGATCGCCATGTTTTATGGTAACACATAGGTTACCTTTAAACCCGCAGAATGAACGCCTGCCGCAAGCGTCGCAACTCCCCGCCCTCAACGCAGGCTTGAGAACCATGCATTGCGTTCCTGCCGCTGGGCGACCTTGTGGAGTGCCATGCAGTTGCTATTTATTTAATAGCGGCTCACGCACATTGCACGGGGACTAGAGCCTGATTTGTTATATAAACGGTAACTACTCAGCTTAAGTCGCCAAGCAAGGCTGAATGGTCTGACGGTTAAACACACTGACCAGGCATTCAAACAGATTGTTTTTTTGCTTGGTCATGGTTGCCAGGTAGGAGCGGATGGTAAAAAA
>Ga0209123_1001628_pt1 | contig 21416 bp, 21 predicted proteins | sample BarGraIncu00431A_FD_184500 | JGI IMG/M metagenome (GOLD analysis project Ga0209123, IMG submission 184500) | Arctic peat soil microbial communities from Barrow, Alaska, USA - Barrow Graham LP Incubations 004-31A (SPAdes) (version 2) | ecosystem: Environmental > Terrestrial > Soil > Wetlands >... | reverse complement strand
TCATTGTACTGTTCTTTTATTACATCATTTTCCTCATCGGTCTCTAAGGCTTGATATATGGTCATTAGCCTCTTATACATCTTAGGTAAATATTTTTCCATTTCGCGCAAGTACACATCTGCTCACTGTACCAAAGTGCGACATCCTATTCTTACGAATTTTACTTAGAAAAATCATATCTAAAGCATGTCTTTCGCTCTATTTATGTTCCTAAAATGATTAAAAATAAAATAGAGCGGGAAAAGATTAATTACACTATAAATTTGGTTTGTGAAAGCTGCACTCTAGAGTCTTTAGATGATGGTAATTTAAAACCTGAAATATTAGAATCTATATGTACTAGCTCCAACCTATCCACTTCAATATTCTATGACCCCTACTATTCTTTTATCTTTTCTGATTACTCTGTAAAAATACTTCAGTGGAGACAATCCAAGAAAATATCACAGAAGAAAGCTGCTAAAATTCTAAAGATAAGTCCTGTTGATATATGCGATTGGGAAAGGAATATTTCATATCCATCACGATATCAATATACAAAATTAATGGAGGTAATATTATGAGCAAATATGTACTCTTTTTAAGTAACAGCAAAAAAAAATTAAAAATAAGGGTTAATAACAAAAACTTTTTTATATATGCGGATACAAGAAACGAAGTTCTTATCGCTCCATATAACGATTTTACACTCAAGGAGAAACTATATATCTTAAATTATACCTTTGAGGTTGTATGGGTTCCTATATTTAATGTAGAGTACAATTTGCTTAGAATATTTTGTTCTTTTATAAAGCCAAAGCACCTTGCAATAATACCAGTCAAGGGTAAAGTCCTAACTAATGTAGATAAGTCTTTATAGAAGTGTACTTTATAGCCATCCAATGTGAATTAAAGCTATCTTGAGTAATAATGAAGATATATATACATATAAAAATCGATTTATCTATTTATGAAAAGTCGATTTTTATTGTATTATCTTACAAATAAATCTTGATTGAATCAATGGATATTTTGTACTTTTTTTATATGAATGTTATAACAAAAATAAATCAAATTCACTAATGTTTATAATCTTATGACATCATATATTTTCTCTTTACTCGATAATATATTCTTTTATAACATCAATAATAAAGTCTGCATTTGGGGGAGTGTAATTAGGTGAAATGCAAAATGTGATAAAGTCATAATCACCACTATATTTTATCTTTTCAATATTATTTATAATTTCAAATGGTATTTCAGGTTCTAATATTGCGCTTTTTAAATACTCTTTTCTCTTTTGAGAATTATTTAAATCCACTGCCGAATACTTATTGTTATAAGGTAACTGAATTTTGTCATTAGGTTCTTTACAATCTTTTAATATATAAAATAGGTAATCATCACCACGTTCAATAGGATTACATATGTATGTAATCTTTGAAATCCATCTATATGCTAACGCAAACAGGAGATAATCACCTATATCTGGCAAATTATAATCACTAAACATATTTTGATAATTCTCAATCTCAGTTCTTTTTTTAACTTCTGCACCTAGCAATCTTTCAAATATAAATACCCATGAACTAAATCCCAAACCTAAATCAGCATGTGAATCCACATGTATTACTTCAAAAGGTACATTTACTTTTGATTCATTAATTAAATCTCTCCAGTAGTATAAGGCTTCATGATGATGTGTTACTATCTTCCCTTTAATTTTATTATTCTTTGATAATCCTAAATTATTTTCAATAAAAGAGATAACCTCTCCTCTACTCCAAGGTAGATAATCCTCATCATCCAAACGTTCTTCACAATCAGATGGAATAAAAGTTGGTACCTTATTCAAAAAATAATCCATATCTATATCTAAAATCCTCATTCGTTTCACCTACACTTATTTTATATTTTTATCGTCAAGCATGTCATTAAATATATCACAATTTTTAATTTCTTCACCAAGTGATATTATATTCTCTTTTATTTTCTCTTTTTGCTTTTCATCTAATTTTCCTTTTTGTTTCTTTAATTTTTCCATTATAAATTTGAATTCATTTGCAGCTATACTTTTCATTTCCTGATTTTTTGCTTTTATATTTCCTTTTCCTATTTCGACCTTTGTGTTAATCCATTGTTCTTCTTTGCTCTGCTTATATAAAGTTACAACAATCACACCCATCATATTGGTAATGGTGAAGTATGTCCCCACTTTTTCATTACAACATGTATATGAAACAATGCCTCTATGAATCGCAACATGAGGTTGTAATTGTTTAAGTTCTTCACCAAATTCACCTGAAGCTTTCTCAATTCTATCAAAGAAAAATATGTGATTTTCTATTTGTCCAATATCATGTCTTTTTTCGAGTAAATAACTCTTCATAGTAGCTTCACTATCAATCAAACATCGAAGCGTGTCAACACCTATTCCTCCATTTTGTACAAAATCCATAATATCTAAATACAAACTCCTCCAGCTTAATGATGTTAAAAAGAAATGCAAATGTTCATCATAATCAAAGTTATCTTTCCTTTCCTTCAAATATGGATAAAATATATGGTTAGCAAACCAAGTTTCACTTGCACTAAATAATTCTTCACAATCACCACACAGAAGATAATGTTTTTCTATATCCTGAACTACTTTATTTGAATCTCCCGTATTCCTTATTGCACCAATTGATGTCTTTTTTAAATTTCTGCCAACTAATTTTGGAACAATATGACTAAGTTTTATATCCTCAGCTTTTCCACATAACGCACATGTATTTAACTTATACATAAAAACCACCTCTCAATTAAATTATTTACTAATAAAACATGTGTCCATATATGAAGATTAGACTCCTATGGTATTTTTAGCATTAAATAAAATTTTAGTAATCTAGCCTTATACTTTTCTTTCTAGTTCTTGTTTCCTACTTTTAATGATATCAAAGGCAGTTGACAAATTTCTTTTTACAATATTATAACTACCTTCCACTCTATTATCCCCACCGCTTTTATCATATTTATAAATAAGTTTTTTATTAGCTGCTATAGCTTGTTCAATTTCAGCAGACGCTTCTTCTAAATATTTACGCGCCTCAATAAATATCTCTGGCAATTTAGCTATTATATTCTGTATTTCTTGGTCACATTCTTCATATGCTTTTTTATCTTTTGGAAAACATTTAATGTCCTCGCTACTATACATTGCTGTTTTAATCATTTTATTCCGAACTTTATTAACCATATCAAATACTAAGCCAGCATAGAGTAAATCTTGATTATCCACAAGTCGCTCATAAACTTTCTTTGAACTTACTGAATAGCTTACACTAATAAAAGCACCCCCAATAGTTACGATAGAGGCTATAATATTAATGATATTCCAAATATTTGTTATTTTCATAACTATTTTTCCTTATTATGGAGCGTTTCCATTAAATAATTATATTTGTCTAATTTACCGTATAAAGCAGGAAACACCTCTTCCCACCTTTCGTCTTCCATAAAACTTCTAGCCAAATCTTCACAAAAGTGGTAATCTCCTTGTCTTGCATTCACTATAACATAAACTTTTTGCTCATATGAATGATGCGAAACCTCTCTATGATTATCTAATTCAACTCTTATCTCTTCCATTAAATTCATTAAAGCCTTGTATTGTCTTTTATTAACATTGCATTCAAATAAATATCTTGAAACATTAGATTCTTCAAATAACAGTTCTTGTCTAAACTCTACTAAATCTAATCTTTCTTCTATTTTTCTAATTCTCTCTTCCATATATAATCACCTCCATTTATAACTATATCACCTTTTTTTGCCTATTCAACCATAATGTTCAAATAAATCTCTTTAAATTTATTACTTTAACTTTGTTTTCACAAAGCTACAAATTTAGCAAACTCGAGAAATACAAAGTAAACCTTTTATAAAGATAATTTATAAAAGGTTTACTTTGTGTTATTTTCAATTTTTATAAAGCATTGATTATATTTAAATATAAAAAATTTTAAATATTCTTCAGCTTTTATCTTATATATATATTCTACCTCTCCTTGCAATTTAAAATTTTTACCGTCAATATAACATAACTTAGTCATATTGAAAATGTTTTAATTTTTATTGCTTTAAACCCTGATATACCAGTAAATATAACGTAGGTAAGCAGACTGTGACGGTATACCGTCACAGTCTGCTTACCTCTAAAAATTTAAAACTATTCTATATAAATAACCTTACTCAATAATATAACTACAACAGAAGCTACCGCGACGTCCTAAAAGAAAGATACGACATACTTGCGTTTTATAATTTACGTTTATGTATCATAAACTGTATTAAATCATCTTATATCCTCTATACACCATTTATTTTTTTCTTTTACAATAATAAGAGTCTTTTTTTCTGACTTACTATATTGAGTTGCTACACAGGTCAATTTTATAGTTATTTCATAAGAGGAATTACTTAGCTTTTTATTACTTACTATTTCATTCTTTGTAATGACGGACTTGAGCCTCCAATAATCCAAAAATAATTTGATGCTTCTCCTAGATTTTTAACAAACTTATCCTTTAATTTGTCGCAAAGAACGGAGTATTGCAAAACCCCATTACGTTCTTCAAATCCCTTAACCCACAGTTCAATAACTTGTTTAGGACTTACTGCTCCAAATTGGTCTAAGGCTTCTTTAAAAAATACTATTTGAGCTTTGAGTTGTTGAGAATTTACAGCTTCTGTATGAATCTGATTAGCACTGTTGAATGTAGTAATTTTCATTTAAACAATATTCCTGGCATTAGTTTTACCAACAGAGCATGAAACTAATAGAAGTACAATAGTAAATGAAAATACAAAGCTTTTAATGTTTCTAGACAACTATATCACCTCAACAATATATTTCTCTTTTCATAAAAGTTTTATACAGTTAAAATACAACAAACCCTTTGTATTCTTTTTCAATTATACAGAGTATTATTACAATTTTAAATCTTTATATAAATACAAGTTCGTGCTTGCCTTTATGCATCATGGACCTACTTACCTACCATAAATAAGTGTATTTCTTTAATTTGGTTATATTTTTTAATTTTCCTTTATAAATTTATAATGTAGAAATTTATAAAGGAGTTATTTATGTCTATTATTAGCGATACTAAACGTCTTGATTTTTTACAATACTCATTAGAACCTATACTTAGAGATGATTTAAACTTCAGTAATATAATTAAGCTCTCCAAAGCACAGAAAATAAAAGGGCTTACAAGCGCCATCATAAGAAAAACCCTAAAATTAAAAGGATTTGAATATGATGATATAAAAAGTAAAAAATGGTTGTTAACCGCAATAAGTCAAGATAACAGCAGCCATGACCTAGCAAATAGTGAACAAAATAATGATGAATCTAATAAGCAAACCAACAACCTATTGGATTTGCCAGAGAAAATTACAAACCAAGAACCATTAAGAAAGGAGATAGTGGAACCAACTTTAGGACTAACCTCTGAAATCCAGACCATAACTGAGAATACTTTGAGAGTATATACCCCTGATACTTCGACTATTGTCCAAGAAGTTCTGAGACTTAGTTCCTCTAAAGGTAAAAGGTATGACCTAACATTGAGTGAGGACTTAGTTAATAAAGCAATAGAAAAGTTAGTAAGCAAGCATAAATTAGTGACACAAGACCTAATTAAGCCCTCAAAGTTATTTGAGACTCTCCTCTTTGATTACATATATTCTTCAAAATGAAGGCTATATGTTTGCTACAAGTATCCTGTCAAGTTGAGTTTATATTTCACTGATTTAACATAGTTTAATCTCAATTATAGAGGCTATACTGATGTTGTAGGAATAACTTCATATAATGTATGTAATTAAATTTATTTATAGACAAAGAAACCTATTCTCAACGTAACGGAAACACTAACATAAGTACCCCCATATCATTAGATATGGGGGTACTTATGTCTACATATATGAATAGTGTGAATTAACTTAGATTCCAAATATTCTTCATTATGATTAGTTATTTAAAGCTACTTTCCACGCATTATAAAAATTACTGATAGATTGGTAACGTTGACTCCTATCCTTATTCGTAGCTTTTTTTGCTACCTCGAACAACTTTTCTGAAGTTTTCCATTGCTCAATATTACGGTTACGATTGTTACCTAAAATTTCAAAACAAATCGCTCCCATTGTAAAAACATTTGTAATCTCATCAATAGTTTCACCTATTTTAAATTCCTCGGGTGACATAAATCTTGATGAACCCCACATACGACCCATCGTATTAATAAAAGGACTTTTAGCATATAAATCTATATCACAAATTGTAGTTTTATTAGTTTTAAAATCATACATAATACTACCGTCATAAAAGTCTATTGCTACATACCCACTTTCAGCAACCATCTCATGTAAACTAACTATATTATCAATACAATCAAGTTTTAGTTCCAAGCTTAACTGATTAAACTTAAAATTAGGAGATTTTGGGTGTGTGTATTTAGGGTATTTATCAAAATCCCAGTGAGCGTGTAAACATTCACCATCTGCCCATTTATATATAGAAGCATAACCTTTACCTTGTTCGAAATTTTCAATTAGCTTAATAAGATTTGGATTGTGTATGTCCTTATATACAGGAATTGCATTTTTCATACGTAATACTGCATCCTCATATTTCCCATCATAATTAACGGTAGGAGCACCTGCATATTTTATAAATAGTTTCTTGTTTTCATTCTCAACACCAAAACAGATATTGCCTGAGTCCTGTTGGTCAAAAACGCAAAAGACCTCACCGTACTTATTTAACCAATTAAAATCAAATTCTTTTTTCAATTCAAAAGAAACACTATCTATGTGTTTTATTAATTTTTCCAAAGTATAACCTCCCAAGTTATAAATGTTTTTTACAAAATGATTTATTAATTTTTGTTACGTTATATTTTTACGAGTACGACACAAAACATTTACTTAATTATACTATTCTATATAATAGAGCTGCAATCCTTTAAAAATATATTCCAGAAGTGATATGTCGCGAAACATTTAAATTTCACGACTTTTGTTGTATATGAACATCTAGCCTATAGTACCTGCTATATACTTTAGACTAATCTACCATGTTTTTTCAAAACCTGCTCTATACTTAACGCACTTTTTAATTAATTTTGGTCGTAATTTTTGCAACCAATCAGGCTCATGTGAAAATTCACTATCCTGTAACGACCTTAATAAGTTTGCAAAAGTTACTAAATTACCAAATCGTTCAAATTTAGGCAGTAGTTTTATAAACTCTTCTTCTAAATTTACAATGGAACGGTATCCATTTAAAAAAGATTTTAACCCACTTTCAGCCTTTGAACTCTCTAATTCATGTAAATCTCCTACCGCACAGACTATATCCATAGCATACCAATGATATGTGGAACTATCAAAGTCAATTACATCAAAGTTATTTGATATCCTGTTAAAAAAAATATTATCTAATTCAAAATCATAATGAATTAAACCATAATTCTCATTAGTCACTGGTAAAGAATTTAGCCATATTTCTATCCTATTTAATTCGTCTATTGCATTTCTTTCATTTGGGAAATTAGATAATATATCGTTCGTAATTTTCAACATTTCCTTCCAACTATTACGAACATACTCTTTAGTACTAAAACTTTTAGATAAACTATGCAAAGAAGCAAGAGCCTTTCCCCAACACTCAAACTGCGATTCTGTCATATCATCAATGTCTAAATTAATACCGTCTGCTTCGTTAAATACGACAGCATAATATGTTTCTAGCTCTATTTCAACAACTTCAACATACTTATTATTTTTAGATTTAATTGGATTTACAGCTGGATAATTATTATTTTTCAAATATAATAAAAATTCAATTTCAGCTTGTATTTGTTCTAATGAATTTTCATCTTTTTTAGAAAATCTTAACCAATATTTTTGTTTTCTATATGTGAAAAAATACACATAATTTGCACTTCCACGCCAAAATTTTAGACTCTCACCGTCATGCTTCCAATTAACTATAATCTCATTTGCAACTTGGTCGGTATCACATACCAGGTTTTTCAATTTCATCATATTCCTATACTCCTTTGATGGGGAATAAGCTTAATCCCAAAATTGGATTACTTATTCCTCCATAATTTATTTGTTATTTATGACCTCTTTGATTCATTTTTGCATATAGTTTTGCTCTTTTACTCATATATACCTCGCTTTGTTTTATTCGCCCATTTAATAATTGTAGCTCGTTATATTGTTTTTGGTAGCTTTCAAACCTTTCCTTGGTTATAATTCTAACCTTTATTGCCTCAATGATTGCACATCCTGGTTCTTTATCATGTTTGCAGTCTTTATATTTACATCTAGTAATGATATTTATAATATCTTCGAAACTTTCATCAAGAGATTCTTCATCACACCAAAGTTGAAGTTCTCGGAGTCCTGGTGTATCAATTATCATCCCTCCTGAATTATGTAAAATCAATTCAGCACTTGAAGTAGTATGTCTGCCTTTACCAGAAGCATTACTTGTGGAGTTCGTCTTTTGTTTTTCTTCTCCAAGTAAATAATTAGTTATGGTTGATTTTCCGACCCCAGATGAACCAAGAAATACTACCGTTTTTCCATGCAATAAATATTGGTTAAAAACATCCATCCCTTGATTTTTTACTACACTAATCGGATGAATTACTATACCCATTGCAATAGTCTCAACTTTATTAATATAATCATGTACACAGCTACAGCAATCCATTTTATTTAATATGATAACAGGTTTTGCTCCGCTATTATATGCAAGGGTTATATATCTTTCAATCCTTTCAAGATTAAAATTGCCATCAAGACCGCACACAATAAATGCTGTATCAACATTTGACGCAATAACTTGCTCCTCAGTTGAACCACCAACAATTGTTCCGTTTTTTATCTTTCTTCCACCTGAAATTGGAAGTTTTCTTACAAAACATGTTTTTCTGGGCATTAGCCCACAAATAGTTGCTTGTTTTCTATTATCTTCAACTTGGATAACTACCCAATCACCAACAACTGGAAAATGTTTTTTATTTGTTGCCATATATCTAAATTTGCCAGATAACTTGGCACTAATCTCTCCATTTTCACTAAATAATAAATAACTATTTCTCTGCTGTAATGCCACTCTTGCAGGAGTATAACCCTTTCCAGAATAATCCTCATAATGTTTTTCAAAATATTCATTCCATCCATAATTTTCTAATGACATGTATTCCCTCCTTTAAAAATGCGTATAAAAATCCCACAGAAAATAACCTCCTGTGGGATAAAAAATTTCGACATAAAAAAAACATGGTAATATTCCCATGCTATTTCAGATGTATCCTATTAAAATACCAAGCTTAGGGTTAATTAGATTTAACAAAAGGTATAATAAATAGACAATCGCAGTTATGTGCTAATTGTTATAATAATCCTCTTGTCCGCTATTCAGTTATAAAAAGGCACCTCTGTAATTTTTGCTTATAAGTATTGCCATTTTTGAACATCCCCTTTCACCTGTATGATTCTTTATTTTTTGATTTTACAATTAATAATTTAAATTACCTTATGTGATAAATACAGTGATTTATTGCGAATCGTAGTAAGTGCTTTTAATAATTCAAATTACTTACATTATATTGTATATATTTTATAAAGTCAAACAAATCCATATTTTACTTTACTTTTACTTTATACCATAATAGTACTTTAATTGTATGTAATAAAAGCATTACTATTTAAAACTCTGAGTCCTACTGGTGCGTAAAAAAAATGTTACCCCACTTGGATGGGAACACATAATGTTCTTTGGGATATTTTCTACTTATTTCTAATACTTTTAAATATTCACTTAATCCCACGTAATACTTGCTTTAACTAATAATTACATACATAACTATTAAATTTATTACATTGAAAATAAAATCAAACATTTGTTAAAGCCACCCTATGTTTGATATAGACTATAATAAATTAGTTGAAATCTATAGAGCTTCAACGTTTGAAGACGAAAAGTTTATCCAGGTTAATCATCATAATAATTCCCCACTTTTAATATTTTACTATCTGGTATAAATTATAAGCTCAACAGAAATATTATCAAATGTTATTATATTTATTTAATGATAAGGATACTGCAAAAATCATATTTTTGTTAGTTACGTCATATACATCTCATGCTGATACAAAATTAAAGAATTTTAAGATTTTCAAAACAATTCCAATTGGTAATAAACTTAGCTTATACTTTTCTATAAGTTTAATTATTTTATATAATATCATAGGATATATTGGTTGTTACTCAATTCCATTTGATTATAAAATTTTTAACATAAATATTTTTTACTCAAATATATAACTATAGAGACTAATTTTGTAGAAAGAGGTTATCGTGGATAGACAATCTAGAAATAAACTATTGGATAATAGCGACATTCCAAAACTTATTGCCCAAAATAAGAACGTAAATATAATAATACATGAAATTTATAAACAACATGGTCACAATCTCTCTTATTCTATAATAAATTCATATATTAAAAAAACATTTAAAAAAACCATGGTTGATAAGGAATGGGTTAATATTAAAGATGAAACTATTCCTACCACACCAATTGATACGCTAGTCACAGAATCAGAAGAATCACCTAAAGAGACTGAGCTAACTCTTGATGAGTTAGCTAAACGTATTTTATATACTTCACATAACTTAGATTCTATGAATAATAAAGATATAATTAATTATCTTCAAACAATACTGAAAAATATCTATACTTCATTAGCTAAAACACAACGTTTGGAAAAAAGAATACTAGCCTTAGAAAAAAAAGAACAACAATATCGAAAGATATAATTAAAGCCACTTTATGTATAAGAAAGAGAGTGGAGCATGCTAGATATAGTATGTCCCCTCAATTTAGTATCTACAGATATGAATAATTTTGCTAATTAAGTTAAAAATAATAATATATATATCTGTCACGTACAATAAAACCTATCATTATCTTTACTCTTTTCCGAAAAATGACACCATATCTTTTTACTCAGATAACCCAATTTTATTGTTATGTTAAATTGCTACTTCTATTCTACAATTTAGATTTTCTTTACATTTACTGCTAGATTAATACACAATCTGGCTTACATTTATTTATTAACCAACATTCCTTTCATACACAAACCCTCTTCCTATACAATTACTCAAGACTATTTTCTCTATACACTAAGGAGGTATAAATTATAATTAAAAAATCTATATCTAAAACTACAATTGAATATAAAAACAATGATGGTATTTGGTATACATCGAGCATCTTTCTAATATATTCTCTACTAGAAAAAGAATATTTGAAAGGTGAGTATGATAGTGGATACAACACAAACCCTGGAGGACATACTATTGAAATATGAGCCTACTCCACAAGAATACGCTGCTATATACGCCAGAAAATCTACTAAAGCTGACAATAATTCAATTCAAGCGCAAAAATCACTTGCTATGGATGTCATTAATAAGGAAGGTCTTCTTCTATATAAACATTATTCTGATGTAGAATCTGCCACCAAATTTGAACCAATACACAGAGTAGGTTTTAAGGAACTTATGCATGATGCTATGGAAGGTAAGTTTAAGACACTTGTAGTCTTTAGAAGGGACCGTCTGGCTAGGCGGGCATCGCATCTTATTGAAATAAAGAAGTTTTTTAAAAAATATAATATTAGAATAATCTACTCTAATGAAGGAGAGTTTCAACCAGATGACAGTTATATATCAAACTTTATAGAGAATATAATAATGGCAGTAGATGAACTTGAACCAAGAATCCTTTCAGAAAGAATTGAATCTGGCAAGCTTAAGCAAAGAGAGCTTGGAGTATATAGTAGTGGTAGAAGTGTCCCCTTTGGGTACTCCCGAGAACCCATGACAGATAGTATCGAATATGTATGCATTCCTGAAGAAATTGAATTTGTAAAAAGAATCTTCATTGAATATATTAATAATAATTCCATATCAGTAGGAATGAAAAAATTAAATAAAGAAATTATTGAATACAAGACACTAAAAAACAAAAAAAAATATGATGAAACTAAAAATATAAAATATTTAAAACCAGTTCCTGATGTAATTATAGTTAATATAATTAGAAATCATGTCTATGCCAGCTTACAATTTAAAAACTATAAGCTAAAGGTTACAAGTGAAGATATCTTTAATATCAAAGATGCTACAAATCCAACTATTAAAAGAGAATTATTTCAAAAATGCAGCAATGTACAAAAGGCAATCGATGGAGATATGTGGTATAAAGCTGCCGAGAAATGGAAAACATCAAGTCTTAAAAGAAATGGCGATAATTGCAAAGTAGAAACTCAGATATTTAAAAACTTATTATTTTGTGATTGTTGTAAAGAGAAAATCTGGTTTACAACAAATGATTTCAAATGTAAGAAAGGTTGTTTTACAATATCCAAGGATGTAGCAGTAAATAAAATACTATTCACTGTTTTAATTAAGTTAGTTGAAGATGAACGTTTTATAACCATATTAAAAAACAAGATAGATGCGTTAGCCGCTAATATTAACACTTTTGAAAAAAAACTTTCGAAAGAATCTATAGAAATCAAAAACCGTATTATAAAAATGGTCTTTGATGGTAAATCATCTGAAGAAGCTCTGACAAAATTCTTTAATAATGAACATGAAACAATTAAGAAATTGGAGGTAATTAAAATGAAGAGAATGGATTTGATTTATCTTAGAGATAACATTAAATCTTTAGTAATCTCACCTAAGGTAATAACAGATTTAAAAGAAAATCAAGATTATTTACAAAAGATGCTTAAAAACTTAGTTAAGAAGGTGGATATAGGTGGTAACGAAAAGCAAACCCGAATCATCATCACCTTTGAGTAAAAATAATATAGCAGTAGCCTACTTACGTGTTTCTACTGAAAGACAGAAAGAATCAGGGTTTTCATTAATAAATCAACAAGAAGCAGCTGAGATATATGCTAAAAAAAATGGTTTGATTTTAACTAATAATATGATACTATCTGAGGTTAAGTCAGCTTCAATAGTCAATAAAAACTCTGATGACAGTGATTTCGAAGGTAGTTTACGCAATCGTCCCGTCTTGCTAGAAATATTACAATCAGCAGCTCAGAACAAGTTCCAAAATATTATTATATTTTCGAGAGACCGCCTAGCAAGAGACCTAGGAATGTTCATTGCATTAAATCTTGAATTTGAGAAATTAAATATAAAAGTGCATTATAGCAGACCTGGAGAAATAACGGAATCACCAGATAGCAAAATTTACAAATTTCTAGATTTAATCTTAGCGAGCGTCGCTGAACTAGAATCAAATGTACTATCTACTAGAGTTAAAAGTGGCAATCAAATATGTATAAAAGAAGGCAACTGGGCTGGTGGTAAATCACCCTTTGGTTATGTATTTCAAAGAGAAACTAATTACTTTACAACAAAGAAAAATAGACACTCAAAGCTTAAATCATCTATTTACGAAAAAAGTATTGTACAAGAAATATTTGAATTATATATTAAGGGTTATAGCTACAAAGACATCTCAGTAAAAATGAACGTAGAACATAGCTACATCTCTTGGACCAAAAGTAAAGTTGAAACAATTATTAAAAATGAAACCTATACTGGTAAAATTGCTTGGAATAGGCGTTCTGGAAAAAGAAACCCTGGCAAAAAACTCGTACCTGTATACTCTCCTTCTAATGAAGATATGAAAATCATAGATACTGACCTTTATAATAAAGTCGCACAGCTTAGAAAAAGAAAATCAAAACTTAAAGATTCGAGGTACTATAACACGCCTTTTTTATTAAAAAATAAGCTTCTCTGTGCAAATTGTAATGCGACGTTAACACCTAAAAATTATGGTAAAGATAAAACAAATGTTTATAGGTGCCCTACTTTAGTTCAAAAATCAGCTTGTAATGTATCTCGTAAAAAATCCGAATTAATTGTAAATCAAAAGGATATAGAAGACGAAGTTATAGCACAGCTCAAAATTATAATAGATGGTAATGACACAAACGAGTTATGGGGCTATTATCAAAGCGAAATTACTAAACGTAAGGACCAATACGTTGAAGTAAAAAAAGACCTCAATAATAAAATTCTAGAAGTTGATAAATTACAGATAAATATTTTTAAATTACTTGAAAAAGAGAATACTAGTGTTGATATAAAAGAAAGACTTAACTTTCAAAACGAAATACTGAATAAAGCCAAGCAACAATTTTTAAATAAAATCATTTCCAAAGATATATGGCTAGAAGAAATCACTTCTCTAAATAAAGAAAAATATGATGAAGCTATAAAATACTTTAAAAACTCCATTTTCACTAAAGATACTTATTATTCAAGAGTATTAATTGATACTCTAATAGAACACATTGTAGTATCTAAGATAGGTGATAAGCTATTGCTAAAAATTCTTATCAATCCTCTACAGGGTTTTATTACGCCCTCAGACAATAAATCTATTACAAATTAAAACTTTTAGTGAGTAAAGAGTAATTACAACAAGTACCTGTGAAAGATTTTAAATGACAAATAAATTCAAATATAAGTAGATGAATAAAAATATTTAAGCCTTATTTTTAGATATGGGTAGGTGTAATAATTAAGATTCATACATCCTAAATATAGTGAGGAGAGTTTGAAGCTCTGCTAATCGTGGGTACTTATAATATTAATAGTTATAGTACACACGATATTAATAAAAATTTCAAACTTTCATACATAAATTGGTTATATATAATAAAAATAATAATATATTTTATTGGGGGTTTTAATTTCGTAAATGCTTTTAGGCTTACATATGTTAATGTGTGTTTCCTTTATGTATTTTGTTTCACATTATTTTTTAATTAAGGAGAGGATATCTATGAAATTTGTTTATTTTTATTTAGCTTTACTATTATCAGTACTTATTCATGAGTATGGTCATTATTTTTGGGCTAAAAAATTCGGCGTAAGAGTACCATCATTCACTGTTGGATTTGGTCCTGCCTTTTTTAAGTGCAAGATTGGAGATACAGCTTTCTCGTTAAGAGCCTTCCCCTTAGGCGGTGCTGTTACTCAAGTAGAAAGTGATGTAAGGAAATTAAGCATTTTCAAAAACATTATAATCATACTAGCAGGTGTATTTAATAATTTCATTTTATTTATGCTTACCTTATTGATTATAGCAAAATTTAATATTGTAAAAATATTCAATGCTATGTTTAGCACCCTTATTCCTTCTGTACTAAATTCAATTACTAATACAAATAATTTCATAGGTCCAGGCAATAATATGCAACATGTCTATGACCAAATACCAATATCTGGCTTTCACGACGCACTAATTCTATTTGCTTCATTAAATCTTGGTTTATTTTTGTTTAATTTGATTCCAATTCCAGTATTAGATGGAGGACAAGCAGTTCTTCTTTTGCTTCAAAGGTTTTTATTAAGATTTGGTATTTCAAAGGATGCTTTTGATAAAATTGCTAATCCTATATGCTGGATTTCATTTATTGGATTAATACTTATTTCAGTAATAAATGAAATATTAGCATCTGGAGAAACACTTGCTACTCTTTTATATATAGTTATGGGATTGTTGATAGGGGCGCTTATTACAGTTGTAAAACAAACAAGTTTTTATAAGCAACATATAAAAAGGGTATAATAAATAAAAGCGAATATAATATATTCGCTTTTATTTAAGACAGACGTGCAAAATTAGTTCAGCATTCATCTTAAACAGAGCCTAATTTATTTATAAATACGAGGTCGAATGCTATTTGCATATGCTATATCTTAAACCATCTTAACGAAATAGCTACTAAAATACCCTCTCATATTTTCCTTGCCCTTGAAAATTAAAATTACATATTGGTATATTAAAGCTTTTAATTTTGTGCATTATCAATTTTTCTAAATCATTATCACAAGTTGAAATAATTAATTGGTCAACAAATCTATCTTCTTCATCACTTTCTAATTCAAATCTTATTAGGTCTATAAATGATATTATATTTAGGTCATCCATAGTCTGTATCGGTTCATCCATTAGATAGCATCTCAAATTCCCGTTATTTAACAATGCTTTAGATAGAAAAATTGAAAGTGATAATGTTGAAATCTGACCTGCACTTAAAACATTTGCAAATGGCACTGTTTTATCGTTCCAATCAATAATCTGGAGCTCAGATAAGTTTTGTCCATTTCCTCTATTTAATTTAATTTCCTTAATATTTGTATTTCGTGTGATTTTGCGGTATATCTTATCTAATGGCTCAGCAATTCTTTCTATTTCTTTGTGTTCATTGTTCCTAATTGATTTTTTTATACTACTTACAATACTGTTTAATTTAGTTATTTGTTTTCCAATGACCAAAACTTCTTTTCCCTTATCTTTTCCTTTTTTCTCAAGTTCAACAATCTGATTATATAGCTCATTTTTAAGGATTAATGAATTAATAAATTTACATATATTAAGCTTTGTTTCTATATTTATCAAATCTAATAACTCTATATCTATATCTATTATATTATCTAAATTAATGTCGTGATTTTTAAATTCTTTAATAATTCGACTTAACAAATTTAAACTCTCCTCAATTTTAAGTGTAGAATATTTCTTTAAATCTTCTTTATATTTAGTTATAGATGGTAAATCAAGGGTTGCTAACGCATATATTGTTTGTTCTTCATAATAACTATCAATTTCGCTACCACTTTTAAGTCCTTGTTGATAAAATGCGATTTGTGTTTCAATAAATGTATCAGAAGCATCTTCTACTTTAATACTTAATGCTTTACATAGAGAAAACATAACTTTTAAATCATCTTTTAATAATAAGATATCTTCATAGTATTTGAGTAACCCATTAAACTTCAATGCTAACAAATCATTAAATTTCTTGAAAATATCTTTATTTTCTACTTGAATACCGTTTATTAGTTTTATAATACCCTGTCTTTCTATGTCTTTCTCACCTAAAAACTTCTTAGCAATAGCTCCTACTTCGCTATTTTTAAACTCTTCGCTACCACATACTGGGCATTTATCATTTTCTTTTCTATATTCTATTAAAGTTTCAGTATTATCTACAATATGTCTCATAACTATCATAACTGGACTTTTGCTATCATATACTGATTTTCTTTCATTATTTAAATTTATTTTATTCAGATTATCATCTATTGTTTTTTTATATGATAATAAAGTATCTATATTATCTTTATTTATGTACTCATTTACTCTCTCTTCCTGTGTTACCTTATTTAAAAAAGTTTCTATGTTTTCTACTGTTAAAGACTTTTTAATCAAATTATATAGTCTTTTAGTTTTCTCTTCTTCAACTTGAATATCTTCAAAATTAACTCCTCTTGCCTTCACTATTACATCTTGCTTTAGCTTAACCTCTTTCTCTAATTGCTTTAATAACTGCAATTTATACTGATATGTTAACTTTAAATATAATTTATCAGTATTACCCTTTATTTTCGAGTAAAATAAGTTTTGTAAAATACTTATTTGGTTTTTTAGCTTTTCTTGAAAATCAATGACGATATTATCAATGAATTCATAGGGATTAACAACTTCATTATCAAATATTTTATTATTTGGATATTGCTCTCTTAACTCAGAGTTGACATTCTCCATTCCTTTACTTAATTTTTCGCATTTGGTTTTTTCAGTAGCCGCCGTGATAATATCTTTTTTTAGAATATCTTTTTCTTCTGCTAATTTACCTTTAACCGTGTCTAATTTATTCTTTATAAAATTAGCCTCTTTGAATTCTGAATACAAACAAGAAAATATATCATAAATTTCTTTTCTCCCTTTAGAATACATTTCTATATTTTTATCATAGGAACAAATAAAGTTATCATTAAACTTTTCTGTAGTATCCTTTAATATTTCCGTTAATTCTTCTACAATATAATTATCAGTACTTTCGATAGTAGGTATATCTAATAGTCTTAATCCATCAACTTCCTTACTAATAACCTCAAATTTTCGCTCTAGGAGTACTTCTTTGCCCTTATAAATAACATCTATTTTTACATTAATGTTATTATCTATGCTATTAACATTTCTAATTAATCCCCTATCAGACTCTATGATTTGCTGCTCTTTTGCAGTAGAACACCTTTTAAAATAATCATCATATATCCTTTTTACCGTACCAGTTAAACACCATTCTATAGCGTCTAATAAAGAAGTCTTCCCATAACCGTTTCCACCTGATAACAAAATCAAGTTATTTGGCTGATTGTTAGTTGTAAAATCAAACCTCTTTTCTCCTTCATAGCCTCTAAAATTCTTTATATAAATCTTTTTAATATATAAATTTTTCATATAATCACCTACTTTATAATAATTCTTTCTTTATTAAATTCAAATCAAATTCCTCTTTTAAAAGTTCATTATATACTGTATTTGTACTCAGTATAGAAATTATTTCTTTCTTTAAATCATTAGCATATACCTTTCTTTCTGATAATTTAATTTTTTTAAATGGTAGTAAATCAGCACTTTTCTCATCATCTAAGTTTAAAAAAATCTTTCTACAAACATGTGAATCTCTTTCAAATTTAAATATATATTTATTAATTATTATTTTATTTACTTCTGAGGACTTGTATGGAATTAGAAGATTTATATTATATCTTAAAATTTCATTATCACTCCAATTTTGAAACCAAAGAATCTTTTTTTGATATTCATTTATAGAATCTTCACTAATTTCTCCATCAAATAATATGTAAGCTTCTTTATTATCTTTTAAAAATACTTCATCAAACACTTCAGTTTCTTGTTCAATCTCTAATTTGCACTTATTAAAACCATTACTAATCAATAGTCTCTCTATTTTTAGCCTGTCCATTTCGATTACACCTCCCAGAGAATATACAACTAATCTTACTATCATCAAATGCAATATTTTCTTCAAGACATTCCATACATTCAATATAATAATGATTATCGTATGGTTCTTTAATATCCACATCCGTTTGTTCTGGCTTGCATATGTTTAAGTCATATATAGGGTTTTTCACATTTACTTTATCAAAATACCATACTTTAGGCTTTATGCTTGAATTATTTATTCTATCTAAAATCATTTTATGTTCATATTTTGGATTATCGTATGTTTTAGGTAGTAATATACATGTTCTTTTTTCAGAAGGATGTTCAAATAACAATATCTCATTTTTAAAATTTAGCATGATGTTAATATTCATAACATCATACAATTTAAAGTTAACATTATAATTAATAAAATTTAATATTCTTTTTATGTATGATTCAAGGTATGATTGCTTCCGAGAAAAATATCCATATTCCTCAGACAGGCTAAGCCCATAATACTCCTCTTTGGTTATATATTCTTTTAATGATATGGTATTCAATAGTTTATATCTATTTAATTTATCTTTTAACATAAGTTGTAGTTGTTCAAACAAATTGTCACAATATTTATAATAACTATTATTCAATAATTTATTTATTTCTTCATCTTCCATCCCTTCATCATTTAAATTAGATATAATTTCATCTATATTACGGTCTATAGCCATTCTAATATTAACTGAAATTAGATTAAAGATAGTATTTTCCTCATTACTACATACTTGTTTTATATATTGTATTACATCAGTTGTTGTTATTTTTATAATATCCTTTTTTTTCTTCTTGCTTTGCCATTCGTTTATAACATAATTTATAGCTAGTGAGTATAATATGTCCTTCTTATCATAATCCGTAAAGTTTAAGTATTCAGCATTAAATTCGTTATATAATTCTGATTTAATTAACTTTATTAAATTAGACCTATTCTCTTTCCAATTTATTATTAAGCTATTATTTAAAAATTCATTTAAAGTATCATTTGTATGATACGTCTTAATCACATCTATAACACGTTTTGTATGATTATCTGTGGATGAATTGTCACCAGTATCATTTTCACTAAGGGCAGCCTCCTCAACACATATGAGAATAAAGTTTTCTATAGTTTTTCTCCCATTTTTTATAATGTCTAGTTTATCAATTATAATTTCTTTTGCTACATTAAAAAAAAGACCACATTTTATATCTATATCTCCTTCTGTTAAATTAGAAACATAAAGGTAATCATAATATAAGTCCACAATTACACTCCAATAGTTAAAACTACTTGATGTCGTTGAATATTTAACTTGTGCTATCCTAACATAATCTTTTTGTAATAAGGTATATGTTTTTAAATAATCTTCAATTACTTCAATTTGATAGTTTGCCTGACTATCTTTGACTAAATCATTAAATAAATCATTTTTTGTATTATGACACAACATATCATACAATGTTAAATCAAACTGATATAAATACCCCCATATTGAATAATCTGCCTTTCTATTTATCTCTAGTCGGTCAAGTTTTTTTATACATTCGTCAACATTCATTAATTTTCTCCCTATAATCATAATAATATAGTCAATATTATATCATAATTTTCCTTTATGTAACATATTTAACAATATTGTTTTTAACTTAATATAAATTAGTATTAAATCAAATAATATGAAATTTTTATTAAAATAATAAAAGGGAATTTAATGTAAATGTTGAATAACAAACAATAGAAATACTTATTATATTGTGGGGGTGGCTTTATGGAAAGCTATAATGTTAATCTAGGGAAATTAATTAAAGAAAAAAGGCTACAAAATAAAATAAGCACACAAGAACTCGCGCGCAGTTTAGATGTATCAGTAGGATTTATAAATAACATAGAGAATGCAAAAACTGATATCTTTAATATCAATTTAATTTATAGATTATGCAAAATATTAGATATGTCCCCTTTAAACTTTCTACCTGAGTCTAATATTAATATGGATTTTGACAATATATATGATGGTAAATATATAAACTATCCAGAAACAAATAAAGAATTAATCATGAAAAATGTTACTGCTATTACAGCTGCATACCTAGAAAGTATAAAAAATTATAACTATGATGTTGAATTTATAGATAAGTTTACTAAGAAGCTTTTATCTGAAATTAATTATGTTAACGGTTTTAAATTAGGATAAGCTATGTTAATAGATTTCCTATTCAAAGTCTTATTCATTTATATGAACTATATTCATATAAATGAATAACATAGAAAATATTGGTCATACTACTAAATGAAGGAGGTGAATAATATTAAATTATTGTACCTTGGACATTGTAGCATAACTCAATATTCTAGAGATAAACAAGGTGTTACCGGCAAAGTTTTATGGTGAGATTTCGGCAACTATATTTACTGAATTTTTACCAGTTGTAAAAGGTTGCTATTGACATTGAGCCTCTATG
>Ga0209123_1001627_pt1 | contig 21418 bp, 22 predicted proteins | sample BarGraIncu00431A_FD_184500 | JGI IMG/M metagenome (GOLD analysis project Ga0209123, IMG submission 184500) | Arctic peat soil microbial communities from Barrow, Alaska, USA - Barrow Graham LP Incubations 004-31A (SPAdes) (version 2) | ecosystem: Environmental > Terrestrial > Soil > Wetlands >... | reverse complement strand
TTGGCTTTTAAGGTATTACGGCTTTAAGGCAAACGAATTGCTAGATAATCTGAATCCTAATTTTGACCTAGAACTAGACCCTAAAGCCTTTTGGGCATTAAATAATTTAGATAAATTCCCAGTAGAGATAAATAAAATCCCTTACGAGATATTGCTTAGAGTGCCTGGTATAGGAGTAAAATCAGCTACAAGAATTATAAAATCAAGAAGGCTCTGCAATCTTACTTATGATAACCTAAAAAAACTAGGGGTGGTACTTAAGAGAGCTAGATTCTTTATAACTTGTAGTGGTAAATTTTATGGAGATAAAGCAATGGAAAGTTCAAGGATTAAGAATTATTTATTAGATCATGAAAGTTTCGATAAACCTCGTCAAATAAGTTTGTTTAATTTAAGGAGTGATTTATTTGTTTAGATATATTTATGATGGTAGCTTCGATGGCTTTTTATCTGCTATATATGCATGCTATTACATTAAAACTCCTGACAATATAGAAAGTAAGAATAATTATGATATTGACATGTTATATGAGGACAAGCTTATAGAAACTGATATAATAAAGTCAAATAAAGTGTCTGAAGCTATAATTAATAAAATATCAAAGGACACTTTGATTCATATATATCAGGCATTTTTATCGGAAACTGTTGGAATGGAATTTAAATTATTCAAATATATACAGTTAGGATTTAAGATAGGAAGCAAAATTAATAGTTTTCTTACAGATGAAATTGTAAATGGAGTCGAAAAATATTCTAGAAAAGTCGGCCTTGAAGCACATAGATTTTTGGGATTAGTTAGATTCCAGGAATTTAAAGGCGGCATATTGTATGCGGCTATTGAGCCTACACATAATATTATAGAACTTATAGGAAATCACTTCAAAGAAAGGCTGTCAAATGAAAAGTGGATTATTCATGACGTAACTCGAAAAATTGGTATAGTTTATGAGAATAATGAATGGATATTACAAAATATCAAATTCGAGAAATTAGAAAGTAATGAAAGAGAAGAATTATTTTATCAAAACCTTTGGAAAATATTCCATAAAAGTGTTGCCATAAAAGAAAGAAGTAATGAGAAATTACAAATGCAACATATGCCGAAAAAATATTGGAATAATTTAATTGAGATGAACTAGAATTGTTAAAACATAAATCCATACTATTAAGGGCGTACTATTTTTATATTTCTGTAAACCATGCTAAAAGTATCAATAATCGTGATATAATAGATGTGAAGAAAGTTAATAAGTTATTGTTAATTAAAGGAAGGAACGATGATATGAAAAAATCACTAGAATACATGGAAGTTGAAAGTCCTAGTATAAGTATTGAAAGAAAAAAAAATATGATGGAAAAAATCTACAAGACATTAGAGGAATTAGGAGCAAATAGTAAGGAAACAGCTAAAACTAGTAAAGAAATAAATAATGCTATTCCTAAATCGCCTATAACTAAAGATATGGATGATGCTAAAAAAATTAAGAAAGTACAATTGAATACACCTTCATTTGTAGGTTCACTTTCAGGAGTTATGTCTAAGTCAAAAATACTTGGAAAAGTATATAACGTAGAAAAACAAGAAACTACTTGGTATGTTAATGGGAACATAAAAATGATCAATGATATTGATCCTAGGAATATGTAATTGTAATATTTTTAATTTGACTTCCTGGGTAGAAATACATATACACATAAAAAAACTAAGTCTTAACATTAAGACTTAGTTTTTTTATGTGTATATGTAGCTATTTCTAAAAAAACAATTGATAATAAAATAGATAGTCTACAATATCAACTTTAACTTATCTTCCCTAAAGCTACATTCAATTTATTTAATACAAAGTCTACATCCTTTTCAGTAATAACAAGTGGTGGCTGAAAAGCTAGCACATTTCTGCCTAGTCCATTTTTACCTAAAAGAACTCCCTCATCCTTCAATATTTCTAAAATCGAATCGGCTTCTTCAAAGGCGGGATCACCATTTTCTTTTAATAGTTCAACTCCTTGCATAAGTCCTTTGCCTCTAACATCATAAATTAGTGGGTACTTTTCTTTTAGTTTAAGTAGCCCTGCTTTTAATTTTATTCCAAGATTCTCTGCATTTGAGCATAAATTGTTTTTATCGATGTAGTTAAGTACGGATATAGCAGTACTTGCAGCTACTGGATTACCTCCTAAAGTAGAGGCTGAAGCATTAGTAAATGCTGCTGCAATTTTATCATTTGTACAAAAGGCAGATATTGGTACTCCATTCCCGAGAGCTTTTGCTACTGTAATTATATCCGGAACTACATCATAATGCTGTATGGCAAACATTTTACCGGTTCTTGCAAACCCAGTCTGTACTTCGTCTATAATAAGGAGTATTCCATTTTTTTCAAGCATGTCTTTCAATTTTTTGAAATACCACTTAGGCGGGGTTATAATACCACCATTGCCTTGTATAGGCTCTGCAATTAGTGCCGCAATATCTGCCCCTTTAGTTTCTATTACTCTTGCTATAGCCTCTAAGGAGTCATTAGCAGCCTCTTCAAGAGTTTTGTCCTTATTATAAGTATTTGGTACAAAGGTAACACAATCGGAGAGCGCAGGATCGGCTCTCCACATAGGTAGTCCTGTAACGCTCATAGTTAAATAAGTTCTACCATGTAAGCTATTATTTAATGAAATAAATTCATGTCTTCCAGTATAAATCCTTGCAAGTAAAAGGGCACCTTCATTAGCCTCAGAACCTGTACAGCAAAAGAAAGAATGATTAATATCTCCAGGCAAAAGAGTGGAGAGTTTTTGAGCTAAATTAACTATAGGCTCAGTTAAATAAATGGTACTTGTATGCTGCAAGGTTTTCATTTGTTCTATTGTAGTCTTTAAAATCTCAGGATTACAATGACCGCAATTAACAACTGAAACTCCTGCAAAAAAATCAAGATATTTATTACCGTCTGAGTCAAATAAATACTGCATGTCTCCTTTTACAATTTGAGGTGGTTTTTTATAAAAATGTTTTGAACATGGGAAAAAAAACTCGTTTTTCTTTTGAATGATTTTCTCGGGACCTATATAATGTGGCATTAGTATATCTCCTTTATTTTTTATTTTATCCTATTTGTCATTTGTTTTAAGTGCCATGTTAAATTGAAAAGCACCAAGAGTAAATCCTCCATAACTTGAACTTAGCGACTTAAATAAATCTTCACATTGACTTAAGTCATTAACAGCTTTCATGTAAGTATTTAAGACCTTTCTAAGGCTAATATCATCATAGCTGCAGGCTTCAATTCTAAAATTATTTACGCCACTTTCATTAAGCTCTTTTAGAAAAGGAAGATAGCAAAGTTCTTTATAAAGCATCATGTGATTTCTACCGTAATTATCTTTTTGCACTGGGTGTTCATGTTTCTTCTCATCGACTAAAACTAATACATCATTGTTTACAAAGGAATTATTCTCGCGAATTGTAGGCTCTAATATATTTGTAGGTTCTAATATCTTAGTATTTTCATATAAATCATGATCCATATACATAACTGTGGGTGAACCATGAACTATAATTTCGATAGGAATTGGTGATTTGGCGATAACATCTTTGGCATCAATAAGCGGTGTTTCTAAAGATAGAGTTGCAACGGATAATCCTTGCTTTTCATAGAAACTTACTGCTTTATGATTATAAATATTTAAAGAATAATCACCAATAAGCTCAAGACCTAATGATTTAAATTTATGAATTGCACCTAAATTTGTTACAACTAGTCCATCAAGTCCTAAGTTATTCTCAGTAAGTAGATGATTGTATTTTGAAAAATCCTCTTCTAACATCATCCTTGGAAAACATAGATATATTTTTGTGCCTTTTTTGTGAGACGTTAATTTAAGTATTTCATTTTTACTAAATGGAGTGGCAGGGACATATACTTCGCCGGATAAATAAATTGCATCGACACCTTCTTCAAGCGAAACTACAGCCTGAGAATATGAATTGACTTTTACACTCAATTTAGGTTTTTGCGCGTTGCAAGATTTTACCTGTAAAAGAGTTTTAATTTCTTGTATTTTTTCATTAGTAATCTCAATTTCATCTATTGGATTACTAAATATTTTCCCCGTTCCTTCCGAACGATTATTTATGTTTGAAAGTCCAGGTTTTCCGAATGCACTAGAGGTAGATAAGTCTCTAATGCGAGTTTCGTAAATACTTTGAGCATCTTTTTTCCTATCGTAACAAATAGGATCACTTATATATCTATTTATAGCATCGCTGTAGTAATTAATCATTGTAACAAGATAATCTGAATCTCTCATTCTTCCTTCTATTTTAAAAGAGATAATACCAGCTTCAATCATCTCAGGGAGATGTTCATACATGTACATATCTTTAACAGCCATTGGATATTGACTAGGATAAGATAAACCATCTTTTTTTATTGTAAAATTCCAACGACAAGGCTTCATGCATAGACCTCTATTACTGCTTTTTCCAAAAAGCATTCCACTATATAAGCACTGGGCACCATGAGCAATACACATATCTCCATGAGTAAAGTATTCTAGCTCCATATCAGTTTGTTTATGAAGTTCTTTTATTGTTTGTAAATCCATGTCTCTGGACGTTACAACCCTTGTAATTCCACATTCCTTAAGATCGATGATAGTTTCTAAATTGTGAACATTCATCATTACAGATGAATGAAGAGTTAAGTTTAGTTTCAAACTATTTATAAATTCTAATATGGCAAAATCTTGAATAATTAAAGCATCTGGTTGAACTTTATCTAAAAATTCTAAATACTCCTCTGCATCTTTTAAATCTTCTTGATTTAAAAGATTGTTCACTGTTATATAAACCTTTTTACCTAATGAATGGGCAATAGCTATAGCCTCTTCTATTTCATCATTTGACAGGTTATAATCTGATCGTAGCATACGCATGTTTAGTTTTTTGCCACCTAAATATACTGCATCAGCACCGCTATGAATAACCTTTTTAAAAATTTCAAATGTTCCAGCAGGGGCTAATAATTCTATTTCTTTTTTGTTGAAAAATCTACTCATATCAAGACATCCTTTCTTTACATTAAGTTGAATTCTTTGTGAAAGAGATATTAAAATGTTATTGGAATTAATATTTTAATAATTTTTAATATAATAAGTATTTTTGTGCTTTTATGTAAATAATATTTTTATATATGGAGGTTCGAGAATGAATTTAAATACTAACGTAATTAATGATTGGGATAAATGAAAAAAAACATTAAGCGCGGCAATTTCTATGGGTGAAACTATAGGGTTATCGCAGAATACAATAACAGAACTGGGTTCGAAAGTAGGAGAATTTTTATCTTCTAATATTGATCCAGAAAATCGAGAGCAACGCCTTTTAAAGGAACTTTTTGATTCTTCAAGCAAGGAAGAACAGAAAATTTTAACAAAAGTTATTATCAAAATGGTTGAAAATTATCATTAACTAATCAATCTAATGATATAACCTCTTTCTATATAGAAAGAGGTTATATCATTAGATAATGTGCTGTAATTTAATAAAGAAATTATTTAATAAATGAATCATTTGATACATCTTTTAATTTATAGTCATTTGTAGTTAATTTTTTTGATTTAAGCCAAGTTATAACTTGTTCCAATTCCTTTTCAGGTGGCATAGAAGCCTTCGTGTAATTCGGAAGAGTTAAGGTGTCCTTTACAGTAGCGGGGAAACCAGCATCTTGAATTACAAAATCTATATAGTTTTCAGGTTTTTCTTTATTTAAATATACAGCGGCTTTATTATAAGCTATATAAAATGATTTTATTTGACTCGCTTTTGACTCTATCGAATCCTTTGTAAAGACCATTACACCGGGATTTATGCCGAGCTTATCTGAACTGCTTATAATCTTTCCACCAGATGCAATTGCAGTGCTAGCAAGAGGTTCTGGTAATGTTGCCATATCTAGTTTGCCATTATTTAGCATCTCAAGCCTCGTAGGTATCTGAGGTATAGCGACTTTTTTTTGCGAGTTTAAATCTATGTTAGCACTTTGCATAATCCTATCTGTTAAATACTCAATAATAGTATTTTTAGAAATCCCTATTGATTTTCCATTGGATTGTTCAATTTTAGAGATATTTGAATTTTTCCCCGAAATTAACTTAAAACTACCTTCAGTTTTTGAAGTGATTTTAACGTCAAATTTACTGTCGTTAAAAAATACCACTGAAAGCATATCAGATATTGCTCCATCAATCTTTCCCGTTTGAAGCGCTGAATCCCTATCTGATGCACTTTTGAAATGTTCTATCTTAACATTGATACCTTCTTGCTTAAAGTATTCATTGTGCGCTGCAACAATAAGAGGAAGTGAGTCTACATCAGGCATTACACCGATTGTTAATGTTTTTAATGAATTAGAACTGGATACTTTTTCTTCATTTTTAGAACAACCAATAATACTTATACTAATTGTTAATACTAGTGCTAGTGTTATAAAAATCTTTTTCATAAAGAACCCCCTATAATAATATAATTTAAGAAGTTATAAAAGTTAAATATGTGATAAAATCATATAAAGAACTAAAATTATATAAAGGATTAGATAAAATGTAAATAACGCAGAAATTATATCACTTACTTAACTTCATGTAAATAGGCATCATTTATTTCTTCAATATATATATGAACTAAATTAACAAAATTAATTTTAAATGACCAAATCACATCTTTGTTTGCATCGGCAAATTTATTGTGATAAAGTTTTAACTAAGAAGTATATAAAAGTATAAAGGTAAAGATCTAATGTTAATAACATATTTAAACAATTATAAGAGTATGATTTTATAGTTGCGGCATTTATAATATAATAATTTTAAAATTGAGGGAGATATAGTATGAGTGAGAAGAAAAGAATAGCTATACTTGGCGGAGGATATGGTGGTGTATTAACTGCAAAAAAATTGGCTAAAAAGTTTAAAAAAGATGAGAATGTTGAAATCACACTTATAGATCAGAATCCATACCATACATTACTTACAGAACTTCATGAAGTAGCTGCAGATAGGGTTTCAGAAGATTCCATTAGAATCGATTTCAAAAAAATATTTGCGAAAAGAAAAGTAAATGTAGTAATGGATGAAATTACTGAGTTAGATTTTAAAAATAATTCACTAAAATCTCAAAACAATACATACGAATACGATTATTTAATTGTTGGTGCTGGATCTAAGCCAACTTACTTTGGTATAAAAGGGGCACAGGAATATTGTCATAAATTGTGGTCATTCGAAGATGCGGTAGCTTTAAAAGAACATATTCTTCATATGTTCAGAAAAGCCGTAAAAGAAACAAATAAAGAAGAAAGAAAAAAATTATTAACTTTTATTGTTGTTGGTGGAGGATTTACTGGTGTTGAAATGATGGGTGAATTAGGTGAGTGGAAAGAAAGATTATGTAAGGAATTTTATATAGGTGAAGAAGAAGTTACATTAATTTTAGCAGATGATTTGCCGAAAATATTACCTAATTTTCCAGATAAGTTAATAGGTAAGACTAAAAAAAGGCTTATGAAATTAGGAGTTAAAGTACTCACTAACGCTGGTATTACTGAAGTTACAAAAGATTGTGCTACAATAAGAAATAACGGAGTAGTTAATACTTATACAGTAATCTGGACAGCCGGAGTTGAAGGTTCAGATATTATTGGTAAAATGGAAATTGAACAAAAAGGAAGAAAAAGGATAGTAACCGATGATAAACTTCAATCTTTAGATTATAAGAATGTTTATGTTGTTGGTGATAATATTTTCTTTATTCCTGAAGGTGAGGAAAGACCTCTACCTCAGATGGTAGAAAATGCAGAAGCTTCAGCTGAGTTAGTTGCACATAATGTTTATAGCGATATAACGGGTGGTGAAAAGAAAGCTTACAAACCAACATTTCATGGAGCAATGGTATGTGTAGGTGGCAAATACGGTGTTGCAAACATTGGTACAGGTAAAAAATTCTATGCCTTATCTGGATTCTTTGCGTTATTTGTTAAACATTTTATAAATGTTGTATATTTCATTCAAGTTGCTGGATTTAACAAATGTTGGTCATATATATCTCATGAATTTTTCCATGTTAAAGATAACAGAAGTTTCGTAGGCGGATATTTCTCTAAGTCATCTCCGAATTTCTGGCTAGTACCTTTAAGAATGTTTGTAGGGTATAAGTGGCTAGCAGAAGGACTTGCAAAATTACCTAGTGTAATTGCTGACCCTTCAAAAATATTCTTAATCCCTGCTCCAGTAGTTGATGGAGCAACAGCTGCAACAGCAGCTGCAGAAGGAGCAAAAACTGCTGTAGAGGGAGCTGCTGCTGCGATAGTTGCATTACCAGTGCCAGATTTTATAGCGAAAATAGTTAAATGGTCTATGGATACTTTCTTTTATACAAGTAAGGGTGGATTTACAACTTTAGCTGCTGTTTTCCAAACATGTATGGTAATTGCAGAAATTTGTGTGGGCTTATTACTTATAGTTGGATTGTTTTCAGCATTAGCTTCACTTATGTCAATTGCTATGGGCACTATGATTTGGACTTCAGGAATGGCTCCAACTGAGATGTTATGGTATCTAATAGCAGGAATCGCACTAATTGGTGGTTCTGGAAGTACCTTTGGTATGGATTACTATGTATTACCAATTTTGAAAAAGTATTGGAAGAGACTAGGGTTTGTTAAAAAATCTTATTTATACGTAGATTAATATAAATAGTTTTAAACAATAATTAAAGAAAATATTTTATAAATCGAATGTCCTTTTAATTATTTTTAAAAGGACATTCGATTTTGTAGTGGAATACTTATAATATGTAATTATTAATTTCGCAATTTAAAATTAAACTTATAAAAATAATTGGACATGGGTGATAAAATGAGTATATTTTGGGAAAAGTACCCTGATATTGCAAAAGAATTAACTAGTGTAAAAAATATCATTAAAGATAATGTGAAATCTAGTGAAAAAGAGTTTGATGAAGCTATATCTCCATTAGTTGATGCAGGCGGTAAGATGTTAAGACCTGCATTTTTACTATTAGCATCGAAATTTGGAGAGTATGACGCAAGTAAAATGCAAAACTTAGCAGCAGCTATTGAAATGATGCATATGGCAACATTAGTTCATGATGATGTTATTGATGAGTCTAAACTTAGACGTGGAGTAGAAACGGTGCAACACAAATACAGCAAAGAATATGCAGTTTATATAGGAGATTTTTTATTTTGCCAATGCTTTATTATGGTATCTGGAGCTGGATACTCTACTGAAATATTAAGAGATATTTCAAAAGCAATATCTAAAATATGCATGGGCGAAATACGCCAATATAATATCAGATACATAAAGAATACGAGTCTTAAAAAATATATAAAGATTATATCAGGCAAAACGGCAGCTTTATTTGCTATGAGTTTTTATGCTGGCGCAAAAGAGTCTAATTGTAATGAGAAAACTTCGAAACTACTTGGACGAGTTGGATATTATATAGGCATGGCTTTTCAAATAATTGATGATTTGCTTGATTACAGTGGAGATACTAAGAAACTTGGGAAAAGTGCTCAAAGCGATTTAATAAAAGGCTATTATACATTACCATTAATATATGCATTATCTGAAGATACTGATAATAAAATTTCTACTATTTTAGATAATACAACCTTAAATGAAACGGACGTATCAAATATAATTATACTTGTTAATAAGTATAAAGGAATAGATAAAGCTAGGAACTTAGCAGATAAATATACGAAAAAAGCTTTTGATTATATAGAAAAATTACCCAACTGCGAAACTAAGGAAATAATAAGAGATATTACGCAAAAATTATTAAATCGTAATTTCTAACGAATTCTAGAAAGGAATGATTATATGCGGATATTGACATGTAATATAGAAATGTCAAGCGAAATAAAAGAAATGGTAGATAAGAGGTGGAAGGAATATGGTATTAAAGAAACTTAAAAGTTATGGGGAGTTAGTTATGTTTTCACATACATTATTCTCCCTTCCATTCGCTTTAATATCAATGATTTGGGCAGCACAAGGATTACCTTCTGCTGCTACAATATTTTGGATATTAATTGCACTAATTGGAGCTAGAAATGGGGCTAATGCACTAAATAGAATTGTAGATAAAGATATTGATAAAAAGAATCCTAGGACTGCAAGCAGACATTTGCCAAAAGGAGTAGTAAAGGATTATGAAGTTTTAGCAATAGTTGTTTTGTGTTTTTTTATTTTTATTTTAGCTGCTTATAACTTAAATCCACTCTGTTTTATATTATCTCCAGTGGCTCTTTTTTTATTTGTAATATATTCATATACCAAAAGATTCACATGGGTATGCCATATTATATTAGGCATCACATGTGGTGGGGCACCAGTTGGTGCATGGCTTGCAGTAACAGGAAAGTTTGCTCTAGCTCCAATTGTTTTAGGTGCCGTTGTAACTTTGTGGGTAGCAGGTTTTGATATAATTTATGCAACTCAAGATATTGAGTTTGATAGGGAAGCAGGTTTGTTTTCTATACCTGCTAAATTTGGCTTAAATGGCGCTTTATACATATCATCATTATTTCATTTTATTATGATTTTGCTATTAATTAGTTTATATTTCATAATGAATAGCGGATATATATATTTAATTGGAATTTTCATAAGTAGCATTTTATTAGCTTTTGAGCATTTTATAGTGTCACCAACAAACGAAAGGACGATGAAAATAGCTTCTTATCATATAAATCAAATAGTAAGTGTTTTAATATTTGTTTTCACTGCAATCGATGTTTTTATATTATAGTTAAGAGGTGATTTAATTGGGAAGATATATAGTAGGAATTACTGGCGCTAGTGGCAGTATTTACGGCGTACGACTTATAGAAGAATTAATAAAACATGACAATGAAGTTTATTTAGTTATCACGAAAAATGGTAGAAAAGTTTTAGAGTATGAGGTTGAAATTAATTTTGAAAAATGGGTTCAAGATATTAATAAAAATAAAAGCGAGAACAAACTTGAATTATGTGATATAGACGACATGTTCTCCTCTATAGCAAGTGGATCTTTTAGGACTGATGGAATGATAATTGTGCCCTGTTCAATGGGTACGCTTTCAAAAATAAAATGTGGCACTTCGGATAATTTACTGATAAGAGCTGCTGATGTAATAATTAAAGAAAAGAGAAAGCTGATTTTGATACCACGAGAAACACCACTTAGTTCAATTCATCTTAAGAATATGCTTTTTTTAAGCAATTTAGATGTTGTGATAATACCTCCTATGCCTGCATTCTATCAAAAGCCGAAAACTATTGAAGATATTATTAATGCCACAGTAGGAAGAATTCTTGCTAGTTTAAATGTATATAACGATTTGTATGATGAGTGGAGAGGAAAATAAATGATAAAAATAAAAAGTTTAAACGTTTTTTATAAAAATAAAGGCGCTGAGACTAAAGTAATAGAAAATGCTTGTCTAACTGTTGAAAAAGGTGGTATATGTGCTGTAATTGGACCATCAGGTGGAGGTAAATCAACATTACTAAAAGTTCTAGCGGGAATAATTGTAGATTATGAAGGTGATGTTTTAATTAGTGGAGTAAAAGTAGACCCTAAAATACATAGAATTGGACTTATACCGCAGAATTATGGATTAGTTAAATGGAAAACCGTAGAAGAGAACATATTTTTATCAACTAAAATTAAAGATGGGAAAAAGAATATAGATTTAGAATTTTACAAAAAGTTAATACATAAGTTAAAACTCGAAGAATTTGTTAAAAGATATCCTGGCCGACTTAGCGGTGGCCAAATGCAGAGAGTATCAATGGCTAGAGCTTTACTATTAAAACCGGACTTGCTTTTGATGGATGAGTCTTTTTCGGCATTAGATGCCATGACAAGGGAGGACGTTCAAAGATTATTTTTAGAAGTTTGGAAGGAACATAAGGTTACCACCATTATTGTAACCCACGATATTAAGGAAGCAATATATTTAGCAAAGGACATAGCTATAATTTCTCCAAGCCCTGGAAGAATACTGAAAGTTATAAGCAATCCTTTGTTTGGTAAGTTAAATGTAGAAATTGATTTAGAGTATATAGACATGAAGAGTAGGCTTAGAAAAATTCTCAAAGGGGACGTTAGAAATGAGATTTAAGGAATACAAACTAACTAACTTTGTTATTGCTTTTTTTATTATTTTCGCCGTGTGGCAAATTCTTGCTACAATTATTAATAAACCTTTGTTTCCACCACCTTACGCAATAATAATAAATATATTTGAAACTTTCCATAGTCAAATAGCAGTTCATGTGGGTTACAGCTTTATTAGAATTATAGTGGGTTTATTATTCACTTTGCTTATAGGAATACCCGTAGGTATTTTAATGGGATACTTTAAAAAGATTGATGTGGTGCTTTCACCAATTATATATTTTAATTATCCAATACCCAAAATCGCCTTACTACCTATAATAATGCTTATTTTTGGGCTAGGTGATTTGACGAAAATAGTTATGATATTCTTAATTACTTTTTTCCCTGTAGTAGTTAATATAAAAGACGAAGTGAAAAATATTCCAGAAGAAGTTTTTTATCCAATGTACTCGCTAGGAGCAACAAATTTTCAAATAATAAAAGAGATTATTCTGCCAGGAACCCTTAATTCTATATTAACGTCGCTTAGGATAGGAATAGGTACTGCAATCTCGGTTTTGTTTTTCACTGAAAACTTTGGTACTGAGTATGGCATGGGTTATTTTATTATGGATGCTTGGATGAGGATTAATTATATTCAAATGTATTCAGGAATTTTAATTCTAAGTTTAATAGGGTTGCTTTTTTTTATTATTATAGATTTTTTAGAAATGATTTTTTGTCCGTGGAGATAATCTGTTTTAAATAAATAACAAATGAAGTTTTAAAGTAAGCTATTATATTTTAGTCCGATAATTTCTATGAGTAATACAAGGATTTATTAAGAGTTATACTTAGCTGACATATCAGTTTAAAAATGATATAATAATAACGAGCTATTAACAAAAGGTAAGCTAAGTAACAGGGGAGGAAACTCATTTGAAAAGATTACTAGGACTAACTTTAATTATAGTTTTAGTTTTGGTTTTAGAAACTGGACTAGTTGCATGTGGCACTAAGACTCTACTTTATAAAGAAGGAACATATGAAGGAAATGCCGAGGGACATATTGGACCTATAAAAGTTCAAATAGTAACGGATCAATATGAAATAAAAGAAATTACGGTATTAGAGCAACAAGAGATACCAATTATAGCTGATACAGTTTATGAAAAGATTCCAGCCAGGGTTATTAAAACCAATAGCACGGATGTTGAGGTTGTAGCTGGGGCAACATATACAAGTAATGGACTTATTAAAGCTATAAAAAATGGGTTAGATAAAGCAAAAATAAATTAAACATAATATAAGGGTGAGGATGCTTTTGAAATTACAACAGAGATTAACAATCTTTATAAGTATCATTATATTAATTGTAATTGGTGGTATAGGAACTGTTACTTATTATCAGGTGAAAAATTCTGTAGAAACACAAATGGGCAATAATGCCATGGACCTAGCTGTAACTATTGCATCAATTGATATAATTGAAAAAACTTTAGCAACTTCAAAAGATTATAAAACCGTTCAAGATACAATAGAAAGCTTTAGAGATAAAACTAGATTTAAATATATTATAGTTATGGATATGAATGGAGTAAAATATTCATATCCTTATGGGAACTCGCTAGGCAAAAAATATGCTGATGGTGGAGAAAAACTTGTACTTACTAAGGGTGAATCTTATATTGCTAAAGATAGAAATGTATTAATTTCGGCAATAAGAGCCTTTGTTCCGATTTATTATAATGGAAAGCAGGTTGGAGCAGTTTTGGTCGGCCTTTTAACGGATACAGTATACTCTGAAATTAGTGTTCACTTGTTTTATTTGAAAATAGCATTAATAGGTGGTCTATTAATGGGAATAGTATGTGCAGCCATTTTAGCAAATATGATAAAGAAAAGCATATTTGGACTTGAGCCAAAAGAGATTGCATTGCTTTTAGGTCAACGAGATGTAATACTTCAGAATCTGAAAAATGGCATTTTAGCTGTTGATAAGGAAGGTTTAATTATACTTTTTAATAAAACAGCTAAAAATATATTAAAACTAGAAGATGATGATGAAGGAAAAAATGTTAAAGAGTTAACCTTAAGTTATACTGATGAAATGATGGAGGTATTAAGGACTAAGAAAGCAGTGTGCAACCAAGAAATTAAAATAAGTGACAATAAAACTCTTATGTGTAGTCACACCTTATTAAAAAATTACAAGGAAGAAATTATAGGGGTTGTATCTAGCTTTCAGGACTTAACAGAGGTTAAGAGTATGGCAGAGGAATTAACAGGTGTAAAAAAAATGACATCTGACTTAAGATCACAAAATCACGAATTCATGAATAAACTGCACACAATTTCAGGTCTCCTTCAACTTGAAGAATATGATGAAGCTATTGAATATATTTCTCATACATCTAAAATACGAGGTGAAGTTTTAGACATACTGAGTAAAAGAATTAAGAATGTGCACATAGCTGGGATATTACTAGCCAAATACAATAAGGCAACAGAATCAAAAATATCTGTGGAAATCGATACAGATTCTTATATAAACGAGATTCCGGAAAATATAACAGTTGATGAAATATGTTCTGTTATTGGAAACCTGCTAGAAAACTCTATTGAAGAATTGGTGAAGTTTGAAAATGGTAAAATATTCATACAATTAAATTCTAGTAATGAATCTCTCAGAATTAGGATTCAGGATAATGGTCCTGGAATTAGCGATAATATTATAGATAAAATTTTTGTTCGTGGATTTACAACAAAAGATGGTAATAGAGGATTCGGCCTTAGCATAGTAAAAAAAATAATAGATTATGCTGGAGGAGATATAAATATTCTGCAAGATAATGGAACTATATGGGATATATATATACCGATGAAAAGGGGTAGAAAATATGATTAAAGTGCTTATTGTTGAAGATGACCCAATGGTTAGAGAAATTAATGAGAAATTTTTAAAAAAGGTAGAAGGGTTTATACTATATGATAGCGTTAATTCGATCCAGAAGGCAAAAGAAGTTATATTAGATGGTAACCTTGACCTTGTATTGTTAGATGTTTTTTTTCCTCAAGAAAAAGGTACAGACTTATTAAAGTGGATTCGCCAGGAAAATTTAAAATGTGATGTTATTTTAATTACTGCAGATAGGAACACGGAAACTGTAGAAGAAGCATTTAGATATGGAGCTGTAGATTATTTAGTAAAACCATTTATGTTTAACAGATTTAAGGAGGCACTACTTCAATTTAAAAGCAGAAAAAATAGTTTTAAAAATGTGGATAATATAGAACAATCAACTATTGATAAGTACACAATAAAAGAGAATCAACACTCAATAGAATACAATGATAACGTCGGTGACATTAAGGGCTTTAATCAATACACTTATGAAAAAGTTATAGGTGGCATTGCCGAAATGAATGATAATTCTTTTACATCAGATCAGATAGCAAAAAATATTGGGGTTTCTAGAATAACAGCTAGAAGATATTTAGATTATCTAGAAAAAGAGAATAAACTTTTAGTTGAAATGGAATATGGGAAGGTCGGTAGACCTAAAAATAAATACAGAATAAAATAAAAACATTAGTGCTATTAAAAATGCACTAATGTTTTTATATTGGAAACTAAAATTCTTCAGTTTCTAATTTAAATCCTTCTATAACAATATCCTCGTCTATTTCAATAAGTAGACATCGTCTACCATCTTTATTTCTTACCTGCTTAACTGAATTTAGATCTTTAGGGGTTAAAGTAATATTTGCCATTTCGCTAGTAATCTTAATAGATTTAGAATTAAATTCAGGTACAATATTATTTATTTTAAAATCATACTGGATACCACAAGTTTCTTCAAAAGCAGTTTCTACATCACATAGAAGCTTAGCTCCACAATTATTAAGTATATTTTTAACATCGCTAGCACCAAGAGAAGGGGTTTCACCATCCAGTGTTTGCTCTAAAAGTTCATATATATTCACATAAATATCCTGCATAAGTTCAGGTCTTATCTTGTCTCCAATTATAGATTTTAGTATATCACCAAAGCAATTTTTTTCATCCTCTGCAGTAAATTTAAAACCACAGTTAAGAACATTTTCAATAAATGAGGTATTTAATTCCTTTGGTTTTGAGGCATAATATAAAATTTTATTCACATCTGAATATCCACTAGTGAGACTAGGGTACATGAAGCCCTCTAAAGGAGAATTAAGATTAATAACCGTATCTAATGCTGAATTTGCTTTAAATTCTTTATCAGTATAATCAAACTTTAGTGTTCTCTTTGGAATTTCTATTTTGTTTACACTTGATAAAATAAAATTAAAAGCTTGCACCGCATCATCAATACTCTCATCTGCAGATATACTTCTATGGCTGGATCCTAGCCAGTATTCAGCTTTAATAAAAGTAACAACTATATCAGTTTCGTATTTATAGTTTGCCGAGATTTTTTTTATAAGTTTGTTAATATGGTCCTCAATTTCTAATTTATCTGTTGCCTTTAAAGCATTAGCTAATATTTTTTGAGTATTTTCTTCTTGTTTCTCTTCATCTTCATTTGCGATGGTTTGAAAATCCAACTCAAAAATTTTAGTGTCAAGAGCACCAGTAAGCACTTTCTTAAAATTCCCTAGAAATAAGTCTTTTTTATCCATATCCATTCTATCAAAGTAATCAAACTCTGAATGAATAACTGGCTCATAATCAATTTGCACATTATCTTTTTTTAGGTAAACACTATAAATTTCCTGGATTTTCATCATACCACTATCTAATTTAAACTCTTTTCTTATGTCTGCCAACTCTTTTTTATTCATCATTAGACCTCTTTTCACTGTTATTTTATATTATGTATATGAAAGAAAAAAATATTTAATAATTTTCTATAAACCAATTTATTAATTTTTTAGCTATACTTATACCAGTTGGTGTTACAGGCAATTCAGTAGGGCTGTACCAGTTGGCATGAGAAATTTCAACTTCATCTACTTGTATCTCACCACTTTCATATTCAGCAGTGAATCCAATCATAATAGAGTTAGGGAAAGGCCAAGGCTGGTTCCCAAAATATTCAATATTTTTTACTTTGATCCCTGTTTCTTCTTGAACCTCTCGAACAACACATTCTTCAAAAGTCTCTCCAACTTCTACAAATCCAGAAACTACACTATATAAATCCTTAGGAAATTGAGTATTATGGGCAAGAAGCAATTTTCCTTCATTTATAACAGCTACAATAATCGCTGGCGATATCCTAGGATAATTTGAAAGCCCACATTTGGGACATTTTTTGGCTCTTTCTCCATCTACGTTGTGAGTTAATGTACCACACTTACCACAATATAGATGATTATTATTCCAATTTACTATCTGAATTGCTCTGCCTCCAATCCAAAACATTTTCTCAGATAAATTATGAGCTAAAGCTTTAAGATTACTAAAATACATAAGACTTGGGGTAATTGCTCCTTCACTCATTTCAGCACAAAAGAAATTTTCATCATTTAGAGCACCGATATATTGAACATTATTTAAATCTAAATTCGTAAGTTCTTTAATAGAAGGTATTGTTACTATATTATTTTCAGATTTAACCAATAATTCATCATTACAAAATATAAAATAAACATCATCGTCTGTCTCAGGTAAAATCATAGTCACAGCTGGTATAAAATTTGTAATATTATTCTCGTTACGCATTGTATCATTTCTCCAATCTATACTTATATATAAACTAACATAATATATCATCTATATAGTACGTTAATTTATAAACTTCGTATAATTATATCATATGATAAAGATATTTAATATTTAAAATTGATATGATATTTCACTATAATACATAATAAATGTAACTAATTATATATATTAGAAACTATATTAACAAATTTGATATTAAACATTTTTTTAGCATGTTATTTTGGTATAATATTTATTGTAATATTAAATAATATTAGTTAGTAATTCTTTTACTATATTGTTTAATCTGAATTTAACTATAAGGAGGGTTCAATATGATACCAACAGCACATATTGAAGTAAAAGAAGAAGGAATTATCGCAAAAACTGTATTAATGCCTGGGGATCCGTTACGTGCCCAATTTATTGCAGAAACATTTTTAGAAAATGTTAGCAAATTTAATAGTGTGCGAAATATATTTGGATATACCGGTACATATAAAGGTAGAAAAATTTCTGTTATGGCTAGTGGTATGGGTATGCCTAGCATTGGTATCTACTCATATGAGTTATTTAAGTTTTATGGGGTAGAAAATATTGTACGAATCGGTTCGTGTGGTGCTTACACCTCTAATTTAAATTTATATGATGTAATACTTTGTACGAAGGCTTGGAGTGAATCTAGTTATGCAAAAGTTCAAAATGGATATGAAGATGATACAATTGCAGCATCACAAGAGTTAAATGATAAGTTAGAAAAAATTGCAAAAGATTTAGAAATAGAAGTTCACAAAAATATAATTCATTCCGCTGATGTATTTTATCGAGAAAACTTTGAGGAATATAAGGATATTTATGAAAAACATGGATGCACTTGCGTAGAAATGGAATCATTTGCTCTATTTCATAATGCAAACGTCTTAGGAAAAAAAGCAGCTTGCTTATTAACAGTCTCAGACAATTTAGTAACTCATGAATTGACTACTTCGGAGGAAAGACAAAATGCATTTACTAATATGATGAAAATCGCTTTAGAAATGGCAGAATAGTATAAAAAGATAAGTAATACTCAATAAAAAAAACCTCAATGCTTTATATTGAGGCTTTTTTTTATTGACTGCTATATCCAAATATCGTATATTATCTATAAAATGCAAGTGATATTATTGAGGCAATAATGGCACTACATGGAATAGTTAAAACCCACGCCACGAGTATCGTCCTAGCAAGGCTCCATCTAACGGCTGAAAGCCTTTTACATGACCCAACCCCCATTATTGCGCTAGTTATTACGTGGGTCGTACTCACGGGTGCGCCTAATGCTGTAGCCGCTTGAATGGTAATCGCAGCAGCAGTTTCAGCTGCAAACCCATCGATTGGCTCTAATTTTATCATATTAACACCCATCGTTTTAATTATTTTCCATCCACCGGTCATTGTACCTAAAGACATAGCTAAAGCACAAGCAATTTTCACCCATAGTGGAATAGCAAAGTTCTTTGCATCCAAAAATCCTCCTGCAATTAGTGCCATAGTTATTACACCCATAGATTTTTGAGCATCATTTGAACCATGACTATATGCCATTAAAGCAGCAGAACATATTTGTAATTTTTTGAAAACCCAATTAACTTTTTTATGTGTTGATTTATGGAATAACCACGTAAGCAAGAACATAAATAAAAATCCAATAACGAGTCCAAATATTGGAGAGGATATAAGTGGAATTATTATTTTGTCAAAAAATCCTTTCCAATTAACTACAGAAAAATCAAGTTTATGTGAAGTTATGGATGCTCCTAAAAGTCCACCAATAAGTGCATGGGAAGAAGAACTTGGTATAGCAAAATACCAAGTTATTAGGTTCCATATAATAGCGCCAACTAAAGCTATAGCGATAATCTGTGGAGTCGCTATTCCATTATTAATTATCCCTGTTCCTATCGTTTTTGCAACTTCTGTATGTAACATAGCTCCAACAAAATTCAGCACTGCAGCCATTAATAAAGCTTGCATAGGGGTAAGCACTTTGGTACCAATAGATGTAGCTATAGAATTAGCTGTATCATGAAAGCCATTTATAAAATCAAAGGCAAGAGCTAATATGATAACTATAACTATAACTGTAGAACTATGCATATTTCATGCCAACTCCTCGTATTTCATTTGCAAGTGTTTCACATGCATCAATACTATCTTCCAAAGAATGGTATAAATCCTTCCATTTCATTACGAATAACAAATCTTCGGGATTTTTAAAAAGTTTTCTCATTGCTTTTCTATAAATCAAATCAGCTTCGTTTTCTAAAGAATTTATATCAATAATTTTTTTTACGAGTATAGTGCTTTTACGAAGAGATTTTAATTCTTTAATTACCTTAACAAGATCTGCGGTCACAGCCATAAGTTTACCAACAAGTTCAATTGCTTCTGGTGTAGCAGAAGTTACATTATACATGTAGAATAAATGCGCTGTTGACTCAATACTATCAGTAATATTATCTATTCCCTTTGTTATATTAAATATATCCTCCCTGTCTAATGGGGTTATAAACATCTTCTTAGTATATTCAATTAATTCATGGGTTACTAAGTCTCCTTCATGTTCAAGTTTTACTAGCTTGTCTAATCTTCCCTTAGGATTATCAAGTTCAGTCATTAGTATATTCAGCTCTTTTGCGGAATCATTAAATATTTCAGCTCCCTTAGAGAAGAGTTCAAAAAATACATTGTCCTGTGGTTTAAAATTTAACACATTAGTCCTCCTTTTATAAATAAAATTATTAATTTAGAATTTAAAATATCTTCTAAAACATACAAAAACAATTATATTATATTACTAAATAAAGTACAACATTATGTTAACATATAATCCATATATTCAGAAAAAATATAAAAGAATTCATTGCAAGTCTCAGATTAATTGAAAAAGTGTGTTATAATTTTAAGCGAGTTTGATAATATCTATAAGTCGAAGTCAAAATTAAATTTTAATACCGCTGATAAAATTCAATCATCTCAGACGTAATAATATGTTGTAGGTAAAAAATATTTATAGCATGAATGATAAGGAGCACAATATGAGAAAAGTTTATAAGGACCCAAAGGAACTTGCAACATGTTTAAAGGATTTAGTAGATTTTTATTTAGATGATGTCATGACATATGATAAGTTAAAAGTAAAAATAGATATCTTATTCAATGCAAATGGGGATAGACTATTTAAAGAGGGCAGAGTGCCTTTAAAAATATCTAATGTATTAGGTGACGCTAGGGTGGACGTTATTAAAAAAATATTGTCAACATAGTAAAATTAAATATGTATTAATGGATAAATCTAATTATGACTGTGCATTTGAAATAAAGTGTACAGTTTTTTTTACCGTTAAAGGTGCATAAATTGAAGGATTTTATCGCAATTAACTCGCTTACTAAATTAATAATTTCCTTGTATAAATCTATCTAAAATTATATAATGTATTAAGGTAAAATATGTTTAACTCTTAATAAGGGCATAATTGCTAAGCATAACCCGGCTTTTACATCAA
>Ga0209123_1001626_pt1 | contig 21447 bp, 17 predicted proteins | sample BarGraIncu00431A_FD_184500 | JGI IMG/M metagenome (GOLD analysis project Ga0209123, IMG submission 184500) | Arctic peat soil microbial communities from Barrow, Alaska, USA - Barrow Graham LP Incubations 004-31A (SPAdes) (version 2) | ecosystem: Environmental > Terrestrial > Soil > Wetlands >... | reverse complement strand
TTCTCCTCCCTGAGTGGGCGAACATCCCTCTTTAACCTCTTTAGAGGGGGGAGGCAAGTCTTTTCTGAGTAACAGCCTAGAAGCAAAGAGCTTTTTGTAAAGAAACAAGGAAGATTTTGACACAACGAACCAGTAGAGTGGGAGGGTTTATGAGAGTATATGGATTTATAGGTTCGGCAGTGGACAGAGATTTTTATCATCGGCAATATTACGGCATTCAGGCTTACGCATCAAACCATTCCCTCGGGCGGGTTGAGTTTGTTGAAGAGGCTGAATTCGGATTAGAGGATACGCAGAACAAAAACCTCCGATGTTTAATAGACTCGATAAGAAGTGGAGATATCTTTATAGTCAAGGAGTTGTCACGACTTGGGCAATCGAATTACGAAATCATCGAAATAATCATGGCTCTCTTACATAAGAGTGTGCAAATCCACACGGTAGATGGTGGATTCCAACTTGGTGGCAGCGGTGAGCATCTGATCCTATCACTGATAGTATCGTTAGTATTAGAAATGCAACATCAATTCATCGATAGTCGGATCAACGAGTCAGTGGTATCAACCCGAAAGGAAGGTTCAAGCCTTGGGCGACCAACGGGGAGGGGGGCAAGTCGCCTGGACGGAAGGGAGGAGGAAATTATGGGGTTGCTTGCCGAAGGTACTTCTAAGGCGGATATGGCGAGGCAAATGCAAATATCCAGACCTGCCTTGTATGATTTCCTAAAGTCTCGTAATCTGACATAAGAATCCTAAAGCATGTCGGCGGCATAGGTCTGGTTTGCACTGACATTGCCATCAGGCACCAAAATGGGGCAACAATTAATCTTACTACACGGAGACAAATTTGATTTATAGCTACTTAGGCATGTATGCAGACCAGACTTACCAAAATGATATCACCATGGCATTTGCCACTGAAAACTCTTTAGGCTCTGTAGAACTAATTATCGAAGATACGGTTGCCGGGCAACAACTGGTCAAGTTGCAATCACGAATGTCTGCGGGGGACACACTGTAGGTCTGTGATTTTGGTCAGTTAGGCAGGACGGATTTGAAAACCAAGAAGATAATCTCGGAATTAATACGCATGGGAGTCTGAATAATTTCGGTGGCCGATGTATCGGTGATCGATAACTCTCACTGTTTTCAAGCATAGGGGCGACATAGCGATAAGAATCTCCGTACTTATCGCTATGTCAATACCCCCTACGAACAGAGATGCTGGTCAGTAAATCAGTAGCCCATCCACAGTAAGACGACCATTTCGTATCTTCAGGCTACCCTTGATCGTGGTGAAGTTACCGGAATAAGTACTGAATAATCCGTCATAGCCTCCCCTCAGTATCACGTTGCCACCGTTGCCAAAGATCAGATCTTCGTCGAACTCGATTTCCCTCGCCAAGACTGTAGCTCCATTACTGGCGGCTGTGCAGGCAGCGAGCAAAGTACCGTATGGAATGTTTCCAGTTTTTGTATTTGGCGCACCAATGAAGGCTGAAATAACGGAATGGCTGGCAGTCATGCTGACACCACACACACTGGTACCTTGGCAATCGCCGCTCCAACCACCGAATGTTGAGTTGTTGTCGGGAGTGGCATAAAGAGATATCGTGGAACCGCCTGCAACTGTGGTGCTACAGTTCTTGGTGCTGCCGCTAACGCAAGCGATGCCACTTGGTGAACTCGTAACCGTGCCACCGCCTGAGCCGGTGACTGTAACTGCCAATATTGCTGACTGGCCCAGGATGATGGAGCGGGTATCGGTTGTCCTATTGCCCAGTGTGTCCGTGCCGATGGTGGTGATGGTGTTGGAGCCAGTCTGCAAAATGAGGGAATAGCCAAAGCTGCCATTGGTTACGGTGACGTTAACGTTATTGATGGTCAACCCGAGCACACCGCTGCTATCGGATACTGTTCCGGTGACGTTGAGGGTAACGTTGTTGGTAATTGCCCCATTGGCGAGGGTGGAAAGCGAAAGCGTTGGGCCGATGTTGTCGACTGTCACTTTGGCGCTCAGATTAGAGGAGATATTACCTGCGCCATCCTTGGCCCAGGCATAAAGGGTGTGGACGCCATTGGTGGTAGCCGGGGCAAAGGTGAACGAAGCGGGTGCCGTGGCGCTCCAATTTATGTCGGTTGCCAGTGGGGCAGTTGCGCTGGTGGTGATTAGATAGGCACGGACACCCAGGTCATCTGTGGCGGTGAAGCTGTAGACCGGAACCGCTAAGCTGTTATAGCTGGTCGGAAGGGTGAAAGCGGATACGGTTGGTTTGGTTGTATCTACAAGTACGGTAGCTGTGGCAGCTGCGGAGACGTTCCCGGCAAAATCTTTTGCCCAGGCATAGAGGGTTTTAGTCCCGCCAGTGGCGAAGGTGTAGCTGGCAGGAACTGCTAGACTCCAACCGGTGGCGCTTGCCAAAGGTGCCGCCAAGGTTTCGGTAACCAAGTAGCCCGTGACAGCCACATTATCTGTGGCTAAAAGTGATAAAATAGGCACAGTCAAACTAGTTGCAGTTACAGGGAGTGAAAAAGCTGACACTACAGGAACGGTCAAATCGGCCAACGTAATTGTAAACGCAGGAAGAGAAGCGGAGCCTATGTCGCTGTTTGCGCTGATGATTATGTTGCTGTAGATGCCGAGAGTCGTCGGAGTTCCGCTAAGTATACCGTTAGTCGTGCTAAGACTTATTCCTGGTGGTAAATTCCCAGTAATGCTGAACGTTTTGGCATTGGTTGCATTCGGTGCAAAATAGTAGGGTATGCCTACTATGGCTACTGAAGGGGGCGTACCTGAAATTGTTGGCAATGGCAATAGCGTAACACTTGCAGAATGCGCAGAAGCATCACCGGCACCGGCTGCATTAGTAGCTTTTACTGTAAATGTATAAGCGGTCCCATTTGTCAGCCCCGTCACGACGATGGGACTAGTACTTCCCGTGGCAGTAATACTCCCCGGACTTGAAATCACCGTGTAGGATGTGATGGCACTAGCACCAGTAGGGACTGGGGCGGTGAAGGAGACGGTTGCCTGAGCGTTGCCAGCTAGTGCAACAACATTAAGAGGGACACCGGGTGTGGCAAACGGAGTGGCACTGATTGAAGCCGCGGATGCACCCCCAGTTCCAACCGCATTAGTAGCTTGCACCTTAAAGGTATATGCGGTCCCATTTGTCAGTCCCGTCACGACGATGGGACTGGTACTCCCTGTGATGGAAATATTCCCAGGACTCGAAGTCACCGTGTAGGATGTGATGGCACTACCACCAGCGGACGTGGGAGCGGTGAAGGATACAGTAGCCCGGGCGTTGCCAGCTAGTGCAGATACATTCGTGGGAGCAGTCAACGTGGTTATGCTTGGTGATGCCAGCGAGTCGGGTCCCGTCCCAGCGGCATTGGTGGCTTTTATGGTAAATGTGTAGGTCGCACCTTGTGTAAGTCCTTGCAAAACAAAATATCCACCAATAGAATAGTAGTAGGGAGTGCTGATATTGCCAGATGTTAGTGTCAGAGTGTAGGAAGTGATAGCGCTACTTCCACTGTCCACGGGTGGGGTGAAAGAAACATCTCCAGAGGTACTACTCGCTATTAAGGAAACACCTGTGGGAGCACCGGGTGGACTAATAACAACCTCTTGGACACCGCTATAGGTTGCAATATAGACATTCCCTTCTCCGTCCACAGCTACACCCAATGGATAAAGAGTCGCATTGTTGGCCGTACCGTGATAGTAAAATGATTGTACCGCGTGACTGTTTTTGCCCGCAATAGTAAACATTCGGCGGGAATCTAGAGTGGTGTTGGCAAGTAATATTCTGACGGCGGAATGTAAAGTATCTGCAATATATAAATTCCCTCTGCCATCCACGGCCACCCCTGAAGGGGAACACACGCTCGTACCGGTCCCCGTCAACGACCAACCACCCCAACTATTCGGATAGCTGTCCTCATAACCATATAATCCTCCACAAGCTGACCCTCCCGTGACGGAGTTGATTATATTTCCTGATGCTGTTAGTACCACCCGGATTCGATCATTACCAGTATCAGCTATATAGAGGTTTCCAGCGCTGTCCGCAGCCACACCCGAAGGGGAGGACAGGTTTGCGCTAGTAGCCGCCCCACCGTCACCCGAGAATCCTTTGACGCCGGTACCTGCGACTATAGTTATTGCGGCGTTTCCAGAAGATAGCTTCAGTATTCGATTATTGCCAGTATCCGCAATATAGAGGTTGCCTGCACTGTCTACTGCCAGACCCCCAGGAGAGGACAAATTCACTGCGGTCGTCGTTCTGCCGTCACCGTAATCCCCAGCCATCCCGTTTCCTGCAACAGTTGTAATGATTCCTGTTGCGCCTGATACTTTCCGCACGCAGTGATTGTCAGTATCGATGACATAGAGATTTGCTTTGCTGTCCACTGCCAGGCTTCCTGGATGTGACAGGTTAGCAGCTGTTGCCACGCCCCCATCACCTGAATAACCTTGGACTCCGTTCCCTGCGATCAGCCTCGGCGTTTGAGGAGTCAGTTTTGATTGCAGCAGGATACGGTTATTTGATGTATCTGATAGGTAAACATTCCCTGAGGTGTCCAAGGCTACGTTGCACAGACCGGAATAATTTCCGATGATGTCGCCAACAGCGGTATGCCCATGGTTAGCAAAAGCGAGGAGGATTAAAAAAGCTAGAAATATCACAGTAGACGATTTCATAGTAAAAGGGCCTCCATTTTATTAAAATTTCACAATTTTCGTTAGCGACCTGTTAATTAGGAGCATATTGGCTGTAATTTATTTTATGTAATTTATTTCACCCTACTGGTTGACCATCTTTGGAGCTATTAGTTATGGTAGTCTCATCGGTTTGGATCAATATTTCTTTAGCTTGTCATTCATTATCCGACTGCATAAGCCTCCGGTGTATCTAAACCAGATTTTCTCACTGACTCAGATTAGACCGATGCCAACAGGCACTCCTTTACTACATTGTCACTATGATGTGAAGGTTCTGCATGTGGGGAATCACTCCACAAGTTTGCAAAAATAGTACATGACCACCGACCGACGGCGATCGGAAGTGGCTGGATGGTGGAGAGCATCCCGCAATTGTCAAAAACATGTTCAAACTCTTTATAGAGCAATTTATGAACCACTGCCAATTGGTTATTTTATAGCTACTTAGAAGTGTTCAATATTGGTAAGGTGTATGAGAGTTGCACAGTTTGATCTTTATTCTTACATGTGAAAACTGGTTGGCTCACACTACCTGTGAACCTTAGCAGACCTTCCCCCTTCTTCCGTGTGTGCAATTTTAAGATAGATATCCAACTCCTTTCTCTCAAACGCTGGGAAGCACTTGTAGTTCGCCATCAGAACCCGATCCTCCGCTTGCTCCCAAGTCAACCTATTGCGGGAGCATTCCCGAGCGATATCAAAAAGAAACCGTTTTCTCGAATTACCCTTGATAGATCCCTCCAACATACCGAGATTGATCGGCACGCTGTCAATAACGCCTGGCAACCAGTCTGGTGCGTCTGCTATCGGATGGTCGTCCCAAGTATAAGTAATTCCATCAATGATAGACGGTGCTACGACGATATACCCGCCATCACCACGCACATCGATGCCAGGGGCAGGACAATTCCTCCTTGAAGGGAGATGTTTCCCTGTGGCATTCCTGAAAATGTAATGGACGCCGCCTGATGGTGTTGTCTGTGTTAATGTTATTGGTAGGCTTCCGTATTCCGACTTCAATCTTTTCAGTGAGTTGAATCCGTTGACACCATCTTTGACATCGACATCAAGTACCAAAAACCCCGAGGTGGACATGCCAATGTTGGCATTCGGGGAAGTGGTCCACCACTGGCGGATCATACTCAGGTCAACCGTTGCCTCTCTTGCGGTATTCTCGCCAAAAGCTTTCCTTGTATTCGGCCTGAGCGGGAAGACGGCAATACCCTTGAAGGCAAGATGGATTGCGGTTTCATGAAGTCCGGAGACCGGCATAGCAATGCCGGTCCCAGAGGTAAAGTTAAGTTTGGAATGTTGTTGACCTATTCCTTTATTCTCATTATCTGCAGCATTCATGGCGGTTACAAAACCTCCCGTTGACTGATGGTCCGGTATCATCATTGCGGTTCTCGAAGATACTATAGAAATCTGTGTCATCTCCACTTTCATCCTCGGCCCACATCGTTTCATTGTCGCCCGTCATCTCGTCATCTAAATTGCAAACGGACTGTTCTGCAAATAGCGCATCATACTCATCATTTTCAAACAACTCCTTAAAAATGCATTCACCCTTTTGATACGCATATGTTCCACAGTAGCCACTTCCGCTTCCCCAAAAGTCGATGGTGAATGTAAGCTCTGGGTAATCGGCCGAAATCTTGTGGAATGCCTTCAAGGGAGGTGCAGTGGATAGGAATCCGAGGACGTATTTCGCTGGACTATCCTCCATCTCCTCAAAATATTTGACTCTTGTAGTCCCCCAGTTTTCAAGATACCATTGAGCCCTTGGGTCGAGGTTGCCAAGGGCATTCTGATTTGCTGTGCAGTCTGATGATACTTTGTTGAATGGATTAGGGTAAAGGCTTTCTAGGTCAAAGATGTAATAATCTGGAGTACTTAATGTACAATTTAAGTCGTACTTTATTGCTAGGTTTTTGATCATCGTGAGTGGAACTTCTGGTCCTGATATTACTATTGTGTTATCGCAATCTGGCATATGTTATTTCTCCTAATAATATTATTTGTTATCCCTTTTTGGGGAAATTTTTACTTATAATTTTAACGCTTTTTCGATATGTCGGTATATACCACTTGAGACCTGGCGAGTTCCGTATGACTTCTGGCATATCTCCAGACATATCACCAGGCAGAACACCTAACATCTTTGTAGTAACTCTGGATTTGTGGGCATGGTACCCGAGTCTTCAGAAATTCCATAATGGCATCTCGCCTTACTTTAGATGTAGATTTGTTTAATTCAGAAGTATCTAAAACGGCAAGGATACAGGAGGTGGTTATATCCGAGATCATGGGACATGCAAACGATTCTATGACCATGAGCCGGTATGGTAAGAGGTATCAACCAAGGGTACTATTGGAGGCAATGATTTACCTAGACTACGGAATTGAGATAGATGAGTTGAAATAGTCACTTGAAATGTAAAGGTAATGTATGAGATTATATGAGTACTATCTGAATGTTAATTAGTTTAAAATAATAATGGAAAGCAATATGACAATTCAATCGGGAAGACATTGTCTGGAATTATCTAGGTGGTCATTATGGCAAAGCTCGAAGCAATCATTGCAAGCTATTTTGGATATCTAAATCAGCTAGGGAACAAAGTTAACACAACTATTGGCTTAGCAAGCTGTATATTGCTTGGGTTGTTGGACCTGATAACTCCAAACGAGTTTGTATTTTCTTTTTTTTATTTATTGCCAATCGCATTTACAACTTGGTTTGCAGGTAAACGAGGTGGCATACTTATCTCTGTGATATGTACTTGTTTTTTAGCACCTAATTATATAAAATTAAGTGCGATGGCAAGTATATGGAACATTCTTTCAACTTTTGGAATATTTATGATAGTAACATTTATGCAGGATAAAATACATAATCTGCTAAAAATTGAAAGCAATCTTTCTCGAACCGACCCACTAACCGGGGCAATAAATAAAAGGGCATTTTTAGAGCTTGTTGGGTATGAAATGGTAAGATTGCACCGCGAGAGTAAACCATTCTCACTTGCTTATTTGGATATTGATGATTTCAAGAAGGTTAATGACCAGTATGGTCATACAAAGGGTGATGAAGTTTTAAAGGCAGTTGTTTCATGCCTTATTGATAATCTGAGAAAGACAGATGTCGTTGCACGGATGGGAGGAGATGAATTCACCATCTTTTACCCAGAGATCGGACAAGACGGAGTTAAGGTCGCTACTCAGCGGATAAATAAGTTCCTTGCCGAATTGACTATGGAAAATAGTTGGCCAACTAGTATAAGTATGGGAGTGATAACTAGTGAAAATGAGGAATGTAAACTCGATATAATTGTAACAATGGCTGATGAGCTTATGTATAAAGTTAAAAATGCCGGTAAAAACAATGTAATGTATTCTAGGTGTACTGGTCCAGGACATACCACTGTGACTGCTTAAATAATAGGCGACGTAGTAATGTTAGTAGGTTAGGTCATGCTCTACAACAGTGGTACATGGAAATATCAAGAAAGCCATATTGCTGATGTCCCGCTCCTCCAGTCCCAAATACCCCTTAAAATTCATGGTAGTGGCCAGGGTTAAATTGTAGTATATGGTTAGTGATATGTTGGTTGTAGGGTATCAAGACCCAGGCTGTTGATGTGGTTGTTAAGGTGTCGGTGGTGTAGTAAGAAACCAGTTTCGGCCTCTCAAGAATCATTTTGAAGAAACCCAAAATGATCCTTTCGAGTCCGAGCCTAAAAGCAGGTAAGTGTGTAACAGGTTTGACTTTGTGACATCCCGATTATACAGGGAAAAGATGGGTGATTGCGTCAATAGTAACATCATTAGCAGGTAAGTGATTGATGTTACAGTATAAGCAAGGGATATGGAATCCCTTGTTTGGTAGTTGCTAAAGGTAATCACCCGAAATGCTGAGAGTTCAGATCCTAATTTGAAGAGGTGTAGAAATGAACTACGTTCCAGAGCCAGTTGACTATGATATGTATGCAAATATGGACTATTGGAAGTTTGACGAGGCCACATGGCTGTCAGTATCATATAAGCTCAGCCAAAGAATGTTCGATAGTAAAGAAGAGTATTCAAGTGGATATGATAAAGAATACAGCAGATTATCTAATATTATCAATAGATCAATAGACTCAGGCATGATTCGTGGGTTCCATGTAATATATGATATGGAGCATGATGGTTTAGCACTATTTAATATGTCATATGTCACACCTTATCGGTTTGTTGAATGGGTAATTAGCAAGGGGTATGATCTCCCATCCGAGTTTAAAGGAATCAAGCTTGGTGAATTCAGGATTACAGACATACAAGACAAAATAGAGACTGAATGGAAAAACAAATTCATAGTGGCAGAATATGAAATTGAAGATGGTGAAAACATGTCTTGTCTGGAAATCGAAGATAAGATTGGGGGGATGGACATAAGGGCTGGCGGGGTGCCACAGGACGGTACGCCTAAACCGAGCAGTGCAGTACAAAACGAATCTGACAACAAAGAGGTGACTCGCTCCAGCGTCAAGAGAGCAGGCAGCCAGCAATACCGGTTTGAGAAGGCAGGTAAGGGGTGGTGTCTCCAATATGGCGATGTAAGGTTGCTTGGGGTAAAAGATTGGATGGGAATGATCTACATTAAAACGTTGCTGATGAGTCCAGGGACACCAATTAGTGTACTTGATTTGCAAAGGATTGCCGGCAGTAGTAATGATGTTAGGGATCATGTCGAGGTAGGTGAAGAGGAATACGATGATGGTGAGGACTCTGCAAGTGGCGGTGTTGATGCCTGGGAGGATGTAGATGCGACTGCTAAGAGTTCGTACCTTGGGCGCTTGGAGGTCATAAGTGTTGAGATCAAGGTTGCTCGCAGCAAGGAGGATCAAGCAAAGATAGACGTACTTACAAAAGAGGCAGAGTTCATTCAAAAAGAGCTGAAGGCTGGCAGTTTTAGGTCTAAAGACCCGGAGCTTGATAAAAATAGGAAGAGGGTGCTAAAGAGCATAACAGATGCAATTAAAAATATAAGAAAGCTAGAAGTTGCTTGTAACTATAATGATAGGCCAATATCGAACCATCTGGATCGGTATATTCAAACTGGATCGTGTTGCTCGTATAAAATTGATAGTGATATGCTACCTAGCTGGACCTTCTGAGGGAATGCTACTAAAACTGGTAGCAATGTTGGTAGCCTTTAGATAGTGGAGGTACAGCGAAGCAAGACAGCGCAGCACAGGCTGTCAAGCGGAACCTGACCTACTACATGTTTAAGGAGTCACCACCATGCAAGAGTTAAACACCCTCGTCGGAGCCGTTGAAGGAACCACTTACCCCACACACATCATTGCCTTGAAGGATGCGTTCATGATGGCAGTTGTCAACGTTGACTTTGTCAAAGATAGTAAGAAGGTCGAGAAGATCATTGCAGCACTGACGCCGGTTGATCCTGCTATCCGCGTCAAGGCCCAGCTCCTAACTAACGCCTGGAAAAGGCTGCGGGCTGAGGCTGCGCAGAAGGCCGAGGAGACTAACGAACCATATGTTGCTCCTACTCAGTCCGAAGTAGACGCGGCTGTCCGCATCGGCATGAAGGTGTGGCGCGACAAGCAGAAGTAAGTCGGTAGCTGACTGAAATCGAGGAGGGGGCAATGCTCTCTCCTCTTTTTTTAACTACTTTGCGGGTAGCCAGGAATAGTCGAGGGAACCATGAACGTATTGCAAGTAATCCAGAACGCCGACAATCCGATCTTGAAGGGGTATAGCCGACCATGATCCCGAGCACCATGCCGGCCATGATGCACATCGTCAGTCTGTTCTTTTTCATCGGTGGTTCTCCTTCTTGCGTTTGGTGATGGGATTTCCTGAAGTTGCTAGCCGGGGCGGGCCCCTTGCGTAGTCGTGCCGGTTGTTTGTCGGCTTTCCTCCGGCCAATCTCCCGGTCGGAGGAGCGGTATTCCGGCACGGGAAAGCTGCGCCGCAATAAAGCCAAGGCCTACGTAGCAAGCGGGGTGCCAAGCAGGTAGGGGACGGGGCAACTGTCCGGTCTGACGATAGAAATGAGGATTGGGGAGACGGCTTTGGCGGGCGAAGGGTTATAACCTGGGGACGGGCGGTGAGCCTTTGTCCGGGAAAAAGCCCAAAGTTTCAGGAGGATAGTTTGGTTTGCCGGAAGTTATAGGGGGATGGGTTGTTATAAGGGATCCCCCCTATTGCATAGGGGGGACTAAAAACCACCTGGTGGATCAGGCCAGCTTCTTGAGACGCTTGCTCAGGGCGGGCTGGGAAATCCCGATCAGGCGCGCGGCGATCGACTGGTTGCCTGCCGCGCGCTTCATGGCGTCGGCGATCAGCAGGTCGACGATCTCACGGGCGGGCGGAAGCGGCTCGGAAGCGACAAAGACGCTCCCTGCCTGGCCCGCGGCGCAACTCCGCTCGGCCGGATGAAATCCCTGCTTGTCCATGGCGCGCTTGAAGCTGTCCATGGACAGCATCCGGCTTTCGTGCAGGCTCATGGCGTCGTACACCATCGACCTCAGCTCGCGCACGTTCCCGGGGAAGGGATAGTTCCCGAGCAGTACCGGCAGCTCCTTCGGAATGGTCGGCTTTTTCTTTCCCAGCTCGCGCGCCGCCTCCTCCAGAAAGTGGTCGAGCAGCGGGGCGATGTCGCCCGGCCGCTCCCTCAGGGCGGGGATGTGCACGTGATGGGCGCAGAGGCGGTAGTAGAGGTCCTTGCGGAACTGCCCGCTCCCCTGTTTGGCGGCCAGATCGTGGTGGGTGGCGACGACGACCCGCGCGTTCATACGCTTCGGGAGGTCGCTGCCCAGTGGAAAGAATTCCCCTTCCTGCAGCAGCCGGAGCAGCTTCACCTGGGAGGGGACGCTCAGGTCGCCGATTTCATCCAGGAACAGGGTGCCATCGGCGGCGTGTTCGACCATCCCCTTGCGCGCCACCTCAGCGCCGGTGAAGGCGCCCCTGGTGTGGCCAAAGAGGGTGTCGCTGAAGACGTTGTCGTCCAGTCCCGCCACATTGACGGAGACCAGCTTCTCCCTGACCCGGCTCAGGCGGTGTATGGTGCGCGCCACCAGTTCCTTGCCGACGCCGCTCTCGCCGGTGATCAGCACCGGCTGGCTACTTTTGGACACCGCCTCGATGTAGCGAAAAATGGGGCGCATCGCGGGGTCGCCGGTGATTATCTCGGCGAACGCTTCGGGATGGTCGAGCCGGTCGCTCAGAAATCGGGTCTGCATCTCGCGGTTCTCCCGCTGCAGCTCTATCATCCGGATCGCCCGCTGCACCCCCTGCACCAGGCGCTCCTCCTCCACGGTCTTTACGAAGAAGTCGAAACCGCCTCGCTTCATGCAGTCGACCGCGGTCTCTACCTGATTCAGGCCGGAGATGACGATGACGGGGATCTCCGGGTGCTCCTCGACGATGGCGCTCAGCAGCGCTTCACCGGACAGGTTCGGCATGTTCAGGTCCAAAAGCACCAGGCCGATTTCCTTTCGCGCCAGGATCCCCATGACCTCTCGGCTGTCGGCGCAGCGCTGCGTGTTGCTGATCCCGCCCGAGAGGGCGAGCGCCATGCTGAGGCTCCTGAGCCAGGCCTCCTCGTCGTCCACGAGCAGGATGCCGAAAGATGGGTAGAGCGCTTCGATCATGACTGTGCATCTCCTTTATGTGCGGGCAGCGCCATGGTTACGGTAGTTCCCGCGCCGGGCTCGGAGCGAAACTCCAGCCGCCCCTGGTGGTCCTTCACGATGCCGGCTGAGACCGACAGTCCCAGGCCGGTCCCGCCCAGTTCCCTTTTGGTGGTGAAGAAGGGGTCGGTCAGGTGCGAGAGGTGCTCCCCGGGGATGCCGACCCCCTCGTCGCGCACCGTAAAGAGCAATTCGGCGCCGCCGGCGGCAAAGGAGGTCGCCAGGTAGATGCCCTTTTCCGGGGAGGGGAGCGCCTGGCAGGCGTTCAGAATCAGGTTGACCACGACCTGCTCGATGCGCTGGACGTTCCCGCGGCAGGGGGGGAGCCCGTCGGCCAGGCTGGTCTCGAAGCGGTGCGTCGCCTTTTTGATCGAGTTGTCCACCAGGCGGACCGAGGCCCGGACGACGGCGTTGAGGTCGACCGACTCGTCAAGGTCGGAGTCATCCTTGCGGGCGAAGTCCTTCAGGTCGTCGACGATCCTCTTGATGCGCCGGGCGCCGTCCTGCATCTCGTCGAACATGCGCGGAGCCTCCAGGCGGAGCAGCGAGTAGCGCAGACCTCCGATCATGAAGTCGCCGGTGTCCTGGAAACGCTCCTCCAGACCAGCCTGGGCGGCCAGGTAGGCCTTTTTGAGCACCGGAAGGTTCATGAGCAGTAGCCCCGTCGGGTTGTTGATCTCGTGGGCGACGCCGGAGACCAGGATGCCGAGCGAGGCCATCTTGTCCGCCTGGATCAGCTGCTTTTGGTGCTGCTGCAGCTCGGTCGTGCGCTGGGCGATCTTTCGTTGCAGGGTACGCGACCAGACCACGGTCGCCGCGAGGACCAGCAGCAGCGGGACGACGACCATCGCCCCGTACCTGGCGATTCTCCCCAGGGGGAGCTGCTGCGGCTCGAGCACCCCCAGCCATTTGTCGTAGATCTTTTGGTAGCGTCCGGTGTTCTTCACGATGGCGAGCCCCTCGCTGAACCGGGAGATCAGTTCGGAGTTCCCCTTTTTCACCGCATAGCCGTAATTGCCCCCGGCGAAGAGGCGCCCCACCGCGACGAGGTTGGAGAGCCCGAACTCGCGGCCCAAATAGAGGCCGGGGAGGTTCCCGACCAAGGCATAGTCGTGCTTGCCCGAGGAGAGCAGGCGCAGGGCGGCCGCGTGGGTGTCTACCAGGATCAGCTTCGCCCCGAAGTCGTGCGCCAGCAGGTAGTCGTGCATGCTGCCGCCTTTTTGCACGATGACTTCCTTGCCGCGCAGATCCTCCAGGGTCGAGACCGGCGGCGCCCCGCGCCGGGCGAAGACCGAGGTGTGGACGATGTTGTGCGGGGGGGAGAAGTCGAGGGTCTTGCTGCGTCCCTCGGAATAGGTGATCCCCTGGAGCACGTCGACGCTCCCGTCGTCCAGCCCCTGGCGCATCTCGCTCCAGTTGCCGAGGCGGATCTCCACCTCCATTCCCATGACCTCGGCGATGGCGCGGGAGAGTTCCACGTTAAAGCCTGCGGGGCGGCCGTTTTTGTCCAGGAACTCGTAGGGGGGAAAGTTTTGGTCGCCGCCGATGACCACGACGGCCTGTGCCGGTGCGCTCCCGGTTTGGGCCGCTGGCAAGGTCGCGGGTGCCAGGAGGAGCAGCAGGGCTGCCGCGGCGCGGAGTAGGGCGCGGATCTCTTTCCGGCAGCGTCCAAGCGGGGATCCGGGCGGAGCGGAAGATGTCGGGAAAAGGCGCACGGGGTGTTTCCTTGCACGAAGCTGAGGCGGGTTTAGCGAGGCGGCGCGGCTCGCAAGTGGGCCAATAGGTTTTTTGGGATAGCCGGTTCGGCGCAACGAATCGAATATAGGTGCAGGGGATTTTTTTGTAAAGGAGAATGGGGAGGTGGCCTGAGGGAGACGGGTAATGTTCAAGGGGGTTCAGGGGGACAGGGTTCAGGAGGACCGGCACCATTTAATAAAACACTTTCTTGCCGATGGCGGCAGTGGAGCCAAAGGGTGCTGTCTGCTACTTGCTGGGTGCCGCGACGGCAACTGCGCTTTTCTTGCTGGCCATGCTGAAGGCCCCTTTGAACATGGCGCCCAGGAGCATGGAACGACAACTCTGTATATTGTTCGCTGAAAGGGCGCGCTGGGGCAGGTGGATTTGCCGGGGGCCCGGCAAGTTGTTGCTGGCGCTTGCCGGGCAAGCTGCAGTGACGTATCTTATTACTACGCAGATACCCTGGAGGTCACATGGACATTCGCATTACTGAGGTGAAGGAAATCACCCTGCCGATCTCATCGCCGATTCGCAACGCCTATATAGACTTCAGCAAGATGACGACCAGTCTGGTGGCGGTCGTCACCAACGTCGTCCGGGACGGCAGGAAGGTGGTCGGTTACGGTTTCAACTCCAATGGCCGCTACGGCCAGGGCGGTTTGATCCGGGAGCGCTTTGCCCCGCGAATATTGGAGGCCGAATGGCCTTCGCTTTTGGATCAGACCGGAGAAAATATCGATCCTGACCGGGTCTGGGCCGCCATGATGACCAACGAGAAACCCGGCGGGCACGGCGAGCGCTCGGTTGCGGTGGGGACCATCGATATGGCCGTGTGGGACGCCACGGCCAAGATCGCCGGCAAGCCTCTTTTCCGGCTGCTCGCAGAGCGCCACGGCGTCAAAGCCGATCCCAGGGTCTTCGTGTACGCGGCCGGCGGCTATTACTATCCCGGCAAGGATCTGGGCGCGCTCCGCAGCGAGATGCGCAGTTATCTCGACCGTGGTTATAACGTGGTGAAGATGAAGATCGGCGGTGCCTCTCTTGCGGAGGACCTGCAGAGAATCGAGGCGGTGTTGGCGGAGCTGGGGAGCGAGGCCCGGCTCGCGGTGGACGCCAATGGCCGGTTCGACCTGGAAACGGCCATCGCTTACGCGAAGGCGCTGGCGCAGTACGACCTTTTCTGGTACGAGGAGGCCGGGGATCCGCTCGATTATAGCCTGCAGGCGGCCCTGGGCGAGATTTACCCGGGCCCGATGGCGACCGGTGAAAACCTGTTCAGTCACCAGGACGCGCGCAACCTGATCCGTCACGGCGGCATGCGTTCGGATCGGGATTGGCTGCAGTTTGACTGTGCTCTCTCCTATGGGCTTTGCGAATACCTGCGCACCCTTGCCATGTTACGGCTGCACGGCTGGTCTGCGCGGCGCTGCATTCCGCACGGCGGCCACCAGATGTCACTCAATATAGCCGCCGGCCTCGGCCTCGGGGGCAATGAAAGCTACCCGGATTTATTCCAGCCCTTCGGAGGGTTTCCTGACGGCGTCAGGGTCGAGTCTGGATACATAACTATGCCGGAACTGGTCGGCATCGGCTTCGAAGGCAAGGCGGACCTTTACCGGGTCATGCGCGACCTGGCGCAATGATGGCAGCACTGACAAATCTCGGCTCGTCAGGCATGCCATACTCTGGAATTTGCCGAGAGTACCGCTCCGTTGAGACTGTCCAAGGGAATAAGTAGCAGCTTCATCACGCATCTTGACGTTCAATAGCTGAACTAGGAGGGTCATGGCCAATCACAGCCATGGCCCTTTTGCGTCCGTCGTATCAGAATGTCGGCAGCACTCTTTGCTGAAATAGTCATTGCAAGGCATTGTACCGATATGTGGATACTGCAAAAAAATTCGTGATGACCAGGAAATATGGCAGCATCTCGAAACTTGCATCTCCGACCATACCGATGCACTCTTTACCCATGGCGTATGCCCGAATTGCCTGGAGGAACAGATGGCAAAAATGCATCAGGCCGGCAAACAGGCTTCTGCCACTGGGCCAAGAGCTGAAAAATGACCTGGAAAGTGCTTTTTCCCCGGTTCTTGAGCGTTACCTCTTCATGTTGTGCTGAAAGTTGAGCTTCTCATCGCCATAGCTGGACGCCACGATGCCGGAGGTCGTGACCAACTGCCCCACAAGTTTACCTGTGGTCGGATCGGCGAAGGGTTCGCCCTCGTCAAAGGCATACACGTCGTACATCGCCTGGCCGACCGGAAAACGCGACAGGTTGTTACGGAAATCCGTTTGCACCGTGGCGCCTTCCATGGAGGCCCTGGCCGCCGGCGTCGGCTGGAAAATAAGTCGAAACGGGGTTTTCGGAGCGGTGACCGGCGTCCCGTCCAGCCTGATTCCAGCCAGGTGCTCGAGCGTCAAATGGGTCGGAGCCGGGTCTTTTGCACCAAAGGCGACTGCTGCCTTGCGAAATAATTCCTGCAGCATTCGTTTCGCAAAGGAATCGGGGGGCGGAATGATGTTACTGAAGGGCATCTCAAAGAAATTGTGGCTCTTTTGGCCGTCGGTTGAGTTCATGACGTGCAAATTGACCGACTGGTGGCCGGTTAGGAAAATTTTCAAGGCGAGAGCCGGAACCACCGAGGTTCGGCTGGGCTTGGTGGCCACCGACAGGCGGCCGATGACACAGTCGGAACCGCTTTGGAAAATCCCGCTATAGTCATGCCTTTCTTTGCCCGGCACCAGACGGAAACGGGCCTCGGCTCCGAAGGCGTGCACCAGCTTCCTGTGGCCTGCGTCGAGTTCATCGCCATCGTTGGTGAGCGACCTGATGGTAAAGCTGGTACTTGCCAGCGTTAGCAGGTCCAGGATGCCTGGGGAGGTGAGGGGGGGCAAATTGCCATACCGGGTGGCAACTATTTTGTCGTTCCACATGGCATCAACTTTCTGGCAGGCGGTTGACGCCCGGGAGGAGGCATCGGGAAACCTGGCCGGCACAACAGGCTGAGGTGCGGCACAGCCGGCCGCTGCACCGAGTCCCAAAACAAATGGCAAAAAGATCAGATAGCGCATGATGCATCTCCTTTCAAGCGGGACACCCGCCTGGGGTCAAATGCCGGCGGACACGGCAGGAAAAGGCGGCAGAAGAAGGGACGGATCACTGCCCCTTCTTAAAGCCTGGTTATTTCCAAGCCCCGCAGCCGGGACTTAATAGAATGTATAACAGCATCTAGCGTGCCAGTAATAAGTTACCGGTTATGAGTGGGCAAGAGCCCGATAACACAGATTTAAATTGTGGATTGGGATTCGGGTTGGGAATGAGAAATTCCAGGAATCCGTCATATATGGTGTGCCACCCGGTATTTGCTAGGTGCAGCCCTTGCCGACGGTGAGATTGAGAAATAAAGCTGTGGCTCGTCATAACGATACCTCCAGCCACTTCGTGGCGCCTCGGGGTAACGTGCCAAGCGGTCGGGCGGGCGCACTAAGTAAAGGAAAGGAAGGCGCGAAGGCTAATGGACTTCAGGGTGGATAATGAAATGGCAGGGTCGGAACCCTGCCACTTCGCACTACGGCACCTGCAGTATTGAGGGGACTAACTTACTTCCCCATTGATCTGCGGAAGACACCTGAGTTTTGTGGAGTCTGGTTCGCCGGGGTTTCCTGGGTTTGTCCGCCCGGGGCCGAATTCACTGCCGGATTTTCCTCGACTGGTCCACCTGTTGCCGAATTGGCTGCGTCTGTTGCTGCCCTTGCGGTGGTTTCGGCACGCGTTGCGGCTGCATTGGCTGCATCGGCTTGCATCTTGGCTGCCTCGGCTGTCGCCTTGGCAGATTGCGCTTCCTGCAATGCCTGATCAGCCTTCGCGGCGATCTGATTTTGCTGCTCCCGCACTTTCGCGAGGTCACCGGACGTTGCGCAGCCCAGCATCGTGACTGAGAGTAGCGCTAGGAAGATACCGAAAATGGCTTGTCTCATCGTTATTCACCTCCTTATCTGTTAAGACCTACCCATCCCGACTGGATGGGACTGCTATACTCCCGGTGGCTGCTGCGGTAACTGTCCCTGCTCCGGCCCGCTCACCGGTTCCACTACGATACCGTTTAGCTCCAGGTCGATCTTCAAGCGTTTGTTTGCGTCGTCGGCCTCACCGGCGTCTTTGAAGGGGCCAGCCATGACACGGTAGCGGTCCTGACCTGCCAGGACCTGTGCCGGGATCGGCGGGCCCTGGTGATTGATCATGGCGGCTACCCTGCGTGCTTCGGTCTCGTCGCTAACATTGGCGGCCAATACATACCAGGCGCCAAGGTTAAGCTCCGGGACTTCGGGTTGGCCATAGAGCTTTTCCGGGTGGCTCACTTCAGGGAGCGTCGGAGTCTCATTCCCGCGCTCCGGCATCGGGCGGGTAATGGGGACCGGAATCCCGCGGGCCTCGACCATCACCTGCGCAATTGCGTTCCAATCAAGCGACTGCCCGGTTTTTCTTTCGATTGCCTTTAGCCTTTGAAAGATCCTTGGCAACTCACGGGCGTCCGCTCCGTCCACAGGCTCATGAGCTTCCAGATACAGCACTCCATCCCGCTGGCCTATCAGATAGGGCTGGTTGACGATGACTACCGGGGTATGGACGGGTGTAGCGTCGTAAAGTCTCTTCACGTCTTCCGGATAGAGCCGCATGCAGCCGTTCGTTGCCTCAAGTCCGATGCTGGCGGGCTTATTGGTCCCGTGAATCAGATAGTGGGGCTTACTGAGGTAGAGGGCACTCTCCCCCAGGGGGTTTTGCGGGCCCGGCAGCACGAGCGCAGGGAGGGGATCACCTTTTTCGCGGTGGGCCTTCAGGATAGAGGAAGGCACATGCCAAATGGGGCGCATTTCCTTGCGCACCACTCTCATTTTTCCCGTAGGCGTCGGCCGCTCCCTGGTCCCTATCCCCACAGGGAAGGTCACTACCACCCGCGAGTTGCCGTCCCTCTTGTAACGAAAGAGTCTCATGGCAGCCACGTTGATTACGATCCCTTTCTGAGGCGCGTCCGGCAGGATAAAACTCAGAGGCAACATGACACGCTTTCCGAGCTCCGGCACCCAGACGTCCACCCCCGGGTTGGCCGCACTGATTGCTGTCACCCCCAAGTCAAAGTGTCTGGCAACGTCAGGGAGCGTGTCCCCCTTCGCGAGCCTGACGACTGCTAAACTACCGATGACGTCCTCTCCTCTGGCAACGGTAAACTCATTGCGCTCGATATCCTTTTGATGAAGGTTTGGGTTCTCCTGAGCCCCAGCAAAACCCATATTAAGAGCCCAACCGGTACCTGCGCATCCGTTGAGCGAGAAAATGACTGTGCACAGCACCATAAGTCTGAGCCAATTCAGCATGGGTGACAGGTCCCTTCTCTTCATCGGTCTGGCTGGCAGGTTCAGCTTCAAATGGTTCCCCTGACATTTTGGTTTGAGTTCGGGCAAAAAAAAACCGGGCACCGAATATCTGTGATATTTCGGCAACCCGGCTGTCTCTGTAAGACCCTATAGGCTTTCCGCCCCATTCTCGCGAATGGTTGAGTATTATCGTATATCTGTTCCGATAATCACAAAATACCTTATTCCTTAGAAAATGTCAATTAACCGGCGTAGGCCATGGGCGGGCCGTTACGGCAGTTTCCCCTCCCATAAGAGGCACTTGGACACAAATTCGCAAGGGCAAAACCCAGCCAGTTCAGGCCTTTTCCCCGGGTTTTTGTGGCTGCTGGATAATGCCGGGGGGCTTCCTGCGTTTGTCAGAGGGGGACGATTCAACTGGGGGGAAAGGCAATCTTAGTTGTCACGGGAAGGGGGCGAAAGCCCCCGGTCTAACCGTTTCGTGCTGGGGGGCTACTTAGCCCCCTCGAAGGTCAGATACTTGATGCCTGATGACACGACTGGGTCTTCCCTTGGAGGTTTGCGGGGGGCGTCCAGTCGTGATCGGGCGAGGAAGGGAGACGGTGACCAGAAAACACCTGGGGGGAAAGGATAATTGAATGGCGGGCGGGGAAAAGAGTCAAGTAATACAGTTTTAAGTCGATACAACTAAAACGATTCGCATGTTGGCGGGGGTGCGCCAGGTGTCGACCGGTAAAGATGGGGTCGCCTGGACTTAACAGCTTTCAAGTAACAAGTTAACTATCTCCCCGTGGTAAAGGATGCTTAAATGACCCTTAGTTCGTTGCGTGTAAAACCACTGCATATTGCGCTATCAGCGCTGATGCTGGCGATGATGATGTTGTTTTATGCGGGACTGGCTTCGGTCACCCTGTACATGGGGGCTAAGAACGACCTCGCGGCCTCTCGCGACATTGTACAGCGCGTCAGCCGGGAACTGGGCGGAGTCTTTGCCGCTGAAACGCGCCCCATCGAGAGCGCAGTCGTCGTGCTTTCGGAAACGTCCATGGCAACAGGAAAACGCCATGAAGAGCGCATGGCCCAAATCAGTTCGATGGCTGCGGCGCTCAAGAATAATCCGTCTTCCACCTCCGTGTACATCGGCACCGGCAACGGATCGTTCTCCATGCTTCGTAAGCTGAATACTCCCGCCGACCGAAAGACCTTCCTGCCTCCCGAGGGGGCGCAGTATCTGCTGCAGAGTGTGAACCGTGACCAGGGTCCTGCCGTGGGCAGGTTTTATTTTTACGATGCTTCATTGAACCTGGTGTCCACGGTGGAAAAGCCCGACTACCAGTTTGATCCACGTACCCGACCCTGGTATCAGTTGGCCTCCAATACCGACTCTGCCGAGAAAGTCATTGAAACGGCGCCTTATGTCTTTGCCTCGAACCAGAAGATAGGCATCACCTTTGCGGCACGCAATGCCAGCCGGACTGGTGTTGTCGGTATGGACATCACACTGGGTTCGCTGTCTCGCCTGATCGCGAAGCAAAGAGTCACCCAGTCGACCGAGCTGGCAGTGTTCAACAAAGCGGGGACGGTAATTGCCTACCGCGATGTCAAGCGCATGTTCAGGACCATCGGACCGGGCAAGCGGGAGGTTGTTAGCGTTCCCGCCTTGGGCGTTCCTGCGCTTACCCAGATGTACGCCCACTGGGAAAAACAGCCCAAACGCGACCCCAATGCCGATGTCGAAACCAAATTTCAGATCCAAGGCAGCGAATGGCATTCTAACGATTTAAGAGTTTATGTGTCGCGCAGCCGACGCATAAACTCCTGTTGAACTGAACCGCTTCGGCTCTGCCGCCACTTGGAATTTTAACTCGGATTTGTTCTTCTTGAGATGGCGTGATGTGGCCCT
>Ga0209123_1001625_pt1 | contig 21449 bp, 15 predicted proteins | sample BarGraIncu00431A_FD_184500 | JGI IMG/M metagenome (GOLD analysis project Ga0209123, IMG submission 184500) | Arctic peat soil microbial communities from Barrow, Alaska, USA - Barrow Graham LP Incubations 004-31A (SPAdes) (version 2) | ecosystem: Environmental > Terrestrial > Soil > Wetlands >... | reverse complement strand
GAAAACTCAATCAATCCCCGAAGATAAACGTTAAGGCCGATAGTCTGTTCTTTGATGGAATAGGCGTGTTTAATTAGAAGTTCGTGTTCAGCAGGGTCATTTATCGAAAGCAAACGGATAATATTCTCTCGGGTGAGTTCAGACTTTTCTAATATTTTGATAACTGAGTGATCCATAATTTAGTTCATAAACGGAGCAATAGCCCGTTCAAAAATACCATTCATATAAGCAATTGCCAATCCGTAATTTGTGACAGGAACACCGGCTTCGATGGCATCGATCAAACGACTCAATACTTGTTTACGGGTAATCATGCAACCACCACATTGAATGATCAGCGCATAATCAGTAATAGGTTTCTGAATTTCGGCTAATCCAGCCACTACATCAAATTCAAGGTCTTTCCCAGTAAATTTTTTCAGCCAATGGGGAATTTTAAACCTTCCAATGTCCTCGCAACTAACTTGATGGGTGCATGATTCAAGAATCAGGATGGTGTCACCGTCTTGGAGGTCAGAGATTTTTCTTGATCCTTTCACATACTCATCAAATGGGCCTCGCATGTGGGCATACGCCACACTGAAGCCGGTCAGCGGAATATCAGCGGGAATAATTTTGTTGACGAAACCAAATGCCTGACTATCGGTGATTACCAGTTTGGGTTTTATGCCGGTTTTTTGAAGAAATAATTCAGCTTCAGTTTCTTTCACTACCACATTAATAGCATCATTATCCAACACATCACGGATAGCCATAACTTGGGGAAGAATCATCCTGCCGTCGGGACATTCAGAATCAATTGGTGTGATAAGCATTACGATGTCACCACGACTTATTATACCTTTTAGAAGAGAAGGTGTTTGGTAAGCAGTTTCGGGAATGGTGCTTTTCAATGCTTCAATAATTCCATCGTGATTGAAATTGGTGATTGCGCTAAATTCAATAATCAATGCTGTGGTGAGTTGCTGTATTTTCCGGATAGTTTCGTTCTGAAGTGGCTCAATATCTGTTTTGTTATTGACTATCAGGCATGGAATCTTATACTTGTCGAATTTTTCCAACAGCATTTCCTCAAACTCACCAAAAGTGTTTTCGGCAATAACCAATACAGCACAATCAATATGTTTAATGACATCAAGTGTTTTGGCAATTCGTTTTTCGCCCAGATCGCCCTGATCATCAATACCGGCTGTGTCTATGATTATAGCAGGACCAATACCAAAAATCTCCATCGACTTCTTCACCGGATCTGTAGTAGTGCCTGCAATTTCTGATACTATAGCAACTTCCTGTCCGGTAAGGGCATTGACTAAGGAGCTCTTCCCGAAGTTCCGGCGTCCAAAGATGCCAATATGTGGTTTAAAATCTTTTCCTTTCATATCAATAATTTCCTATTTAATCATTTACCAATTATCATTTATGACATTTAGTAATACAAATCCCTTTTTCCGGATTTAATTTGTTCAATTTTCTCGCGAATTGAATCTTCTAATGTCTTATCTTCTAACTTTTCGATATTGGAATTTATCACTTCCCAACCCTTAATTGCTGTGTTCTCAGGAGCATAATCCTCCAGATATTCCGCCAATGTAAGAATAGCATTGGGCGAACAATACCGTTTGATAAAGCCCGGAACAGAGAATTCCATAAAGTGCTCACCGGTTCGTCCAAGTCGGTAACAGGCAGTACAAAACGACGGCAACATATCTTGCTCAAGCAATTCATTGATAATTTCATTCAAAGAGCGGTCGTCATTAATCTGAAACTGACCTTTATTGATATTGCTTTCACGGAGTTGTTCGTCGGAATAACTTCCGATTTCAATCTTAGTACCTCCATCAATTTGAGAAATTCCGAATTGAATCAATTCATCCCTAAGTTTAGCAGGTTCACGGGCAGTAAGTATCATGCCGGTGTAAGGCACTGCCAGTCTCAGAATGGCAACCAGCTTTGTAAAGTCCTCGTCACTTACAAAATACTGATGATTTATATCCAGGGTGGACGCTTCCTTTACGCGTGGAAACGAAATAGTGTGCGGTCCTACATTATAACATGCTTCCAGGTGATTGGTGTGTCGAACCAATGCCAATACTTCAAACCGCCAGTCGTAAAGTCCGAACAAAGCACCAATTCCCACATCGTCAATACCTGCTTCCTGAGCACGGTCCAACGAAGTCAGGCGGTAATTGTAATCCGCTTTTCTACCGAATAAATGATAGTTTTTATACGCTTCGGGATGATATGTTTCCTGAAATATCTGATAAGTTCCGATGGCGGCTTCTTTTACAGTTCTGAATCCGTCGATATCCATTGGAGCTGCATTGATATTGACACGACGAATTTCACCGTTGCCTTTTTTTACCAAGTAAGCCAGTTCTACGGTGTGAGCAATGTATTCAGGTGTGTATAGCGGATGTTCCCCGTAAACGAGGATAAGCCTTTTCTGACCATTGTCTTCCAGTGCTTCAATTTCACTGATAATTTCGTCGTCGGTAAGAGTTTTCCTTACTGCATCGTTGTTCGACGAGCGAAAACCACAATACGTACAGTTATTAGAACACAGATTTCCAATATAAAGTGGTGCGAAAAGCACAATTCGGTTACCGTAAATATTGCGTTTAAGTGTTCGCGCACCTTCTTTTATTTCTTCAATGAGTGCGTTATCATCGGTATTGACTAAAACAGCTACTTCTTCGAGATTCAGTCTGTTTTTGGCCAATGATTTAGAAATAATTTCCCGTACTTTTTCTTTGGTAGAAACAGTTTTGTTTATGTAACCCCATATTTCGTCCGAATCAATAAACGGTTTCATAGGTTCATCGGAAATAATGTATTTTTCGGGAGTAAATTGCATGACGTGGTTTTTATTGCAAATATAACTATTTCTAAAGTCATATAAGGCTAAAAATCAAAGAAAATTACACGTTCGAACCTAGAATCATACCCGATAACATAGGAATCAGCCAGATTATCCAAACCACAATACTGAATTTGTGAAACTTCAGAATCATTTTCTCATCTTTCCGGGTTAAATGATATAGTCATTGTATTATGACTATTGCAGAATACAACCAGGCAATTAACGGTATAAATATAGTTTTTAAGAAACATAATTCAACCTATGTTGTTTTAAATTGTGTAGTTGAAAATTGTTTATATTGAGTTTCATATCTCTTAAGAATTGCCTTCTATACAACAAAACAAATCAATGAAAGTTAAGGTCGAATTATAATTGTAATTATTACAATTTATTAGTTTCGATTCCGTTACTTAGTTGAATTATTAAATTTCAAAAATCAAATTGAAAAAGAATAGATTAAAAATCATGAACGTCAGGTTAATTATATTATTGTTTGCAATTTTAATTTTCAATAATTGTACAACAAACACAAACATGACTCCTATATTGACTACAACAGTTGCAAGCCAAATAACTGCAAATAGTGCCATTGCAGGAGGAACTCTGATAACCGATGGAGGAGTCAGAATTCTTGAACAAGGTATATGTTGGGATACAATTCCAAATCCCACAATTACAAAAAACAAAAAAAATGACACTTCTGGCAAAAGTATTTTTACAGATACCATTTCAGGTTTAAAACCAAATAAAACATATTATATCAGAGCGTTTGCTACCAATTTCACAGGAACTTCCTACGGTAAAAATGAAACTTTTACAACACTAAAACCAGGAAGTACATCAATTAATACAACAGCTATATCAGCAATAACTGAAACTACAGCCACAGGAGGTGGAAATATTACATCTGATGGCGGATCTGCAATAACTGCCCGTGGAATATGCTGGAGTACATTTCCTGGTGCTACTGTTACATTAACCACTAAAACTATCGATGGAAGTGGCATTGGAAGTTTCAGCAGTTCATTAACAGGACTTGCCGGTTCAACAACTTATTATTTCCGGGCTTATGCAACAAATAGTCTTGGAACAGCCTACGGCGAAGAGTTTTTTTTCACAACAGCTCCTAAAGCCATTGTTATAAATGTTCCGGTACTTTTTACCAATGTCGTAACTTCAATTAATTACAATTCAGCAATTACCGGTGGTTCTATAACATCTGATGGAGGGACTCTAATTACTTCACGCGGAGTTTGTTGGAGTACAAATGCTTCACCCACTATAACATCTGGTTCCATAACATCTAATGGTACAGGATTTGGAAGCTTTACCAGCAGTATTACCGGACTATCTGCTTCAACCACTTATTATGTGCGGGCTTATGCCACAAACGCTGTAGGAACAGCTTATGGTTCTGAGTTAATCTTTAAAACCTCTGCTCAGCCAGCTATTCCGATTTTAACTACTACAGCAATTTCTGCTATCACTGCTACATCTGCTACTTCAGGAGGAAGTATAAGTGCAGATGGCGGTTCACCTGTAACAGCGAGAGGTGTATGTTGGAGTACAAGTTCAGGAGCTACGGTAGCGTTAAGCACAAAAACTTCAAATGGTACTGGTACAGGCAGCTTTACAAGCAGTATAACCGGACTAACCGGATCGACTCTATATTATGTCCGGGCTTATGCCACCAATGCAGTAGGAACAGCATACGGAAATGAAGTGACATTTACAACCAGTTCAGCACCATTGAATTCTACCGGAACCTTGTCAGTTAGTGTTTTGACTGTAGCTCCGGGTGGTGGTTATGCACCTAAAAATGTAGTTGCAATCTGGATTGAAACGAATGCTGGTGTTTTTGTGAAATCATTATTAGTCTATGCAAATGCACGAAAATATGATTTGACTTCCTGGTATCCTAACTCGTCAGGAAACGTTGTAAATGCAACAACCGGAGCAACTCAAAACAGTAATACAACCCGAACCTGTACCTGGAATGGGACTGATGTAGCTGGAAATGTAGTCGTTGACGGAACTTATCTGGTTTGCATGAATATCGCTGATGGAAGAACAGCATTCGCCTCATTCCCATTTGTAAAGGGCCCGACAGCTGTTAGTCTCACTCCGGCAAATGTAACCGGATTTTCAAATATTTCAATAAGTTGGATTCATTAACTGATTGAAAAAACAATAATAATTATATAATTCAAATTCATTGTTATTATTTTATTGTAAGTTTATTGCTTATAAACTATTTATTTACCATTTATGAATTTTAGGATAATTGTAATCGTATTTTCAATTTTCATGATTTTCAGAGTTCAGGTTGATGCTGTGAATTCCCCTCATGGTGCGAATTTCAAAAAAGATTGTGTGCTTTGTCATGTTACGAATAATTGGTCTAAAATAATACAAGATGGATTTAATCACAATAAAACAAAGTTCCCATTAAGAGGACAACACAATTCAATAGATTGTAAGAAATGTCATACTACGCTCGTTTTTGATAAAACTCCTACGGATTGTGCTTCTTGTCATACTGATATTCATGAAGGAACTGTTGGAAAAGATTGTGGACGTTGTCACACTTCTAATTCATGGATTGTAAACAATGTCAGACAATTACATCAGCAAGTCGGTTTTCCGTTGATTAGTCAACACGCAGCAGCAGATTGCAACCGGTGTCACACTTCAGCTTCATTGCTCCGTTTTAATAATATCCGAACCGATTGTTATTCCTGTCATCAAACCGATTATTTAAAAACAATCAAACCAAATCATGTTTCAACCGGTTTAGGTATTGATTGCCAACGTTGTCATAATATGGCTGGACAAAGCTGGAGATCTATTGGTCGTGGTTTCGATCATGGGTATTTCCCATTGGTGGGCGGACATAAAGTTCAATGTGATTTTTGTCATATTGATAATGATTTTAAGACAAAACTATCAACAGAATGCACCAGTTGTCATGATCCTGGTCCTGCAAAGGTGTCTTCACCAGCACATACTACTAAATTTCTTACTTTTGCTTGTTCTGATTGTCATAATACAAGTAGTTGGGTTAATGTAAAATTCCCGAAACATGAAATTTATGGAAGAATATATTCTGGAACTCATAATGGAAGATGGACGACATGTACCGATTGTCATCAAAATAATACGGCTTACACTTCATATTGTTCCAAATGTCATGATTTCAATAGTGGAAGGTTACCTTGAAAATTACGCACATGAATTTTGTCAGAATAAATCTAAAAAACATATTTCTAATTCTCTTCATACTCATCGGATTCAGTCTGTATGGGCAAGTTGAAGATGGATTTATTGCAGGGAAAATTAGTTACACCAGTTCCCAAAATGTATATACACAATTTTCAAATGCTAACGGAATTGAAATTGGAGATACCATATTCAGCTTAAAAAATAATACTTACCAACCTGTTTTGATTGTAAAAAGTAAATCTTCGATTTCCTGTATCACAACTTTAATTGGCAGTAATTCCCCGGTTGTGGCAGATGTAGTTTATGTACGGAAGAAAATTGAAACAGCTCCATTAGAAGTAATTGCTCAAAAATCAAAAGAAGCAATAGCATTAAACGATCAAGTCATAAACAAAGTAAATAAAGAAAAACAACAATCCGGTAATGGTTCTTCATTCAGTGGACGTGTTTCATTGTCAGGTTTTTTGAACAATACGAGTGATACAACATTGAACAGCACTTTTAGGTTTAATTTGTCATTAGATGCTCATCACATTGCTAATTCCAATTTCTCTGCTGAATTTGATCTTTCGCTAACTAACAGAAACATGTACAGACCGTATATTAATCTAAGTAGTCTTGATTCGATTAAGCTAATAAATTTCAGCCAAACATTTAACGATGTAAGAGTTTACAATCTTTCCCTGAAATACGATATTAGTAAAACGGCTAGAGTCCTTATTGGAAGAAAAATTAATTCGAATTTAGCTAATATTGGAGCTATCGATGGTTTTCAGTTTGAAAATATTGGTAAGAATATTTCATTTGGCGCAGTAATTGGTTCAAGACCTGATTTATATTCATATGCCATTAATCCTGATTTGTTTCAGTATGGTGCATATTTAAGCCATCAACTTAATCAAAAAGCAGGCAGCATGCAGACATCTGTTGCTTTTTTCAATCAAACAAATAAAATGTTAACTGACAGAAGGTTTCTATATATCCAACATAGTAATTCGCTATTGAATAATGTAAATTTCTTTGGCTCAGCAGAAGTGGATTTGTTTAGTTTGCAAAATAATTTACCAGTTACTACCTTCAATCTTACCAGTGCATATCTTTCGCTTCGCTGGAGTGCGCTACGAAATCTTTCTCTGGCAATTTCGTATGATGCACGCAAGAATATTTATTACTACGAAACGTATAAAAATTATGTGGATAGTTTGTTGGATAAAGAAACCCGTCAAGGATTAAAATTTCAAATTAATTATCGTCCATTTAATCGCCTTTCGTGGGGTGGTAATGCAGGTTATCGCTTTGCCACACCTACTTCAAACCAATCATTAAATGGATACACATACCTGACTTATTCTCAGATACCCCTTATCGATGTTTCCATCACCATCAATGCTACAGCCCTCAAAACAAGTTATGTAACTGGAATAATATATGGAGCTTCATTGTCGCGCGATTTTCTTAATGGCAAGTTATATACCGAATTATCGTATCAGAATGTAAATTATACTTTTGCTTCAACTTCCCAGCTGTTGGAAAACATTGCAAATCTGGATTTTTCGTGGCGAATTACTCGTAAGTTAATATTCTCGTTGAACTTTGAGGCTATGAAAGATACAAACAGTAATTTACAAGGAAGGTTATTTTTTAATATCTCACAACGGTTTTAAAATACTTCAATTAGTTTCCTTATTTACGTTGTTAGGTTTTTTTATAATTTTCTCTTCCCAAAAAACCCATATTAAAAAAATTAATCCGTAGAAAATATACTTAAATGCATATAGGTGTAAAAATTCAAACCAATTTGGATGATTTTCCATACAACCTGCAATAACAGAAATTCTGAACATATTGAACAAATAAATTAAGATTAAACCAAGAGGAATAAACCATATTTTCTTTTTCCACGAACCACGGTTGAAAGCAATAATGCATGTGAAAATAAATGCTTGTTTCAACCCTGTACATGCCCAGATTATCTGAACTCCATTTCCATTTGGAAAACTAAGTATATTGTCTGGTTTTAAACTGATATTTAATCCCAAAATTTGAAGTATACTCTCAGTTACATGCGCCACATGTTTAGCCATCCAAATAAATGGAGGTGTTATATTGATATTCCAAAATGTAACTAAAGACTTTAACCCCAAATCTTCATCACCAATAACATTGTATTTCCAAAAGAAGTTCGAAGCCATTAATATAACGACGAACAGAATTACTCCTCGATATGGTTCAAGTTTTTTTGGGAAATTTAAGGACGATACTTTCATTTGAAATTTTAATTACCTTACGGAGGTTTAGTAGATCAAAATTTATTTGTGACCCTTGCAAATGGAACTTCTTCAATTGAACAAAAATCATTATTTAAATACTTGAAATATCCTGTGATAGCTATCATGGCTGCATTATCTGTTGTAAAAGCGAAAGGTGGAATATAAACTTCCCACCCGAATTTTGTCCCATCTACGATAATTGCCTGACGTAAAGCTGAATTTGCCGAAACTCCACCAGCCACAGCCACTTGTTTTATATTTAAATCTAAAGCTGCTTTGCGAAGTTTAATCATTAATATTTCTACAACTGTTGCTTGAAGTGAAGCGCACAAATCGTTTAGGTTTTCTTCAATAAAAGAAGGATTTTCTTTAATCTTATCTTTTAATAAATACAGGAATGATGTTTTTAATCCACTGAAACTATAATTATATCCTGAAATTTGTGGTTTATTTAACATAAAAGCCTTGGGGTTTCCGTCTTTGGCCAATCGATCAATATGCGGTCCGCCAGGGTAGGGAAGACCCATCACTTTTGCACATTTGTCAAACGCTTCTCCTGCTGCATCATCGATGGTTTGGCCAATCACTTCCATATCATTATATGCTCTTACCAAAACAATCTGTGAGTTACCACCCGAAACCAACAAACATAAAAATGGAAATTCCGGTCGACGCTCATCCGATTTTCCTTCACTAATAAAATGTGCTAACACATGAGCTTGTAAATGATTCACATCTACCAATGGAATTTCTAAAGCTTGAGCTAATCCTTTTGCAAAAGAGGTTCCAACCAATAAAGACCCTAACAGTCCAGGTCCACGAGTGAATGCAATGGCACTTAGCTCGGATTTGGCAACTCCGGCAAGTTTTAATGCTTCGTGCACTACAGGAATAATATTAAGTTGATGGGCACGTGATGCAAGTTCGGGAACTACTCCGCCATAACTGGCATGAACAGCTTGCCCGGCAATAACATTTGAAAGCATAACACCATCACGAATAACCGAAGCTGAGGTGTCATCGCAAGAAGATTCAATGCCTAATATAGTGATAGTATTCATTTTAAACGTGAAAAAGTAAGATGGGATTACCAGAAAAGCAAAAAACGCTTTTTTTATTTGGCACAACAATTGACATTCATATTTTATAAATTATAAATGGTTTCTGATAGCCGATTCGTTGCGTAATTCACAAATTATTATTTACTTTTGTGTAACAAACTTCAAAGGTATAAAAAAAACAGCTAAAATATTGGGTTTTAGTGTCGGTGGAATAGTTTTATTTCTGGCATTGTTTCTTATGTTGTTGCAAAACAGCATGATGCAAGATTATTTGACAAAAGTTGTAGAATCGGAACTAAGCAATAAACTGAATTCAAAAGTAAAAGTTGGTAGAATAGAATATCATTTTTTTAATGATATTCTAATTAACGATTTGTATGTACAAGACCAACAAAAAGATACGCTTTTGTTTGTCAAAAAAATTGATGCACACTTTAAATTCTGGGATTTTTTTAAAGGTAAAGTGATTTTTACGTCTGTCGAGATAAATCAACTTGCTGCTAATCTGATTATTGATAAAAAAGGACATTCTAATCTCGACTTTGTAATAGAAGCTTTCAAAACTTCATCTAAAAAAGATACTTCTCAAGTGACTTATCGCATTTCACGTTTCAAATTAATTAATTCCCGGTTTACTTACTTAAATCAGAAAGAATACGTTAAACTTCCAATCGTTGTTTTTAATGGAAATAATTTGAGATTCAAAAATATTAATGCTGACATTTCTCTTAATATATTAAAGAAAGATTCAATTAATGCAAAAATAAATCATTTAAGTGCCACCGAAGAGACTGGATTAGTAGTTTCAGATTTTAGAACTGAAATAATAGGTTCGTTAAAAGTACTCAAAATACCTGCGATTGATATTGAAATGCCACAATCTGACATACATCTGAAAGATATACAACTTAAATACGATAGTCTTACTGATTTAAAACATTTTGCAAATAGAGTTAAGTGGAATGCACCAATTAGACAGTCCACTATTGCTCTTTTTGACTTAAGGGCTTTTGTCCCGGAATTCAAAAATGTAAAAGGGAAAGCACTGATTAAAGGTTTGATTACCGGTAAAATATCCGGTATGCGTTTTGAAAAAATGGAGATCAAATATGGAAATTCTTTTTCTCTTAATGCAGATTTGGATGTAAATGGATTACCCAATTTAAGCGATGCATTTATTTATGGAAAAATAAAGGATCTTCATTTTGAAAAAGCTGATTTGCAGGATTTTGTTTCTAATTTGACAAATGCACCTTTCATTTTGCCAAATGAACTCAACCAACTTGGTCTGGTGTGTTACAAAGGAAATATAACCGGATTTTTGAATAATTTGGTATTGTTTGGTAATTTGAGTACAAGTGTTGGCAATATTAATACCGATATTTCGCTAAAATTTGAAAACAATTTAAAAGATTTAGTTTATAATGGAACGCTGAAATCAGAAAACTTTCAACTTGGTAAATTGCTAAATAATAAAAAGTTTGGGGAAGCTTCATTTAACATTAACACTGTTGGGATAAAAAAAGAAAATGCAATTTTGCAAGGCAATATTCAAGCGCAAGTTAGTGAAATTCAATTTAATAATTATATTTATCGCAATATTCAGTTTGGAGGAAAATACGATGGAAAAGGATTTGACGGTACTGCAGATTTTCATGATCAAAATATAGATTCACATTTTAGAGGGAAAATTGATTTGACTCAAAAATTGCCAATTTATGATTTTAGTCTGGATATGAATAATATAAATCTTTATGCATTAAAATTAACTGATAAATATCCCGGAGCCACGCTTTCTTTCAATGCAAAAACAAATATGGAAGGCAATTCGCTGGATAATTTAAATGGTTCACTTCGGATTGATAGCATAGAATTCAATAATCAAGATAAAATATTAAATGTTGATAAAATATTAATTATATCTCAGATTGACCCGGTAAAAAATCGCATTTCTGTAAGTTCTGATTTTTTAAATGGATCGTTAAGTGGTCATTTTAAGTACAGTACACTCGGACAAACTTTAAATAAAATAGCCCAGAATTATTTACCAGCATTATCTGCAAAAGAAAAAAATCCTTCCGATAAATCGCTGAATCGCATTGATATAGATTTTAAACTTCAGAATTTCAATGAGATATCAAATGCTTTAAACTTAACTTATTCGATTGACGGACTTGCTACAATTAAAGGTTATATTGATCAAAATTCAAATTCTATTGATATTTCGGGTAATATACCTGTATTTAAATCAAGTAAACAACAGATAGAAAATGTAGCAATTTACATAAATAATTCGAAAAATCTTCTGCAATTAAATGCAAGAGCGCAATTTCAGACGAAGAATGAAATGTTAAATATATTTTTAAAATCTTCAGCCACTCAAGATACTTTAAATACACAATTCGGTTGGCAAAATACTCAACAAATTACAAATGCGGGTGAAATTCACGCAATTACAAAGTTTGATAATCAGAATGGATTTTTGGTTGCTCAGCTGAATATATTACCAACTCAATTGATAATATCAGATTCCATTTGGAATATGCATCCTTCTAAGATTAATTTTAATTCAGACAGTACAATACAAATCAATGATTTTAATTTAGAAAATCATAAACAATTTGTTCGTATTAATGGAATTGCATCCAAAAATGTTTCTGATGGAGTTTCAGTTATTATGAACGAATTGGATTTAGATTTCATAATGGGTCTTCTTAAGTTGAAAGGTATCAGTATTGGAGGAATCGCGACAGGAAAAGCAACATTGTTAAGCGCGTTAAATCAACCTGTTTTTGAAGCAAATTTAAAAGTAAAAAATTTTAATCTAAATAATAAAATTGTAGGTGATGCTAATGTATCTTCAAAATGGGATAAAGAAAATAGTCAGTTATTGGCAAGTGGAATTTTTACTAACAATAATGATACAATTATAAAGGCAAGCGGAACGTATACTCCAAAAAATGATACTATTGATATACATTATGATGCTCACAATTTTAGTTTAGAATTCTTAAACAAATATTTTGAGACCGTAGTTGATAATTTTAAAGGATTATTAAGCGGAAAAATCAGGATGTTCGGACCTCTTAAGCATGGAATAAGCTTCGAAGGAAATGGCTTTGTAAGGAAAGGACAATTGACTGTTAAATCATTGAAAACTACTTATTTTATTGAAGATTCAGTACGTTTAACGCGAAATAATATAATTCTTAAGAATGTTAGTGTATTTGATCAGGATCATAATCCTGCGACTGTGAATGCATTACTAACACATAACGGATTTTTTCAGCATATGAAATTTGATGCCAGCATTTCTGGACAAAATATCATGGCATTAAATACGAAAGCCGAAGATAATGACTATTTCTTCGGAAAAGCTTATGCTAAAGGAACTGTACATATATTTGGAGATGAGTCTGAAGCGAATATTATTGTGAATGCAATTTCTCAACCTCAAACTAAATGTTACATTCAAATGGGTGGAGCTTCTAAAGCAAAAGATAATAGTTTTATCACCTTTATTAATAAACATTCCTACTCAAAGAAAGATTCGGTTTCGCAACGCAAAAAGACAAATAGCGATATGAATGTGAAAGTCAATCTGCAAATTGAAATCAATCCTAATGCCGAAATGGAGTTAATTGTTGACCCGAAAGGTGGTGATATGATTAGAGGAAATGGAAACGGAAACTTAATTGTAAAATTTGATACATATTCTGATTTAAAACTTTATGGTACTTACACAATCAACAAGGGGGATTATTTGTTTACACTTCAAAACTTTATTCGAAAAGAATTCAAAATAGATCAGGGAAGTACAATTTCATGGAGTGGAAATCCATATAATGCTCAGAGTTCAATCAGGGCAATATACCCGCTAACAGCTTCTCTTAAAGATTTAGAATCGGAAGGATCGCTCTCATTATCAACTAACAGGAGCAGTATTCCTGTAAATTGTATCCTGAATATTTCTGATAATATTATGAAGCCTACAATAAAATTTAATATCGATTTGCCTCAAAGTGATGAAGTTGTTAAGCAACGGGTTCGGAATATTATCAATACAGACGAAATGATGAATCGTCAGATTTTGTATTTGCTCGTTTTCAATAAATTTTACACAACTGACTACATGCCTGCGGCAAATCTGGGAGCAAGTGAAGCTATCTCTTTTGCAACATCCACCTTGAGTGCTCAATTAAATAACTGGGTATCTCAAATGCTTAAAAGCAATAGTTTGAGTTTTGGTATTGATTACCGGCAATCTGATCTATTGAGTAGTGACATTCAGGCTCAAATTCTTTACCAGCCAAATAATCGCTTGATTTTAAATGGAAATGTTGGATATCGAAATGATAATTTAAGTACAAATACGAATAAATTCATTGGTGATATTGATATTCAATATTTATTATCTGAATCAGGTAAATTTAGATTTAAAGCTTATAATCATACCATTGACAGATATCAACTTAGAACTGCTAGTCAAACTCAAGGACTCGGATTTATTTACAAAGAAGAATTTAACAGTGTTTCTGATATGTTTGCCTATTATTGGCATTTATTAGTGGGTAACAAAAATACAAATACAAATGAAAAAGATTCAACTTTACAAAAATAGTCGGTTAATTATTTTATTGTTTATACTTTTGAGTCAGAGTATATTTTCTCAAAAAATTGATAAGCTATACGTAAATATGCCCGAAATTTTGAACTCAATATTAAGCAAACAAAATAGATTAGAATTAGTTGAAAACTATAAAGCTCATCAAAGTGACAGCGTCACTAATCGATTTCAAAATCAATCTCATTTGATTCTTTTGGATGTGTTGAATCAGCATATTGTAGTAAAAAATACTGCAAGTTCGACCTTTGATATGAAAGTGCTGACATTGGCTGATAGCACATTGGCAATAGGTATTATTCGAACGGTATGTGCTCCTGTATGCCAATCATCTATCGAATTTTACGATACTGCATGGAGTAAGATACCCTTGCAGTTTAAGATGCCCAAAGCTATAGAATGGCTTAATCAGAAAAGTTTTCCGGTTGAAAAACTTGATTTGAATTGGGGGAAAAATCTGATGAATGTAAGTTTTGTGTCATTAAGTTTCTCGTCAGATAATCAACAGATTAAAGCAGTAAATAATACACTCGGTTTTCTGAGCAATGTAGACAGAAAAACAATTCAACCCTATGTTATAGAAAAACCGATTTTTTTCAAACTGAAAAACAAACGATGGGAACAACAACCATAAAAAAACCCCGACAAAAATTGTTGTCGGGGTTTTTATAAATTTTTTCATTGTTATTTCTTTTCACCGCGTTTTGCGTAACGAGTCATAAACTTGTCAACACGTCCTGCAGTATCCACTAATTTAGATTTACCGGTATAAAACGGATGTGATGAACTTGAGATTTCCATTTTTACTACAGGGTAAGTTACTCCGTCTATATCAATGGTTTCTTTTGTGTTGACTGTTGAACGTGAAATAAACGTGTCGCCATTAGACATGTCTTTAAATGCTACCGCACGATAATTTTCAGGATGGATTCCGCTTTTCATATCTGTATATTTTAATTATTTTACTTTCTTGTTGTTTCGGCTTGCAAAAGTACTAATTTTCATCTAATTATCAAACTTTTTATTGGAATTTAATCGTTAACATTTAATTGTGACGTTTTGTAATGATTTTTTTAGTAATTAAATAAACGGAAACTTTATAGTTAAAAAGTTATTTTGAACCTAAAAACAGTAAAAGCATACCAATTAGTACTCCAATCAGGTCGATTATCTTAAGTTTTATATTTTTATCCCGCAATACAAAAGCTCCATAAAAAAATGGAACAATAACACCTGATCTACGAATAGTTGAAACGACAGAAATCATAGAATCAGGTAATGTCAAAGCATAAAAGTAAACAAAATCAGCCGTTACCAAAAAAAATGAAATCCAGAAAATAGCCCATTTAAACTTAAACGGTGTCGTTTTCTTTCTGGTTGGCGCCCATAAAAACAATGTAATCAATCCCATTATTATTGCTTGATAGAAAGTATAATATACCTGAACTGACATCACATCGTATTTGCTCATTAAGTATTTGTCATATAGCCCACTAATTGCACCAGTAAGTGTAGCCATAACTATAAACCAAAACCATTTATTTGTGCGAAAAGATATTCCTTCTTTTTTTCCAACAACTGAAAACATAAAGAAAGAAACTAAGGTAATTCCAACTCCGGCTGCTTGAAAACCATTCAGTTTTTCCCCAAAAATCAACATTGCGCCTACAACAGTCCACACTGGCTGGGTTGCTTTAATCGGAGAAGCTAATGAAAGTGGTAAATGTTTTAATGCAAAATATGCGAAAAGCCAAGAAGTAAGTACAATAACGGCTTTAAGTACAAATAACATGTGTGCTTGAAAATTGACACGGGGAACAAAAAAAATGGAATCACGAATTGTGTGTGGAAAGAATTCCGATAAAATCAGAAATGGTAAAAGAGTCATACAAGAGAATAAGATCGAGACTAAAATTACCGGAATAACAGCATTATCTTTTAGAGAGACTTTTTTAAAAACTTCGTATGAACCAAGTAAAATGGCAGAAATGAGAGCAAGGAATAACCACATAAACAATTAATGATTCACAGTTAAATAATTTACAATTAAAGATAAGTCAAATGAAAACTTCATTTGGATATTGAATATCAACTAAAAAAAGCCCACGAGCTGCAACCGAAGTGCCAGCTTTGCAACGATTTTTCGCCTCAATTACGGCCTTAAATTCTTCAATACTCATTTTCTTTCTTCCCACTTCCAATAATGTTCCAACAATGGCACGAACCATGTTCCGCAAAAACCGATCGGCCTGAATAGTAAAAATCCATTCATCGTCCTGTTGTGTCCATTCTGCGTGTGTTATTCGGCAGTTATTGGTTTTAACATCGGTATGCAGTTTGCTGAAACTGGTAAAATCGGTAAAATCCATTAATGATTTAGCAGCAAGATTCATTGCCTCAAAATCAAGTTTTTCGCTTACTCGCATTGCTGATTCAGTTTTGAAAGCATCTTTTCGTGTGACAATGTGATATTCGTACCGACGGGAAATTGCCTCGAACCGGGCATGAGTATCAGGCTTTACCTCAATGATTTTGAGAATAGAAATGTCGGTTGGCAGAAAGTTATTTAATTTGCTAACTAAATTAAATTCAGAAGGTAATTCAGTTTCCAGATCGAAATGCGCAACCATTAGTTTGGCATGTACGCCTGCGTCTGTACGTCCAGCACCAGTGATTTCTATTTCTGTACGCAAAACTGTAGACAGTGTTTTGGTCAGTACTTCCTGAACGGAAATTCCGTTCGGCTGAATTTGCCAACCATGATATGCCGTGCCTTTGTATGAAAAGTATATGAAGAATCGTTTTTTCACGCCACAAAGATACTGCTTATATGACAATTGACAATTAAGATTTTATAATTCTCATGTATTTATTAAACAAAAGAGCAGAATATCAATTGGTTATTCAACTCTTTTATTTGTTTTATGTTTGAATTATTGAAACAATTTTTCAATTTTGTCAGTATAAAATGCTTCAATTACATTTCGTTTTATTTTCAGGGTAGGAGAGAGGAAATTCAAATCACCGGTCCATTCTTCTGGAACAATTTGATATCGCTTAACCTGTTCGTAATCACCAAAGAAATTATTGTAATGTTTCACTTCTTCCTGATAACGTTTTACAATTTCCGGGTTTTCAATCATTTCGGCGTTGGTTGTATATTTTATTTTATGTTTTGAGCACCACGATTTTAAATATACAAAATCGGGAGAAATCAATGCTGCTGCAAATTTTTTGTTTTCGCCGAGCACAATCATGTTTTCGATAAACGGTGATTCGGTAAATTTGGTTTCAATGGCTTGTGGATTCACATATTTGCCAAACGAAGTTTTGAAAATGCTTTTCAATCTTCCTGTTATAACCAACTGACCTACTGGCGTGAATTTCCCGGTGTCGCCTGTATGAAACCATCCTTCTTTATCAATTACCTGAGCCGTAAGCTCAGGATCTTTATAATAACCCATCATAACATTATGCCCACGACACATAATTTCATCCCTTTCGCCCAACATTACTTCCACTCCTGGTAACGGCAATCCAACTGTTCCAAAACGTCGTCCGTTTTTGCCGCGTTGGCTTACAGCAATAACAGGTGATGTTTCGCTCAGTCCATAACCTTCAAAAACCGGCATCCCGATAGCAGAAAAAAATGACGCAATATGTGGTTGAATGGCTGAACCACCCGAAACTACAATATCAAAATTACCACCAATAGCTGCACGCCATTTGGAATAAATAAGTTTGTCTGCTATTTTGTGTTTCAAATTATAATACCATTCCATTCCTTCCAACTGGTATTTGGTAGCCAGATCAAATGCCCAATAATAAAGCATTTTGCTCACAAATGGTAATTTTTTGCCTGAAAGATAAAGTTTGTCGTATATTTTTTCGAGCAATCGCGGCACGCATGACATCATGGTGGGCGATATTTCTTTTATGTTTTCAGCAATTGTGCCAAGATTTTCTGCATAATAAACCGACATGCCGAGGTATTGGTACAAATAAACCAACATTCGTTCATAAGCGTGGCACAATGGGAGGAAACTCAATGCTTTATTGCTCCATTTGGCCGGTGTAGGAACAAGGTTTTTTAGCTGACTCACAATGTTGCTGTGCGAAAGCATGACACCTTTCGGGTAACCGGTTGTGCCTGAAGTGTAAATAATTGTAGCTAAATCGGTGGGTTTGATAGCCGACTTCAATTCATTTAGTTTTTGTGGCTCCGGATATTTTATACCATTCCCGATTAATTGATCAAGATATTGATATTCAGCATCTTGTTCGTTGAATGTAAAAACGTGTTTCAACGTTGTAGTTTCTAGAAAAATAGGCTTTAATTTTCGACCAAGTTCTTTGCCGTCAATAAAAATCATTTTCATTTCGGCGTGATTCAGAATATGGCGGTAATCGTCCTGACTGATTGTTGGATAAATAGGAATAGAAATAGCGCCAATTTGCATAATCGCAAAATCAAGCATGTTCCATTCGGGGCGGTTACTGCTTACAATACCGACTTTATCGCCCGGTTTTATACCCATTTTCAGCATACCATAGCTCATGTTGTTAGTTAATTCAGCATATTCCTTAATGCTGAATTTTTTCCATTCACCTTCGCGTTTACAAACAAGGGCTGCATCCTGATTTGGATAACTTTCAAGATAATTATCCAAAATGTCAAACAATCGTGTTACTTCCATAAAATTATTTACGATTTATGATTTTTAAATTTACAATTGGACTAATAGACTTATTAACCAATTATTAATTACTGAAAAACAATCGTTCTGTTTTTGTATGCTAAAATTTTCCGTTCAATATGTTTTTCAACAGCATGCGAAAGCACAATTTTCTCTAAATCTCGTCCTTTTTTTATCAATTCTTCCACTGTGTCTTTATGCGAAATATGGGTTACATCCTGTTCTATAATCGGTCCGGCATCTAAATCGGTTGTGACATAATGACTGGTAGCACCGATAACTTTCACACCACGCTCGTGAGCAGCATGATATGGTTTTGCACCCGCAAAAGCAGGCAAGAAAGAATGGTGAATATTAATGATCCTATCGGGATAATGTGCAATAAAATCTGGAGATAGAACTTGCATGTAACGAGCCAACACACAGAAAGTCACACCTTTATTTTTGAGTAATTCCAACTGCTTAGCTTCCTGTTCAGCTTTATTTTCTTTTGTGATTGGAAAAACATGATAATCAATACCAAATCGATTGGCAACATTTTCCAAATCAGGATGATTGCTGATAATAAGTGGAATTTCAACATGCCATTCGTCTGCCGAATAACGTGCAAGTAAATCATAAAGGCAATGAGACATCTTAGAGACAAAAATGGCCATTCTAGGTTTTGTGTCTGAAAAATAAAGTCTAAAAATCATTTTAAAGCGCAAGGCAATTAATGTTTCAAAATACTCAGCAATTTTTTCTTTTGGAATTTGGAATTCATTTAAATCCCATTTTACCCGCATGAAAAAAACTTCTTCTTCACGGTTCACATATTGATCCAAATATAAAATATTTCCTTTGTGTTGATTGATGAATTCTGTAACAACTGCCAAAATACCTGGTCTGTCTGGACAGTGAATTAAAAGCACTGCCGTATTTTCGTTTCCTTTCATTTATAAATTTGTTTACATAAAATAATTACAAAGATAGCATTTTTAAGCTGAAAAATATAAACACAAAAAAGCTCCTCATTACTGAAGAGCTTTTTGCGGTACGGACGGGACTCGAACCCGCGACCTCCGCCGTGACAGGGCGGCATTCTAACCAACTGAACTACCGAACCAGGTTTTTGTGTCAGGCATTATTTCTAATGCGGTGCAAAGATAAGGCAAATTTTCATTTCTGCAATAGCTTTGAATTATTTTTTTTATGTAATTTGTAAATTAAATTTTTTAAAATTATTTTCGAGTTTCTGGCTTACTAATTAACAATGTCTGCAAAGTCAGAAATATGCTCATCGACATAAGCAGCAATTAAAGCTGTCTGTTCTTCTTCAATATCAAAAAAACGTTCTTCCAGTTCATCAAACACTTCAAATTCGACATAAAGAGCATTAAATTCTTCGTCGGTCGTTTCGCGTTCCAAAATAGATTTATTCTTGTCATAAATTTCTTTGGCTTTGTAGATAAGCTTTGCAAGTTCTGTAGCTCCAAATTGTTTGATCGCTTTTGCAAATGGATTTTCAAAAATATAGCCGCCATAACCGTTTTGAATTAGCTGTACAAAACCACCATCGCGCATTTCGGTTGTAAAGAAATGCCATGCCAATAAGGTGTTTTGAGAACCGTTTAATTTTGTCAGACTTTGTGATGTTAGTTTTCCATCGATATCATCAAGATAGGCATATATTATAATTTCAAGAAATTCATCCATTCCTTTTTCAGCTGCAGCAGCCAAATCACTGTTTTTAATCTGAATCATAATAGTTTGAAAATTTAATGAGTTTTTGTCTTAAAGTAATATTTCTGAACTATAAGTCGGCAATTGCATTTTTAATTTATTATTAGAGATAACAAAGGTATGATTAAAAGTTGATTTTAGTTCGTCAACATTTAGAATTTCCGGAATTTCAACTTCAAATGATGCAAGTTTTGCAGAATTATTGATAAAAATAATTGCATTTTTATCAAAATATTTACGGGCATAAACCCAGTTATTTTTGGTAGTTTGTAGATTAATAAAATCACCATAAATTAGCACTGGATTTTCTAATCGGAGATGTGTTAATATTGATACATTTTTCAAAAGTTTCCTTTCGCGATTATTTAAATTATCAAATTTCATCATTCGACGGCAATCAGGGTCATTTGCGCCTGTTAACCCGATTTCGTCACCGTAAAAAATTACCGGAATTCCATGAATCGTCATATTAAAAGTATGCATCAAAAATAATTTGTCGTAAGCTGTTGAATCAGTGATTCCTATATTGCGTTGCCAGCCGGCAGCTTTGGAGTCTTCACCAAATTTTAAATCTCCAGAAGCAAGAGCCATGAAGCGAGGTTTGTCGTGATTTCCGGAAATATTTCCCATCAAATTATGACTACCATAGGTGTATAAGCTTGATTTTAAAATGGTTTGAACTTGTTGTAAATTGCTTCCGCCTACTCCGGCAAAAGTAGTATTTGCCAGGTCGTAAACATTAAAATCAAATTGACCTTCAAGCATTCCGGTTGTAAGATAACTGCTTATCAATTCAGGACTTCCGTAAGTTTCTCCAATTTGGTAAAGACTCTTTCCGTTATTTGCATTCTTGATTTTCAGTGTCAATTCACGCCAAAATAATTCGGTGATATGTTTTGTGGCATCGTGACGGAAACCATCAAATTTAAATTCTTTCAACCAAAACATGGCTGAGTCTGTCATCATATCCACCACTTTTGGATTTGATAAATC
>Ga0209123_1001624_pt1 | contig 21480 bp, 13 predicted proteins | sample BarGraIncu00431A_FD_184500 | JGI IMG/M metagenome (GOLD analysis project Ga0209123, IMG submission 184500) | Arctic peat soil microbial communities from Barrow, Alaska, USA - Barrow Graham LP Incubations 004-31A (SPAdes) (version 2) | ecosystem: Environmental > Terrestrial > Soil > Wetlands >... | reverse complement strand
CGTGGTCAAGCACCGCGCAGCACGGCCAAATCGGCCCTGAAACCCTCCAATATGAGAGGGTTATTAAGAAACTAGTTTCAAAAAGGCACAGTATTTCAGGTCGTTACTGCGCCAGCGGGAATTGCTGGCGTTTCTGGCCGGAATTTCTGTAACTCACGTCATGGCAGGCCGCTTGTACGACCATCAATATACCAAGGGTCCGGTGACAGCATGGAACCTTCCGAATTTACCGACAGCCCTCTCTATAACAGCCGAATCATCAATTCTTTCATACTGTTGATTAAGCACAAATACAGCTATGTCCATATCGGCGAACTTTTGGAATATGCCGGGATGAAGGAATATGAGGTCGCCGATCAGGCGCACTGGTTCAGACAGGAGCAGGTCGACCGGTTCTACGAGAAACTGGTCCAAATGACCGGCAACCAGAAAATCGCGCGCGAGGCCGGCCGCTACGCCGCGTCACCCGACGTGCTTGGCGCGATGAGGCAGTATATCCTTGGGCTGGTGGACGCTGCCAGCACCTTTGAGATCATCAGTAAAACAACGGCCAATTTCACCCGGTCTTCCCGTTACGAGTCGCGCAGGACCTCCTCCAATTCCGTCGAGATCGTCGTCACGCCGGTCCGGCCCGGGATCGAGAAGCCCTACCAGTGCGAGAACCGGATCGGGTTCTTCGAGGCGATCGTCCTCATCTTCAACCACAAGATCACCGACCTCCAGTATTTTCCCGAGATTCAGCATCTGCCGACCATCCAGCACCCCGAGTGCGTTTTCCGGGGCGACCCGGCGTGCCGCTACCTGGTGAGCTGGGACAAGACCGTCTTCCTTTTCCTCAAGAAGGCCCGGAACCTTGTTTTTTTGCTGCTGCTAGCCGGCAATCTGGCCCTGACGGCGGCGGGAAAGTGGGCCCTGCTGCCGGTATCCCTGCTCGCCTCTCTCTGCGGGTTGCTGCTGCTGGCAGTCGCTGCCGGCAGCAGCGAGAAAAAGGCGCTGAAGGCGAGTCTCAACAGCACCAAGGACTCTGTCGACAACCTTTTGGATCAGATCAACCTTAACTTCAACAATGCCCTGCTAAGTCATGAAATAGGCCGCCGACTCGGTTCCTACACACGCGTCGAGGACATGCTCCCCGACGTCGCCGGTATCATGCAAAGGCGGCTCGATTACGACCGGGGGCTCATCCTGCTGGCCAGCCGCGACCACAGCTCCCTGGAGTTGCGCGCAAGCTACGGCTACTCTCAGGAGGAGCTCATTTGCCTGGGTGCCCTGCAGTGGCGCCTGGACGAGGAGGGGGCGCAGGATGTCTATCTCACTTCGTTCCGTGAGCAGCGCCCCTTCCTCGTCAATGATCTGGAACACGCAGCAGAGAGCCTGGGGACGCTCAGGCTCGCCTGTGTCAGGTCAACCGGCACCCGTGCCTTTATCTGCTGTCCCATCGTCTGCGAGGACGCCTCACTCGGCGTCCTGGCCGTGGAAAGTGTGAAAACGAGAAAGCCGCTGGTGGAGAGCGACATCAGCCTCATCATGAGGCTTGCTTCCATCATCGGCATCAGCATCCGTAACTGCGAGCTGATCAGTGCCCTGGAAAGCGCCAATGAAGAGCTCGAGGAGAGGGTGGCCAAGCGCACCAGCGACCTGGAGCAAAGCCGGGCCAAGCTTGCGCTGCAGCATGAGGAACTGGAGCGCACTTACTTCGACCTCGAAGAGGAGACCGCGCAGCGGGTTCTGGCGCTGGAGGAGTTACGTGAAAAGGAGCGCATGCTGCTGCAGCAAAGCCGCCTGGCCGCACTTGGGGAAATGATCAGCAATATCGCCCATCAGTGGCGCCAGCCGCTCAACGAACTGGGGCTCATCGTCCAGGAAATACCGATCATGTACGACCGGGGGAACTTTGACCGGGATTACCTCAGGGGAAGCGTAGCCAAATTCATGAAAGTGCTGGCGCATCTTTCGAAAACCATCGACGATTTCAGGAACTTTTTCCGTCCCGACAAGGAAAAGGTGTACTTCAAGGTGCGCGAGGTGGTCGACAGCGCGCTTTGCCTGGTCGAGGAGAGTTTCAGTCAGTTGCAGATACGGATGACCGTGTCGACAGCGGACGACCCGGTCATCTTCGGGCATCCCAACGAGTTTTCCCAGGTGATTCTCAACATACTGTTCAATGCCAGAGACGCCTTTCTGGCGGGGGGCGCAGAGAGGGAGAGGTCGATCGAAATAAAGATCTTTCAATCGGGAGAGCGGGCCGTCGTCACCCTTACCGACAACGCGGGAGGGATCCCTGAGCAGATTCTGGATAAGATCTTCGACCCGTACTTCACCACCCGGGGCCCTGAGCAGGGGACCGGCATCGGGCTCTATATGTCGAAGATCATCATCGAGAAGAACATACCGGGGCGTCTCTCGGTGCGCAACACGCAGGAAGGCGCCGAATTCAGGATCGAGGTGTAACAGGAACAGGAACAGGAACGGGAGCGGGGTAGGGCGGGGGCAGGCGCGTCCCGGGTATCGTCCCCACCCGGGAGCATGGGAACGATACCTTGGCTTTGGAGTGGGTGAGAGTGGGTCCTCCCGTCAATGGGTCACTGCTTGCGCCCCTTGCAGTAAATGATCGGGGTGTAGGAGAACCTGCGCGGGTCGGAAAAGAAGCCGATGAATTCCGCCATGAACTCGCGATACCCGCCGGGATAGCCGCTGAACCGGTACCCTGAGTTTTTGGCAGCTACCTCGATTTTTTTGGTCCAGTTGTAACGATCGATGTCGTTGAGCACGCCGTAGATCAGGTGATGGTGGTCCATTTCGACACTGATATCATCAAACCCCTGGTCGTAAAGGTACGAGTAGAGCTTTCTCCCCGCATAGGGATCAAAATCGTGATCCTGTTCCAGCGTTTCCATCACTCCCTTGAGTGCAATCTCCAGCCGCTCCGAAAGCCCGTAATGGTTCAGACAGTTGTGATCCAGGTCGGCCAGGCAGAGGACGCCACCTGGGTTCAGTAGCTGTGCCAGGTTTGCTACGACTTCACGGCTTTTGGAGCGGTGATATTCCAGCACGAAACGGACCCAGATGAAATCGAAGCTCCCCAGGTCCTGCAGTGGCCGGTAGAAGTCCCTGCATGCGAAGCTGATCCCGCTTCCGCCGTACTGCTCCTCGGCATGGCGCGCCCGGGAGCGGGACGCGTCGATCCCGACGATGGCGCCACCGGGTTGAATCAGCTTGTTGAGATAATAGGTCGTTTTGCCCGAACCGCAGCCGACGTCGGCGACCCGCATGCCGGGCTGTATCCCGGCCCAGAGCGCCTGCTTGAAGACCGGACCGCCATCGGTCTTGAGATCGAGGCGCTTGGCCTCCTCGTCGTGCTCCATGATGTAATGCGCTTGGCCCATCGTTTGACTCCTTGGTAGCTTCCCTGATCTGAAGCCAGGCCTAAACCATCAACCTTTACTTCAAATGATGCCACAAAAGGAGCCGGACTGGCAACGTTTACGGCTGCAACGGCTCAAACCTCAAAAATCCGCCACCTGACTTCAGAGGATGCCGTTACGGCTGAAAAGGGGGAAAACTTCCAGAATGAGCTGTGCCGTCGACAGTGGTGACAGCGAGGCGCGCAGACGGTCCACCGCCCGCTGAGGCTCACCACCTTTGAGTAGGGAATGAAACGAGGCGACCTTGTAACTCTCCTCGACAAAGGAAGCCTCGGTCGAGCCGACATGGACGTGGAAGCGAAAGGCGGTACTGTGAAAAACCTCCCGCGCCAGGAATTTCAGGACATTGGCCTCGAACAGCGGCTGGTACAAACGGTGGTTGCTGAGCGTCTTTTTTACCGATATGGCAAAGAGGAAATCTTTGCCGCAGACAGATCCCTCCAGGGCTTTATAGGCATTTTCCAGCAGTCTGAGGTTGTCTGCGCTAAAGACATCCATCGTGCGCTGGAATTGTTCCCGCTTTTCTGCCAGCGCAGGTTTAAGCCGGATTCCCACGAGATCCGGACAGCAAAGCTTAAGTGTCAGATCCCTTCCATTGAGGGCGTTCTCGAAAGCGCTTACCTCGGCGCGGGTGGCAGGGTCGAAAAGCAGGGTGGCGTCATAATTTTTTGGCAGACGGATGACGGCTATTTTGTCCTCGGGTCGGGCGAGCGCACCCTGGGGCGGCTGCAGGGTGAGGGAGCTCCAGGCACCGCTTTCCATGTAATTGTTCCAGGTGGCAGCCGCGTTCCAGAGGGCGGCGGCCTCGAGTGCGGTAAAGATGTCGTCTTCCAGTTTGGCTATGGCATTGGAGGCGAGGTTGAAATCTTCACCGAACAAGTAGCGTCCGGCATTGAGGATGTTGGTCCTGAATTGCTGAAGATACACGAAATAGCCACGCGCCGGTTGCGGGTCCCGTTCTGAGCCGGGGATGAAGTCGTCGAAAGTGCAGGCGAGGGCTACTTGCTGTTTGAGCAAAAATGCGGCCTGGCGGCAACCAGACGGAGGCTGCCGGCGCTCCTCCAGGCAGTGATCGTGTTCACAACGAGCGCATTTATCGGAATCGAACAAAAACGACATTTTTCCCTCCGGAAGGGTTGGCTTTCTGGCACCGCCGGGCTCAATTTCCCACCTCTATCCTGAATTCGGCCCCCGCGTCATTATTTCGCACCGCGAGTTTCCCCCCCATGTTGCGCTCAATGATGGATTTGGACATGAAGAGACCGACGCCGGTCCCTTGTTGCGGCCCCTTGGTGCTGAAGTAGGGATCGAAGATCTTGTCGATAATCTCTTCGGGCACGCCCCCGGCGTTGTCGGCGACGGTTACCACGGTGCCTCCCTCCTGACTCCTTATGGTGATGGTGACCTTGGGCTCCTTGGCCTCCCGTTCCGCCAGGGCGTCCCTGGCGTTGATCAGGATATTGATGAGCACCTGCACGAATTCATTGGGATACCCGTGGATGACCGGATCGTCCTCGGCGACCATCTCGATCTCGATTCTTGGCGTCTGCAGGCTCCCCCGTATCAGCGACAGGGTGCCGGTGACGGCCTGCTTCACGTTGAAGTCGACTTTGATCTTGTCCGGCTTGAAGTAGTTGCGGAAATCGTCGATGGTCCGGGACATGTGCTCGATGAGATCCATCGACTTACTGACGCTCTGGGAAACGAACTTCCTGTCGAAACGGTCCAGGTCGTAAAAGAGCAGGAACTGCTGGACGGTCAAACCGAGCAGATTCAAGGGCTGGCGCCACTGGTGCGCGATGTTGCCGATCATCTCGCCCATCGCCGCCTGGCGGCTTTGCAGCATCAGCAGCTGGTCCTTGTCGCGCAGTTCCGCCGTGCGCTGGGCCACCCGGTCTTCCAGTTCCGCATTCAGCTTGTTCAGGTCGTCCTCGGCCTGCTTGCGCTTGGTGAAATCGGCCAGTGTCACCACGGAGCCTACGATGCGGCTTTGGGCATTCACCAGCGGGGTCGCATTCAGCACCAGGTGGAAGACCTGCCCGTCCCCGCGCTGGAATTCGACCTCGAGATTCTCCAGGCGCAGGTCGCTCAGCGAGGGAAGGATCGACAAGGGAGATGACGAGCCGACGCTGCGGAACTGGAACATCTCGTTGAACGGTTTCAAAAGGGGGTTCCTGCCGCACAGCTGATCGGCGAGCAAACACGCCTTGATGATCCTGCCCGCCTCGTCGCAGACGACGATCGCCTCGCCGGCCTGCTCGATGATGGAGTGGGCAAGTCTTCCCGAGGCCATGTATTCCTCGTCGCGCTTTTGCTGGGTGAGGTCGGTAATCACGACGGTTTTCGCCTGGCTGCCGGTCAGGTCGACGGAGCAGCAGGAGAAAAGCACCGGCACGCTCTTCCCGGTGGCGGTAATCAGGGCGATCTCATCCTTGGCACATCTCGGGGCGCACTGGTCCAGAATTGCGGCGAAAAGGTGCTGGTCGGCGGGAGTCAGGTAGGAGCCGAGATTGGTGCCGAGCAGGCTGTGCATCGGAACCTCCAGCAGGTCCGCCAGGCGGCTGTTGCAAAAGATGATGCTCCTGTCGGCGGTAAGGGTGGCGGCTCCCTCGTTCATGGTCTCCACCAGGATGCGATAGGGATGCTCCGCCCCGTTCAGGGTGAAGACCTGGGCACCGTCGGGCCCCGATATCAAAAAAGCGTCCACCTCGCCGGTACCGATGGCGCTCAGGGTCTGCTGCGCTTCTTTCAGGCGCAAGCGCAGATCGGTTATTTCAGCGCAGAGTTCTTTGCGTGAGCGGATCGAGGTCCTCATTGGTCACCTCGTGGTACTGATGCCCAGTCCCTGGAGAACGCGCTCCGTCTGGGAAAGGTTTCCGACGACCCTGTGCAACGGCAGCGGCAGTTCTCTGACCATGGTTGGCACCGCGACGATCTGCCGCTCTTTGGCGCAGAGGGGCTGCTGGTAGATGTCGATTATTTCCAGCTGGAAGCGCCCCTTCAGGTGCCCCTCGCAGATCCCGCGGGCGTTTTCGATGGCACGCACCGAGTTCGGGGTCATGCCGCTGACAAAGAGGCGCAGCACGAAATTCTGTTGTCCGGATCTCTGCGCTTTATCAGGCCCCTGCTCCGGCAGGCAGTCCCAGGCAGGGGCGTTTCCATGGCGAGGTCGTGTGGGAATATTTCTCTCTTCTGTCATCTGTCTGCCCCGATACTGGTAAAAAGAAGAAGCGGTTACCTCTGTCCCAACTGCAGTGCCCGGCGTCGTCGTGGGTCCCTTTGACCGTCATCACACTTGCCCGCAGTACCGGTCTTGCGGAAGTGGCAGAGCCTGAAGGAAGCGCTATACATTTTAATTGACTTATTATTGAATTGCAATGTATCGGGCTTTTTATCGGGCCGCAGGCCTCTTTTCGAGAATATATCTGTCACTCAGGCTTGCCAGTTCCGGCAACCTCCAGTAACATTGCAACGCACTAATCATCTTTGGTGAGAAGCGGGGTTCACCCAGGAGGAGTCGCATGCCCAAACAAAAAAGCGGCCAAAAGGCTCAGAACGCCCTGTTGCGCAAATGCCCGACCGGAATCGCCGGCCTGGACGAGATAACAGGAGGTGGCCTTCCCTACGGCCGCCCCACCCTGGTCTGCGGCGGCAGCGGTTGCGGCAAGACCCTGCTCGGGATGGAGTTTCTGGTGCGCGGGACCGCCCTGAACGAGCCTGGCGTGTTCATGGCCTTTGAGGAGACCACCTCCGAACTGACCCAAAATTTCAGCTCCATCGGATTTGACCTGAAACGGTTAATGGCGGGCGATCTGCTTGATATCGACCACGTGCACATAGAGCGCAGCGGGCTCGAGCCTACCGGGGAGTTCGACCTCGAAGGGCTCTTTATCCGCATCGGCCACGCCATCGACCGCATCGGCGCCAAGAGGGTCGTGCTCGACTCCCTGGAAACCCTCTTCAACGGGTATCTGAGCGAGGGAATCCTGAGACTGGAGCTGAAAAGGCTCTTTAGCTTCCTGAAAGAAAAGCAGGTAACCACCGTCGTCACCGCCGAGCAGGGGGAGCGGTCCTTGACCCGCTACGGGCTGGAAGAGTACGTTGCCGACTGCGTGATTTTCCTGGACCACAAATTGTCCGACCAGGTCGCGACCAGGCACCTGCGGGTCGTCAAATATCGCGGTTCGTCCCACGGCACTAACGAGTATCCCTTCCTCATCGACGAAAACGGCTTATCCATCGTGCCGATTTCCTCCCTTGCCCTCGACCACACCGTCTCGGCCGAGCGGATCTCGAGCGGTGTTCTGGGCCTCGACGCGATGATGGGGTTTGAGGGGTATTACCGGGGGAGCAGCATCCTGATAACCGGCACCACCGGCAGCGGGAAATCGAGCCTGGCCGCCCACTTCGTCGATGCCGCCTGCCAGCGCGGCGAGAAATGCCTCTATTTCGCCTTCGAGGAATCCCGCGACCAGATCATCCGCAACATGAAATCAATCGGTGTCGATCTGGGAAAATGGTCGGAAAGCGGCCTTTTGCAGTTTCGCAACACCCGCTCGACCCTGTACGGCATGGAGATGCACCTGGTGACCATGCACAAGGCGATCGAGAAATTCAAACCGGCCATCGTCATCATCGACCCCATCTCCGACCTGCTGGTTTCGGCCAGGGAGGCGGAGGTCATGTCGATGCTCTCCCGGCTCATCGACTACCTGAAGCGCGAGGGGATCACCGCACTTTGCACCGACCTGACCGCCGTCGGGGGGTGCCTGGAGAAGACGGAGATCGGCGTATCCCCGCTGATGGACACCTGGATATTGCTGCAGGTTCTGGAGGGTACCGGCGAGCGTAACCGCGGCTTGTACATCCTCAAGTCCCGCGGGATGAACCACTCAAACCAGGTCCGTGAGTTCACCATTACCAGCAGCGGCATCCAGTTGCGGGAGGCTTATGTCGGCGCCGGGCGGGTGCTGACGGGTACCGCCCGGGTCAGCCAGGAGGCACAGGAAAAGGCCGAGGCACTGGTGATGACCGAGGAGACCCAACGCAAACAGCGCGAGGTGGACCGCAAAAAAATGCTTATGGACGCGCAGATTAAACTGCTTCAGGCCGACTACCAGGCCGGCAAGGAAGAGCTGGAGCGCTCCATTGAGAGCGAGCAGAGGCGCCGGGATATTCTCGCCGAAGATTCCCGGCGCATGGCAGTGAACAGGGACGCCGAGCCTTTCTGCGCCGCCCGCTAGGCGGGGCCGCTGGTAATGACCAAGAGGAATACCATGACCGAAATAACAGCCGCAACAACGCCCGATAACAGCGCTTCGGCCCACGACATATGGCAGTTGAAACTCTATGTCGCGGGGCAGACGCCCAAATCCCTCATTGCCTGCGCCAATCTGACCCAGATTTGCGAGAAACACCTGGGAGGGAAATACCGCATTAAGGTGATCGACTTGCTCAAAGACCCGCAGTTGGCCAAGGGGGACCAGATCCTGGCCCTGCCGACCCTGGTGCGCCAACTCCCCATGCCGGTAAAGCAGATTCTCGGTGATCTCTCTGACACCGAGCGCGTGCTGGTCGGGCTTGACATCAAACGGCTCGAAGAACTTGGCTGGCCGGGACCCCCCAATGCCGGGATTTGACAACGACCTAGAGCGCCTACCCGCTCCCCGTCCGGCCGGGGAACCCGGGACCGCGCAGGGGCCGCCGCACCCGGAAGAGTACCTGCTCCGGCTCTACGTGGGCGGGATGACCCCCAATTCCCTGCGGGCGATCAGGAACCTGCGCAGGATTTGCGCCGAGCATCTGGAAGGGCGCCACCGACTGGAGATAATCGACATCTACCAGCAGCCGACCCTCGCCAAAGAGAGGCAGATCGTTTCCGCTCCCACCCTGGTGAGGGAATTTCCTTTGCCGTCGCGCCGGTTCATCGGCGACCTCACCGCCTCCCGGCAACTCCTGCTCGGGCTCGGAATCATGGTATGCCCGGCCGCCGGGGAAGCGCCCCCCCACACAACCGAGATGCTGAAGGCCCAAAACGAAAGGCTCCGGCTGCGCCTGGAAGAGGTGGAAGGGACCTTGCGCGCCATCGGCAAGGGCGAGGTGGACGTCTTCGTGGTTTCCGGCAGCAGTGGGGACCAGGTATTCACGCTCGACGGCGCAGAGCGCTCCTACCGTATCCTGGTGGAATCCATGAACGAGGGAGCCGTCACCCTGGCCGGCGACGGCACCATCCTCTACTGCAACAGCCGGCTCGCCACCCTGCTGCAGATCCCGCTGGAATCCCTCATAGGCTCCCCGTTCCGTGCACTGGTGGCTGCGGCGGACCGCCCGCTTTTCGATGCCCAGCGGGAAAAAGGCGCCCAGGAGGGGACGGCGGTGGAAATCGGCCTGACGACCGGGGCCGGGACTCTGGTACCGGTCATCATTTCCCGCAGTGCGCACGATCTCCCCGGCAGCTCCGGGGTGCTGAGCATGGTGGTGACCGACCTCACCCAACAAGCGCGCAACGACGAGATGGTCGCATCCGGGCTGCTCGCCTTCTCCATCATCGACCAGGCCGGGGAGGCCATCGTCGTTTGCGATGAGGCCGGGAAGATCATCCGTGCCAACAGCCTCGCCCTGCAGCTATGCGGCGGCAACCCGCTGCTCTCCTCCTTCGACGAGCAGTTCCGCCTGCAGGTGGAGCAAACCAAAGATTTCTTCCGGGTGGACGGCACCTTGCAGGGGCACTTTTCCAAAAGCATCGAGGTCGAACTCATTAATCCCCTCCGGCAGTCCTTTAATCTCATCCTCAACGCGACGCCGCTTAAAAGCGTGCAGGACCGTATCATCGGTTGCGTGGTAACGCTGACCGATTTTACCGAGCGCAAACGGGCGGGCGAGGTGCTGCGCCATGAACGGGACCGTACCCGCAGCTACCTGGACACGGCGGAGACCATCATTGTCGTGATAGACATCGGGGGAAGAATAACCACCATAAACCGGAAGGGGTGCCAGGTTATCGGATACGGCGAGGACGAACTGCTCGGCCAGTTGTGGTGTTGCGCCGCGCTGCAGCAACCGGGCGAAAGGGAAAAGGCCGAGTCCGATTTCGCCCGGCTGCTGGCGGGTGAGGCGGAGGCCTCCGTCTGCCACGAAAGCCCGCTGATCACGCGTTCCGGCGAACTGCGGCAGATCGCCTGGCATGACGCCCTGCTACGCGACGAACAGGGAGAGATCATAGGCGTCCTCAAATGCGGGGAGGACATTACCGAGCGCAGGGAGTCCGACGAGCAGTTGCAGCTCTTCGCCCGGGTGTTCGAGCAAAGCGGGGAGGCGATTATCATCACCGGACCGAACCGGGAAATCCTCGCGGTCAACGGCACCTTCACCCGACTGACCGGCTACAGCCAGGAGGATGCCCTGGGCCAGAACCCGAGGATGTTCCATTCCGGCAAGGAATCCGTGGAGTTTTACCAGTCTATGTGGGAAACCCTGGCGAGGGAGAACTACTGGCAGGGCGAACTCTGGAACAAGCGCAAGGACGGCAGCCTCTATCCCAAATGGCTGGCAATCTCGGTAGTGCGCAACGACCAGGGAGAGGTAATCAACTACATCGGGAGCTTTACCGACATAAGCGAGCGTAAGCAGGCCGCCAGCAGGATCGAGCGCCTGGCGCACTACGACCCCCTGACCAACCTCCCCAACCGCTACAACCTGCTGGGAAAGCTCACCCAGGCCCTGGAGCTGGCCAAGCGGTCGGTGACCAATCTGTCACTGCTCTTTATCGATCTGGACCACTTCAAGAACATCAACGACTCGCTCGGGCATCACATCGGGGACATCCTCTTGAACCAGGTAGCCGAGCGCCTGCTGGAGTCGGTGCGCTCCGCCGATATCGTCGCCCGCCTGGGGGGCGACGAGTTCGTCGTCGTGCTGCAGCAGATCCATTCTGGAATCGACGCGGCACTGATCGCCACCAAGATCCAGCAAAGCCTGTCGCAGACCTTCCAGCTCGAGGGGCACTCCCTGCACATCACCCCAAGCATCGGGATCAGCGTCTTCCCCTACGACGGGGAAAACGTCGATGATCTCATGAAGAATGCCGACCTGGCCATGTATCACGCCAAGGGGAAAGGGCGCAACAACTACCAGTTTTACAAGATGGAAATGAACGAAGACGTGCACGAAAGACTTCTCTTGGAGAGCGATTTGCTCGCGGCAATCGGGCGGGAAGAATTCATACTGCACTATCAGCCTCAGATCGACCTGAGCACCGGGCGTACCATCGGGGTCGAGGCGCTGGTGCGCTGGCAGCACCCGGAACGCGGCATGGTGATGCCGAATATCTTCATTCCGCTTGCCGAGGAAACCGGATTGATCCTGCCAATCGGTGACTGGGTCCTGAAGAGCGCCTGCAGCCAGATGGCAGCCTGGTCCCGGGAGGGGCTGCCGCCCTTTAGGATGGCTGTCAACCTGTCGGCGCGGCAGTTCAAAAAGGGGAATCTTCCCGGGATGCTCGAGGACCTGATCCTCGCGACGGGCATCAACCCGCATCTGCTGGAGCTGGAAATAACGGAAAGCGTCGCCATGGACAACCCGGAAAGGGCGATCTACCACCTGCGCCGCTTCAGGGAAATGGGGATCGAACTGGCCATCGACGACTTCGGCACCGGTTACTCCTCCCTTAGTTACCTGAAACTTTTCCCGGTCAACCGGCTGAAGATCGACAGCTCCTTCATTCAGAGTATAGAGACCGGCTCGGAGGACTCGGCCATCGCCGCGGCAACCATCGCCCTCGCGCACACGCTCGGAAAGGACGTCGTGGCGGAGGGCGTGGAAACGGAGGGTCAGTTGAATTTCCTGCGCGACCAACACTGCGACATTGTCCAGGGATACCTTTTCAGTGTCCCGCTCCCGGCAAAAGAGCTGGTCGATTTTGTGCGACGCAGCCACCGGTGAGAAGCTCCCGATAGGCAACGTCGTGTTCCTCCCAAGACCCTCCCGAGACCGGGGGGGCTTCCAAGGTTGCCGACCCCGGACAAAAAAGGACGGTAGCGGGTAACCAAACTATGAGCAGGAGGCAGCGTGACCGTTTTTAAAGCGCCGGATGCCAAGGGCTCAGCCAGCTTCGCCGGGAGGCAGTCGACCCGTTCCCTCATGATCGTCGAGGACGACAAGGACTCCTGCGAAATGCTTTTGTTGGTAATCCGGAAACTCTTTCCGGCACTGGTTACCCACTGCGCCAGTAACGGCAAACTCGGCTGGGAAACCTTCCAAAGCCACCTCCCGGGGGTCGTCATCACCGACCTGAACATGCCGGAAATGGACGGGTTACAAATGGCCAGAATGATTCGTTCGCACACCCCCGGCACCAAGCTCATAGCTCTGAGCGCCCACTCCGAAAGAACGACACCGGGGGACACCGGCAAGGAAGAACATGTTTTCGACTCCTTTATCCTAAAACCGTTCAAATTCAGCACCCTCTTTGCCGAAATTGCCGAGATATTGCCCGCCGCAGCGGATGACCGCCAAGCCTAAGCCTATCTGGCTGCGCTAGATAGAGCTCTACTCCTCCCCAGCCCACCCTTGCCCGCAGCTTCGCCATGCCTTCCGATCTTAAATATTGGATTAAACTAATATTCCGTTTGACAACTGACCTGCCCCCGATAGAATAAGTAAAACTTAATACAGTTGCTGCTTCCATTCATTCCAGCTTTTCAGCAGGGAGAACGGCCGAACCGCCGAAGGAAGTGCCTTCGGAAGTATCGGCCGGTTCTGTTTCCGATCTGCCTACTGGCACCCTGACCATCCGATGCAAAAGCCCCGCTCTTAGGGAGAAACTGATGAAAGACAGGTTCATTTTGCTGGTCGAAGACAATGCAGACGATGCCTATCTGGCCATGCGTGTCATAGGAAAAGTCTGTACCGATAAAGTCATAGTTGCGCGGGATGGAGAGGAAGCCAGCAATTTACTGAAAAAGATGGTCGCTGACCGCGCCCAGAAACAGATACGACTGATCCTTCTCGACCTCAAGCTGCCGAAAATGAGCGGACTAGAGGTCCTGGAGGAGATCAGGGCGACTCCCTTGCTAAGCACCCTCCCGGTCGCAATACTCACCTCATCCGACAATGACCTCGACCAGGAACGCTGCCGGGCGCTTGGCATCCTGGATTACATCTACAAGCCGATGACGGCCGACAGGTTGCAACGGGTGCTTTCCCAGGAAAGTCATGCCTGACCTGGACAGTTGCTTCCGCGAGGCGGGTGCGGCGCTACCCCGGGGGGGCATTACTGCCGCGAATTTCGCACCGGCTATTGCACAGGGTTCACCTAAGGCTTCCAGACCGGAAAGCAAGACCGCACTTCAGCGGCAAGGGACGTCACGATGGTAACGCTGCCCTATGACATCAGCGGGATAGCTCTACTCTATGTGGAGGATGAGGCTGATGCCCGGGGCATGGTGAGCAAGATGCTTGTCATGAACTATCCGGACCTGCAACTCTACACGGCAGATAACGGCGTGACCGGACTGGAGTCGTACCGCGAGCACCTCCCCGAAATCGTCATGACCGACATCAACATGCCGGTTATGGACGGCATCCGGATGTCGAGGGAGATCAAAGCGCTCAACCCGGAAGCACTCATCATCGCCGTGACTGCCCACAGTGACACCTCCTACCTGCTGCATGCCATTGAAATCGGCATCCACCAATACGTCCTGAAACCAATCAATTACGATGAGCTCTTCGGGGCGATCGACAAGATCCTCGAGCAGATCACGCTGAAGCGGCTGGTGGAAAAGCAAAACCGGCGCATCAGCGAAAGCGAGCGGCAGCTCGCGGTCGCCCAGAGGATCGCCCACCTGGGAAGCTGGCAATTGGACCTGCCCGAGGGTGGCATGCTCTGGTCCGACGAGTTGTTCCACATCTTCGGCCTGGAGCCGACCAGCATCCCGACCTCCTACACAAGTTTCCTGGAGCGCATGAGCCCCCAGGACCGTGCCGCGCTGGCAGGCGTCATCGAGGAGGCGGTACGCAAGCGCACCCCCCTGGGCGCCCACCACTGCAGCAGCGTGCGCCCCGATGGCTCTACCCGGGTAGTGCGGGTGGAGGCGGAACTGGTACTGGGCGGCGCAGGAGAAGCGGTCTCGGTCATCGGCACCTGTCTCGACGTCACCGAACTGAAACGCGCGGAGGAGGAGGTGCGCTCCCTCACCGACGAGTTGGAGCGCCGGGTGATCCAGCGCACCTCGCTTTTGCAGGCAAGCCTCAGGGAGCTGGAGAGTTTCAGCTACGTGGTTTCCCACGACCTGCGCGCTCCGGTGGCCCGGCTGGAGGGGTTTTGCCGGGCACTTCTGGAGGACTGCGGCAACTGCATCGACCCCAACTGCAGAGTGTACGCCGAGCGGGCCGAGCGGGTGGTGCGGCAGATCAAAAGCATCATCGACGCCTTCAACGAGCTAAGCCACTACGCCAGGTGCAAGATGGTGGTCGAAGAGGTCGATCTGGGCGCCCTGGCCCACGAGATTTTCCTGGGGTTCGCCGGTTCCGAACCGGAGCGCAAGGTCGATTTCTCCCTTGGAGCGGAGCTCACCGCAAAAGGGGACCGGCGCATGCTGCAAACCGCGCTGGAGCACCTGCTCGGTAACGCCTGGAAATTCACCTCCAAGTCGAGCGCCGCACAGATTGATTTCGGCTCTTTGGAGCAGGACGGCAGGGCGGTTTTTTTCGTGCGCGACAACGGCGCAGGCTTCGACATGAAATATGTCGCCAAGCTCTTCAAACCGTTCCAGACCATCCACAGCCCGGGCGAATACAGCTGGAACGGAACCGCTATCGGGCTGGCGACCGTACACAGCATCATCTTGCGCCACGGAGGGAGGGTCTGGGCCGAGGGCAAGGTCGACCAGGGTGCCACCTTCTACTTCACCCTGGCGAAAGATCCGGAACCCGGGAGCTACCTGGACGACTCGGGAAAGGACAATCATGTCTGAAGCGAACGACCAGATGAAGCTGGGCACAGCTGAAGAGGCGCAGGCGCGTCTGGCGGCGATCGTCGAATTTTCCGATGATGCCATCATCGGAAAGACGCTGGACGGCGTCATCACCAGTTGGAACCGGGGCGCCGAAAAGATCTACGGCTTCTCGGCCGAAGAGGCCGTGGGACGCCACATCTCGCTCCTGGCCCCCCCCGAGTGCGTGGACGAACTGCACCAGGTGATGGACCGGGTAAGACAGGGGGAGCATGTCCAACACCTGGAAACGGTGCGCCTCACCAAGGCCGGCCGGCGCATCAACGTCTCCCTGACGGTCTCTCCGATTTTCCGGGCCGACGGCACGGTCAGCGGCGTCTCGACGATCGCCCGCGACATAACCGAGCGCACCCGCCTGGAGCAGTTGCTGCGCGAAAGCGAGCGGCGCTACCACACCCAGGTGGAGCTCGCGCCCGAGGCCATCGTCGTCCACACCAACGGGTTATTTGTTTACGCCAACTGTGCGGCACTCGGGCTCTACGGCGCGGTCTCCTTGCAGCAGTTGCAACAGGTGGAGGTTCTCGACCTGGTCCACCCGGATGAGCGCGACATGGTGGCCGCCCGGAACTGGCAGCTCCTGGAAGGCGGGGAAGTCCCGCTGCGCGAGTGCAGGCTGCTACGCCTGGACGGCCAGACCGTTCCGGTGGAAACCTCCTCCATCAGGATCGATTACCAGAACATTCCGTCCATCCAGGTCATCGCCCGCGACATTTCCCAACGCAAACGGATAGAGCAGGAGCGCGAGACGTTCCGCCAGGAGTTGGAAATCGAGCGTAGCCGCCTTGAAACCGTGCTGCGCCAGATGCCGATCGGAGTCATGATCGCCGAGGCTCCCTCGGGCCGGATGACCTATAGCAACGAAGCCTCCCACCGGATCTTCCGGCAGGAGTTCCCTGTCGTTGCTGGCTTCGCGGATTACGGCAAATGGCACCTCTTTCGTCCCGACGGTTTGCCACTGGCGGTCGCGGAGTACCCGATGGCCCGGGCGCTCCTCCAGGGAGAAACGGTCATCGGCGAGGAGCTGCAAATAGAGCGCGGCGACGGCACGCGCGGTTTCGTCAGCGTCAACGCGGCGCCCATCTGCACCTCTTCCGGCCAGATTGTTTCCGGCGTGGCAGCCTTCAGCGACATCACCGAGCGGATGGCCGCCGCCCAGGCGCTGCGTCAAAGCGAAGAGCGCCTCAGCCTGGCACTGGACGCCACCGGAATGGGCTCCTGCGACATGAACGCGCAGACCGGCGCGGGGATCTGGTCCCAGCAGCATTTTCTTATTTTGGGGTATGACCCGCCGGAGAGCGGTTCCGGACCAGCCATGGTTGACATGTGGCACGACCGCATCATCCCCGAGGACCTGCCCAAGGTGCAGCTGGCACTGGAGCAGGCTCGCAGCAGCCGTTCCCTCTGCCGCTGCGAGCACCGCATCGTGCGCGCCGATGACGGCCGTGTGGTCTGGGTGAATGTGCTGGGGCGCTTCAAGTATGACCAGTCGGGTGCTGCCGTCAGCTTCATCGGGGTCATCTTCGAGGTGACCGAGCGCAAGTTGGCGGAGCAAAAACTCAAGGATTCGGAACAGCGGCACCGGTTACTCTTTGAAACCAGCCTGCAGGGCATTCTCTACATGGATGCCGAGGACAGGATCCTCATGGCAAACCCCGCGGCCCAGAAAATCCTCGGAAAGAGCCAGGACGAGCTGCAGGGAAGCGCGATGTCTGAGCTCGGCATGGCGGTGGAGCGGGAAGACGGCTCCTTCCTTCCGCCCGCCGAAATCCCCTGCACCGAAGCGCTCAACACCGGCAAGGAGGTCCGGGACGTCATTTTGAGAATCGGCAATGGCAGCGACGCCCACCGCTGGCTCAGCATCAATGCCGTCCCCCTGTTCCTGGCCGGAGCGGAGCGGCCCTACCAGGTCTATGCCACCTTCGAGGACATCACGCCGCGCAAACAGGCCGAGGAGGCGCTGCGTGCCAGCGAGGCGAAATTCCGCTGGCTCTTCGAATCCAACCTCATCGCGATCTTCTTCTGGAACAAGGACGGAAAGATCACCGAAGCGAACCAGGCCTACTGCGACCTGGTCGGCTATTCCCCCGGAGAGTGCCGGGCCGGAAGCCTCAACTGGCTCGACTCCACCCCGCCGGAGCAGTACGACCGGGACTTCGCCGCCATTGAGGAGATCAGGGCCAACGGGGTCTGCAGACCCTACGAAAAGGAGTTCATCAACCGCAGCGACGGGCGCCGGGTTCCGGTGCTTTCCGCGAGCGCCAGGATGGCCGGCAGCGAAAGTGAGGGGATGGGCTTCGCCATTGACCTGACGGAACAAAAGCGCGCCGAAAAGGCGATGCGGGAGAGCCAGGCCACCCTGAAACTTGCCATCGAGACCACCGGTCTTGGCACCTTCGACCGCGATCTGGTGACCGGGGTGAGCTTCTGGTCCGACATCGCCAAGGAGCATTACGGCCTGTCCCCCGAGGCCGAGGTCGACGCGGACACCTACCGCCGGGGTGTGCACCCGGAGGATTTCGCGCGCGTGGAGCGTATCCGCCGGGAAGCGCTGAAGCCTGGAGGGGAGGGGCGGTACAGCGCCAAATACCGCACGGTCGGGATCGAGGACGCCAAGGAGCGCTGGATAACCTCGCGCGGACAGGTGTTTTTCAACGAGAAATCCGAGCCGGTGCGCCTCGTCGGTGCCTGCCTCGACATCACGGACATCGTTTCGGCCGAGACGGCCCTGAAGGACGAGATCGCGGAGCGGCTGCGGACCGTGGAAGAAATGCACCTGCAGGAGCAGATGCTCATCAGGCAGGGGAGGCTGGCCGCCCTGGGCGAGATGATCGGCAACATCGCGCACCAGTGGCGCCAGCCCCTCAACACCCTGGCGCTCATCATCCAGGAACTCCCCTGGTATTTCGACCACGGCCAGTTCAGCAAGGAGTACCTGGACGCCAACGTGACCCGGGGCATGCAGGTCATCAACCACATGTCCAAGACCATCGACGGCTTCCGCAATTTCTTCGAGCCCAATAAGGAGAGGCTCTCCTTCCGGGTCAGCGACGTGCTGGCGCAGACCGTTTCCATGGTCGAGGCCGCCTTCCACGAACTCAGGCTGCAGATCGAAGTCCAGGCCGAGCCCGAGATCTACGTGGAGGGTAACCCCAACGAGTTCTCCCAGGTCATCCTGAATATCCTCATGAACGCCAAGGACGCGCTACTGGAGCGTAAGGTCGAAAGACCCAAGGTCGTGGTACGACTTTTCCATGAAGCCGGCAAGGCGGTACTGACCGTGTCCGACAACGCGGGGGGGATCCCGCTCGATATCATCGACAAGATCTTCGACCCCTACTTCACCACCAAAGGGCCGGACAAGGGAACCGGGATCGGGCTCTTCATGTCCAAGACCATCATAGAGAAGAACATGAATGGCACGCTGAGCGCGCGCAACACGGAAACAGGCGCGGAATTCCGCATCGAGGTCTGAAAATGGCAGCTTACCCCTACGCGATCCACGATATCGCCCTCATCTACGTGGAGGATGAGCCCGAGTCCCGTGCCATGCTAAGCCGCATAATTTCCGCCAACTATCCGGGTCTCAGCATCCAGGTCGCGGAAAACGGGGCGGCCGGGCTGGCCCTTTTCCGGGAAAGCCGCCCCCAGATAGTCCTTACCGACATCAACATGCCGGTCATGAACGGCATCCAGATGGCGAGGGAGATGATCGCGCTCGAGCCCGAGGTGGTGGTGGTAGCGGTGACCGCGCACAGCGACACCAGCTACCTTTTGAGCGCGATTGAAATCGGCATCCACCACTACGTGCTGAAACCGGTCAATTACATGGAACTCTTCGGCGTTATCGATGCGATCCTGGAAAAGATCACCCTGCGGCGGCGGGTCCGGGAGCAGGAGGCCGAACTGCGCGCCTCCGAGCAACGGTTTTTCAGGATCTTCCAGGCCACCCCTGATCTGCTGAGCATCACCAGCGCCGCGGAGGGACGCTACCTCGAGGTGAACGAGGCCTTTTTGCGCGAACTCGGCTACCAGAAAAGCGAGGTGATGGGGCGCACGGAAGAGGAACTCGGGGTCTGGCACCGGGACCTGGAGCGGGTCGGGGTCGCCCGTGCGCTGGAGGACCTGGGCGAGCTTGACGATCTCGATGTCCACTTCAGGGCGCGTACCGGGCGCGTGCTCGCGGGACTTTTGTCGGCGCAGTACCTGGAGATAGACGGCAAGCGCTGCGTGCTAACCCTCTTCAAGGACATCTCCGAGCGCAAAAGGATCGAGGAGGAACTGGTGCGGCTCGCCTCCATCGTGGAATCCTCTGACGACGCCATCATGGCGACCGACCCGGACGGCATCATCACCGTCTGGAACGCGGGAGCCGAAAAGATCTTCGCGCTCGCGGCGCAGGAAATCAAGGGGAAGCACCTCTCCACCCTGGCGCCCGCGGACCGCAGGGAATACCTGACCCGGATCTGCCAGGGAAAGGAGGAGCAGTCCACCCACCTCGACCTGGTCTACCCGCGCAAGGACGCAAGCCAGATCCACGTCTCGCTCAGCCTCTCGCCCCTGAAGGACGTCGACGGGAAGGTGGTCGGCCTTTCCGGAATCGCCCGCGACATAACGAGGCGCGCCGAGCGGGAGGAAACCATCCGGCACCAGGCCCTGCACGACCCTTTGACCGATCTTCCCAACCGCAAGCTGTTCATGGATTTCCTCGCCCTGGAAGTTGCCCAGGCGCGGCGCAACCGGAAGAACCTGGCGGTCCTCTTCCTGGACCTGGACCATTTCAAGCAGATCAACGACACGCTCGGTCACGCGGCGGGCGACTTATTGCTGCAGGCGGTCGCCCTGAGGCTCAAGGGATGCGTGCGCGAGTCTGACACCGTCGCCCGCATCGGCGGGGACGAGTTCAACGTTCTGATGCCCGACCTGCACCAGACCGACGACGTCGGTACGGTTGTCGGGAAGATCATGGGGGTCTTCGAGTCCCCCTTTCTCCTGGATAACGTGGAGGTCAAGGCGACCACCAGCGTCGGGGTGAGCATGTTCCCGGACGACGGAGGTACCAGTTCCGACCTGGTGCAAAAGGCGGATTCCGCCATGTACGTCGCCAAGCAGCAAAGCGGCAACGCCTATCAGTTCTACAACGCACAGATCAACGAGCGGACCATCAGGCGCCAAAGGACCGAGCGCCTGTTGCGCCAGGCCGTGCAGCTCAACCAGCTGGAGTTGCTCTTCCAGCCCCTAGTGCGGGTCGACACCGGGAAGATCGTGGGAGCCGAGGCGCTTTTAAGGTGGCACCACCCCGAGGACGGCCTGCTGCTCCCCTCCCAGTTCCTGAGCGTCGCGGAGGAGACCGGCGCCATTGTCTCCCTGGGCGAGTGGACCATCCGCACCGCCTGCGCCCAAATGAAAAAGTGGCAGGAGATGGGGCACCATTTCACCATCACGGTGAACCTTTCCAACCGCCAGTTTCACCAGCCAAACCTGCTCCAGATGACGAGTGAGCTCCTTGCCGAGACCGGGCTGGACCCCAGGGCCCTGGAGCTCGACGTCACCGAGAACGCCATTATGGACGATCTGGACTCCTCCACCAGAAACATGCGCTGGCTGACCGACCTCGGGGTGAAGTTTTCCGTCGACGATTTCGGCATCGGCTCCTCCTCCCTGCAGTGCATCAAACAGCTCCCCATCGACCGGGTGAAGATCGACCGCAGTTTCATCCGGGACATATTGACCCAGTCCAACGACCTCGCGGTGGTAAGCGCAGTTATCTCCATGTCGCATAACCTTGGCATGAAGGTGAACGCCGTCGGGGTCGAATTCCCGGAGCAGCTGACGCTGATCCGCAATAACGGCTGCGACGAGGTGCAGGGCGACCTGATCAGTAAGCCGCTACCTGCCGACCAGTTCGAGCTGCTGGTGGCGAACCTTTAAAAAGAACGCCCCTCCACCCCCACCCCGACCCTGCCGGTGCGTTGTCCCCCCTATGCAATAGGGGGAAGCCGAACGCAAGCGAGGCAGGGGGGGGTTTCCCGCGGACTACCTAC
>Ga0209123_1001623_pt1 | contig 21525 bp, 23 predicted proteins | sample BarGraIncu00431A_FD_184500 | JGI IMG/M metagenome (GOLD analysis project Ga0209123, IMG submission 184500) | Arctic peat soil microbial communities from Barrow, Alaska, USA - Barrow Graham LP Incubations 004-31A (SPAdes) (version 2) | ecosystem: Environmental > Terrestrial > Soil > Wetlands >... | reverse complement strand
CAATAATACCCACAATCACCATCTCCCTTAATTTAGAGTTAGACACATACTATGAAATTCCTTCTTTAAATCTTAAATTTTACTAAAAATAGCTAAATCTTTTTGTTAGTCCTAATATATACCACTTATTAATTTCATTATATACTATTTAATTATCATAGTGAAGATTTTTTTACGAATTTTCATGAATATAATTAACTCTAAAATTCAAACTGCCATATTCCATTGTTAAAATGTATATTTGAAAGGTTATCATTCTTTTTATAATTTTTTTGAAGTTTACTTTTTGTTTACATTCTACATTTATATTATACATTATTGTTGTAATTTGTCTATTAAATTTACTCAATAAAACAAAAAATAAATAACAAGTCAAAAATGTCAATTTTTTGACTTGTTATTTATTAAAATGTGCCTTATACAATAGGAGACTTAATTTTTATCAAGTCTCCTTTTACTCTCTTATGCTTATCTAGATCTAAGATTCTCTAATACTCTTAATGCATCCTGAGGTAATTTATTTGATTGAGCCATCATTGCATTTCCAGCCTCTATAAGAATATTATACTTAGAAAATTCCATCATTTCCTCAGCCATATCTGTATCTCTTATACCACTTTCAGCGGATTGTATTTTATCTGATATTTCAATTGCAGAATTATAACTACTTTCAAATCTATTCTCTAGGGCCCCATATTTACTTCTAGCACTGATGATTTTATCAAGGGCAGTGTCTACATTATCAATAGAAGCACCTATATTATTAACATCTACAGCTGCATTATTAAGTTCTAAGCCTACTGTAGTTAGATCATATTTGGGTATGTCTATTTTCTCTCCTACATTAGCACCTGTAGCCATTTCTATACCAGCACCGCCAGCCAAAAGCTTAACTCCATTAAACTCAGTATTATTAGCCATATCATTTGCTCCAGCTAACATTTGGTTTATTTCCTTCTGGATAATTTCTTTATCCTCAGGGGTTGTGGAACCACCTGCCTTTACTAATAGTTCCCTAACCCTTTGCAAACTAGTAGTAATACCCTCAAGACCACCTTCTGTAGTTTGAATCATGCTAACTCCATCTTGAGTGTTTCTAGCCGCCATTTGAAGCCCTCTTATCTGCATTCTAAGTCTTTCACTTTGAGCAATGGCATTGGGATTTTCTTTAGCACTATTTATTTTAATACCAGAGGATATTCTCCCCAGGGCTGAACTTTGCTTAGTAAGATTCTCGCTGTAGGCTCTATATATATTTAAAGAGGCAATATTCTTATTTAATCTCATAAAATCAACTCCATTAAAGTTTTTTTATTTTCTATCTATTCTATTATATCGGTTATATCGAACTTTACTTTAGTGGTTTTTTTACCCTTCTACTTCACAATTACATCCTTTGTAGGTTATACAGTAACTTAAATGACATTAATATACCATTACATCTAATTCAAACAAACCTAAGAAATTTTCAAAGGAAGCCATGGCATCTACTTCCGATATCCTATCACTCACTAAATTTCTATATAACATATATAACTTTAAATGAAGATCTGGATTCGCATGCTTAACTTGTACCATTTTTTCAAATATGACATCCTCAACAGAAAGTTTATTGCCCAAACCAAAAATACTAGTAACAAAACTTTGTAATTCTTCAATCTTTATTTTTAAATCTGGTTCATAACAAAGAAGACTTATTTCCTTTAGATCTTTAATGATTTTCTCTATGGCTTCTACTTCAATTAACTCGACCTTACTGCTATCCAAATTAAATCACTCCTCTTGGTTTACAATGTTATTAGACAATATTTATATTTAATGTTTCATTAATACTTCGTTTAAAGTTGCAATAACTTTATATGAATTCTTGCCTGAGCTTGCTAGCTGTGCTCATTACTTGCAAGGAGTCTTGCCGACGAACTTGCTACATGTATAATATTCTATAGATAACTTAAAATTGAAGCAACATGCATGAATGATAAAGTTATCACTATTAAAAATTAGTATTGTGGCGCCATTATATTTAGAATAAACCTGGAAAACTAGGTAAAATAATATATATAGAAGGGGCTGATCATATGGTTAAATTAAATAAAGAAGAGCAACTTATAGAATTTATTTCATTTTGTATAGAGAATTTCAAGGTAGGTGATATAGTATGACGTTAGTAAAGGTGACACAGGAAAATGTACATATATTCATTCCTTTAAAAGTAGCTAAGGTAACCGCGTTAGTAGCAAAGAATAATAATATTAGTTGGAAAGAAGCTTTACTGGAGTTTTATAACTCTAGAACTTATAATGTTTTGGAGAAAGAAGACACTAAGTTATGGTATGAAGGTGCAAGCTACCTTTACATGGGGCTTGACATGGAAAAAAGAGGAGAAAAGTTTGACGTTTAAATAATAAATTCAGATGAAATTTATAAAATCTTAATCATATAATTGGTTAAGATTTTTTTTAAATTAAAACATAATTGAATTAAATATTTTATAAATGGCGTGAAATTTCACCTCCACGATGAAAAAATCACTAAATCCTCATCATCTGTTCACGTAACGTTCACATCCATTGGGGAGCCTAGGAGGCAACTAGGAGTTACCTCCTAGTATTTAAATACAAAAAAACTGCAAAACCTAAGTCTCACAGTTTACCTGTTTTCAAAAAATCTTTCTTCCTCACAATCTATCTTTAAAGCTTCTAAATATAATACTTTTGAAATTCTATAGTCTTCTTTAATAAGAATATCTAAATATGACTTAATTTCATCTATTTTCTCTAGTTTTTTTGCTAATTGTAAAATACCTATAATACCTATTGGCTTAAGCAACATATCTTTGGCTCTATTCCTTGCAGGTCTATCATCAATGATAACTCTACTTACATTTAATTCTCTAGCTGCTTGTATTACTTCTAGCTCCCCTCTATGCAACCTTCCAATCATCGCTTTTACCAATTCACTATTTTTCACTTCATAAACTCTTATTTTATTATCTCTCACAGCATTAATTAGCTCTTGCTCTCCATAATGTCTTAACTCGTTATTGTGTACAATTTCTTTGTACACTTCTTTAGTTATATAGACTTCATCAAAAAGTTCCCATAATAAATTTATCTTTTTGATTATACATAACCCTATTATAGGGCTAGAATTGCAAACAATTTTAATCATTTTATAACTCCTTTAGTAGGTCTTTTATTACTATCTCATCTTCTATCATATCTACATCGGTATATTCACCCCAAGGTATATTTTTTAATCTAAGTGTATATATAAAATCATTTAGAGAAAGATTTGCAATTTCAGATGCTCTTGCCAAAGAAACACTCTTAGCAACAAAAAAACTTATTGCTATTGAAATTCGTACATTTTTATCAAGTGAATCACCATGTGCTAAGTCATCTAATAGTGGAAGCAGATCTTCTGGTATAACCACAGCATTGTTATTTCTCAATTCCATAAAACTAAACCTCCTTTTTTATTATTATATCATAATCATATTATTAGTAGTCAAATTATCGAGTCTTCTTTTGCAACATATTACTTGATTCATAAGCATCTTAGTCTTTAACTAATCTATGATTGTTTTTTTATTTAAATTTTCTTTTATTTTATTAATTAATGGAAATATCAAATCACTACCTCAATAAGCTCTTTTACAGATCTCACCCCCTGGCTATCGCCAAGTTCCTTACCTTTGTCTTTCGACATAAACCACCAGATAGCAGGTTACATAGCGAGGGATTTATTCCAGAGCTTGTTATTAGTTACAGGCATAAAAAATAGCCTAAGACAGATTTTACTCTATCTTAGGCTTGTAGCATTTCACTGCATTATTTAGATTATGCAGTGAATGTTTTGGGTTTGTTTTCCCACTAGTCATTGTACTTCAATAGATGTTGCTACAGTAGCCACTACAGTATATTTTTTCAGTGAAGTTTCTCATAGTTTTGCAGTGAACTCACCTTTCTCCACTAGAAATCAGCACTACCTACACTATAGAAATACTATTTTACATTGCCAATAGTGCTGGTATTTTAGGTTTTCTAAGGTTAAAATAATGGTATATTTGTAAATAGCGTGAATTTTTTAAAAACCGCATCTCCAAAGAACAGCTCATTTCCTTAAACTTTATTCCAATACCATGCAGGTTGATGTCCAGTAGCTCTTCCACCTTTAACAGTAAAGTTAAATTTCATACCTTTCTTACCCATTGTTTCGATTATTGGAAAGAGCTCTTTTCCACCAATAACCCATAAACAACCACCATTCACTCTTTTATCAACAACTTTTAATCCTTGTTTTTTCAGAGAACTTATAATTTCTTCCATTCCTAAATTATCAGCAATGATAACATTTCTGCTCGATTCATCATTAATTTCAAAGATAGATAATTGCTCTGTATCTTGATACTTTGAATAATCCTTAGTTCTTGAAGCTTTATTGGATAAAGCTTGTTTATCCCTAATGATACTTTCTACCTTTGGAATAATGAGTTGTGCTTCTCTTTGTTTATATTTAACTCCTTTATTAACGTTATCTTGTTGTTTATTTACGTTCTCACCCGTTAAAATTTGTGACTCTTCCTTAGAAATCTTAGGTGATACCGCAGCTGGAATACTCACTGAAGCTACCTTAAAAGCAGTGTTTTGTCTTATGTTCTCTTTTATTTCGTTGACTCTATTTACAATTTTCTCAACTTCCTTCTGAGAATTAGTCCACCAGTCTTTACTCCAAATTCTAATAATATTCCAACCTCTACTTTCAAGATATCTCTGTCTATAAATATCCCTCTCCCTGGCAGACTTAGAGGAATGGAAGGCTGCACCATCACATTCAATCCCTAGAATATACTTTGAACTTTCCATATCATAAACAGCTAAGTCTATTTTATACCCAGATACACCTATTTGAGTATCAACAATTAAATCTTCCTTCTTTAGAGCATCATGAACTTGATTTTCAAAATCTGAATCATAATGAACCTCCTCACTTCGTGAAGTTGCAGAATCACATACACTATAAAGGATTTCCTGTGTCAGTACATTATTACCTTCTGAAACGGCCTTTACATATTGAAGATACTTTTTAAATAGCTTAGGGCCTTTGTTCTTTGAAGAATCAACATTTAACTCCTCTGGTTCTATTGAAGTAACAAGGTAAACTTTCTTCTTAGCTCTACTTATAGCAACATTTAATCTATTTTCTCCACCATCTTGAGATAAAGAACCAAAACTAGCTGTTACTCTACCATTTTCATTTTTTGCATAAGCAGTAGAGAATATTATGATATCTCTTTCATCCCCTTGTACATTCTCAATATTCTTTACAAATAAGCTAAAATCCTCATTATTTTCCACTCTATCACTTTCTGTATAATACTTCATCCCAAATTCAATGTCTTTACCTGCTTCTATTTCTAATAAATCATCAATTAAATCTCTTTGAGTAATATTAAAAGTAATTATGCCAATAGTTTCATTTTCTTCCCTATTATTAACAATATTCTTAACTAACTTAACAACTTCCATTGCCTCTTGAGGGTTTGTTCTATCTATCCATTTACCTTCAACTTTAATTCTCTCTATAGGATGCACTCCTTCTTTGTTTATTATTGAGATGTTTGGTGAAACCTCAAGCTTTCCACCATAGAAAGCATAATTAGAGAAATTTATTAGTTCATCATATTTTGATCTATAGTGATAATAAAGCGAAGTCGAAACAAAGCTATACTTTGCTAGATCTAAAAGACTTTCTTCCTCAAGCGCTGCAGCAGTTTCTATATCATCGTATTCATCCTCTTCATCATATTTGCTACTAAAGGTTGATGAAGGTCTTAACTGCTTATCATCTCCTGCAATTACTAATTTTTTCCCCCTATATATTGTTGGAATTGATGATTCAATGAATATTTGAGAAGCTTCATCAAATATAATTACATCAAATAAACCATTTACTAATGGTAATACCTCTGAAACTGACTCAGGTGATAATAGCCAACAGGGATAAAGCTCAAAGATACTGTTAGAAAATCTTGAAACAAACTCTCTAATATGAAGAAGCTTGCTCTTTTTAGTACACTGTCTGTACATTTCTTTCCAAATTTTCTCATTACATGTTTTATTCTCCAAAGCAAGATTATCCCATTTTCGATTTATATATATAGGTACAACCTTTCTCTTATTAACCATAGTATCAGAGATTTCTTTTCTTATTGTTTCGAAATTTTCTATCCCTTCTAGCGCTCTAGCATATTGACGTTGTAATCTTGATATCTGAACTTGAGTAGCTAAAGCTGGCAATTTAGTTAATATTTCATAGGCCTTTTGAAAATTATTTTCCTTTGAATAAACATATTCTAATACTGTTATTTGTTTTTCTTTAATATCATTGACTGTTCCTTTTAATGAATTTATTTCTTCATATTTATTTAGAACATTTAATATTAGACTTAAGCTCTCTAAGGTCTTTTCATTATTATCGAAATTTTGAACTATTTTATCAAACTCATCTGAAATCAATATAGTCTTTAAGAATTCCAATTTTCCAGTTATCTCTTTTATGCTAGAAACTTCCTCTTCAAGCTTTTTAGTAATCTCTCTTTGCTTTTCATCAAATAATCTCAAATTTTCTTCCTCGAGAGCTTTATTTTTCTTTAAGTTTAACCAATAGCTTATACTAAATTTTGAACCATTTGTTAGCTTTTCTAATAGCTGGCCATTCTTACTTTGATTTATCTTCCTAGCACATTCATTCAATAAGGTATTATTAATGGCTATCTCCTTTGAATGGGAAAAATACTTGACAACACTTCTTAATTTTCCCAAATAATCTTCGTATAGTTCTAATAAATTTTCTATCTCATGCGTCGAATCTTCTAAATCATAAAAATCTATATTTTCTTTTATATATAGTGAATATTTATTATCTCCTGCTATATTCTTTAATCGGTAGAACTTATGAGCCTTTTCCTCTACAAGTAAAGAATTGCATATATTAACTAACTCTTCATATCCTAAGCTATCAAAGGGATATGATTTTCTAAAATCCCTAAAGAACATATCTAAATTATCTTCTTTTTCAATTACAATTCTATTCTTACTATACATCTGCTGCAGTGTTAATCCAAAGCCTTGTTTTTTAGATAATACATTTCCTAGTGTCTTAAGCTTTTCTAACTTTTCATCTACAATAGCAGCCATTGATGATATTTCATTCGAGTTTAATTGCTTTTTTTCTAATGATTCTATTCTACTAGCAATTGTTGAATAAAATTGTTTTCTATCCACATCTTTATTGAACATTATCATCTTTGAATTAATTCTAGCAGAACGATTGTTGATAACATCTAATGCTGCTTTCTTTTGAGAAACCATAAGAACTTTCTTACCACAACTTAAATATTGAGAAATAATATTCACTATTGTCTGAGACTTACCTGTTCCTGGCGGTCCATAAATAACTAGATGTGAGTTTTCTTCTGCTCTTTTTACTGCAATTTCTTGACTATAATCCATATCAGAAATGAAATAATAATCTTTTTCTAGGATATCTTTTATTTCATTTTTATCATTGATTTCTAAATCTAGTGATGTTTCATGAGTGTCTTCATTTTTCAACAATTTGTACATTAGGCCATTACTTAAATCTTCGCTCTCCATCTCTTTATAATCTTTATAAATTGAGTTTGCTATATTAAAGTGACCCATTATAATATTATTACTAATTATAAGTTCGCCTAACTTATAATTAAGCACATTGTCTTTTACAATCTCTTTAAATGTAGTTGCCTCAGATTCCGAGTAAGATATAATAACATTAACTTTTTTTAGTTCTCCAATAACACCTTTAATTAAATCATCCCCAAAAATAAGCAAATCATCATATTCAGTTTGAATATTTGATATAGGTTCTTCATTAAACTTCGCATATCCTATTAAAAATACCTTGTTCAAAATCACTGGAAAATCTACTTTGTTTTTAATGTACCATTTGTCTCCCTTTTTATTAACTTCTATAGGAAATAAAAATATTGGTGCTTTTGTAAAAGTCTTATCTTTAAAGTACCCTTCTACAAAAGGATATCCTATATATAATTCATATCTTCCTGTTTCCCTTTCTGTACTTTTAATTTCTTTTATAAGTGTCTTAATACTACTAGAATATCCTGTAAGCCTTTCCTGCTTTTTTCTTAATTTTTCATCTGCTTCCTGAAACATATTTTCGAGTTTTTTCTCAAGTTCCTCTAATTTAAATTCCGAAGAATTTTCTGACCCTGTTAGCTTTCTGAATTCTTCTTCACTAATTTTCTTATGTTCTTCCTTTAGCTTTTTTGATTCATTATTATACCATTCATATGGATCTTCTGATATCTGCATTTCCATGTTGCTTCTACATCTTATGAATTTAATTAATTCCTCACTAATTTTATTATCATATTCACTAAGTCTCATAATATCAAATGCTCTTTTTTTATAGAGCTTTTTTAATACGAGACTTCTATTTCTTGCACTAACATTAACTAACCTTGTACTATATTTTTCTAATATCTTTTTCATTTTCTCTCCTATTTCTGTATACAGTTTATTTGTGAAGCTATTATTATGTATCTAGATGAATTTATCTCATTGTCTATATATTCTATTTAATCTTATATATTCCTCTAACTAATTGCAATGATTCAACATTACTATACATAATTTTGAAGTCTATCCAAAGTCTATTAATTCCTTTATAGTTTCCGCATTGGTCTGCAGCCCTTACTCCCGTAGTTATCGTTGTATTCAACACCAGATATCTACACTATATACATCATAGTCATACTATTTTTAACTATAAAAATGCTGCTATCTTTGGCTTACAGATATCTTTCCACTACATTTTTTCAGTTTCCGCCACACCTACTTCTATTTTGGAGGGCTAGCAGGGCGAAATCTGAAATTCCCTCTTGCCCTTCAAAAATCATAGCCTACCCGCTACGAAAAAATGAGCACCAGCAGCTAATTTCAATAGCCACTAATGCTCATTCTAATTTTCTTCCGTCTCTTGTTCTTCTGCTATCACTATCTATTGCACTAACCTGTGCTGCTAACTTATCTAGCCTATGGTTCAAATTCCTTAGTTGTTGTGGAGTAACAACAGCCTGCCTACCTTGTTCTGCTATCTCTCTCATTTGTAGCAACTTTACTTCTTTGAGGTTAAGAAGAATCTGTTTCTCCTTCGCCCACTTTATTTCCAGTTGTAACTGTTTATGTAGTTCGTCCTTTTTATCCATTTGATTATCTGCAATTACATCTAAATTCTGTCCGATATTAGGGTCTATTGCATCAATATGTGTCTTTTCTATTATTTGGTTATGATTTTCTTTCCCTTTATCCATAGCCGCTTCCGTTTCTACTATATCAGCACGTTGTTCAACCTTTGATAGTGCTGCTATATCCATATGATTACCCCCTCTCTACTGTTTTTCCCAAATTACAGTTATCCTAGTTGGATGAACTTGTTTAACATATTCCTCTAACAGTTTATTTTTGCAGTAGTTGTCTATCCTGCACCCGCTGCAACTCTTTATCTAGTTCTTCTTATCTTTCATTACTACGCCCAAGTATCCAAGTTCTGTCCTACATTAGGGTCTACAACAACATTCTTCATCATTTCTGTCATCTGAGTAGCAGTTTCTTATCCAGTATTCATTGCCATCTTCATCACTGCAATACCAGCCGATTGTTGAACTCTTGATTGACTCATTATCATTGATAATGCCCCTATGTCCATTATATTACCTCCCGTTTACTATGAAAAATAGGATTAGATTACTCTTTAATTTTGTAGACAATTGTATAATTTCCAAATTTTACACCCCTGGGGCTTGTGAAGGCTTGCCTGAGCTTGCTAATATCGATGATTACAATTTATTTATCGAAATGTCTTTTAGTAAGAGAATATATTAATAACGAAAACATCGTAACACCTAAACAAGCTTCAACAATAGCAATATATTTTGTTATATAATTACTTGGAGAAATATCGCCATATCCGGTTGTTGTAAAAGTTATACCGGAAAAATAAATACGATTAACAAGTTGCTTAAAGCTATATTTTAAAGATTCACAAGTAAAAACTAATTTATTACCTTCTATTAAATAATAAATTAAATCTATTAATGAATATATAAATCCAAACGAAAAAATACAACAGCTGATAAAAATAATTGCTTTACTTGGTTTATAACCGTAGCCTATACTATTTCTATAAAACCAGTCAATAACTTTACTATTTTTACTACTTTCAATTTGAGCTATTTTATAACATGAGTCATAATAAAGCTCTTCATTATCATTAAATGACGATTTTTTTATAAGCTTCCAAACATCGATACTTTCAAAATCAAATATATTCCTATCACATCCAAATACACGCTCTATATAGCTCTTATTAATTGTAAAAGCATGCACTTTTGACAAAGAAGTAAAATATAGCTTCGTAATATCAGAATCTTCCAGATTAAACTTATCAATTTCACAATTCAGTCTTATAAAATTTAATGTTGTACCATTCCAAATGCTCATGTTATTTATATGAAACTTGTTGTTACTTGAGCGAAATTCGATATTATGTATAGTACTTTCTTGTATATTTAAATTCTTTATTGAAGAATATATACTTAAATCTTTTATAATAGAATTTCTAATATCTAAAATATAACTCTCATATTTTTTTTTGTAAATATTAGCATTTTCTAATTCGTTCATAAAGTTTTCTATATTTAAATCAAAATTGGTCACTATACAATCAGCTAATAGGATTGAAGAATCAAAAGTCTGGATTAGATTAATATTCAATCCTACAAAATGCAAGCTACTACTTTTTGAATTTATTAAATTTACATTAGCTTCACCATCACTAGCCTTAAGTAAACATACGTTATCTGTTAAGTCATAATTATCAATTATTATATCTATGCTTTCACACTTAATGTACATGTCCCAGCATATTATGTCTGAAATATTTAAAGTATCTATATTTTTAATAATGGAATTTATAAACTCATTATTTATAAGTAATACTCTACCTTTTATACCATTTCTGAAATTATAAAGTATTTTGTTATCACTACCGTAAAATCTTATTAAGAAATTTATCATAGTTTCCTCCAGTTACATTAAAGTTTCTATAATAATTAATAAATTAGACTAGTTTATAATATAACCTTACTTATCCAAACAAATTATATACTCATTTAATACCGATAGGTTAGCCACCACTATATCGCCAAGGTGGCAGTCACCCACAATACTATTGTTTATATATATATCTTAGAGTAAAAAATATATAAACTAAATCGTTCTAAAAGAACATGATATAATTAATTGTGATATTAAGCAACGGAAGCTATTAATTTAGCCCCTTATGCTCATTCTAATATTTTTCATATTCTGCTTTCTCCATCACTACTACGCCCAAGTATCCAAGTTCTGTCCTACATTAGGGTCTACAGCAACATTCTTCATCATTTCTGTCATCTGAGTAGCAGTTTCTTTTCCAGTATTCATTGCCATCTTCATCACTGCAATACCAGCCGATTGTTGCACTCTTGATTGACTCATTATCATTGATAATGCCCCTATGTCCATTATATTACCTCCCGTTTACTATGAAAAATAGGATTAGATTACTCTTTAATTTTGTAGACAATTGTATAATTTCCAAATTTTACACCCCTGGGGTGCTTGTGAAGGCTTGCCTGAGCTTGCTAATTCTAAATACTCATCTTCCCTTACCTATATTTGTATTAATTTTGTACCCAATCCCACTTATTACTGCATTAATTCCAGTAATCATTTCAGAGAAGATTTCAATACTTTTGTCAAATTCTCCAAATTTAAGTTTACTATTCACATAATTTAAGCCTTCTATTATAGTATAAATTAAATCTTTATACTTTATTAATTCCTCCCACTATTATTCTTATTATTTAGAGAAAAAGAGCCAGAGTTTTCACCCTGGCTCCTAATCCATTCTTTAATTATAAGATTATCTTAATAATGAAAGAACTTGTTGTGGTTGTTGATTAGCTTGAGCAAGCATTGCTTGAGCAGCTTGAGCAAGAATATTGTTCTTTGAGAATGTTGACATTTCTTTTGCCATGTCTACGTCTCTGATTCTTGATTCAGCTGATGTTAAGTTTTCGCTTGATGTTCCTAAGTTAGCTATTGTATGGTCTAATCTGTTTGAATAAGCACCAAGTTTTGCTCTTTCTGCTGATACTGATGCTGTAGCTGCGTCAAGAACTTTAATTGCAGCTGAAGATTTTGTTGCATCAGATACATCAAGTGCATGTTCAGTAGTAGCTGTTGTAAAATCTGATAAATCATTAGATGCTCCAATAGCTACGAAAGAAGCCCCAACAACTGCTGTAGTTCCAACACCTGCTGCTGTAGCTGATGCAGTTCCTGATATTCCTAAAGCTGAAGAACGCATATCACTAATTTTAGCAGTAAACTGTTGGCTTTGATTTGCACCAATTTGGAATGTAAATGCTGATGATGCTGCTGTAGTTGTTGTTGTTGCTGCTGCTGCTGCAGTCAAATCTATAGTCCAACTATCTCCACTTACAGCTGGTGGAACGCCTCCATCTGCTGGTGCAGAATCTAGTGTTACTCCTTTGTATAAAACTGTTGTGCCTACAATATCAGCGCCTCCATTAAGTGACCAACCAGTTGCAGTTTTGGCAAATGTTATACTTTCATCTGCAGTACCTGTAAAAGTACCTGCGCTTCCTACGTCTATTACTCCCGCAGTATTTAAAGCAGCACCTGTTACTGTAGTAGCGGCTAGTACTGCTCCAACAGTTGTTGTTGCACCCGCTGTTACAACTCCTGAAGTACCATTAAGTAACTTTTGAGTATTGAACTCAGTGTTATTACCAATTCTGCTTACTTCTGAAGTTAACTGATTCATTTCTTTTTGTATTTGTGTTCTATCGTCAGTTGTATTAGTATCATTAGAACCTTGAACAGCTAGTTCTCTCATTCTTTGAAGAATTGAAGTAGTTTCATTTAATGCACCTTCACCAGTTTGAATCATTGAAATACCATCTTGAGCATTAGCTGAAGCTTGGTCTAATCCTCTGATTTGTCCTCTCATCTTTTCTGATATAGCAAGACCTGCTGCATCGTCCCCAGCTTTGTTAATTCTTAAACCTGAAGAAAGTTTTTCCATTGATTTACTTGCATTACCTGAGTTAATGTTCATGTTTCTGTTAGCGTTTAAAGCACCTAAATTGTGGTTGATTATCATAATAAATTCCTCCTTGAATTTTTAGTAGGACATCCTTGTCCCCTATTTGTTATTTATAGTTAAGCTCGCTCTGAGCTATACTAACTAAATTGTTGAAATGTTGCTTTTCATTTTGTCCTTGTTGCTTTCTTGTTGAATTTCACCATCCAGTGTTCTTAAGGCTTTTATTGTCCTTTCAACACAAAGTTGATTTTCAAGAGTTGGGCAACCTTCTGCTGTCAAATTATTTGTTTCTTAAAGCATGCTTTATTTTTGTTCCTAATATATATATCGCTACAATAAATAATAACTTTATACCTTTTTTAGAATATATTTTAAATTAAGATTTATTTATTAAACTTCTTTGCTCAAAAAGACTGCTTTAGCAGATATGTTATTATATCCTGCCATTCCTGCTTGCCTTTTTTCGTTTTGTTTTATTTTTTTTAATAAATCTACTTTTCTAACTTTCATTTCAGATGATAACACTTTTTCTAAATTTTCTATTTCATATTGCAAATAAAATTTCTTGAGTTCTCCATTTGAATACTTAATTTTATTCATATCATCTAATATTAACTGCCTTTGCAGGAAGATTTCATCTAATTTCTCGTATTCCTCTGCTTTAACTGTTTCAATAATAGTCAAAGTAATATTTTTATATTCAATGAAATTTTCTTCTAAGTTCAATTTATCACCCACTTAATTTGAATTGAAAATTGACAATGATTATTGAGTTGTCAATTAAATTTATGCACCAGTTCCAAGCATAGAGCTAAGAGCACTCTGTTGTGAATTTAATGCATTCATTGCTTTTTCTAGCGCTGTGAATTTAGCATAATACCTGGTTTGAGCATTCATAAGTTGAGTTTGAAATTTGCTAACACTTAATGTCTTGTTATACACTTGGTCAGGTAGCGTGTTTTTACCAGAAGAGCCTGAACTACTGTAATCATATTGCTTATTTATGAATATATTCATATATCCGCTTAAAGAATAAGTGCCATCTTTTCCTAGTCCAGGCGACGCTACATACTCTCTCATTATGCTGTCCATTCTCGTAAATATTCCATCTTCCTTGTACTTTTCTGAACCTATATAAGCTTGATTGGAAGTTAATGTACTACTGGAAGACCCAATAAATAGTTTTTTAAAGTCGGCCATGTTATTCTCAATAGCGTTCTTTAATTTTGTCTCATCCTTAATTACAAGTTTACCACCATCTGTAGAATCAACTGATGTTTCTATACCAATAGCACTATCACCATATCTACCAAAATTTAAGGGCACTTTTCCTGTACTGATATTTGCACTGTCATAGCTACTATATACAGGTGAATAAAGTGTTCCTCTGAGTTGACTCATTAAACTAGTTAGATAGTCATCTTTTCTAAGTATTCCAACTTTTGCTTTGGTTTCCCATGCAGTAATTTGAGTTTCACTCATGCTTGTTCTTTGATCATCTGATAATGGAACATAGTTTTTGTCTTTCTTTTCTGTCAATTTAGTATTAATTGTTGATACTATAGTATTATAATCTTCAACGAATTTTTTCATATTACTAACAACAGTATCTGAACTACTGGTAACAGTTAAACTAGTGCTACCTATGCTAGCAAGATTATAAGTAACCCCATTTGCTGTAAACTTATTTGAGCTTTGACTAGTAGTTGTAGCTACAGTTTGTCCTGGTGCAGTTACATCTACTAACGCATCTTTACCAGTGATTGTTAAAGATACTGTTTCTGTTTGCGATAGACCTAGTTTTGTTATTATGTTATCCGTCGGAACTGGTGGTATATCAGTTGTAGCCGTTGTATTAGTTATGTTAATACTGGAAGTAGACCCGTAGTTCTTTGATTGAAATGAGATTTTTCCAGTTGTATCATCTATGCTCATTGTAACCGCTCCATCAGTTGCACTATTTACTTTGTCCATTAAATCTTTAATGGTAGATGTACTTGTTGCATCTATGATTACAGGAGTTGTGCTTGTAGCTGTATCGTAAGATAAGGTGAACCTAACAGGTTTTGAAATTCCCAAATCTGATAATAGGGAAGTTGATGATATTCCACTACTAATTGCTAAATCACTAGCTAAGCTCATCACATCAGAAACAGTAGTACTGCCCGCTTTATTCAATGTAATACTATCTGTTGTAGAATTAGATTTTGTAAATTTAATATAATTAGTACTTCCATCACTTACGTAAGAAGCTGAAATTTTACCTTTTAAGTTAGTAGAAGCAGCAATTTGTTTATTTATATTAGTCACTAAATCAGACATTAAACCTGAAGTTATGGGTGTTCCTGCAATACTATCTAAAGTTATCGTGTCAGTTCCAAAATCAAGTTTTTTTCCACTCCAATTTGATAATGTCGTTACCGCTACCATTGAATTTTTAGAGTCCCCTTCAATCTTTGCTTGTTCTGCTAATCTTTGCACATTCACTGTATAAGTTCCTGTTTTAGCACTTGAGCTGACAGTTCCTGAAACCTTAGAGCTATCAGAACTATTTACTGCATTAGTATTAAAAGAATTTCCAGTTAACATATACTTACTTGAAAGTGGATCAAAATAATCTTGTAATCCTTTTATACCCTTAATAATTTCTCTATACCCTTCCTGTTTCCACTCCAATGTTTGCTTAGCTTGATTTGCTTTATCTATCTTCGCTTGATAGTTTGAAACCATAGATTTAACTACTGCATCTGTATCTATACCAGATGCCATACCTGATATTCTTAATAAATTAGCGCTTGAGGTACTACTACTGGTGCTAGTAGTACTTGCATAAATACTTGTCATACATACTCACCACCTTTATTATTTCCCACCTTTAGATACCTTATAAGCCTCATTCCAAGTATCCCTAACATCTTCAATCAGTGGGATTATCTCATTCATAATTTCTTCACTTTTCTTAATATTAGCCTCTGTAAGCCTACGTGCTATAAAATCATAAACCTTCATTAAACTTTCTGCCCATTCGCCACCTTTTGCCACATCCAATGTTGCCATTAATTCATAAAATATGTTCTGAGTTTTTACAATGTTTTCATGAGCCTTTTTAACATCTTTATCTATAATGGCTTGTCTACCTATTTTAGAAAATTTCGCAGAGCCATCTACTAACATTAAAAGCAATTGATCCTTTGATGCGAAATTCACACTATTATTTTTATAAGTATTGAATGCATTTCCATAAGCGTTCATTGCCATATACCTCACCTCTATTTTTTAGTATCTATAAAATTCCCCATGATTTGTTGCTCTTTTTCTATAGCCTCTTTAAAAACCTCTACGTCGTATTGATTATTATTTCTATATGCTCCTACGGTTATTTTATGGTTTTTCTTATATTTTGAAAGCTTGTACTTAAACTCTTCGTAAGAGCTTGAGTTATCTCTAGGATTTCTGTCTTTATTTACAGTTATTTCATTTTTTCTATGAATTATGCCTGACTTAGTTGTATCTTTAACTCTTTGTCTTATTTCAACATCAATTTTATTTAATTTAAACTCCATAATATTCCTCCCATCTTTATCCTAGTGGGTTACGACTTTTTTCTATTAAAAATTAGGCCTTTTTATCTACTAAAACACCTGCCATTTCACACATTTTAGCTACCATATCTAATATTTTTTTATTTGGAATCTCGTTTATCACTTCATTAGTATTGTTATCAATTACCTTTACAATCATCTGGTTAAACACATCATGCTTTTCATATTGTAGGTGTGTTCCTTCACCCTCTAAAAATTTATTTATTTTAATCACTGCATTTTTAACTTGTTTTTCACTATTATCTTTTTCATTTAGTGAATTATTGATTTCAGCAGGCTTTGAAACCACAACATTTTCCGTTATTTTATTAGATTTATTAAAATCCATGGATGTATTTCCGCTAACACCTCTAATTTCCATTCTTTCCCCCCAAAATTTATTTCTTTAATTTTTCTAGTACAGATGCATCAAACACCGTAGCTCTTTGGTTTTCATCTGTCACTTCTTTATAAAGTTCTGACCTTAAAATGCTAATTTCTCTGGGTGCATTTATAGCGATTTTTACAGAGCCATTTTCGATCTTAACTATGGTTATTTCCACGTCGTCACCTATTAATAGGGATTCACCTTTTTTTCTACCTATTACTAACATTTATACATCCCCTCGCTTCTCTCTGGCGTAAACAACAATTATTAATCGTTATTTCCTTTAAATAGAGGTTGTTTTATTTTATATTTATCATTATCTAATATTAGTTGTTCCCCTAATTTTTCTTTTATATTAATAATGATTGGTGCTTTTAAATTTGTTGTCATATTCTCAATATTTGAATTTAAAGTTACTGTTGTTAACACTAATACTTCTTCTGTTTTAGCTATTTGGAGTTCCTTTATATAGTTGTCCGGTATTTTAATTTCATAATCCGCAGCCACGGTAAAGGGAGATACCAATACTAACCCAACTCCTATATCTTCAATTGAGTGTAATATACTAAAAACCTCATTACTTTCTAATGGGAAAATTATAAAGTTTTTCAATTCTTTAAATCCAGGCAAACCTTTTTTGAACACTATTACATCTTCATCATTATATTCTCTAACGCCATGATACTTAGTAATTAATTCCATATTACAAATCAACTCCTTTAGTAAAAATCATTTTTCTCTTGATTTTTAGCTTTTCATTTTAGATTTTTAAGTTTCAATCTTTAAATTCCTCTATTATAAATAATCAAGCAACGAAGGCTGAATTACCTTAGCACTAGTTTGGAGAGATGCCATATATATGGTTTGCATAGTAGCATATTCCATTGCTTTTTCTGTAATATCTATATCCTCTGTTTTTGAAAGGATTTCTGTCATATTGAAATTTGCATCTACATTTCTACTTTCGGCACTTTCCATTCTGTTTTGCTTTGAACCAACCTCTGAACGTACCTTTAATACGTTTGTCATAGCAGCTTGAATACCAGTTAAATCTTCAGTGGTTAATTTTTGAGTATCACCTGCAACATTAGAATCTAGATGTGCTGTAATATTCCCCAATAATTTCATAAGATTATTATCGCCGGTTCCATAGTTTATAACTTGTGATGCTGTAACATTATAGTCCATAGTCACACCTTGAGATACTTCAACTGAGAGCTTTGAATTTATTTGATTATACTCTATGGTATCAGCAGTTGTTGCAGTTGTCGTAACATTTAATTCTCCCCCACCAATCTTAGAATATACTAATTCGGTATTGAGAGCATTGGGGTCACCCGCTTGAGTTTCTGTAGGTTTAGTGGTTCCTCTTGCTCCTCCAAAAATATATTTACCATCAAAACTAGTATTTAGTATTTGTGAAACTTCTCCTATTTTTTGATTTATTTCATCCTTAATAGCTTGTCTTTGTTCATCTCCGTAACCGCCATTTCCTGCAGATACTAAAAGTTCTTGAATTCTTCCAACTACATCTCCTACTTGCCCTAATGCAGTGTCGGTTGTGTCAAGCCAATTTATAGAGTTTTGAATATTACTATTATATTGTTTATTTGCATCTATCTCTGAATACATCTGCATTATCCTAGAAGCTTTAGCAGGATCATCTGAAGCTTTTGTTATTTGCTTACCAGAAGTCATTTGACCCTGAATCCTATTCATATTAGTTAAATTTGTTCTCATGTCTCTTAAAAAGTTATTTGAAAGCATTTTATTGGTTACTCTCATATCTTCACCCCTTACCTAATCGATGTTAATTATTCTATTTATTTTTTCAAACCATTAATAATCAAATCTAGAAGTTCATCAACAGTTGATATAATCTTTGCATTAGCTTGATAAGCATGTTGAAATTGAATCATATTAGCCATTTCCTCATCCAAGGACACACCTGATATGGAGGTTCTTGATTCTTCTAAGCCTGCGAGTAATGCTTCATGGTTGGTTACGATTCTTGTGGCCTCTTGGGTCTGAACCGCCAATCTATTTACTGTATCCTTAAAATAACCACCAATAGTCATCCCGTCCGAAGATGAATTAATCATCATATCATCAGTAGCAGCATCGTATACGACGTTCAAAAACGTTGCCCTCGTAGTAGTATCATCTATACCCTGGATTTTTAATTTTGTATCTCTAAGTTGTGCAATAGCTAATGCTCTAGTTCCATCCGTTGCTCCTGAAGTGTCATCTTTTCCCACATTAATCTTCATAGGGTCTTCTGTTATATCTTCATTAATAGAAATGTTTCCAGCTGTTATTTCTTTTTCATCACCTACGGTGCCATCAGGCTTCTTATTAACAAAAAAATTAGGTATAAGTGTAACTATACTTGCATCACTTTCTCCGCTATGCACCGCATTTATAGAAAATGCAATACCTTTAGCTAAACTATTTAACTCCCCTACATATTTATCTATATCAGCTTGTACAGACATATACCCTTGTAGTTCTCCCGTTTTCGGAGTGAATGTTGTTAACTTGCCATCTTTATCTACCAAAACTACCTTGGATTGACTTAAACTTTTATAATCCTCACTACTTAAATCCATATTTGTAGTTACTTTATTTGCTTCACTGGACATATCTCCATTTTTGTAGTAAGTAATAACATAATTTACTTTAGGTAGTACTGTTGTTGCTGGCTGTGGTACTGTTGTCTCAATACTACTCACATAAGAAAATCTACTAACATCATCTTTGCCAACAGACTTTACAAGATATGACGCTTCGTAACCATCTGCTTTAAGATCTTCTCCACCAAGTGCTTTCTTATCAATAGTTATACCAAATTTTGTACTCAGTTGATCTACTAACAAATCTCTTTTGTCCATTAAATCATTGGGCTCATTTCCACCAACTTTTACACTTATAACCTGTTGATTTAAAACACTTATTTGATCAAGCATACTGTTTACGTCAACTACGCTCTGCTTAATAACGTCTTGACTATTGACTTTTAATTTCATTAGTTGATTATAAGTATTATTTAGTTCATCTGTAAGTGCTTTGGATTGTTGTGCCACTACGGTTCTAGAATTCGAACTTTCTGGATGTAATGAAAGTTCTTGCCAAGAATCGAAAACCTTTCCTAGTAGTGTTGACACGCCTGTATCACTAGGTTCATTGATAATACTTTCAACCTCTGTTAGAAATTTCTCTCGTCCCTGATATAATCCACTAGTTCCATTTTCCGTTCTTACCTGGTAATCTAAAAAGCTATCTCTTATTCTTGTTATGGAGGAAATCTGTACCCCAGTACCTAGTTGGCCTGGTCCTGTAGCATTATTCATACTAGGCATACCAAATGGCCTTGAAGTCTCCATAGTAGCCCTTTGCCTTGAATAGCCTTCTGTATTAGCATTAGCTATGTTATGACTTGTTACATCTAAAGCCTTTTGTTGAGCGCTCATACCTCTTGTAGCTACATTAAAAGTTGAAAATAATCCTGACATTTCTCTCACCTCGTACTATTTTTTTACTTTACCATATGCATTATAAATTGGTGTTTCTCTTGCAGGGTTTAATACATTTAATATTCTATTTGTAAAACTAAGTCCTTGTTTTATAAGTAACTCGTTTGTATCCTTTTGTAGTACAACTTCCTGTAGTAAGTTTTTAATTTTATAAAAATTGTTTTCAAGTTCAACATCTCTAATTTCTTCAATTATTTCCCTCATAGCTCTATTTTCTGTAAGTTTTCTTCGCTCAACTTCCATATGCGCTATGTTCTTATTAGCATCTTTAATCTTGCTTACGCAGGCTTCCAATCCAAAAATATCATTAACAACTATACATCTGTGTTGCTCTTCAAGTCTTAATAAAAGAACTCTTATAGCATTTATTTCCTGTGTCATGACAACATTTAGTTTTTCTTTCATAACTAAATATCTCTCCCCTTCATAATGTCAATCATTCTACTAGCTGTTAATTTAGAATCCATCTTATAAGTACCACTAGTTAATTGGTTTTTAATAGCTTCTATCTTGGCCTCAGAATTTATTGATTTACTATCTAAAGATAATGCACTTAAGCTTTTTCCTGCAGTCGATATCTCTATGGTATCTTTTTTTGCAGTAGCTACCTTTGATTCTGTTTTAGGCGTATTATTTTTATAAAAACTAACCACGTTATTTTTTACTCCATCTATTTTCATTCATAATCACTCCTAGCTTTTTATATCTTTGTACTAGATTCCTTCTAGTTTTTCTATCTATTTCTATTATCGTATATAATCTTTTAAAGTTTATACACGAT